>Ga0209121_10000795_pt1 | contig 33652 bp, 19 predicted proteins | sample Cruoilmetagenom3_FD_187292 | JGI IMG/M metagenome (GOLD analysis project Ga0209121, IMG submission 187292) | Oil polluted marine microbial communities from Coal Oil Point, Santa Barbara, California, USA - Sample 3 (SPAdes) (version 2) | ecosystem: Environmental > Aquatic > Marine > Oil seeps ... | reverse complement strand
CGCGCGCAGCCGCGAAGACGCGCCCGATACCGACCCCGATACCGACCGCGATACCGACGACGTCAGTTTGCACAACCTCGGCTTTGCGGCGCTCTACACCGTGGTCTACGCGCTCGGCCTGGTCGGGCGGATGCCCTTCGAGCTGGCGACCGGCATCTTCATCACGGTTTTCGTTTTGCATTTCACCCGTGAGCGCCTGGCCGAGGGCCGCCATCCGGCGGTCTGGATCGGCAGTGCGGTGCTCTATGCGGTGATCTGTTCGGCCGCCGTCGCGGCGCTGTTCCGCTACGCTTTCCTGGTGAGACTGCCCTGATGCCCACGCTGGCCCCCTATTTCGCGGCACTCGGCGACTTCGTCCAGCCGATCATGCTGTTCCACGTGGCCTGGGCGACGCTGCTTGGCATTTTCATCGGCTCGCTGCCGGGGCTGACGGCGACGATGGGCGTCGCGCTGCTGACCACACTGACCTATTCGATGGACCGCGATGCGGCGATCCTGGTGCTGATCTGCATGTATGTGGGCGCGATCTACGGCGGCTCGCGGTCTGCGATCCTGCTCAACATCCCCGGCACGCCGGCAAGTGCGGCTACCGCGCTCGATGGCTATCCGCTGGCCAAGGCGGGGCGCGCGCAATACGCGATGGCGCTGGCCACCGCCGGATCCGCCACCGGCACGCTGGTCGGCATCCTGCTGCTGGTCATGGTCGCCCCGCCGCTCGCCGAGGCCGCGCTCAAGTTCGGCTCCTTCGAGTTTTTCTGGCTCGCGGTCTTCGGCATCGTCATCTCCGGCCAGCTCACCGGCGGCGTGTCGCCGCTCAAGGGCTACATCGCCGGTATTCTCGGGTTGATGGTGGCGATGATCGGCTCCGAAGGCATCCATGCCCACGTTCGGTTTTCCTTTGGCTTTGATCAGCTTAACGGCGGCATTGCACTGATCTCGGCGATGGTCGGGGCCTTCGGCTTCGCCGAGGTGCTGACGGCGATCTCGCAGCGCAAACCCGACCTCGTGACCCATTCCGACAAGTCCGACCGGATGCTGCCGAAGCTGATCGACCTCTGGCGCTACAAGTTCACCATCCTGCGCTCGGGCGTGATCGGCACCTTCGTCGGCATCATCCCCGGGGTCGGCGAAGACATCGGCGCCTGGGCTTCCTATGCCGCCGCCAAGCGGACCTCGAAAGAGCGCGACCAGTTCGGCACCGGCTCGACCGAGGGGCTGACGGCGGCCGAAACCGGCAACAGCGCGGTGATCCCCGGCGCGCTGATCCCGGCGCTGACGCTCGCGGTGCCGGGCTCGGCGCCGGCCGCCGTGCTGATCGCCGCGCTGTTCATCCACGGCATCCGCCCCGGGCCGATGATCATGTTCGAACAGCCCGATTTCATCTATTCGGTGGCGGCGATGCTCACCTTCGCGACGATCGCGATCGGCATCTTCGGTATTCTGCTCACGCGGGTCTTCGTGCTGGTCCTCAAAGTGCCGCGCGAATACCTGATGCCGCTCGTCTTCACGCTTTGCGTGATCGGTCCCTACGCCCTCACCCAACGCCCGTTCGAGATTGTCGTAATGGTGTTCTTCGGGATCGCGGGCTATCTGCTGCGCAAGATGAATTACCCGATCGCGCCGCTGGTTCTCGGCATCATTCTTGGCGAGTTGCTCGACAAGAGCCTGCGCCGCAGCCTGATCCTGTCGGATGGGGATCTGACGCCGTTTTTCACCCGGCCGATCTCCGCGGGGTTCGCGCTCGTGGTCCTGGTTTCGGTGGTCCTCAGCCTGCGCCCGGTGCGCCGGTTCCTGCTCGGGCTGATCGGGCGTGCGACGAACAAGGCGGAGGGATAGGACATGGCGACAGCACCGCCCAAACGCAAGACCGGCCCGCGTGACGCCGAACGCACCCGCCGCGCGATCCTCGAGGCGGCCCTCGTCGAGTTCTCCGAAAAGGGCCATGCGGCGGCGCGGATCGACGCGGTGGCCGAGGCCGCCGGCATCTCGAAACCGATGATCTACAGCTATTTTGGCGACAAGGACGCGCTTTATGCCGCCGCCTTGCGCGAGGCCTACGTTCAGATCCGCGCAGGCGAGAAAGAGCTGCAACTGGGCGATCTGGCGCCGGTCGAGGCGGTGCGCTCGCTGGTGCATTTCACATTCGACCACTTCCGCCAGAAGCCCTGGTTCATCTCGATGCTCAACACCGAGAACCTGCTTGGCGGCCAAACCATTCAGTCGATCGCGGATGTGGGAGACATTCAGTCGAACATGATCTCCGAGCTGCGGCGGGTGCTCGATCACGGGGTGCGCGATGGGGTGTTCCGCGACGGGATCGATCCGGTGGAGCTCTACATCACCATCGCCTCGCTGTGCTATTTCCCGATCTCCAACCGGCACACGCTGCGCGCGGTGTTCAAGGTGCCGGTGGATGACGCCTGGGTCGAAGCGCGCAAACGGGCGGTCAGCGACATGGTGCTGAGCGATCTGCGCCCCTGCGCGAAGCGGGAGGGCGATGATGTTTGAACTCAGCCTCTGCAACGAACTGCTGGCCGAAGACGGGCTGTCGCTCGAGGCGATATGTGTGCGGGCAGCAGCGCTGGGCTATATGGGGCTCGAACTTGCGCCGGGCACGCTGGCGGCGCGCCCGCACGAGATGTCGCGCGAGGAATGGCTGGCGGTGCGCGAGACGGTCGAGGCGCATGGGTTGCGCGTCACCGGGCTGCACTGGCTGCTCTCGCCCTATCCGGACCTGTGCATCTTCGACCCGGCGACCCATGCCGAAACGCAAGCGGTGCTGGGCGGGTTGATCGACGGCTGCGCGCTCCTCGGCGGCGACGTGCTGGTCCACGGCTCGCCGCCCTCGCGCCGGCGCCCCGAGGGGATGGAGACCGAGGCCGCGCTCGGCATGGCCGCGGACGTTCTCGCGCCGGTCGCGGCGCGGGCGGCGGAGGCGGGGGTGAGATACTGCATCGAGCCGCTGTCGCCGGTCGAGACGAATTTCGCCGCCACCGTGGAAGCGGCGGTGGCGCTGGTCGAACGGGTCGGCAACCCGGCTTTCCGGACCATGATCGACAGCTCCGCCGCGGCGCAATCGGAGGCGCTGCCGGTGGCCGATCTGATCAGGGCCTGGGTACCGACGGGCCATATCGCCCACATCCAGCTCAATGACAGCAACCGCGGCGCGCCCGGCATGGGCGACGATCCGTTTGCCGAGATCGTCAAGGCGCTGGTCGAAGTGGGCTGGGACAAACCGCTCGCCATCGAACCCTTCCGCACCTGTATCGACGGCACGGTGACGGCGGCCATCGGGCTTGCCACCATCCGCGCCAGCGAGGCCGCGCTATGACCGCCCCCGCCTTTTCCGCGCCCGTCTACCAGATCACCGCCGTCGAGATCGGCCAGCGGCCGGTGTCGCTGGCGCTGCCGTTCCATTTCGGCGACGTGACCGTGACCGAGACCGCCGAGGCCTATCTGCGCGTCAGTGCCGAGGGTCCGAACGGACCGGTCACCGGGGTCGGCGCACAGCTCATGGTACCGCGCTGGTTCGACAAGCGCGCGAGCCGGTCGGCGGCGCAAACCGTGGACGATCTGCGCGCGACCCTGCGTGCGGCGCGAGACGCGGCGGTCGGGGCGCGCGGCACGGTGCGCTCCGTATCGCTCGGCATCCGCGCGGAGGTGCGGGCGGCGCTGGCGCCGGATCTGCCCGACCTCGCCGCCGGTTTCGGCCCGGCGCTGGTTGAGATGGCGCTGATCGATGCCGCCTGCCGCGATGCGGGCGTGAGCTTCCCCGCGGCCGTCCGGGCCGATCTGTTCGGTATGGCCGCGGCACTCCCGCCGGACCTCGCGCAGGCCGACTACGACCGTTGGCGCGCGGGCGTAATAGCCCCCAGTCGGCTCCGAGTGCGCCACACCGTCGGTTTCGGCGCGCCGTTGAGCGCCGATGAGGTCAAGGACCGCCCGGCGGACGGACGCCCGGTGGCGCTCGATGAGGTGATCGCGGCGACCGGCGGCACCGCCTTCAAGATCAAGATCACCGGCGATGTCGATGCCGACCACGCCTGGCTGCGGCGCATCGCCGGGGTGATTGGCACGGTGCGGGGGGTTCTGGTCACGCTCGATGCCAACGAGCAATACGACCCGGTTCGCCTGGCCACGCTCTGGAGGGCCATCGAGGGCGACCGGGAACTCGCAGGGTTCCGCGCGGCGCTCGCCTATATCGAACAGCCCTTCGCGCGCGAGATTGCGTTGGCGGACGGGCCGGCCTTCGACTTCCCCGTGCCGGTCATCATCGACGAGAGCGACGACAGCGAGGACGCGCTGCCGCGTGCTTTCGCCAAGGGCTATGCGGGCACCTCGGTCAAGAGCTGCAAGGGCGTGCTGCGCGCGCTGATCAACGCCGCCCGGGTCGCGGCCCGGCGCGCGGAGGGGCAGGGGGCGCTGTTGTCGGCCGAAGACCTCACCTGCCAGCCGGGGCTGTGCTGGCAGCAAGACAGCCTGATGGCGGCGACCGTCGGCGCGGCCCATGCCGAGCGCAACGGCCACCATTTTGCCGGTCTCATGCAAGGCGCGAGCGCGGCCGAGCAGGCCGCCTATCTCGCCGCGCATCCCGACATCTACACACCCGGGCCGGCGGGCCCCAGGCTCAACATCACGGCCGGGGTGGTGAAGATCGGGAGCCTCGATGCCCCTGGCTTCGGTTCCACCCCCGGCCCCGACTTCGCAGGGCTGGACCCGATCTGAACAGGACGAAAGGGAACAAGATGAAACAGAAGCGTATCGGGATCATCATGCATGGCGTCACCGGCCGGATGGGGATGAACCAACACCTCATCCGCTCGGTCAAGGCAATCCGCGATCAGGGAGGGGTGGCGCTTTCGGACGGCACCATGCTGGTGCCCGATATCCACATCGTCGGCCGCAATGCCGACCGGATCGAGGCGCTGGCGGGTGCCCACGGGGTCAAGCGCTGGTCGACCGACCTCGACGCGGCGCTCGCCGACCCGGACGACGAGATCTTCTTCGACGCCGCCTCGACCGGGCTTCGGCCGACGCTGCTAAAAAAGGCGATCTCGGCCGGAAAGCACATCTACTCCGAAAAGCCCGTCGCCGAAGGGCTGGAAGATGCGGTGAAGATCGCGCGGTTGGCGAAAGAAGCCGGCGTCAAGAACGGGATCGTGCACGACAAGCTGAGCCTGCCGGGCCTGATCAAGCTCAAGCGGCTCGTGGACAGCGGCTTTTTCGGACGCATCCTCTCGATCAAGGGCGAGTTCGGCTACTGGGTGTTCGAAGGCGACTGGATGGCGGCGCAGCGGCCAAGTTGGAACTACCGGTTGGCGGACGGCGGCGGCATTGTCTCCGACATGCTGCCGCATTGGCGCTACGTGCTCGACAACACCTTCGGGGCGGTGAAATCGGTGATCTGCACCACCGCCACCCATATTCCGGAGCGCTGGGACGAGCGCGGGGCGCGCTACGACGCCACCGCCGACGACGCGGCCTATGCGACCTTCATGCTGGAAGGCGGCGTGGTCGCGCATATCAACTCGTCGTGGTGCACGCGGGTGCGGCGCGACGATCTCGTGACCTTCCAGGTCGACGGCACCCATGGCTCGGCGGTCGCGGGGCTGCACAAGTGCGTCTCGCAGGCCCGGGTGAACACACCCAAGCCGGTGTGGAACCCCGACGAGCCAAACCAGATCGACTTCTACGAGAACTGGGAGGAGGTGCCCGACAACATGATGTTCGACAACGGCTTCAAGGTGCAATGGGAGGCCTTCCTGCGCCATGTCGCCGAAGACGCGCCCTGGGCCTACACGATGGAAGAGGGGGCCAAGGGGGTGCAGTTGACAGAGGCCGCCTACCAGAGCATGCGCGAGCGGCGCTGGGTGGACCTCGAAGACCTGGAGATCTGAGATGGTGACGCTGAACCTGCCCGGCGGCGCGGTGACGCTGGAGGCCGGCCCGGCGCTCACGGCCCCGGGCCCCTGGACCCGCACCGCCTATGCCGCCGCCCATGTGGTCGCAGATCCGTTGGCCGAGGCCGACCCCTGGCTCGACTGCGCGCTCGACTGGGACCGCACCCTCGCCTTTCGCGAGCACCTGTGGTCGCTCGGCTTCGGTGTGGCCGAGGCGATGGACACGGCGCAGCGCGGCATGGGGCTGGACTGGCCGACCTCGCTCGAGTTGATCCGCCGCTCTTCGGCGCTTGCCCGGGCGGGCGGGCACCTCATCGCCGCGGGTGTCGGCACCGACCACATCGCGCCCGACCCGGGTGTGACCGTCGACGACGTGATCCGGGCCTACGAGGAACAGGCCGAAGCGGTCGAGGCGGCGGGGGCGGGGGTGATCTTGATGGCCTCGCGCGCACTGGCGGTGGCGGCCAAAAGCCCCGACGACTACCTGCGCGTCTATGAGCGGGTGCTCTCGGGCCTTGAAGGCAAGGCGATCCTGCATTGGTTGGGCGAGATGTTCGACCCGGCGCTGGCGGGCTACTGGGGCGCGGATGATCACATGGCCGCGATGGAAACGGCGCTTGCGGTGATCGAAGCGAGTGCGGCCAAGGTCGACGGGATCAAGATCTCGCTGCTGTCTGCGGAGAAGGAGATCGCCATGCGCCGGCGGCTGCCGGACGGCGTGGTCATGTATACCGGTGACGATTTCAACTACCCCGACCTCATCGCCGGTGACGACCAGGGCTATTCCCACGCCCTGCTTGGCATTTTCGACCCGATCGCGCCGGTGGCCGCGCGCGCGTTGGGCCAGCTCGCCGCCGGGGACCGGGCCGGGTACGATGCCACCTTCGCACCCACCGTGCCGCTCTCGCGCCACATCTTCCGCGCGCCCACCCGGTTCTACAAGACCGGGGTGGTGTTTCTGGCCTATCTCACCGGACACCAGCAGCATTTCACCATGATCGGCGGACAGGAGAGCACCCGCTCGACGCTGCATCTCGCCGAGATCGTCCGGCTGGCCAATACCGCCGGACTGTTTGCCGACCCCGAGCTTGCCGCCGCCCGGGCCCGGCCCGTGTTTGCCGCGCGCGGTGTGGAGATCTGACATGCCGACAGCCGACCGGATTTCGCTCAACACCGCCACCGTGCGCGAACAATGGAGCCTTGCCGAGTGCATCGAGGGCTGCCAGCGGCACGGGATCGGCGGCATCGCGCCCTGGCGCGACAAGCTGCACGAGATGGGCACGGCACAAGCGGCCAAGGCGATCCGCGCGGCGGGGCTCGAGGTCAGCGGGCTATGCCGGGGCGGGTGGTACACCGCCGAGGGCGCGCTCACGCAAGGCGTGAGGGACGACAACCGCCGTGCTGTCGACGAGGCCGCCGAGATCGGGGCCGCCTGCCTGGTGATGGTGGTGGGGGGGCTCGCCGAGGGCTCGCGCGACCTCGCAGGCGCGCGCGCCGTTGTCGAAGAGGGGCTGGCCGACACGCTCGACTACGCGCGGGCGGCAGGGGTCAAGGTGGCGATCGAGCCCTTGCACCCGATGTATGCCGCCGACCGGGCCTGCGTGAACACCATGGGCCAGGCGCTCGACATCTGCGACCGGCTGGGGCACGGGATCGGCGTGGCCTGCGACGCCTATCATGTCTGGTGGGATCCCGAGCTCAAGCGCCAGATGCTGCGCGCGGGCCCGGAGCGGCTGCTGGCCTGGCACATCTGCGACTGGCTGGTGCCGACCCGCGATCTGCTCACCGACCGCGGCATGATGGGCGACGGCGTGATCGATCTGCCGTTGCTTGCAAGCTGGGCCGCAGAGGCGGGGTTCGAAGGCCTCCACGAGGTCGAGATCTTTTCCGCGCTCGACTGGTGGACGCGTGACCCCGACGAGGTGCTGGCCACCATCGTGGAGCGCGGCGCGACCGTCTGCTGAGCCGGATGCGGACCCCATGAGCCGGGGGCCGCGCCCCTGCCGCGAGGGCAGGGGTGGCCGATACGGGCGGATAGCTTCAGAACTTGCCGACCAGGTTCACGAACAGGCCCTGGCTTTGGTAATTGATGTCGGTCAGGTCGTCGGAGACCCGGCCCCATTCATAGCCCAGGCCGAGCTTGGCGTGTTCGCCGAGGTGGCGGTACACCCCGAGCACCGCGCCGGTTTCCGAGGTACCGGTTTCGGGCGTGTACATCACCCGGCCTTCGCTGAAGAGATCCCATTCATGGACCACGTGCCAGTCCATCCGCAGCGCCGTCAGCGCGGCGGTGTTGGAGCTGAAATCGTCGCTGCCGCGGTCTGCGGTTTCCGACATCCGGTAGCCGAGCTTGCCACCCAGGGTCACTTGCGTGCCGAGGTCGTAATGGGCGTTGAACGAGAACACGTGGGATTTCTGCTGTGGCCCGTCGGTGTCGCCGTTCGCGTCCACCTGGTCCTCGCCCGGCAGGTCGATCAGCCGGGTATACATGAACAGCGCGTTGAGCTTTTCGTTGTCGATCGGACGGAAGGCGAAGCCCAGCGAACCGCGCACATAGGTGCCGTCGCGATAGTCGCTATCGGCGCTGTCGGAATAGAGCCCCTCGGTATCGGCCACCAGGCTCCAGTCGCGCGCCAGCGTGGTCGTGTAGCCGGCGGCGAACATCCAGGTGTCGCGGTCTTGCGCGGTGCCGTCGCCGTCTTCGGTGCGGTATTCGAGCCGGGCCCGGGCCGCGACCTCGTCGCTTGGTGACCAGGCGGCGCCGGCCGAGGCCGCGAGGCGTTCGAAGTCGCCATCCTCTTCGTCGCGCACCTCGCCGTAGTCGAAGCTGCCCGACAGCGTCCAGGCGGCGTCGGGCGTGTAGCTGACGCCGTAGGTATTGGTGAGCGACTGGCGCTCGCCCGGCAGATCGAAGGCGCTTTCGCCGTAGACGCTGACGCTCTCGGAGAACTGGTAGCGCCCGCCGGAGACGATCCGGCCGTTGTCGTCGAGATCGCTGCCCGCGCCGTAGCGGGTCGGGTCGAGCGTGTAGCCGAGGTAGACCTCGCGGTCTGGCGTCGGCGACCAGGTGAGACGCGCGTTGGCCGCGTGCCCCTCGTCGCCGGTGGAAACCTCGCCGGTCGCCCTGAGCTTCTCGGTCACTTGCACCTCGGCACCGACGCCAACCCGGTTGTCGTCACCGAGCCCGCCGCTGCGTGACACGGTGTATTGGCCGAAGGTGTAGAGCGTAAGATCGTCGTTCGGGCTCCAGGCGAGCTTGAGCCCGGTGTCGAGCCGTGTGCCGGTCTCGTCCGGCTCACCGGGGGTGACCTGGTCGAGGTATGTCGCGCCGACCGTCACGGTCCACTGGTCGTTCACCGCATAGGCCAGGCGAGCGCCAAGGTCGGTCGCTTCCTCGCCCGCGTCGGTCTCGAACCGCTCGCCGTCGAGGGTGAGGCTGACCCGGTCGCTCGCCTCGACCGTGACCTCGCCGCCAAACACGTACTGGTCGTCGGTGATGTCTTCGGCGACCGACCAGAAGCCCGCCTCCTTGCGCTCGGCGTAGAAGGAGAGATGCCCCGGCGAGCCGAGCCCGAGATCTTCGAAATCGAAATAGCTGTCGAACCCTGCGGCCATTGCCGGGCCAGTATTGGCCCCGCCGGTGGAGACAATGGTCAAGCCGCCGTCGGTGGAGGTGGACCGGGTGAACCCGGGGCCGGAAGAGCGCACCACTTCGATCTCGGCAAAGCTCTGGCGGCCGAACTGGAAGCGCGCGTCGGCGCCGGCGACGGTCTGGGTGCCGGTGTCGGTCTGTTCGCGCATCCCGGTGGCGCCGAGACGCAGGCTGTCGTTGACCCAGGCGACGGCACGGCCGCCGATCACCACACTGTCCACATCCACATCCGTGGGGGTGTACTCGTATTGCACCAGGAGCGACTGGTCGTAGTTCCCGGTGCGCCCGCCGACCGGGCCGCTGTCGCCGGTGTACCACGACAAAGGCTGGGCGAGGGTGATGACACCCTGGATGTGGTCGACGCTGTAGTCGGTGCCTTCGGTAAGCTCGATCACCTGGGTGATACGGCCGGTATCGGGGTCGGTGATCTGCACCTGGACGCTGGTCGAACCGCCGGTGATGTCCTGGCGGGTGAGGAAATAGACCGAGCCGCCGGTGCCGCGCAGCACGTCGCGCTGGGGCAGGGTGTCGGGCTGGGCGGCGTAGAGCGTTGCCGCGAAGCGCGGGTCGCCATTTGCCGTGACACCCCGTGTCTGGAAGCGCAGCTCCGCGCCGTAGAGATCGCGCGAGGCGCTGACCAGGCCGGGGCTGGTGATGCCGGTCTCGAAGTCGCCCCAGGTGAACCGGGTGGTCTCGTTCTCGGCGCGGAAATAGAAGGCGCCCGCGGTCGGCGTGTCGTCGTACCAGCTCGAGCCGTCGCCATAGGTCGGGTAGACCTCGTCGGAGGTGCGCAACCGGTCGAGCACACGGCGCGGATCCTTGTCGTTGAGCCGCTCGAAAGTCTCGACAAGCGGTCCCTCCGAAGTATCCGCGCCAGCGGTGATCCGCCAGCCGCTCTCGGTTTCGCCCTTGGCGTAGAACGCGGCCCGGCTGTCGAGATAGCCCTCGTCTTCGACCCCGCTGGTGCCCCCGAAGTGGTAGCCCGCGGTGATGTCGATGATGCCGGTGGTGAACCATTCGGATTTCGGGATCATGACATCGCGCAGAAGCTGGCGTCCACCGGTGGTCACGCTGACCACGTGGTCGCCCGCGGGCAGGATGCGGCTGACGACGAAACTGCCGGACGCATCGACCGGCACCTCTTCGCCCATCACCGAAACGGTGCCGCCCGGGTGTGCGCTGCCCGCGACCGTCACCGTGCCGCCGCGCACCGGGATGCGGCGCACCCGGACGCGGGCTTCGCCTTCGCCGGCGGCGATCAGCGGGCCGCCGACCGTCTCGTGGCTGGCGAAGCGCCTGGCCGTGCGCGTGAGGCTGAGGGGCAGCGTCTCGTCGTAGCGGCCCTTTGCGTCGTAGACCCGGAGCGCATAGGCATATTCGCCGTCGCCTGTCGCGGGCATCACCCAGCCGCCAGTGCCGTTGGGCGCGGTCGGGATCAGCGCCACCACCGGGTGTCCCGGCTCGGACAGATCGGATATGCGGATCTCGGCGCGCTCGATGAAGGCCGGGTAGTTGGCCGAGGCGCGGAAGGTGATGGTCTCGCCGGCGGGGTAGGAGGCGCGCAGATCGTCTGTCGCGACATTCAGCAGCCGCCGGCCGCCGAGCCCGTCGAAGCGCACGTCCACATCCGCGCGTGCCAGCGCGATGTCGGCGGCGCGGTCGGGGTTGTAGGGCGGCAACGCGCCCGCGAAAGGTGCGTTGTCGACCGAGATCGAGAACCCGGTCTCGGCGAAACTTGCCCCGGGGGCGCCGGCCGCGCGCTCGGTATTGGCGCCCACCGCCAGGCCGACGCTGGTGCCCGCGTTGGCGTGCAGGCAGGCGGGCGGCAGGGGCACCGCGGCCGCGTCGCAATAGGGCACCTCGGCGCGCAGCGCGAGCGGCGCGGCCAGCACGGCAAGCCCGGCAAGCGCGGTCGTGTGCCTCAGGTTACGGTGCAGGGCAGGGGCCCTGGAGGTCGGCGAACCAATCAACATCTTACGCTCCATCATTGCCCGGCCCTCACGATCACGGTTTCGATCCTGAGCTGGGTCCGTCCTGCCTTGCGCCATTCGGCGCGAATGCGTTTTTCGGCCAGCCGCATCAACGCCCGGCCTTCGGCGACCTCTGTCGCGCCCGCCCCCGCGGGGATGTGCCAGGCCAGGCGGATGATGATCGGTTCGCCTGCCATCTCGGGCACCATCCGGCGGATGCCGAGGTCGAGCGCATGGCCAAGTGCCGGCTTGCCGTCGGCACCGGTGGTAAAGGCGGCGCGGTTCAGATCGACGCGCACCACCTTGCCGATGCTGGCGCCGAAGTTGATCTCGGCCATCACGCCGGGCGTCAGGCGCACCACGCGCGGGTTCTCGGTGGTCGGCCGGAAGCCGGTCGGCAGGGTGCGTTCGTCGAGCTTCAGGATGAAGTTCGAGCCCCGGTCCGCTGGCAGGGCCGCGCAGGGCACCGAGTAGAGGCCGTTCTCGTCGGTAGTGATCACGGTGCCGTCGGGCGCCACCAGGCGCACGCCCGGGATGCCGCGTTCGACCGTCGGTTCGGGCTGCGGCGCGACGCTGAGCTTGCCGCCTTTGCCGCCCTTGCCGTCGCCGTAGTAATTCTGGTCGGTGATGCCGCCGTCGCGCCCGGCGGCCGGATCGTCCTGGTAGCCGTTGCCGTTGTGATCCTCGAACACCTTCCCGATCACGTCCGCGCAGTCGAAGATCGCTTCCGGCAGGATCCGCACGTCTGCCGTTTCCGGGCCCACGAGCACGTCGCCGGTCCCCGGGTCGATGACCGAGACGGTATTGGTATGGGTGCCCGAGCGCGCGCCGTTCAGCACCCGCGCGTCGATCTCGACCACCACGGAGCCGTTGGCAGGCAGAAGAACCCCCGCCAAGGTGATCCGGAGCCCCTTGATGTCGACGGCGACCGACACCCCGTCGAGCGTGGCGCTGTCGGGATCGGCCAGGAAGTGGCCCGGCAGGGTGTCGACGATGTCGACCGGGCCGACGACGAAGGAATTGTCGTTGGTCACGGTGATCCTATAGGGCACCGTCTGGCCGCGCTCGACGATATCATCGGGCGTGGTCTTGGTGAGCGTGAGCCCGTTCGAGGTGATCGCCGCCTGGAAGAGGTAGAGCGTCGGGTCGTCCTCGGTGTTGCCGTCGGCGTCGATCCCGTTGTCGGAGACATCGCTGATCGGCTCGGGCGTGCCTGGCACGCCGGGCACGAAGACCGGCAGCGCCTCGGCGAGGACCGAGTTCTCGACGCCGCCGGAGTTGATCGCCTGGAGATCGACCGTGAAGGAGGCCGAATAGGTGGCGATCTCGTCGATCTCGAGGTCGCCCTCCGGCGAGCCCTGGTCGGCGCTCACGAAGTCGGGCCCGGCGGTCAGTGTGAGCGGGTCGCCGTTCAGATCGAGCAGCGTGTCGGTCACGCGGACGTTTTCCAGCGGGGTGTTGCCGGTGTTTTCGACGGTGATCTCGTACACGATCCGGTCGCCCACGCCTTCGCGCCCGTCGCCGTTCACATCGACGAAGCTTTGCGTCTTGGTCGCCTCGATGCCGGGCAGGGCGGCCTGGACCACGGTCTCGATGGTGCTGTCGCAGAGCGTCGGGATGGCGATGGAGCAGATCTCGTATTCGACCGTGTGCTCGCCCGCCGGGTAGCCCGGATCGAGGGTGATGAGCCCGGTGGTCGGGTCCAGGGTGACACCCAGATCGGCCGCAATGACGGTGATGGTGACGTTGTCGAGCGTGGCCGGGCCGTTGTTGAGCAGGTCCGAGGCCAGCATCGAGGTGGTGGTGCCGCCGTCGCCCTCGAAGGGCGGAAAGACTTCGGGGATCGCCTCGATCGAGCCGACCTGCACGGTTTCGCTGTCGCTGTCGGTCACTTCTTCGCCCGGGTTCGGGCCCCAGGTGCCGACCACCTGCGCGTCGTTGATGACTTCGTTGGCGAGCACGTCTGCGAGGGTGACGGTGTATTCGGCCGTGTAGGTGGTGGTGTCGACGTCCCCCGGGTTCATCACCGGGATCGGCCCGCCGGACACCACCACGCCGGGCAGCAGGTCGGTGACGGTGACGTTGGTCAGGATCAAGTTGCCCGAGTTGGTCACGGTGAAGCTGTAGGGGATCACGTCGCCCGGCAGCGCGCCGTTGGGAATGCCGGAGGTGTCGGCGATCTTGTCGAGGGTGATTGCGGGCGCCTGGGTGAGGTTGACCACGGTCGGATCGTCGTCGCCGTTGGTGGTGCCGCTGTCGTCGGTGACCGGGTTGTCGTCGGGATCGTTGCCCGTGACCGTCGCCTGGTTGGTGACCTGGCCGGCAGTGATGTCGGATTGTTTCAGCGCGTAGGTGGCGGTGAACGTGCCGGTGTCGATGTCGCCCGGGTCCATCGAGGCGATCGGCCCGCCGGAGAGCACGATATCGGGCAGGATGTCGGTCAGCGTCACGCCCGTCAGCGTCACGTTGCCGGTGTTGGTCACCTCGAACGTGTAGCTGATGATGTCGCCTTCCTGCGGCGGATCCTGCAGACCGGAGGTGATCGCGGTCTTGGTCAAAGCGATGGCCGGGTCCCGGGTCAGCGGCGTCGTGAGCGGCGTGTCGTCGCCGGTGGTGGTGCCGCTGTCGTCGGTCACGTCGGTGCCGTAGGGGTCGGTGCCGGTGACCGTGGCCTGGTTGATGACCTCACCGGCGTCGATATCGACCTGGCTGATCGCGTAGGTCGCGGTAAAGGTGACGGTGTCGTTGGCGCCCGGATCGAGCGAGGCGATGGGGCCGCCCGAAAGCACGATGCCCGGCAGGATGTCGGTGAGGGTGATGTTGGTGAGCGTCACGTTGCCGGTGTTGACCACTTCGAAGGCATAGGTGATCTCTTCGAGCACCTCCGGCGGGTTCGACAGCCCGGAGGTGTCGGAGGTCTTGATCAGCGCAATCGCGGGGGAAATACCGGGGGCCAACGGGGTCGGGTCGTTCTCGCCCGCTTCGTTGCCCTGGCCGTCGTTGTCGGCGTCCGGGTTGGTGCCGTCGTCGGACAGGTCGGTGAGCTGCGGGTTGGTCGCCGAGCTCTGGCCGGTCTCGGCGCCTTCGGCATCGACCACGGCCTGGTTCTGGTAGCCCGCGGGCACCGGTGCCACGGGTTGGACCCGGATGGTGAAGGCGAGGTCGCAGGTGCCGGAGATGGCCAGGCCGAAGCCGGTCGCGACCACGTCGTCGCCCGCGCCGTTGAAGCCGCCGTTGGTGCCGCCGCAGCTGCCCGAGGGCGCCGACACGATGGCATAGGTGCCGTCGGCCAAGGGGTCATTCGCCGGGTCGGCGGGGGTGGCGAGTGTGCCGAACAGCGGGTTCGCGCCCGCGAGCGCGTCGGTCACTTCGACGTTGATGAGGGCTTCGAGGCTGAAGTTCTCGACCACGAGGTCGAAGGTCGCGGTGAAGGAGCCATCGGCATTGGTGGTGACCGCGCCGGAAAGATCCTTGGCGATGCCGACCCGTGCCTGCGGGTTCTCGGTGAAATCGTAATCGGTCGCGTCCGTCGCTTCGGGCAGCGCGATGGCGCTGATCACGTCGTCGCCGTTCGCAATGCCGCCCTCGCTGCCCGCTTCGTTGGCGCCGTGGGTCAGATAGGGTTCGTTGACGGCGCCGCGGGTCACCACGTAGGTGCCTTCCGGCAGGAACTCGAAGATGTAGTCGCCGCTGCCGTTGGTCGTGGCGGTCTCGCTGACCGGGTTGCCGTCCACATCCGTGCCGGTGAGGGTCATGGTGATGCCCGAGATACCGCTGTCTGATCCGTTCATGTCCACGTCGGCGTTGAAGTCGCGGTAGACCGTGCCGCCGAGCGAGGAGGAGACGACCGAAACGGTGTCGTTGTCGGTGTTGTTCGAGCTATCCTGGTCGAAACTGCTGGTCGAGACCGTGGCCGTGTTGGTCCGGCTGTAGGGGTTGGCATTGGCCGCGGTAACCTGGACCGGCACCGTGATCTCGACCTGGCCGCCGTTCGAAACGGTGCCGAGGTCGCACGAGAACGAGGTCGCCCCCGCCGCGCCGGTGCAGGTGGTCGAGGTCGCGCTGCCGGCGGTGACGACCGCGCTGGGGGCGCCGGTCAGCTCCATGTTGCCCGGCAGGTTGTCGGTGACGCTCACGTTGTCGGCCTCGGCGAGGCCGGCGCCGGTGAGCACGTCGACCACGATGGTGAAGTCGAAGTTTTCGAGCAGCGCGACGTTCGCGCTGGAGGCGGTCTTGGTCAACGCGACATCGGTGCGCGTGCGCAGCGTGGTGTCCTGCGAGGCGGTGTTGTTGGCCGCCAGCCTGTCCCAGCCATTGACGATCTCGTCGGAGGAGATCGAGACGTTGTTGGTCACCGTGCCCTTGGACACACCCAGGATGGTGATGGTCACGGTCTCGGTATCGCCGGCCTCGATCACGTCCCAGGAGCATTCCAGCGTGCCGCCGAAGCTGCCGACGCCGGGCACCGTGCCGCAGGTGCCGCCGCCCGAGACGGTGTGGCTCTGGTAGCTCACGAGGCTTGCCGGCAGGCTGTCGGTCATCACCACGTTTTCCGAGGCCGAAGGCCCGCTGTTGCGCACGGTAACCGTGTAGAAGGTGGTGTCGCCGACGGTCAGCGGGTCGATGTCGTCGATCTTGTTGACCAGCAGGTCGACGTCGGGCACCTCGACATCGACGTCCACGCTGTCGGAATTGTTGGTGAGGTCGATCTCGACCGTGTCGGTGGTCACGTCGGCGTCGTTGGTGAGGGTCGTGCCCTGGGTGGCGTTGGTCGGACGCACCACGATGGTCACGCTGCGCTGGCCGCCGTTGGAGATGTCGCCCATGTCACAGGTCACGGTGTCGCCAGCACCGGTCACGTCGCCGTTGTTGAGCGCGGTGGTGCAGCTCGCCCCGGCGCCCGAGGCCGAGATGAAGGTGACACCGGCCGGCAACGTATCGACGATTTCGACGTTGTCGGCCTGGCTGAGCCCGTTGTTGAGGTTCTGCGCGGCGACCACATAGGTGAGGTTCTGACCGGCCTCGACCGGATCGGGCGTCGCGGTCTTGACCACGGTCACGTCGGCGCGCGCCTCCAGCGTGTAGCTGGCGCTGGCGGCATTGTTGGTGAAGTCCGGGTCCGGCGTGGTCCGGGAGATCGCGTCGAAGGTGTTCGAATAACCGCCGCCGTTGCCGCCGGGGCGGATCTGCACGGTGATGACCGGGCAATTGCCACCCGTGGTACAGACCGGCAGTGTGTCGATGGTGCAGTCGAGCTGGCGTGCGGAGGAGCCCGACGCGCTGTCGGGGCAGCTGATGCCGGTGGCGTTGCCGGTGGCGATGCTCGCGGAGATGAAACCCTGCCCGGTCGCGCCGGAGCCGGAATTGATCAGGTTGGCCAGCAGGTCGTCAACCTCGACGTTCAACGCGGTGTTCGGCCCGGCGTTGGTAATCTCCAGCGTGTAAGTGAGGATCTCGCCGGCGACGACGGGGTCGGGGTTTGCGGTCTTCAGGGTGCCGACGTCGGCCGCATTGGGGCCGGTCGCGGAGGTCACGTCATAGCTGGTGGCGTTGTTGCTCAGATCGTCGGTTTCCGGGATGTTGGCGTCGGGCGAGCTGACGGCCAAGGCGTTCGAGAGCGTGCCGGCGCCGGTTACGGTGGTGTTGAGGGTCACCGAGGGGGTCGTCGCGTTGGCCCCGAGCGGCGAGGCTTCGAGATAGACGCGGCTACAGGTGACCGTGAGCGGGCCGGCCCCGGTGGTGGGCGCGCAACTCCAGCCGTTTGCGGAGATGCCGTCGAGCGTGAGGCCGGCGGGGATGGTGTCGACCATCACCACCGTGCCCCAGAAGTCGGCATTGCCGATATTCGAGGTCGAGATCGCGTAATTGTAGCTGTTGCCGACAACCACGAGCCGCGGAATGGGACCGGACTTGTTGGCGCGCAGGTCCACCACCGGATCGGTGATCGTGGCGCCGCCGTCACTGTCGGTGTTGTTGGTCGGATCCTGATCGACGGGGCTGGTGTTGGTGATGGTCGCGGTATTGGTGGCGCTGCCGGAGCTGACCACGTCGGTGACGATCACGACCGAGCCGATGTCCGTCCCGCTACCGGCGCCAACCGGGTTGGGACGGGTACAATTCACGTCCTGGCCGACGGTGGTGCAGACCCAGCCGCCGGAGGTGTTGACGGCGGTGATGGCGTAATTGCCCGGCACCGTGTCCGACAGCGACAACCCACTTGGGGCGTCGCCGGTGTAGGAGGTGTCGAGCGTGAAGGTCACGCTGTCGCCGACCAGCAGGCTGCCGCCCGGCGCGCGGCTCTTGTCGATGGCGACATCGGTGCCTGCGGTGATGGTGACGGTGCCGGTATCGGTGTCGTTGGTGGCGATCGGGTCGGATGGATCCTGACCGATCACGCTGGCCGACGCGGTGATGTCGGAGCCGCTGACGGCCGCGACCTGGCCGGTGAATGTGCGACTGACCGAGGCACCCGGCGCGATCACGCCGGGAATGGTGCATTCCCAGGTGCCGGCATTGTTCGAACATCCGGCCGGCGGCACCATGTTGATGATGCCTGCGGGCGCGGGGAAGGACAGGGTGAAGCCGTTGGACGCGTTCGGCCCGTTGTTGGTCGCCTCCCAGACGAAATCGACCAGCCCGCCCGCCGGCGCCGTGGCGTCGAGCGTCAGATCGAGGCCGATATCGGCCCCGGCGGTGATCGTCGTCGTTTCATCGTCGTCGTTGTTGTTGACCTCGGTTTCCACGCCCACCGGAATGGAGGCGTCGACCGTGATCGCGCCCTGCGCAGCGGCGCTGACCTGGACAATCTGGGTGACTTGCTCGAGCGGGTCGAGCTCGGGCACGTCGCAGGTCATGGTCAGCGGTCCCGCCCCCGTCGTGGGGGCGCAATTGCTGAGATCGCCGCTGGTGCCGACGAACGAAGCGCCCGCTGGGATGTTGAAATCCATCGTGGTCACGGCGGCGGGGGCGGGGCCGAACCCGTTGTTGTCGATCGCGACCCGGTAGTCGATCGTGCCGCCGGCGGCGGTCGGGTCGAAACCGGTGTCTTCGACCGAGATCAGCCAATCGACGTCCTGCGCCTGCGCCGCGCCCGGGCTTGCCACGAGACTGATCAGGATTGCCGCCGTCGCGACCGCCAAACGGGCCGCACCATACCTCACCCGCCGGACGGACTCCGCCCGGCACCCAAAACTCACACTCAACATCGCAATACCGCCTGTATTGTTCGCGCCGCTGTTTTTCCGCGGCGTTTCTTTTGTCCACACTTTGAATTGATTGCGGCGTGATGTTCAACAAAAAAGTTCATGAAAGTCAGGTCGCGAATCAAGCGTGGCCATCGAGTCGCGGCCAAAACGAGGGTGCGCGACGCCTTGGGTTGATCGTAAGCTATTGATTGCCAGATGATAAGTGTGTCACCGGTAAAGGTTCTCCGAGGCTTTCCGCCCTGGTCCGATCCGGCGTGCGTCGCGGCAGCAGTGCCCGGTTGGACTTGCTTTCGTTTCTCGGGTGATCGACAAAAGCGCCTGCCGGGTGGCACCCGGGCCCGTTGTTTTTTACCCTGGGAGACCCTGCCGATGCTCACCGACATCCAGCGCCGCGAGGCCGTCGCCGCGCTGCTCGACAGCCACCGCACCAAGGTCCAGGGCCAACGCCCGTCCGAACGGTTCCCCGGGATCGCGATCGAGGACAGCTACGCGATCTCGTCGATGGTCGCCGAGGAATTCGTCGCTCGCGGCGACAGGATCGTCGGCCACAAGATCGGGCTCACGTCGAAGGCGATGCAAGCGGCCTCGCAGATCGACGAGCCGGACTACGGCTACCTGTTCAAGTCACAGGTGCTGAACGACGGCGCGGTGGTCAACCACGCCGATTTCTGCGTGCCGCGGGTCGAACCGGAGCTGACCTTCGTGCTGAAAGAGCCGTTGAAGGGGCCGGATGTGGGCCTCGTCGACGTCCTGCGTGCGACCGAATACGTGATCCCGTCGATCGAGATCATCGACGCCCGGGTGACCGATCCCCGCAAGATCTTCGACACGGTCGCCGACAATGGCGCCGGGGCCGGGATCGTCCTTGGCGGCCGTCCGGTGAAACCCGACGCGGTCGATCTGCGTCGGGTCGGGGCCGCATTCTATCGCAATTCCGGGATCGAGGAGACCGGGCTGGCCGCCGGCGTGCTCGGCCACCCGGCCATGGCCATCGCCTGGCTCGCCAACAAGCTCGCGTCGTTCGACGTGACGCTTCAGCCCGGCCACCTGCTGCTGTCGGGGTCGTTCACCCGGCCGGTCTGGGCCGACCGGGGCGATACCTTGCATGCGGATTTCGGCGAGCTTGGCGGGGTCGCGGTGACGTTCGTCTGAGCGGCGGCGGCACAGCGCGCGCGGATCAGGTGCGCGACTGCCAAAGCAGGATGAACACCAGTACGACGAAAACGATGATCGCGACCTCGAGAAGCCGCATCATCGCGTCCGAGAAGGTCCATTCGCTCGGCGCGAACCGGCGCGAGGATTTCTTGGTCGCCGGCTCGACCGTCTCCCGGCGCAGAATCTGGAGCCGGTACTCGGACCAGGGATCACCCCGCCGGTAGCGCGGCACCCCGCACAGCATCAGCTCCTTCAACAGGGCCACATACTGGAACCGCGTGGTTTCCGAGATCGCCCTCGCATCGGCATGAACCGTCCAGGCGACCATTTCGGCGTAGGGCAGATCGCGCACATAGGTGCCATCGCCCAGCTTTGCCATCATGTCGGCGGGCAGCCCGCGGGCCGCTTCGGCAAACTCATCGAGATGCGCGATGGTAAGCTCGTCGTAGGCGATGTCGCCGTGGAAATCGGTGAACAGCCGCACGATATGGCGCATCGCTTCCGCCGCCTCGTATTCGAGCGTCGGCAGGTATTCCTCAAGGAGATCGGCGAGGGTGAACGGCTTTTCTTCGTCTTCGTCTTCGGCGGGGGCGAAGGTGAGCGCGCCATCGCCGAGCGGCCAGTCGTCGTTGTCGATCGGGTCGGAAGCGGCTTCGTGCCCGACCGCCGGTTCGGCGGGCTGTGGTTGTGTCGCGGGCTGTGGCGCCTGCGCATCCTGCGCAGACGCTTCTGCGCGAGGCCGCTTCTGCTCGAATCCTTCGAGCAGGCCTTCGAGGCCGCCGGCCGCATCGTAGGCAGCGCGTTGTTCGGGCGAGAGCTGGGCAACCAGGTCTTCGACCTCGGCCTGGCGCACGCGTTCCTGCTCCTTCTCGTGAAGCTCGTCCCTGCGCCGTTGGACCTCGCGCCTGGCGACCTCGGGGTCCGACGTCCGGAGCGACCCCCGCAAGTGGCTTTTGCCGCCGTACAGATCCTGAATTTCCGGTTTGATCCGGAGATTCAGATGGTAAACCTTACCGCGAACCTGTGTCCCTTCGACCTTGGGAAGATCCATGCACCCCACCATTGGTTTGTCGATGTGTCACGCGCATGTAACACGGATCGATCCGCGCGGAAAGGTGCCCCCCAAGGCGTTGATTGGATTGTAAAAGAGCGGTTCCCGGGCGCAACAGGCCATCCCTTGCGACGGGCCCGGCATGCCAAGGTCTTCGGCCGATTCGCCGCGGCGTGGAAGGCGGCACGGCCCTGGGGGACACCGCGCCGGCGGGCCGGACGGGCGGCGCAACTGCGGCGCCGTTTCCGCCCACGTTCCCGTCGGCTGCGGCCGTATCGGCCAGCCTGCCGCGCCGGACTGCGGAAACGGCTGCGGGCTGGGCTACGGGCAGGGCTACGGGCAGGGCTACGGGCAGGGCTGGACATTGCCCGAAAACCCGGCCTAGCTGGACCCTGATTTCAGGTGGCAGACAGGACCCGCCCCCCAGCGCCCCCCCTCTCCCCCCCGTGCCGACCCAATGAGGCCTTCGCAATGACCGTATCCGAAGAGACGACCGGACCCGAACAGCTCCTGCGCCAATTGTTCGACGTGGCGGTTTCCGCCGCCCAGCCCGACAGCTGCGTGCCGCCCTTCCTTCCGTCCGAACCAGCGCAGGGCCGGCTGGTGGTCATCGGCGCCGGCAAAGCCTCGGCGGCGATGGCGCGCGCGGCGGAAACCTTCTATGGACGGCCCCTGGACGGGCTTGTCGTCACCCGATACGGCCACGCGGTGCCCTGTGAAGGGGTCGAAATCGTCGAGGCGTCGCACCCGGTCCCCGACAACGCGGGCCGCGAAGCCGCGCGTCGGATCCTGGACCTTGCCGAGGGTCTGACCGCCGACGACACAGCGCTCTGCCTGATCTCCGGTGGGGGGTCCGCGCTCCTGTCGCTGCCGGCCGACGGGGTGTCTTTCGAGGAGAAATCCGAGATCAACCGGGCGCTTCTGAAGAGCGGCGCCAGCATCGGCGAGATGAACACGGTGCGCCGGCACCTGTCGGCGGTGAAAGGCGGACGCCTCGCCGCCGCCTGCCACCCGGCGCGGGTGGTCACGCTGTTGATCTCGGACGTGCCGGGCGACGATCCGGGCGTTATCGCCTCGGGACCGACCGTCGCCGACCCGACCACCTGCGCAGATGCGCTCACGGTGATCGACCGGTATGGCATCCGGGTGTCCGGGGCGGTCCGCACGGCGCTCGACGCGGGCGCGCTGGAAACCGTGAAGCCCGGAGATCCACGCCTCGCGCAGGCCGAGACGCATCTCGTCGCGACCCCGCAGGCGTCGCTCGAAGCCGCCGCCGAGGTTGCCCGGGCGGCCGGGTTCGATGCACATATCCTCGGCGATGCCCTCGAAGGCGAGGCCCGCGACGTCGGTACCTTGTTGGCCGGGATCGCCCGCCAGGTCGCGAGCCGCGGGCAGCCTTTCGCGGCGCCTTGTGTGCTTCTCTCCGGTGGCGAGACAACCGTGACGGTGCATGGGACAGGGCGGGGGGGGCGCAATGTCGAGTACCTTCTCTCGCTCGCGATCGCGCTCGGCGGGCTTGACCGGGTTCATGCGATCGCGGGCGACACCGACGGCGTGGACGGCGCCGAAGAGGTGGCCGGTGCGGTGATCGGCCCCGATGTGCTCGACAGGGCCCGCGCCCTCGGGATATCTCCCGCCGCGCGGCTCGACGACAACGACGGCCACGGCTTTTTCGAGGCCCTTGGCGTGCAGGTGGTGACCGGACCGACGCTGACCAACGTCAACGATTTCCGCGCGATCCTGATCCGGTAGCCGGGATCACGCGCCGGAGTGATAGAAGGTGCGGAAAACTGCCGCTGATGACGGGCTCCGATGGCGCGCGCTCCGGCGTCTGGCGGCCCCGGACATCGCTATCGGCGGGAACGAAGGATTGCCGCCAAAAATCTACAAGCTCTTGATAACGCTTGATTGTGGGTTTCACTACAGACCCTCTTCGCCAGGGGGGTAAGGGACCGGGGGACCGGGGGACCGGCGCGAAAGTTGTGCGCAAAGGCTGTCGCACCCAGACGCGCTGCGGACACTCGGACCCAGCGTCCACACCAGAGCGCCGACAGGGCTGTCCGTTCTAGAGCACCGGGAAAGCGTCCAGTGCCTCCGGGTTGTGGAGCGCGCCCCTGTTCTTGACCGCACGCCCATGCACCACGTCTTTCACCGCGAGCTCGGATATCTTGCCCGATTTCGTGTGCGGTATGTCCGGCACCGCCAGGATTCTGGCCGGTACGTGACGCGGCGACGAGCCCTTGCGGATCGCCGCCTTGATCCGGCCGATGAGGTCATCGTCCAGCGTGTTTCCCTCGGCCATCGCGACGAAGAGCACGACCCTCTGGTCGCCCGCCGTCTCGTGCCCGATCACCACCGAGTCCCGCACTTCGGGGAATTTCTCGACCTCGGCGTAGATTTCCGCCGTGCCGATCCGCACGCCGCCAGGGTTCAGCGTGGCGTCGGAGCGGCCGTGGATGATGAACCCGCCCGTCTCGGTGCGCTCGGCATAGTCGCCCTGGCACCAGACCCCGTCGAACAGCTCGAAATATGCGGCGTGGTAGCGGCTGCCATCGTCGTCGCCCCAGAAGCCGAGCGGCATGACCGGGAAGGCGTTGGCGCAGACCAGTTCGCCCTTTTCGCCCGGGCCCGCAGGCGTGTTCGGGGCCGACCAGACGTCCACGTCCAGCCCGAAACCCGGCCCCTGGATTTCGCCCGAATAGACCGGCCGGGTCGGGTCGCCGCCGACGAAACAGGAGACGATATCGGTGCCGCCCGAGATCGAGGCGAGGTGCAGATCCGCCTTCACCGCGTCGTAGACATAGTCGAACCCGTGTGTGAGCAGCGGCGAGCCGGTCGAGAACATGGTACGCAGTTCGCTCAGAGCCAGCACGTCGCCGGGCCGGTAGCCCGATTTGCGCAGCGTGTCGATGTATTTCGCCGAGGTGCCGAAATGGGTGAAGCGCTCCGCTTCGGCGTAGTCCCAAAGCACCCGCGCGCCCGGTGCGAAGGGCGAGCCGTCGTAGAGCATCACCGTGGCCCCGCGCGCGAGGCCAGAGGCGAGCCAGTTCCACATCATCCAGCCCAACGTGGTGAAATAGAACAGACGGTCGCCGGGCTTCACGTCGCCGTGCAGGGCCAGCTCCTTGAGGTGCTGGAGCAGCACCCCGCCGGTCCGGTGGACGATGCATTTGGGCGCCCCCGTGGTGCCCGAGGAGAACAGGATGTAGAGCGGGTGGTCGAAATCGACGGGCGCATAGGCGATCTCGCCGGCGGGGAAGTTTTCGGTGAAATCCGCGAGGCTCACCGCGCCTTCAAGCTCCGCCGCGACGCTGTTGGCGGTGCCGAGATAGTCGATCAGCACCGTCTTCTGCACCGTCGGCAGGCCCGGCAATACCTCGGCCAGCTTCGGCCCGACCGCGATCCGCTTGCCGTTGTACCAGTAGCCGTCGGTGGTGATGAGCACCTTGGGCTCGATCTGCGCGAACCGGTCGAGCACGGCGCGGGTGCCGAAATCGGGGGAGGCCGAGGACCAGGTGGCGCCGAGAGAAGCGGTCGCGAGCATCGCCGCGATGCTTTCGGGCCGGTTGGGCAGGAGCCCCGCCACACGGTCGCCGAGGCCGACGCCCGCCGCCGCCAGCGCCTGGCTGATCCGCGAGACCTGGGCCCGCAATTCGCCCCATGTCCAGCGCATCTCGGCCTTGTCCTCGCCGCGAAACACAAGCGCGGTCGCGCTGTCTTCGGCGCCCGCAAGCTCCAGCAGGTTCTGAGCGAAATTGAGCCGCGCGCCGGGGAAGAAATGCTCCTCCAACATGCCTTCGCCGACGATCCAGGGGCCGCTGTCGCCGCCGACGCCGCCGTGGCCTTTGTCGCCGATCACCCCGAAGTAGTCCCACAGCGCGGCCCAGAACGCGCCGCGCTCGGCCACCGACCAGGCGTGCAGGGCCAGGCTGTCGGCCAGATCCACGCCTTTCTCGGCGGCCATCCAGCGCAGGAAATCCGTGAGGACACTGGCCTTCACGCGGGCTTCGGTCGGGGTCCAGATCGGGGTCGGCATGGCGATTGTCCTGGTTGGTCTCGGGTTGGGCGGGACTTTAGGCAGCGGCGCGCTTGCGGGAAAGCGAATTTCGCCCTGCCTGGGTTTGATGCACGTCATGGTTCGGCGCGGGGGCTTGGTTATCTATGAAACCTTGAATGAAACGGGGGGCGCAATGACGCAAGTTGCCGAGATGGGTGGCGAGATCCGGGTGCGGCTCACGGACGTGGCTGGCCGGATCGTTGCAGTTGAGATCGTCTCCACCCGCCCGGTGGAGGCAGCGCGGATGTTCGAGGAAAAGACCGCGGACGCGATGTGCGGCGCGATCGGCCGGGTGTTCTCGCTCTGCGGCAACGCGCAGACCGTAGCGGCACTCACTGCAGTGGAGCAGGCGCTCGGGATCGCGCCCGACCTGCGTGTTGGCGCCGCGTGGGGCGCCCTGCGCCGGGCCGAGATCCTGACCCAGGTGGTGACGCGTCTCGCTTTGCACTGGCGGCGCGTGCTGGAATTGCCGCTGGCGCCGGACGCGGTGCGCGCCGCGATGGCCTTTGAACAGGCGATCGAACGCCGGGCGCTGGGCGAGGATTGGCGCCGCCCCGGGGCGGGCACGCCCGGCGGTGGTGCCGAAATCCGCGCGCCGCAGATCGACATCGCCGCATTGATCGGCCCGATTGCCGAGGCGCTCGCGGCCCGGGGGTACGAGGGCTACGGCGCGCTGCCCGCAGGGATGCCGCCGGAACGGGGCGTGCTCGCCGCCTATTGGGACGCCGCCGCCGTGGCAAAGACGCGCGCCCGGCACGGCGCGGGGCTTGCCGCACGGCTTGCCGCGGCCGAAGCGGCGCTGAGGGCGCTGCCGGGCGACATCCGGGCCGATCTCGACGCTGCCGGACCGAGCGCCCCGCGCCCGCGTGAGCGCGACAGCGGCGCCGGGGAGGCGACCGTGGATACGGCGCGCGGGCCGCTCACCCACCGGGTCCGCATAGCGGACGGGGTGGTGGTCGGGTGCCGGACCGAGGCGCCTACGGAGGTGAATTTCGCCGACCGCGGGCCGGTCGCGGCCGGCCTTGCGGGGGCGGCGTCGGATCCGGTCGCGGCGGAATTGCATGTCCTGGCGATCGACCCCTGCGTCGCCGCCCGGGTGGACCTTGCGCCCGGACGGCGGGCACGCAAGGATGGTGGCGGACGCGCGGCGTCCCGGCCGAGTTGAGGAGGAGAGAGGCGATGTGCACGACTTGCGGGTGCGGACAAGCGGATGTGACGGTCGAGGGCGAAACTCACCTTCACCACCATCATCACGACCATGACCATGACCACACGCATGGCCACGGCCATAGTCACGACCACAATCACGGTCACGACCACGGCCCCCTCGGCGCCGCCCACGCCCCGGGGCTGGAGAGCGGCCGTATCGTCGAGATCGAGCGCGATATCCTGGCCAAGAACGACCACATCGCCGCCCACAATCGCGAGGATCTCGCCGCCGCCGGGGTGCTGGCGTTGAACCTCGTCTCGAGCCCCGGGTCCGGCAAGACCACGCTGCTCGCCCGCACGGCAAAAGAGCTTGGCGCGCGCTTTCCGGTCGCGGTCATCGAGGGCGACCAGCAGACCAGCCGCGATGCCGACCGGATCCGCGAAACCGGCGCGCGCGCGGTGCAGATCAACACCGGCAAGGGCTGCCATCTCGATGCCGACATGGTCGCGCGTGCGCTCAAGAGCCTGGCGCCGGAGCCCGAAAGCGTGCTCTTCATCGAGAACGTCGGCAATCTCGTCTGCCCGGCGGGGTTCGACCTCGGCGAGGCGGCCAAGGTGGTGATCCTGAGCGTGACCGAGGGCGACGACAAGCCGATCAAATACCCCGACATGTTCGCCGCCGCCCGGTTGATGGTGCTGAACAAGGCCGATCTTCTGCCTTACGTCCCCTTCGACGTCGAGCAATGCGTGGCCCACGCCCGCCGGGTCAACCCGCAGATCGGCGTGATGACCGTTTCGGCGCTGACCGGCGAAGGCATGGACGCCTGGTACGGTTGGATCGAGGCGCAGCGTGCGATGCAGACCGCTCTCGCGCCGGTCGCGCCGCGGGGCGCCGCCGAATAGCCCATCGCACCACTCACTTGGAACGCTTGCCTCAGGCGGCGTCGGGCTTGTGCACGGCCTCGGTATCGCGCAGCACAGGCACGATCTCCAGTGCCGGCCAAATGCTTTCGCACAGGGTCTTCGCCAGCGCGGCGGGCAGGGCATCGTCGCCGGGACGGGTGATCGCCAGCAATGCGCAACGCACCCGCTCGGCCAGCAGCTTTTCGGCGAGATGCCCGCGCTCCGGTTCGAAACACGTCAGCGCTACCGTCGCGTAGGCCTGGGTTGCGGCACGCGTGCCGCTGACCATCACTTTGGCCATGCGCATATCCCTTGAGATGTCAGATCAGCGGTGTGGGACCTTGTCGTCCGGTCCCCGGGTTAGCCTTTCACGTCGGCAGCCTTCCCGGTTTCCATCCCGGTGCCGGGCAGCATGCTGCGACCGGGTGGATCATGGGTCCTCGTAAAGTGATTTCACGCTCTCTTGCTGCGTGGTCCCGGGCAGATCAAGACTGCGCGCCTGTCCAGCCGGTTGACGGCAGGGGGGGGCGGTCAAACTTGACCCGACGCCGTTTGCGTGAGGCTCATCTGCAGGATTTCGCGTATCCGCCCTTGGTCGATTTCGCCATCGAGATCCGGCAAGATCGTCACTTGCGCCCATCCGCCTTCGCGCAACTCTCGGGCGAGTTGGGCGGGCAGGGCGGCGAAGGTGCTTTCGGTCATCGCGAGCACGTTGCACCGGCGCCGTTCGGCCAGGACACGTTCCGCGAGCAGCCCGAGGGGCGGTGCGTAACTGGGGATTCCGGCGCTGCGAAACGCCTCGGCATCGCGCGGGCTACCTATGAAAACAACGTTATCCATGTACCCTCCGGAGCAATCGCCCGGTCCGTCCCGGGACGTGGCGGCAGGCTTGTGAACCGGAACATCGCCCCCGCGCGACGCACGATGACGGTTCGTACCGCCTGAAGATGCTCAATCTCCTCAACGGGAAGTGTTGCCCGACTTCCCGTCGGACTCCATGATTTGAATCAAGCCCGGTTCAACCTCTGCGGGATTTTCCGGGCCTGGCGCGATCGCCAGTCCGCCGGGCGGGGCGGTCTGCCTGGAAGGGCCGCGCACCGGCCGCTGGCGGCCGCAGCGCGCACGGGGACGGGACGTCACCCCTGCCGCGCGCCAGAGGAGCGCTCGGGCATCGGTCCTGTAAATCTATGATTGCCATAGGATATGTCGGTCGAGAAGTGCCGAAATCGGGGCCACGTTGCGCCGACGCGCGCGTGCGGCCCGATGACCGGGCGCCCGCGTGCGTCAGGCCCGCTGGTGTCGGCCCTACCCGGCGGGGTCGTCCGGCGCCGCTTTCGCCGCGCTGTTCCTGGCCGCGGGCTTCTTGGCGGGCGTTTTTCTGGCCGTGGTCTTCTTGGCCGTGGTCTTTTTGGCCGTGGTCTTCTTGGGCGCGGCCTTTTTCGCGGCGGGTTTTTTCTTCGCTGTCTTCTTGCCGCCCTTGGCCGCCTTCTCCTCGACGAGCGCAACCGCCTGCTCGAGGGTGATGCTTTCGGGTGTCATCTCCTTGGGCAGGGTTGCGTTGACCTTCTCCCACTTCACGTAAGGCCCGTAGCGCCCGTCCATCACGTTGAGCGCGCCGCCCTTGTCGGGGTGCTCGCCCAACTCGCGCAGCGGCTTGGCGGCCGACCCGCGCCCGCGCCCCGGGTTCGCGCGCTTGTGTTCGATCAGTTCGACGGCCCGGTTCATCCCGATCTCGAACACATCCGTTGGATCCTTGAGATTGGCATAAACCGGTTTCGCGTCGTCAGGCTTCTGGTGCATGAGATAGGGTCCGAACCGACCGAAGTTGGCGCTGATCGGCTGGCCGTCTTCGGGGTGCTTGCCAACCTCGCGCGGCAGCGACAGCAACATGAGCGCCTTCTCGAGATCCAGCTCGGCCGCATCCCAGCCCTTCGGCAGCGAAGCGCGCGGCGGTTTCTTGTTCTCTTCCGTCGCCTCGCCGCGCTGGACGTAGGGGCCGAACCGCCCCGAGCGCAGCGAGATCTCGTCGCCGCCCTCTTCGCCCAGAACCCGGTCGCCGCCGCCCTGTTCCTCGCCGCCGATCGGCCGCGTGTAACGGCATTCGGGGTAGTTGGAACAGCCGACGAAGCCGCCTGTGCGCGAGGTTTTCAGATGCAGGCTACCGCTGCCGCAAACCGGGCAGGCGCGGGGGTCGGACCCATCTTCCTTGGGCGGGTAGAGTTGCGGCGCCAGCGCTTCGTCGAGCTTCGTCAGCACCTCGGAGATGCGCAGCTCCGAGGTCTCTCCGATGGCGGCCGAGAAATCCCGCCAGAACCGCGCCAGCACTTCCTTGTAGTCGAGATCGCCGGCCGAGATCTCGTCGAGCTCTTCTTCGAGATTGGCGGTGAATTCGTAGCCGACGTATTGGCGGAAGAAGTTGAGCAGGAAGATCGTGACGATCCGGCCCTTGTCCTCCGGAAACAGCCGGTTCTGTTCCTTGCGCACGTATTCGCGTTCCTGGATCGTCGAGACGATCGAGGCGTAAGTCGAGGGTCGGCCGATGCCCAGCTCTTCCATCCGCTTGACCAGCGAGGCCTCGGTATAGCGCGGCGGTGGCTGGGTGAAATGCTGTGAGGGCGTGACGCCCAGCTTCTTTGCGGGCTCCGCCTCGCTCATCTGCGGCAGGCGCTTGTCGTCGTCATCGGCGGATCCACCGTTCTTGGCCGCCTCGACATCGTCGCGGCCCTCTTCGTAGACCCGCAGGAACCCGTCGAACAGCACCACCTGGCCGGTCGCGCGCAGGCCCACCTGGCCATCCTGCGAACCGATCTCGACCGTGGTGCGCTCGAGCCGTGCGCCTTCCATCTGGGCCGCGAGGGTCCGCTTCCAGACGAGGTCGTAGAGCTTGCGCTGGTCGGCTTCGAGGCGGGCGAGCTTGCCCGCGTCCACGCTCATGTCGGTGGGCCGGATGCATTCATGCGCTTCCTGCGCGTTCTTGGCCTTGTTTTTGTAGACGCGCGCAGAGGCCGGAACGTAGTCCGCCCCGTAACGGGCGCGGATCTCGTCGCGCGCCGCCGTCACCGCTTCGGGCGCCATGTCAATGCCGTCGGTCCGCATGTAGGTGATGTGGCCGGCCTCGTAGAGGCGCTGGGCGGCGTTCATCGTCTGGCGCGCGCCGAAACCGAACTTGCGGCTCGCTTCCTGCTGCAGGGTCGAGGTCATGAACGGCGCGGACGGGTTGCGGCTTGCGGGCTTCGCTTCGACGGAAGTGACCGCGAGGTCGCGTGCGGTGACGGCCTGAACGGCAAGCTCTGCCTGGGTCTGGTCGGGAATGTCGTAACGGTCGAGCTTTTTGCCTGCGAGGTTGGTGAGCCGCGCTGTGAAGGCCTGGCCACGCGGCGTTTCGAGCTCGGCCTCGACCGACCAGTATTCGCGGGCGCGAAACGCCTCGATCTCCATCTCGCGCTCGACGATCAGCCTCAGGCAGACCGACTGCACCCGGCCGGCCGAGCGCGCGCCGGGCAGCTTGCGCCAAAGCACCGGCGAGAGGTTGAAGCCGACGAGGTAGTCGAGCGCCCGGCGCGCCAGATAAGCGTCGACCAGCGGGATATCGACCTCGCGCGGGTTCTCCATCGCCTTGGTGACCGCGGACTTGGTGATCGCGTTGAAGACCACCCGGCTGACAGGCGTGTCCTTCTTGATCGCCTTGCGTTTGCGCAGGGTCTCCTCAAGGTGCCAGGAGATCGCCTCGCCCTCACGGTCGGGGTCGGTGGCGAGGATCAGTTCGTTGTCGTCCTTCAGCGCGTCGGCGATGGCCTTGACGTGTTTGCGGCTGTCCGCGCCCACCTCCCATTTCATAGCGAAATCATGCTCGGTATCGACCGACCCGTCCTTCGGGGGGAGATCTCGTACATGCCCGTAGGAGGCCAGCACGGTGTAATCCGAGCCGAGATACTTGTTGATCGTCTTGGCTTTGGCCGGGCTTTCGACAACGACAACGGGCATGAAATTCCTTTCGATATGCCAAGGGGCACTGGGGGCGTTACATGGGTGGCGTTCGGGGGGATTGTCAATGGGAGGTGATCGGCCCGGGAGGCGGGACGGCGTGGTGCGGCCGCGAAATCCGGCCCCAGCCCGGACCCAGCCCGGCCCCGAGCTCGGCTGTGTCCCGGCGGTGTCGCCTGCGGCGACGCTGGTTTGTTGGGGCCCGTGGCGATGTGAGCCCGATCCGGGACGGGGGGCACGTGCGAAAGGGGCTGTACGCCGGGCGCGGACACGAGGCGACCCGTCGGGTCGGTCGTTCTGGCGGTTCGCGGCGGGGTGAGTCGGATCTGGCGTCACGGCCGAGCCACGGCTGGGGCAGGGGCAGGTGAAGTCCGGTCTTGGATGGGCGCATCGAGAGCGCTGCTACGGACGATGGGCCGCGGCGCGGTCTTGGCGCAGCGCCGATACCCTCAGTCGATCCGGTTCACGAGCCCGCCGGGCTGGCGCTGGATGCGGCCTTCGATTTCGAGCGTGACGAGTTCCGGCGTAATCTCTGCGGCGGGACGGGCGAGATCGCGGATCAGCTGGTCTTCGGCCAGCGGCGAGGGGCCGAGGCGGTCGAGGATCCGGTCGTGGAGCGCGGCCGTCTCGTGTGGCTTGCGGTATTCCGGTTGCGTCGGGATCCGCATGGTTTCGTCCGCGGGTTGCGGCGCCGGTTCCTGCGCGGCCTCTGCGGCGACCTCGGCCTCCGGTTGGGCCTCCAGCGCCTCGATCACGTCCCCAGTGCCGCGGACCAGGGTGGCCCCGTCGCGGATCAGCATGTTGCAGCCCGAGGCGCGCGCGTCGAACGGGTGGCCGGGCACGGCGAACACGTCGCGCCCCTGATCGAGCGCGGTCTTGGCGGTGATCAGTGAGCCCGACCGTATCGCGGCCTCGACCACGATCACGGCGCGCGACAACCCCGAGACGATGCGGTTGCGGGCGGGGAAATGGCGCGCTTGCGGCGAAGCGCCCATCGGCGCCTCCGAGAGCCTGAGCCCCGCGCGCCCGATCTCTTCGCCGAGCACCGTGTTCTCATTGGGATAGATCACGTCGACGCCGCTCGCCAACACGGCGATCGTGCCGGTCTCGAGCGCGGCTTGGTGGGCGGCGGTGTCGATCCCGCGCGCGAGGCCGGAGATGACCACCTGGCCCTTCTGGCCAAGCTCGCCCGCGAGCCGGCGCGCCATGCGCAGGCCGAGCGATGAGGCGTTGCGGGCGCCGACGATGGCGACCTTCGGGCGCGCGAGCAGGGCGGTATCGCCGACCGCCCAGAGAATCGGCGGCGGGTCGGGGATTTCGGCGAGCGCGGCGGGGTAGGCGGGAGAGCCGAACGCAATCGGTTCGGCGCCGGCGTAACGGGCGGCGCGCAGTTCCTGCTCCACCACCGGGAGCGGGCAGATCTTGTAGGCATCGACCCCGGCGGCACGGGCGACCTCGGGCAGCGCCACGAGCGCGGCCTGCGCGGTGCCATGCTCTTTGAGCAGCCTGAAAAAGGTGGAAATGCCGACGCGGCGGGAGCGCAAGAGCCGGAGCCAGTTAAGGACATCTTCCTCGCTGTGGGGTGGGGTGAGGGGGTGGGGGGAAGGGAAAAAATCCAACTGTCTCACCTGATTCCGTCTCTTGCCCCATCACCATGGCCCGAAAAGGGTTAATGGTTGGTTACCGGAATGCGCGAAACTTGCGAAAAAATGCATGTTCAGGTTGATCGGCCCTCTCGAACCGCCTGCACCAGGGCCCAGACGAACCCAAGCGCGCCGAGCGGCACCAGCAGCAAGATCACGGCATCTGCGGGTATCGCAAGGTCGTGGTCGAGCACGACGGGATAGGTGAGCCCCGCCGCCACCGGCATCAGCGGCATCGCGACATAGGCGCCGGGCGGCGGCGGCGTCGTGAGCGGGGCGAGCAGGTCGTGCCGGGGACCTGCGCCGCGTGCCCAGAAAAGCGCGCCGCAGGTGAGTACCACAACAAGTGCGAGCGCCGCGGACCACGGCAGAAAGGACACGCCGGTGATCGCGAAGAGGGAAATCGCCGCAAGGCCGACCGCGCCGACCTCCCATCGGCTGGCCTCAAAACCCATCCGCGCGCCGATGTCGGCGAGGATCGTTCCGATCATCCAGCTTGTCGCGCTCACCAGAACGATGGTCCGGAACTCCGCCGGGGTGAAAACAACGGCCGCCTCGCCGGTTCCGCCCCAGGTCCAGCTTGCCCAGAACGCCCAGGCCACGCCAAGCCCCGCGAACAGCAGCGCCAGCCAAGGCCAGGCCAGCCGCCGCATCGCGAGGCGCAGCAGGAACCACCCGGCGATCACGTCGATCAAGGCGTGCCAGCTCACCGAGGGCCAGAGGAAGCTCAGCGGTGGGGCCTCGTAGACCATCGGTATGACCAGCCCCTCGACCGCCCAGCCAAAAATCGATCCGGCAAGCAACAGCCCGGCGAGGCTGCGCACCGCGCACCGGTCGAGCACGATCAGGAAGACATAGGCGAACAGCCCGTACCAAGCCGTGAGTTCCGCCATCTCCGGGAGCGCCACAAGCCCCCGGGCGGCCGCGGCGGCGGGGCCTTCGTTCATGAAGTAGAACTCGGAGAAGAACTGCAGCACCAGCGC
>Ga0209121_10000794_pt1 | contig 33706 bp, 34 predicted proteins | sample Cruoilmetagenom3_FD_187292 | JGI IMG/M metagenome (GOLD analysis project Ga0209121, IMG submission 187292) | Oil polluted marine microbial communities from Coal Oil Point, Santa Barbara, California, USA - Sample 3 (SPAdes) (version 2) | ecosystem: Environmental > Aquatic > Marine > Oil seeps ... | reverse complement strand
CAACCTGACCGCCACCAAAACCGACCGCATAGATGCCGTCCCTGAGTTCACCCAGCACCTCGTCACGGGTCGCGTCTCCGGCTTCCATCACCGTGTTGGTCATGCGCGGCATGGGCGTGTGGGCAAAGCTTTCGCGCCGTCCGTTGCCGGTCGGGGCCACATCCATAAGGCGCGCGTTTTGGCGGTCCTGCATGTATCCGACCAGCACGCCGTCTTCGATCAACACGTTGCGGGTCGAGGGTGTGCCTTCGTCGTCCACCGTGATCGACCCGCGCCGATCCGGGATCGTGCCGTCATCAACAATGGTCACGCCCTTGGCGGCGACTTGCGTGCCCACCAGGCCGGAAAAGGCCGAGGTTCCTTTGCGGTTGAAATCGCCTTCCAGCCCGTGACCCACGGCCTCGTGCAACAGAATGCCGGGCCAGCCAGAGCCCAGGACCACGTCCATCTGCCCCGCAGGGGCGGGGACGGCCTCGAGGTTCACCAGTGCGATGCGCAGGGCCTCGCGGGTGACGCCCTGCCAGTGGTCAGGTTGCATCAGGCCCGACAGGCCAATGCGCCCGCCGCCTCCATGACTGCCGCTTTCGCGCCGCCCGTCCTGTTCAACGATCACCGACACGTTCAGCCGCGCCATCGGGCGGGTGTCTGACACAAGCGTGCCGTCGGGGCGCAGGATGTGCACCTCTTGCAGGGTGGCGGCCAGATTGGCGCTGACCTGGACAATGCGTTTGTCCAGACTGCGGGCGAAGTCGTCGATTTCACGCAGCGTTTCGATTTTCACCGGAAATTCGGCGTCGGCCATTGGATCGGCGTCCGTATAAAGTCGCCGGTTGGTCGCCAAGGGGCCATCCGCCAGGGTGCCGCCGCCATCGCCCACCGCCAGCCGCGTGGTCGCCACGGCGCGTTTCAGGGCCGATTCGCTGATTTCGGTCGAATGAGCGTACCCCGACACCTCCCCTTTGACCGCACGCAGCCCGAACCCCTCGGAGGCATCGTAACTGGCTGTTTTTACGCGCCCGTCATCGAACACCAACACCTCGCTGCGGCGGCGTTCCAGAAACAGCTCTCCGTCGTCGGCGCCAGCGGTGGCCGATTGCAGTTGAGCCAATGCACCATCCAGCGATAGGAGGGTTTCGAACGGCCTGAATCTTGTGTCCTCGGACATGACAACTCCGATTGTTAGCGCTGCGACACTATGCGGGGGCGACAAAACAGCGCAGATTTTCCTTGTTCCCCGTCCCCTAATATGGTTTCAAACCGCAGGGACACAACGGGATTCCCACAACAATAGTGGTGCATCCCGCGATAGGCGCGTCACAAGCGCCAAAAAACAGGAAAGATACATGCGACCTTTGATGACCTTTTCGGCCGGCCTGGCCGCTGCAACCGCAACACTGACTGCGACGGCTGCCGTGGCACAACAAACGCTGGAGATCAAGGGCGCCCCCGTTGCGGGTGGCATCGCCTTTCAGCCTCCTGCGACCAGTATTGCAACCGCGACGCAAGGGCTGGATATGCTGATCCTGTGGATCATCATCGGCATCTGCATTTTCGTATTTGGCTTGGTGGGCTATATCGCTGTGCGCTACAATCACCGCGTAAACAAGACGCCTGGTACCTTCACGCACAACACCGCTGTGGAAATCGCCTGGACGCTGATCCCGATTGTTATTCTGGTGATCATCGGCTCGTTCTCGTTGCCGGTTCTGTTCCAGCAGCAGCAGATCCCCAAAGGCGACGTATATATCAAGGCAACCGGGTACCAGTGGTACTGGGGTTACGAATATCAGGACCACGATTTCGCGTTCGACAGCTTCCTGCTGGCGCGCGACGAGCTGGAAGAGGCCGGGTATTCGCAGTCCGAATATCTGCTGGCCACCGACACCGCCGTGGTCATCCCGACCGGCAAGACGATCGTGCTGAACGTGACCGGCGCCGACGTGATCCACTCGTGGACCATCCCCGCCTTTGGCGTGAAACAGGATGCCGTGCCGGGCCGCATCGCCCAGCTGTGGTTCGAAGTCGACGAAGGCAAAGAGGGCATTTATTTCGGTCAGTGTTCGGAACTTTGCGGCAAGGACCACGCCTATATGCCGATCACGGTCAAGGCTGTGTCGCAGACCGAATATGACGCCTGGCTGGACGCTGCCATCGAAGAATACGCCGGCACCCCGCGCCCCATGGCCGTGGCCGCAGCTGAATAATCAGACCGCCGGGCGGGCCTTCGCATGGGGCCCGCCCGTTTTCCCAGCCATCTGACGTGATACGGACGACATGAGCGACGCAAGCATCAACAACACGACCCAGACCGGCCAATACGAAGCCGGGTTTGGCGACTATTACGCCCTCCTGAAACCGCGGGTGATGTCACTGGTGGTCTTTACCGCGCTGGTTGGCCTGTTGGTCGCGCCCGTGTCGGTGCATCCGGTGGTGGCACTGGCCTCAATCCTGTTCATCGCCCTTGGCGGCGGCGCATCTGGTGCGCTGAACATGTGGTGGGACGCCGATATCGACCGGAAGATGAAGCGCACGCAGTCGCGCCCGATCCCGTCGGGCAAGGTGACTGAGGGCGAGGCGCTGGGCCTGGGCGTGGCCCTGTCGGGCATCGCCGTCGTCATGCTGGCGCTGGCCGCCAATATGATGGCCGGGGCGCTGCTGGCCTTTACCATCTTCTTTTACGTGGTCATCTATACGATGTGGCTGAAGCGCTGGACGCCGCAGAACATTGTCATCGGTGGTGCGGCGGGGGCGTTTCCCCCGATGATCGGCTGGGCCGTGGCGACCGGCGGTGTGTCGATCGAATCGATCCTGATGTTTGCCCTGACCCTGGCCTGGACACCGCCCCACTTCTGGGCGCTGGCCCTGTTCACCAAGGGCGATTATGCCAATGCTGGCGTGCCGATGCTGACCGTGACTCACGGGCGCAAAGCGACGCGCGCGCATATCCTGGGCTATACGTTTGCCCTGGCTGCCGTGGCGCTTGCGCTGGGGCTGACCTCGATCGGTGGGCCGATCTATATGGTCATCGCCGTGGTGTTGAACGTGATGTTCATCAAAGGCGCGTATGATGTCTGGCGTCGCACGGATGACGACAGCGACGCGGATCAGCACAAGGCCGAACGCGGGTTGTTCAAACTGTCGCTGGCCTATCTGTTTTTGCACTATGGTGCCCTGCTGGTCGAAGCCAGCCTGAAACCCTTTGGTATGGGGGGCTGGTAATATGGCCATTCGCGCAGAACATGAAATCCACCAACGCCGTTTGGGCCGCAATGTCGGCCTGGGTCTGGTGTTGATCGGCTTTGTCGCCTTGGTCTATTTCCTGACCATCGCCAAGGTGACCAGCCCGAAACCCAACACTTTGCCCGCCTCGGAGCAGACCCAATGAGCCTGAGTGCCCCTCAGAAGACCGCCACCAAAATGGTGGGCGTGGTCGTCTTGATGGGCGCATTGGCCTGGGCCAGTGTGCCGTTTTACGACTGGTTTTGCCGGGTCACCGGCTTTGGCGGCGTGACGCAGACCGCGTCGCAAGGGTCCGACACCGTGCTGGAGCAAACCATCACGATCCGCTTTGACGCCAATGTCGAAGCCGGCATGCCGTGGGAGTTCAAACCGATGCAGCGCGAGATGGAGCTGCGCATCGGCGAGACAGGCCTGGCCTTTTACGAGGCCCATAATCCGACGGACAAGCCCATTGCGGGCACGGCCAGCTATAACGTCGCCCCCTATTCGGCGGGCTACTATTTTTCTAAAATCGACTGTTTCTGTTTCACCGAACAGGTGTTGCAGCCGGGCGAACGGGTCACCATGCCCGTGACCTTTTATGTCGACCCCGAAATCGTGGATGATCGCGAGGCAAAGTTTGCACGCGTCATCACACTGTCTTACACTTTTCACGAAACCGAACTGCCCGAGGAACTGGCTCAGCTGGATCTTGCGACGACGGGCGGGGCGGACCAATAATCAGGGACACAGACCGCATGGCGCACGCTAAGAACCACGACTATCACATCCTGCCGCCCTCGAGCCATCCGCTCTTGGCGTCCATTGCCGCATTTGTCATGCTCTTTGGGGCGGTGAAATGGATGGCACAGGGTAATCCGTACATCTTTATTGCCGGGTTTCTGGGTGTGCTCTATGTCATGTTTGCCTGGTGGGCCGAAGTGGTGCACGAAGGTGAAACCGGCGACCACACCCCGGTGGTGAAAATCGGCCTGCGCTATGGCGTGATCCTGTTCATCATGTCCGAAGTCATGTTCTTTGCGGCCTGGTTCTGGAGCTTTTTCAAACACGCCATGTACCCGATGGGGCCGCAAAGCCCGGCCGTTGATGGCATCTGGCCGCCCGCTGGTATCGAAACCTTTGACCCTTGGCACCTGCCACTGATGAACACCATCATCCTGCTGTTGTCGGGGGCTGCCGTAACCTGGGCGCACCACGCGCTGGCCCACGAAAACAACCGCAAAGACCTGAAGTCTGGCCTGTTGCTGGCGGTTCTTCTGGGCATGATCTTTACCGTGTTCCAGGCCTATGAATACAGCCACGCGGCGTTCGGCCTGTCGGGCAACATTTATGGCGCGAACTTCTTCATGGCGACGGGCTTCCACGGTTTTCACGTGATCATCGGCACCATCTTCCTGGCGGTCTGCCTGCTGCGCGCCACCAAGGGGCATTTCACTCCCGAAAGCCACGTTGGGCTCGAGGCCGCTGCCTGGTACTGGCACTTTGTTGACGTCGTCTGGCTGTTCCTGTTCGCCGCCGTCTACATCTGGGGCGGTTGAACCTGCCACCAGAACACGCTTAATGAGCGCGGGGCTTCGGCCTCGCGCTTTTGCTTTTGAGGGGCCTATGCGTTTCGTCATCACCACGATCCTGTCCGTGGCCGTACTGGCCGTGTTTATCAGCCTGGGCAGCTGGCAGATGCAGCGCCTGTATTGGAAACTGGGCGTGTTGGCGGAGATTGACGCCAGCATTCTGGCCGCCCCTGTCGCTTTGCCTGTGTCGCCTGATCCCGTGGCGGACCGGTTCTTGCCGGTCATTGTGGCCGGAGAGATTGGCGAAGGCGAGCTGCACGTTCTGGTCAGTTCGCGCGACTATGGCGCCGGGTTTCGCATCATTGCACCGTTCACAGTCGATGGGCGCCGGGTCATGGTTGACCGTGGTTTTGTGCGCGCCGTCAACAAGGATGCCGCCCGCACAACAGGCCCGGTGCAGATCACCGGCAACCTGCACTGGCCGGATGAACGCGATGGCTATACGCCGGAGAATGAGCCCGACAAGAATTACTGGTATGCGCGTGAGGTCGATGTTTTGGCCGCCGCGCTGAACGCAGAACCTGTGCTGATCATTGCGCGATCAGACACCGACCCGGGCGTCACGCCCTTGCCGGTGACCAGCCAGGGCATCCCGAACGACCATTTCGAATACGCCATGACATGGTTTCTACTGGCCGTGACATGGATCGTGATGACAGCCTTCGCGCTTTGGCGTATGAAGCGCGCGACCAGATAAGGACGAACGACATGCGTTATATCTCGACCCGTGGACAAGCCCCGGTTCTTAGCTTTGAAGAGGCGATGCTGACGGGCCTTGCGCGCGACGGTGGGCTGTATGTGCCCGAAAGCATTCCGACCATGTCCCACGCCGAAATCGCCGGGCTGGCGGGCCAGTCGTATGAACAGGTCGCCTTTACCGTGATGCGCCCCTTTATCGGTGACAGTTTCACTGATGAGGAGTTCCGCGAGATCATCCAAAAGGCCTATGCCGGTTTTGGTCACGAGGCGCGTGCGCCCTTGGTGCAGCTGGGCGCGAACCACTTTTTGCTTGAACTGTTCCACGGCCCGACGCTTGCGTTCAAGGATTTCGCCATGCAGCTGATCGGTCAGCTGTTTCAGGTCGCGCTGAAAAAGCGCGGTGAAAGGGTGACCATCGTCGGCGCGACCTCGGGCGACACCGGGTCGGCGGCGATCGAAGCCTTTCGTGGTCTTGACGCGGTGGATGTGTTCATCCTGTTCCCGCATGGCCGCGTCAGTGACGTGCAACGCCGTCAAATGACCACCCCGGACGAGGCCAACGTGCACGCGCTGGCCATGGACGGCGATTTTGACGACTGCCAGGCCCGCCTGAAAGACATGTTCAACGATTTTGACTTCCGAGATGGTGTGCGTTTGGCCGGTGTGAATTCAATCAACTGGGCCCGCGTGCTGGCCCAGGTCGTATACTATTTCACCTCCGCAGTCGCCCTGGGCGCGCCGCATCGCAAGGTCAGCTTTACCGTGCCCACCGGCAATTTTGGTGACATTTTCGCGGGCTTCATCGCCAAACAGATGGGCCTGCCGATTGACCAATTGGTGATCGCCACAAACCAGAACGACATCCTGCACCGCACGATGGAAACCGGTGCCTATACCAAGGCCGGGGTCACGCCGTCGATTTCGCCGTCGATGGACATTCAGGTCAGCTCGAATTTCGAACGCGCCTTGTTCTATGCCTATGGGCAGGACGGCGCGGCGGTGGCCGATCAGATGAACGACCTGTCCAAGGGTGGGTTTACGATCAGTCAGGGCGCGGTGGATTTTCTGCGCGAGAATTTCGCCTCGGGGCGGGCCAGCGAAGACGAAACCATGGCCTCGATTAAGGCGACATACCTGCGCACGGGCGAAGTCCTGTGCCCGCACAGCGCGGTCGCCGTCAAGGTGGCGCAGGAGCATTTGGGCGATAGCCCGATGATCACTCTGGCCACGGCGCATCCGGCGAAATTCCCGGACGCTGTGAAACGCGCCTGCGGTCAGGACGCGCCTTTGCCTGCGCGCATGGCGGATCTGTTTGAACGCGACGAACGCGTTACCCGCGTCGCCAATGACATGGACACCCTGCAAACCCTTATCCGCGAACGGACCGGCAATTGAGCGTAAATTTCGACACCCTTTCCAATGGGTTCCGTGTTGTAACCGAACCAATGACCGGGCTGGAAAGTGCCTCCATCGGCATCTGGGTCACGGCAGGTGGCCGTCACGAGACCGAGGCCCAGAACGGCATCGCGCATTTCTTGGAGCACATGGCGTTCAAGGGCACAAAGCGGCGCAGCGCGTTGGAAATCGCTGAAACGATCGAAGATGTGGGCGGCTATATCAACGCCTATACCTCGCGCGAGGTCACGGCCTATTACGCCCGCGTATTGCGCGCCGATGTGGCGCTGGCGCTGGATGTGATCGGCGATATCGTCTTGAACCCGGTGTTTGATGCGAGTGAAATCGAAGTCGAACGCGGCGTGATCTTGCAGGAAATCGGCCAGGCGTTGGATACCCCCGACGACGTGGTGTTCGACTGGCTGCAAGAAGTCGCCTTTCCAGATCAGCCCATGGGTCGCACCATTCTGGGGCCCGAAGAGCGCGTGAAAGCGTTTTCGCGCGACGATCTGGCGGGCTTTGTCGGCCAGCACTATGGCCCGGAACGGATGGTCCTGGCCGCTGCCGGGGCTGTGGATCACGACGAAATCATGCGTTTGGCCGAGGTCATGTTTGGCGGGCTGACACGTGGCACGGACGCGCTGATCCAACCGGCAGGCTTTGCCAGCGGCGAGCGGCGCGAAGTCAAATCCGGGCTGGAGCAGGTGCATTTCACGCTGGGTCTGGAAAGCCCCAGTTATCGCGACGATGACATCTTCACGGCGCAGGTCTATGCCAATGCCCTGGGCGGCGGCATGTCGTCCCGCCTGTTCCAGGAGGTGCGCGAAAAGCGCGGGCTGTGCTATTCGATTTTCGCCCAGACGGGTGCCTATAGCGATACCGGCATGACGACGATCTATGCCGGCACGTCTGCCGAGCAGATCGGTGAATTGGCCGCGATCACGGTCGACGAAATGAAACGCGCAGCGGACGACATGAGCGAGGCCGAAGTCGCCCGCGCCCGTATCCAGATGAAGGCCGGATTGCTGATGGGGCTGGAAAGCCCGTCGTCCCGCGCCGAACGTCTGGCCCGTCTGGTCGGGATCTGGGATCGTGTGCCGCCGTTGACGGAAACGGTTGCCAAGATTGACGCGGTCACCGTTCAGGGCGTGCGTGATTTTGCCGCCAACCTGATCGCCCCCGGGGCTGCGGCCTTGGCGGTTTATGGCCCGGCTGATGCGGCGCCAAGCCTTGCGAAACTTCAGGAGGGGCTGGCCGCCTGATGCTGGGACGTTCTGCCAAGAAACTGAAGATCGAGACCCCGCGTCTGACCCTGCGTCCACCGCAGCATGGCGACTATCGCGCCTGGATCGCTCTGCGTGATAGCAGCCGAGATTTTCTGTCGCCATGGGAGCCCACCTGGGCGCCGGACCATCTGACGCGCAAAAGTTTCACCAATCGGGTCTATTGGGCCAATCGCTCGGTGACAAACGGCAGTGCGGTGCCGCTGTTTCTGGTGCGCCGCGACGATCAGGCCCTGTTGGGTGCCCTGACGCTGGACAACATCCGGCGCGGACCCGCGCAGGCCGGCACGATGGGCTATTGGATCGGCGAACCCCATGCGCGCGCGGGTTATATGCGCGAGGCGCTTGAGGCGATGGTGCACTATGCCTTTACCGATCTTGACCTCAGCCGGCTTGAGGCTGGATGCCTGCCGGAAAACGCCCCCTCGCGCGGGTTGCTGGAGAGCGTCGGCTTTAAATACGAAGGCGTGGCACAGTCCTATTTGCAAATCGGTGGGCGCTGGCGCAACCACGTGTTGTACGCCAATCTGCGTGCAGATCGACGCGGGCGCACGCGGACTGGGTGACAGCGGGCTTGTCCCTTGGGCAATAGCGTGCAAACTCATCCCATGTCTGATCTGAACCCGGCCGATAGCAGTTTTGAAACCCAGTTGCGCGCACAGTTGCCCGACGCGGCGTTTCGCCCCCTGACCCCCGCCTATTTGGAGGAGCCGCGTGGGCTGTTTCGCGGCGCGGGTGGGCTGTTGGTCGCACCCGGATCCACCGAGGAGGTCGCCACCCTGATCCACGCCTGCAACGGCGCGCGCGTCGGCGTTGTGCCGTATGGCGGCGGCACGGGCCTGGTCGGCGGACAGGTAATGGCACAGGGCCCTGCGCCGGTGATCCTGTCGCTGGAACGCATGGCCGCCATTCGCGCCGTATACCCAGATGAAAACGTGTTGATCGCCGAGGCGGGCGCCATTTTGGCCGATGTCCAGGGCGCCGCCGAACGGGCAGGGCGGCTGTTCCCGCTGTCTCTGGCCTCGGAAGGGTCGTGCCGGATCGGCGGCAATCTGGCCACCAATGCGGGCGGGGTGAATGTGTTGCGATACGGCAATGCGCGCGAGCTGTGTTTGGGGCTTGAGGCCGTGATGGCGGACGGCAGCATCTGGCACGGGTTGAAACGGCTGCGCAAGGACAACACGGGGTACGATCTGCGCCATTTGCTGTGTGGCTCCGAAGGCACGTTGGGTGTGATCACCGCGGCCAGCCTGCGCCTGTTTGCCCGCCCTGCGTCGGTGGGCACCGCTGTTTTGGTCGTGCCAGGGCCCGTTGAGGCGTTGAAGATGTTGGCGTTGGCAGGCGACCGGTTGGGCAGTGGTGTGTCGGCGTTTGAACTGATTTCGGGCACAGGTATGGGGTTTCTGGCGGAAACCGATTGTCAGGCCCGCGCGCCGTTCGATGTCCTGCCCGATTGGGCGGTGCTGATCGAACTGGGGCTGGGGCATGGACAACAGGCCGACACCGAGCTGGAAGGTCTGTTCGCCGCCGCGTTGGAGGCAGGCTTGGCCCATGACGGGGTGATTGCCCAATCCGAAGCGCAACGCGCCGCCTTGTGGCGGATGCGCGAGGAGATACCTGAGGCGAACCGGCGGCTTGGGGCTGTGTCCTCGCATGATATTTCCCTGCCGCTGAGCGTGATTCCAGAGTTCTTGGATCGTGCCGGGGCTGTGGTTGCCGCGCAGGGCCCGTTTCGGGTGAACGCGTTCGGCCATCTGGGCGACGGTAATTTGCATTACAATGTTTTCCCGCCCAAGGGCCGTGCGAAATCCGAATTCGTCGATGCCCGCGCGGCGATGGCCGAAGCGGTCTATGCGCTGGTCGAAGAATATGACGGGTCGTTTTCCGCCGAACATGGGGTCGGACGGCTGAAGGTTGATGATCTGGAACGGTTTGCAGATCCGACCAAACTGGCCGCCATGCGCGCGATAAAGGCCGCGCTGGACCCCAAGGGGATTTTGAACCCGGGGGCGGTGTTGGGCTGAGGCGATAGGGCTCCCTATCGCGAAATCGGTCTGCTCAAATGGTGCATCAGGTGGCGAGCGCCCAACCAGTATCCCATGTTCAGGCCAAGTGGGCGCGCAATTTTGGACTTTGATTCGGTGCAAGGCCTCTCCTGTAAAAGGCATCACCAGTCTTCGCGCACCAGAGATGAAATCGCTTTTACCGAATTCGAAGGTGACGGTGACGGTGACGGTGACGGTGACGGGGGTGGTGTCGCGTGTCAGGGTTGTCAGGGGCTGCCGGGGAGATTGGCTCAACTCAACCTCAGTTTTAGTGCACCCCCCCCAAATGCTTGGCGAGGTCATCAGTTTGATCCAATCAGCGAATACCCGGACCAGGCATTCTGAGTTGGGCTGTAGCGTAACCTCAGTGCCCGGTTGCAACTGCACGCCCGTGGGGGGCGCGGACCGGTGCGGCATCTACCAGGATGACGGATGCATCAAATGGTTCGGACCAAATTTCTTTTTCCTGATTGCCGAAAACACGTAGGTCCGGCTCAAAAGTCGTTTCCGCTTTTGAAGGCGTTGCGCAGTCCCAGTTCACGATCGCTATATCTGCGCTGGCAGGCAGGGTGGTCAGTGTGACAGCAATGGTAAAGAAGGACCGAAACATCAAATCCGCCGTCGTGGAATGGCATGACCTCGCGATGGAGTTTCGCCTTAGTCGAATGATAGCGGAGCAGCTGGGGTATGACGCAGTTTCCCGTCGGTGGCGTGAACCAGCGGAGTGCGCTGGCGCGCACGCAGGTTTCTGCTGCCCAGGAACAGCGTTCAGGGCAAAAGAAAACGCCCCGCCCTGGGTGAAGGCGGGGCGTTACAACGTGGTAAACACGGTGCACAAGCAGCGCCTGCTCCCGACAGGCTGGCTCAGATTAGAATCAAGAAGTTAAGGGAGGGTTCACGCGAGACTTAACGTCCGTCGAATTCGCACAGAACATGTACGTCCATACCCATGTCTTCCAGTTTCTTGCGTCCGCCCAGCTCGGGTAGGTCGACAACAAAGGCGCAGCCAACGATTTCGCCGCCCAGCCGTTCGATCAGCTTGATCCCGGCCTCGGCCGTGCCTCCGGTCGCCAGCAGATCATCGACCACCAGAATTTTCTCACCGGGCTGGATCGCATCGTCGTGGATTTCCATCACCGCTTCGCCATACTCCAGCGTGTAGGCCTGCGACAGCACCGCACCGGGCAGTTTGCCCTTTTTGCGGATCGGCACGAAGCCAAGGGTCAACTGGTGTGCAATCGCGCCGCCCAGGATGAAACCGCGCGCCTCGAGCCCGACGACTTTGTCGATCTGCATGCCCGCATAGGGGTGCAGCAGCTGGTCGATCGTCATGCGCATGCCGCGCGGGTCGGCAAACAGCGTGGTCACGTCGCGAAACAAAATGCCCTCGTGGGGGAAATCCACGATGGTGCGGATGTAGTCCTTGACGTCTTTGCGTTTGGTCATCGGTCGGCCCTTGTTGCGGCTGGTCTGCGGAGGTCGCCCTGTCTTGACCGATCCCCCCGGCCCACGCAAGGGGCGCGTGGCCGCAGGGGGCACGGGTTATTGGCGACGTGGCGGATAGTGGCGGCGGATCACCTGTTTGTCCGCCTCGCTGAGATGCATCGCGCGGTCCGAGATGTGGAAGATGCTTTCACCCGCATAGGCCTTGCCGACGAAATTGTGGGGCAGCCCGACGCTGGACAGGAGGTGGATCATGAAAAAGGATGGGGCCGATTTCAGGTTCCGGTCGTTGCTGACCAGCATGTTGACCTCGATAATCCGTTTGGACCGATACCAATAGCGCAGCCAGTTGTCTCAAGCTCTCTGCCGCGAAATCCCGGCAGGCTGGCGCCCGCAACGACGGTGTCATCGGGGTCATCGACCAGATAGATGCTGATGTTGGAGTATTACGTCGCCGCGACGAGTTACAGGGTCAGGCCAGAGCCTACGGCATTGATTACCTTGATCGCCGCCGCAAGGGCGCTGCGCATGGCCTGTTCCTGTTTGCTGGGAAACCCCCGTTCGACGTGTTTGATGGCGACGGTCACCTTGGGGCGACGCGATTGACCAATAAACAGCTTGGGTTTGCGGCAGCTGCGACGTGCGGGTTCGGCAGCACAGGCGACCAGCCGGTCATAGGCGTCATCGCTGATTGGTGCATCCACCTGGATGTCTTTTGCCAGCGCAGGCAGGGGCAAGCAGCCCAGAACAAGCGCGATGAGCGCACGATTAATTCGTCTTATTTCAATGTCTTTACACATGTTGGCCAAACACGGGCCAAATGCTGGATTGCCTATAGCACCCGACCTGCCACGGCGTCCAGTTTGGCAAGCACTGCGGGGTCGCGTTTGTCGGGCGCGGTCAGGATGGCGTATTCCAGGGCGCGATCACAGTGGTGCGGGCAGGGCGCGCGGTCGGGCCCCAACAGGGCGGGCAGGCGGCTGACCAGGGCGCGGCCCTTATCGGCGTTGCCCGTCAGCGTCGCGACAATATCCGAGATGTCGACTGCGCCATGTTCCGGGTGCCAGCTGTCGTAATCGGTGATCATCGCGATCGAGGCATAGTCCAGCTCGGCCTCGCGCGCCAGTTTCGCCTCTGGCATGTTGGTCATGCCGATCACGTCGGCCTTCCAGCTGTCGCGATACATGCGGCTTTCGGCGACGGAACTGAACTGCGGCCCCTCCATTGCCAGGTATGTGCCGCCCATATGCACCGTGATGCCTGCGTCAATGGCGGCGGTATGGCAGGCCTCGGACAGGCGGGGGCAGGTCGGGTGGGCAACCGAAACATGAGCCACGCAACCGGTGCCGAAAAAGCTTTTCTCGCGCGCGAATGTGCGGTCAATGAACTGATCGACGATGACAAAATCGCCCGGCGCCATGTTCTCGCGGAACGACCCACAGGCGGACACGCTGATTACGTCGGTGACCCCCAGACGTTTGAGCGCGTCGATATTGGCGCGATAGGGCACCGTGGTCGGTGAATGCACATGGCCACGGCCATGACGGGGCAGAAAGGCCATTTTCACGCCGTCCAGCGTGCCGCATAAAATGGCGTCAGACGGTGCGCCCCAAGGCGTGCCGACAGTGACCCATTGCGCGTCCTGCAACCCGTCGATTTCATACAGGCCCGAGCCGCCGATTACGCCAATCATCGTGTCCATGTCCGTCTCCAAGCTGGTTTCCCAAGTGGTGGCAAAGGCGGCGCAGGAATTCAACCGAAATCCCCGTGATGGCCCGCGCCGCCATTCCCCCTTGGCGCTGCGACGTTTTGCCGTTAAACGGCAGGGAAAGTTTGCGCCAACATCCCAACATGAACAGGTGAACCCTTGCCCCGAGCCCTTCTGGCCTCCTATGCCGCCCGTATTCAGAAACCCGATCTGCGCCTCAGCCAGGGTGAACCGCTGAACGCTGGCCGTATCCGGATCGAGCTGCTTTCCGGTCTGACTGTCGCCCTGGCGCTGGTGCCCGAAGCGGTGGCGTTTGCCTTTGTTGCTGGTGTGCATCCGCTGGTTGGCCTCTATGCGGCCTTTCTGGTCGGGTTGGTCACCGCAGTCTTTGGCGGACGGCCCGGCATGATTTCGGGCGCGACAGGGGCACTGGCCGTCGTCATGGTGGCGCTGGTCGCGCAGCACGGCGTTGAATACCTGTTTGCCACGGTCGTTCTGATGGGCCTGTTGCAGGTCTTTGCGGGTGTCATGCACTGGGGCAAGTTCATTCGCCTTGTGCCGCATCCGGTGATGCTGGGCTTTGTGAACGGGCTGGCGATCGTGATTTTCCTGGCGCAGATGACGCAGTTCAAAGTGCCGGGGTCGGTCACCACCTCGGGTCACACGGCCACAGCTGGGGAATGGCTGTCGGGCACGCCGCTTTACATGATGCTGGGGCTGGTCGGGCTGACCATGTTTATCATCTGGGCCACGCCCAAGGTCACCAAACTGATCCCTGCACCGCTGGCAGGTATCGGCATTGTCGCCATTGTTGTCATTGCATTCGGCATTGATGTGCCGCGCGTTGGCGATCTGGCCTCGATCGAAGGGGGCTTGCCGTCCTTCCACATTCCGACCGTGCCGTTGACGCTGGAAACGATGAAGATCATCTTTCCCTATGCGGTTATTCTGGCGGCGATTGGTCTGATCGAAAGCCTGCTGACGCTGAACCTGGTGGGTGAAATGACCGGTCGTCGCGGCGGGGCATCACAGGAATGCATCGCCCAGGGCGCGGCCAACGTGTTGACTGGGTTCTTTGGCGGCATGGGTGGTTGCGCCATGATCGGCCAGTCGATGATCAACGTGAAATCGGGTGGGCGTACGCGGATTGCGGGCATTGCTGCCGCACTGTTCCTGCTGGCCTTTATTGTCGTCGCCTCGTCCCTGATCGAACAGATCCCGCTGGCCGCTTTGGTGGGGGTGATGTTCATGGTGGTGATTGGCACATTCGCCTGGAATAGCCTGAAAATCCTGCGCCGCGTGCCGCGCACCGATGCCTTTGTCATCATCCTGGTGACGGCCGTGACGGTGTACGAAGACCTGGCCGTTGCCGTGGTCGTCGGCGTGATCGTGTCCGCCCTGGCCTATGCCTGGAACAACGCGTCGCGCATCCACGCTGAAACATTTGAAACCGACGCCGACGGCAAAGTTTATCGCATTCAGGGTCCGCTGTTCTTTGGCTCGGCAGACGGGTTTATCGAACTGTTCACCGTGAACGAAGACCCCGACAACGTGGTGGTCGAATTCGCAGATTCGCGCGTGGTGGACCAATCCGCGTTGCAAGCCATCGAAGCCGTTGCCCTGAAATATGAGGCCGCTGGGAAGCGCATTCAGTTGCGCCACCTCAGCCGTGATTGTCACGAACTGCTGACCAAAGCGGGCCACTTGATGGTCGATAGCGATGACGACCCGGATTACGAAATCGCCGCCGACTATTCCGTGCGCACGGGCATTCTGGGCGGCCACTAAGGCGCCAGCTGCGCCAAAAGGGTGATGTCGCCGGCCTCTAGGGCGGGGCGGGCGGCAGCGATCCGATCCGGGGGCCAGTCCCACCAGGCCAAACGGGTCAGACGGTCGATGTCCTGAGCGCTGAAGCGCAGGCGTTGCACCTGGGCCGGATTTCCCGTGACAATGGCATAATCGGGCACATCGCGGCGCACCATCGCGCCCGCGCCAATGATCGCCCCATTGCCGATCCGCACACCGGGTCCGATGATCGCGCCATAGCCGATCCAGACGTCATGCCCGACGATGGTATTGCGACAATCGGGCTGCTCCATCCTCTGTTTGTCCAGCGCGAAGATGGCAAACGGAAAGCTGGTGATCCCGTCATAAGCGTGGTTGGCCGAGGCCGTGACAAAGCGCACCCCATGGGCAATCTGGCAGAACCTGCCAATGCTCAGGCGGTCCTTGGACATGGGAAACAGGTACGGCGCAAGCCGTGCGGCCCAGCCTTCGGCGGCGGGCGGGTCGAAATCCGAGGCATAGCTGTAATCCTCAACCGTGATGCGCGGGCGCGCTATTCGCCCGGCCGGATCAAGGTGAACGTGTCACGCACGACCGAATAGTCGCGATATCCCAGGCGCGCCAGCGGGCGGAACCGGGTGACGTCAAACAGGCCATCCACCAGGCAGTCGTCGCGCAGATGGATGCCCGTGACCTCGCCAAAGCAGACGTGGTTTGCGGCGCCGGGCAGCTGGGTGATCTGGGTCAACCTGCATTCCAGCGCGGCGGGGGCCCCTTCGATGCGCCCGCAATCGATGGTTTCGCAACCCGTACGTGTCAGCCCGGCGCGGGCGAATTCATCCACCTCGCGCCCATAGCTTCCTGCGCTGATGTTCATGGCGTCGGTCGCGGCCTCTTCGACCACATGGATGCAGAACACGCCGGTCTGGCGGATGTTGTCCAACGTGTCCTTGCCCAGGTCGCGGTCCGGTTTGCCGCCGGTGGTGGCGAACATCACTTGGGGTGGGTCATAGGCGACGCCGTTGAAGAAACTATAGGGTGCCAAGTTGTCGTTTCCATCCGCGTCCTGCGTTGCGATCCAGGCAATCGGGCGGGGCGTTATAATCGCGTTGAACGGATTATGCGGCAGGGTGTGGCCGTTTTTTGGCTCGTAAAACATGGGTTTCCCTTCCGGCACGTTGCGCACCGTGTTACAGCGTTTCGACGTAAAAAACATACGGGGGCAGGGGTGTATAGCCTCGAAGTCGAAAAACCGGACGATTGGTGGGAGGTCGAGGCGCTCTATGACCTGTGCTTTGCGCCGGGGCGCGAGGCCCTGTCTTCGTATCGTTTGCGCGATGGGGTCGACCCTGTCGCGGGTCTGGCGCTGGTGGCACGCGATGGCGATGGCATCCTGGGCGGCGCGATCCGGTTCTGGCCGGTACGGGTCGGCGGGGCGCCAACCTTGTTGTTGGGGCCAGTGGCCGTTCACCCCACCCGTCAGGGCGAAGGGCTGGGCGGGCTGTTGATCCGGGACGCGTTGCATCGCGCGGCTCATCTGGGATGGGTCCGCGTGCTGCTGGTCGGGGATGCGCCGTATTACGGGAAATTCGGCTTTCTGCGCTGTGATGGTGTGATCATGCCGCCACCAACCAACCCGGATCGGGTGCTGGGGTTGGAATTGCGACCGGGGGCTTGGCTGGGGGTGAGCGGAGACGTCACACGCTTGCAATAGAGAGCGGAATCTCCCCCTGCATTTGCTGGGCCGCGTGGCGTGTTTCTGGGGGGCGTCGATCCGTGCAGGTTTCAAGCCACCCCACTGCTGCCGGTCGGGCGGCTGTATCGGTCGGCGGTACATGGCAGACAAGATCCACTCTAGCGGCCTGGCCAAACGAAAGGGTTGATCGGTGCCTTCTCAGGGGCTGTGCGTGGCACGCCGACCAGAGCAATCACCAAGGCCATCGAGAACGCAAAGATCGCATACAGCACGACAACCACCAGAAAGGGAACACCCCATTGGAAGGCATGCATCGCCATGACGCCACCGACCATTAGACAGACAAGAAGAAAGCCGAACCGCATAGTCACCTCCGTTTACACCGCACCAGAGTGGCGCGAAAAGGAAAAGATGCGGTTAACGCGCGCGTGGTTGAGGCCGCCTGCCCGGACGCCCGGTTTCATATAGGTTTGTATTGGCCACGCCAAGGTCAGCAGGGGCTTTGGCCAGGCGATATGGCAAGGGCCGGAAGGCCGACAGTGCCAGTGACAGGGTAAGGGCCATGGCCCCAAAAAGCGCATAGGCTAGAAAAGCAAGCGCAACCCCATAGCCGCCCCCTGCAATCCAGATTGCGCCCGTAAGCCCGCCAATGATGCCGGTCGCCAAGTTTATCAGATGCATGTCGTCCTCCGCGTCATGCAAAACAGGGTGGCATCAAAGGGTGAACAAACCTTTAACTGGGGATCAATCCGAAGGGCCATAAGGGGCTGAAGCATCAGCGGCTTCGGTATCATTTGACAAACAGGTGTCGTCGCCCCCCCCCTGGCTGGAACCGTTGTCGGTTTTGGGGTGTAGGTCCGGCTCGGGCGCGGTTTGATATAGCCTGACAGGATCGCTGACAATAGCAAAATCAGTGCCCCGCCAATGGCATAGGCCAAAAAACTCACGAGAAATCCGTATCCAAGGAAAGCGGCAAAAAGCGCACAGGCCAGCCCACCGAAAACACCGGTCAACAACACTACGATGTTCATGACCAGAATATATAGTTCAGCGTGTGAGTTTCAGTATGTACAAAAGAAATCCTTGGCGATTACTTTCCTTTGCGGGTCATCCATTCCAGCACGGCGGGGCGTACCGATTGCGCGCCTGACAGGCGGGCCTCGTCGATAATACCTTTCAAGGCCTCGATGTCGGTGCGTCGGATCAGATGCTTGACCGGGCCGACCGAGGCAGGGCGCATGGACAAATGACGCATGCCGAGCGCGGCGAAACAGGCGGCCTCGATCGGACGACCTGCGTCTTCGCCACAGAAAGACAGCGGCGTGCGCGCGGCATCACAGCGTGTAACGATTTCTTCGATCAGGTTCAGAAAGCTGACATTCAGCGTGTCATAACGCCGCCGCACCCGTTCATTTTCGCGATCCGCCGCAAAAAAGAACTGTTTCAGGTCATTGCCGCCGATGGAAATAAAGTCAGCCATTTCAAAGAATTGCTGTGGGGCAAACACCATAGATGGTGTTTCCAGCATGGCGCCTATTTCCACGTCTTCGGGCAGGATATGACCCAGGCTGCGTTCGCGCTCGATCTCGGACAGGGCCATTTCGCGCGCGTCGGTAAATTCCCTCAGCTGGGCGATGAACGGGAACATGATTGACAGTTTGCGCCCCGCCGCAGCCCGGATCAGCGCCTGCAATTGCATGCGCATGACGCCGGGCTTGTCCAGGCCGACCCGGATTGCCCGCCAGCCCAGCGCAGGGTTGGGTTCGTCCAGCGGGTTCATATACGGCAACACCTTGTCCGACCCGATATCGAGCGTGCGAAACACCACGCGTTTGCCGTTCGCAGCGTCCAACACGCGCGAATAAAGCGCCGCCAGATCACCCCGTTTGGGCACGCGGCTGACGGTCAGAAACTGCAATTCCGTGCGAAACAGCCCGACACCTTCGGCACCGGACCCTTCCAGCGAAGGCAGATCGGCCATCAGGCCGGCGTTCATGTGCAGGTCGATCACCGTGCCACACAGGCCCATCGCGGGCTTGTCACGCAGGTCCACGTATTGCTCTTGTTGCGCCGCCTCCATCGCCATTTTGTCGCGAAATGCGCCGATGATCGTTTCTTCGGGGCGCAGGTGTACGACACCGTTTTCGCCATCGACAAGGATATGGTCGCCGTTCAGCGCCTCGGTCGTGACGCGGCCCGCGTGTACGATCAGCGGGATGGCAAGCGCGCGCGCAACGATTGCGGCGTGGCTGGCAACGCTGCCTTCCTCAAGCACGATGCCACGCAGAGAACGGCCATATTCCAGCAGCTCGCCGGGGCCGATGTTGGTGGCGATCAGGATTGGGTTGGTGGGCATTTCCGCGCCGGTTTCCCCGCCTTGCCCGGTCAGAATGCGCAACAAGCGGTTGGACAGGTCGTCCAGGTCATGCAGCCGTTCACGCAGATAGGCATCGGGAACCTGTGACATGCGTGTGCGGGCCGAAGATTGTTCTTTCTCAACAGCGGCTTCGGCCGAGAGGCCGCGGGAAATGTCCTCCTCCATCCGGCGCATCCAGCCCTTGGAATTGGCGAACATGCGATAGGCCTCGAGCACCTGCATCTGGTCCTTGTCGGTGGACCGCGCGGTGGCCAGAAGTTCATCAACTGACACGCGCAGGGTTTCGACAGCGTCCTGCAAGCGAAGCAGTTCGGCATGGGGGTCGTCAGAGATCACATTGGTGACGACAACGCGGGGTTCGTGCAGCCAGACGTTGCCTTCGGCAGTGCCCTCTTGGCCGACACCACCTTTGAAGGTGGCAGGGCGTTGGTGCAAGGCGGCCAGGGCCGCGCCCTCGCCGACAAAGGCACCCAGTTCGGTCATCTCGGCGATGACCATGGCGACGACCTCCAGCCCGTACGCTTCGTCCGAGGAATAGTCGCGGGCATCTTTGGACTGGACCACCAGCACACCCAGATTTTCGCCCAGACGTTGGATTGGCACGCCCAGGAAAGAGGAATAAATCTCCTCGCCGGTTTCGGGCATATAACGGAAACCGCGTTCCGAGGGCGCGTCATGTGTGTTGATCGGCTTGCCGGTGCGCGCCACGCGCCCCACCAGGCCTTCGCCAACACGCAGGCGGGTCTGGTGCACAGCGTCGGCATTCAGCCCTTCGGTCGCGCACAGCTCCAATGTGGTTTCATCGCGAAACAGGTAGATCGAACAGACCTCGGCCCCCAGGCTGTCGGCAATCAGCGTGGTGATCCGGTCCAATCGTTCCTGCCCGGCCGAGGCCGCTGCAAGAGTATCGCGCAAACTGCCCAGCAGCTTGCGACTGTCGCTTTGTTGGCTGTCCGCCATCCCCAGAGCCCTGTTCGTCATTCTTGGTTAGGCCCTAGTGTAAGGCGTCGGGCCGCGAGTTCCAATTCATTCCCGACCAATAGGCACATATTTTCATCCAGGGGGTGAAAAGCGGGGCGGGGTGCTCGCCTTTTGGGCGGGTGTTTGTGTCAAACAGGTCTTAAGACGGGTGTTATGAGGCCACAGTGATCTAAAAAATCAGTCAGCGCCGCTCTGATCCTCTAGCTCACAGAAATACGGTGAGAGGGCTTCATCGTCGAAATAGTGAAGAACCCCGTATGACCCAGGTGCAACCTTTGCAACATGACCCAGGTGCAACCTTTGCAACGAATACAACCAGGTCCGTCACGTCACCCCACCGTCCGTCATTGTGATTAAAATTTCATTTATCAATAGGCTGTAGGATCTGTTTTGTTACATAATCTTGGTAAAAAGATTGAAATCACACAGCTGGTCGATTGCCTGTTCAAGGCTTGAAATTGCGATGGCGAGCTTGGCTTCGGATTCATTCTGCTCGTTGAACGCTTCTCGGAGTGTGAACCATCCGTGTATTTCCATCATGGTAGCGTCCAGTTCGAAGACTGACTTCCTGATCCTTCAGTTGCGAGATCTTAGAGCGGCAGCTCAAATTCAGGAAGGCTTGCTTCGACCGCGCACGGATAGGCGATCTTTTGAAAGGCCCGTCAAAGAAAAAGCCGACACGATTTTACGTGCCGGCTTTGTATTCCATCCGTTCAGGCGTGGCTCAGCCCGCCTTTTCCAGCTCGAACGCGTCATGCAGCGCTTGCACGGCCAGCTCCATGTATTTGCGGTCGATCAGGACCGAGATCTTGATCTCGGACGTCGTGATAACCTTGATGTTCACGCCTTCGCGCGACAGCACGTCGAACATTTTGGCGGCGATGCCGGTGTGGCTGCGCATGCCGATGCCGACGACCGAAACCTTGGCGACGTCAATATCGGCGACCAGATCGTGAAAGTTGATCTCGCCTGCGTCCTTGGCGTCCTGCATGGCCTTTTCGGCGCGCGCCACCTGGTTGGTGGGGCAAGAAAAGGTCATGTCGGTGCGACCTTCTTCCGAGATGTTCTGAACGATCATGTCGACATTCACGCCCGCCTCGGCCAGCGGGGTGAAGATCGCGCTGGCGATGCCGGGGCGGTCGGCCACCGAAATCAGCGTCATTTTGGCCTCATCCCGTTGATAGGCGACGCCCGAGACAACATTCTTTTCCACGATATCCTCCTCGTCACAGACAAGCGTGCCTGCATTGGGGTCATATTCTTCAAAGCTGCTGAGAACGCGCAGCTTTACCTTGTAACGCATGGCCAGTTCGACAGACCGCGTTTGCAGCACTTTGGCGCCAAGCGACGCCAGTTCCAGCATCTCTTCGAACGCGATGCGGTCCAGTTTGCGGGCCTTGTCGGTCAGGCGCGGGTCGGTGGTGTAAACCCCGTCCACATCCGTATAGATGTCACAGCGTTCCGCGCCAAAGGCGGCGGCAAAGGCCACGGCGGTGGTGTCGCTGCCACCCCGGCCCAGCGTGGTAATGCGCCCGTCCGGGCTGACACCCTGGAAACCGGCGACCACGGCCACTTTCATACCTTCGGCGAACTTCGCTTTGATGTTTTCGGGCGGGATGTCTTCGATCCGGGCCGCTGAATGGACCGAGGTGGTCTGAACCGGCACTTGCCAGCCCTGCCAGCTGCGGGCGGGAACGTCCATCTCCTGCAAGCGCAGGGACATGAGGCCAGCGGTGATCTGTTCGCCTGAACTGACCACGGCGTCATATTCGCGCGCGTCATACATGTGCGAGGTCTCTTCGACCCAGCCCACCAGTTCATTGGTCTTGCCTGACATGGCCGAGACAATGACGATCACGTCATAGCCATTGGCCACCTCGCGCGCGATGCGTTTAGAGGCCCGGGCGATCCGGTCCAGCGTGGCAACGGAGGTGCCGCCGAATTTCATCACGAGAATAGGCATTTTGCCTGCTCCCTTTCGTCAATCTTAAAGCGTTTCGAAATAACTTGAGAAGCAAGTTGGGTTCGAAACGCCCACAACATTAATAGGGTCCAAGCGCTTCGACCCAAACCTGTGAGACAGGTTTTTCTCGAAACGCTTTTAGGTCCGCGCTGTCTTACGCAGGGTGGGGGGAAAGGGCAAGGGTGTATGACCTGGGCTGATCTGCGGGTTGGCTTCGGGGATGACCTGTGGCCGCCCCCGCCACAGCCCACCCCATGCCGACCGCGCGATAGGGGCCGGCCGCGTGACCTCCCACCCCGCTGCGCCGGGGCCGGGTCAGTAGGGGGGGGTATTGCCGTCCCAGGTTTCAAAACAGCCTGTGTTGGCCATCGACAGGGCGTCGAACCGGGCCATCAATCCGTCGCGGGCCTGATCCACTTCAATGTCACCACCTGCGCCGCCCATGTCGGTGCGCACCCAACCCGGGTGATAGATGCCGACCGCAATGCCTTCGGCCTCTAGGTCCTTGGACAGGTTGCGCCCCAGGTTCAGCACCGCCGCCTTTGAGGCGCGATAGATATAGCTGCCGCCGGGCGCGTGTTGATGGCTGGCCATTTGCGATGATATGATCGCGATCTTGGCGTTCTCAGCGGTGCGCAGGTTCGGCAGAAGGCTTTGAATTGTCAGGAAAACGCCGGTGACGTTGGTGGCAAACGCATCGGCCCACATTTGGGCTGGATATCCATCCTCCAGCGCGTTGCCCTTGTCGGGATAGACACCTGCGTTACAGACCAGAAGGTCCAGCGGTTGGCCCCCCAGACGCCCGGCCAGCGCAGCTTGGCTGGTGGGGTCGCTGACCTCCAGCTGTTCCCACAAGCCCTCGTCAGGGGCTGCCCCGCGGGTGGTGCCGATCACCGCGTCACCCCGGCTGCGATAGCCATCGAACATGGCCCGGCCAATGCCGCGATTTGCGCCTGTGATGAGAATGGTCATGTGTCTCTCCGATCTGGTCTGGCCTTACAAAAGGTCCGGTGCAGTCTGGGCCCAAGGGGTCAATTGATTTTCCGGGTGGGCGTGAAGGGCAGGGGCAGAACCGGCACGCCGTCTTCGATCAGTTTCCTGGCCTCATCCGGCTTGGCCTCGCCATAAATTGCCCGTTCTGGCGTGTCGCCATCATGCATGGCGCGCGCTTCGGTGGCGAAACTGCTGCCAACATATTCGCTTTCGGCTTCGACCTTGGCCTTCATCTGCGCAATCGTGCGCTCAGCGTCGGTTTGCGGCTCGGCCAGCGGGGCAGGAGTGGACGTGGGGGCAGGGTCCGCAGGCACAACTGCGGCCGAGCGGGCCGGGCGCACCTTGGGCGCCATCAGCGTTTTGTCGACTGTCACCGAGCCGCAGATCGGGCACGCCACATGGCCCGCCGCCAGCAGCCCGTCAAACGCGCGCGCGTTCTGGAACCAGCTTTCAAAGCTGTGCCCCTGGTCACATTTTAACGCATATCGGATCATGTCGGCCCCATCGTCAAAGCCCGGGCAGTATGGGCGAAATCGCCAGAATGATGCAAGCCATTCAGCGCAGAGTACGCGGATCGAACGCTTTGATCATGGCGCGCAGCTCGGGCTCGGTCACCATGCCCGCCGCTTTTTTCAAGCTGACCCATTTCCGCCGCCTTTGGCTGCGTTCGGGAAACTGTTTCGCCACCTTTTTGACCTTCAGCGGGAAGACCGCGACCACACAGGGCATCCGGTCGCCCGCATATCCCTTGTCATAGGCGTAGAACCCTAACACGTGGTGGGACAGCTTGCCGGTGACGCCGGCCTCTTCCCAGGCCTCGGTGGCCGCGGCCCCTGCGGGGGTTTCGCCATCCATCGGCCAGCCCTTGGGGATGATCCAGCGCCCACTGCGGCGTGTCGTGACCAACAGGATTTCGACCTTGCCGTCATGGATGCGATAACACAGCGCCCCAAACTGGGTGCGCACGGCCCGTTTGTCGTTGACCGCCAGCCGGATCGGCCGTTGTTTGCTGTTTGCGACAGTCACGTGTCTTGTGCCCTTGGTGTCCATGTGGCCCCGAAGTCTAGCGGGATTTTGTTTCAGTGTTTTGAAGATAGGCCCATTGCGCGCGGTTGCAAAGGAAAATGCCATATCTAGTGGCGGGAGCTTGTCGTTCTGGCAGGTCTGGTGCCGCCTAAAGCGTCGGGATGGCGCCTGATAACACAGTTTCATACCAGCCCGTGTCGATATTTCCACCCGACAGAATCACCCCGACCTTGCGGCCTGCCATGGCGTCACGTTCCTGTATCAGTGCCGCCAAGGGGGCCGCCCCGGCGCCTTCGGCAACATTGTGGATGGCGCGGAAATACAGACGGATGGCGGCGGCGATTTCGCCGTCCGTGACCGTGACGATCCGTGCCGCGCCCTTGGCATAGATGTCAAACGCCGCCTGAACCGGCACGCGCACCGCCATGCCATCGGCAAAAGTGTTGGCGGCGTTGGTTTCCACCAGATGCCCGGCGTCCAGCGACAGCTTGGCACCCGCTGCCTGATCTGACACGACACCGACGATGTCACAGTCCAGCCCCAGCGCGTCACGCGCCGCGATCACGCCGCAGATGCCCGAGCCACAGCCGATCGGCACATAGACCGTGTCCAGATCTGGGTGGGCGGTGAACAGTTCGACCCCGTATGTTGCCACGCCGCGCACCAACTCGCGATGAAAGGGCGGCACGGGCAGGTAATCACCGGCCTTGGCAATGCGCATGGCCTCTTGCCGGGCCTCGTCGAAATCTGCGCCGAATTCGACCAGATCCGCGCCATAGGCCCGCATCGCGGCGTTCTTTTCGACCGAATTGCCGTGCGGGGCAAAGACCTTGGCTGTCAGCCCAACGGCCGACGCCGCGCGGGCCTGGCTTTGGCCGTGGTTGCCGCGGGTGGCGGTGATGATGCCGCGCGCCTCGGGATGGTCGCGCGTCACCCAGTCCAGAAAGGTGATACCGCCACGCACCTTGAAGGCCCCTGTGGGGGCGTGGTTTTCATGTTTCACCACCACACGCACGCCCGTTTCGGCGGCAAGTTGCGGCCATTCGATCTGGGCGGTGGGCGACATCTGGCTGTAGACCAGCCCTTGGGCGGCCTTCAATTCCTCCAGTGAAAACATCGGCATACCCTTTCGTTTCCATCGTTCTGGGCTGCGAAAGCGGGGTGTCACCTTGTGGGTGTCAGCCCCGTGTGCCTGAGAACTTTTCTGCCCATTCTTCGCGTTGGTCATCGGTGATCTTGGCGAACAGGTTGTCGGGCACGGTAAAGTCGTGGCCCGGTTTCAACAGGTCCAGCGCAGCGGCCACATCGTCGGGCCAGACGTCATCGGTGTTCATCGCTTTGATCAACGTGGCCGAGGCATCCGGGATGAACGGCGCTGACAGCACCGCATAGAGCCGGATCAGGTTCAGCGACAGGCGGATTGATCCGGCCGCCAGCGCCGGGTCGGTCTTGAAGGATGTCCAGGGGGCTGCCGCTTGCAGGTATTCGTTGCCCGCCACCCAGATGCCGCGCAATTCCTGCGCCGCTTTGCGCACGTCCATCGCCTCCATGTGGCCCTCATAGGCGCGCACTTTGCTGGTCAGGTCGGCGATCAAAGCCGTCTCTGCGTCGCCATAGGCGCCATCGGGCACGGAGTCCGAGAACTTCGAGCGGCAGAATTTCGTCACGCGCGACACAAAGTTGCCCAGCACGTCGGCCAGGTCCTTGTTCACGGCGGTCTGGAAGTTTTCCCAGGTGAATTCGCTGTCGGAATTTTCCGGTGCGTGGGACAGAAGCCACCAGCGCCAGTAGTCCGGCGGCAGGATTTCCAGCGCCTGGTCCATGAATACGCCACGGCCCTTGGAGGTCGAGAACTGCCCACCGTCATAATTCAGATAGTTGAACGATTTGATGTAATCGACCAGCTTCCAGGGTTCATTCGACCCCATGATGGTGGCGGGGAAAGACAGGGTATGGAAGGGCACGTTGTCCTTGCCCATGAACTGCACGTAACGCACGTCGTCCGCGCCCTTGTCGGTGCGCCACCAGCGTTCCCAATAGGCGTCCGGCTCGCCCAGATCATCGGCCAGTTCGGCGGTGGCGGCGATATATTCGATTGGTGCGTCGAACCAGACATAGAACACTTTGCCTTCCATGCCGGGCCAGTCCTGATCGCCCTTTTTCACCGGCACGCCCCAGTCCAGATCACGGGTGATGCCACGGTCTTGCAGGCCGTCACCGTCATGCAGCCATTTCTTGGCAATCGAGGTGGTCAGTACCGGCCAGTCGGTCTTGGTGTCGATCCAAGCGTCCAGCTTGTCCTTCAGGGCGGATTGCTTCAGGTACAGGTGTTTGGTTTCGCGCACCTCCAAGTCGGTGGACCCCGAAATCGCGCTGCGCGCATCGATCAGGTCGGTCGGGTCCAGCTGTTTGGTGCAGTTTTCGCACTGATCGCCGCGCGCGCTGTCATAGCCGCAGTTGGGGCAGGTGCCTTCGATGTAACGATCCGGCAGGAACCGGCCATCGGCATTGGAATAGACCTGTTTTTCGCTGACCTCTTCGATCAGCCCATTGTCGGCCAGACGGCCTGCGAAATGCTGGGTCAGGGCCTGGTTGCGCAGTGACGACGAGCGACCGAAATTGTCAAACGACAGGCGAAATCCCTTGGCGATATCGGCCTGAACCTCGTGCATTTCGGCGCAGAATTCATCAACCGGTTTGCCAGCCTTGGCGGCGGCCAGTTCGGCAGGGGTGCCATGTTCGTCGGTGGCACAGATGAACATGACCTCGCGCCCACGGCCCCGGTTGTAACGGGCATACAGGTCGGCAGGCAATTGCGAGCCAACCAGATTGCCCAGGTGTTTGATCCCGTTGATATACGGGATGGCCGAGGTGATGAGGATGCGGTTCATGTCAGGTCCCAAAGCTGTTTGGGGCCGTATACGTCATGGGATTTGGTTAGGCCAGAGGGTTAGATGTTCGGAACCAGACGCGTGCGCCATCAATGACCCGCATTGGGCGCGGCGTTGGTACAGCCTGCTCAATGTCCCACCGCTATTTCCGGTCCCGGAACCGCCCCATCAGGCGGCCCACCGTAAAGGACGTGCGCGGCGAATAGACGTAAGGTGTCTTGTCCTCGACCGTGGGGCGCGCGCGCATCCGGGTCAGGCCGAACGCGATCAACACCACATGGCCCGCAGCCACAAAGGCAAACAGCGCGCCGGGGCCATAAGCCGCGATCAGGTTTGACGCCACATAGGGGCTGGCAATCGCGCCAAGGGCATAGAAAAACATCAACGCCGCCGACAGTTCGACCCGCTGTTCGGATGTGGCAAAGTCGTTTGCGTGCGCCGCCGAGATGGAAAAGATCGGGAAGGTGGTAAAGCCAAACAGCACCGCCGCCAGCATCACGCCCAGCATACCGGTGCCCGTAGCCGCCATGGTCACCGAACAGCTGCCCACCGCCGCGACAGACAGCCAAATCAGCACCCAGCGCCGGTCGTATTTGTCCGCCAGCCAACCAATGGGCAGCTGCGCCAGCGCACCGCCCAGCACCACGGTGGCCAGAAAGAACGCGATTTGGTCGATCTTCAACCCGACCTCTTGGCCATAAATCGGCCCGACCATCCGAAATGATGCCGAGCTGAGCGCGGCGACGATCACGCCGCCCACCGCCAGCGGCGACATCTGCCAGGCCAGACCTGGGCGCAGGCGCGGCGCGGCCGGGGTTTCCGGTTGCGAGCTGCGCGTCAGCGCCAGCGGCAGGATCGCCGCGCAACACAGGATCGCCAGCAGGTTATACGAGACATAATGCGCAGGCGTCAGAACGCCGATCATCAACTGTGCGACCAGCGACGCACCCATGTCCATGATGCGATAGCCGCCCATCACACGCGCCCGCGTGTCATTGGTGATCTTCGCGTTCAGCCAGGCCTCGATCACCGTGTAACAGCCCGCGATGCACAGGCCCGATGCGATGCGCATCACCGCCCAGGCATAGGGGTCGATCCACAGCATATGCGCCAGCAATCCGATTGCGCCCAGCACCGTGAACACCGCAAAGCCACGTGAATGGCCAACGCTGCCCATCAGGCGGGGTGCCCACCAGCAGCCGATGAAAAAGCCCAGGAAATGCGCCGAGCCCAGCAGGCCGACCTGCGCCTTGGTAAAGCCCAGCGTCAGGCCCGACAGCGCGTCCAGTGGTCCGACCCCGCCAGAACTGAGCTGCAACAGGATTACTGAAAACAGCAGTGAGGCAAAGGATATCATCAGACGCATGGGGCGGGGTCCACGTGGTTCGCCCCATGGTGGCAGGCTCGGGGGGGCAAACATGGCCTTGCGCGACATTCTTGTGTCGTTTTGGGGGATCGCTGCGCGCACGTCTCCTCACATCCGCGTGTGGCCCGGTGGCGCGGGGCGGATCCGGCTGATAGCCGGACCAAACACGCAGACAGGGAGCGCGCGACATGGAAACGATTTGGATCATCGCGGGGGTGGCCGTGATCGTCGGCGCAAGCCTGTTGGCCGCGCCACGTCGCGCCAGCGTTGACGGGTTTTACGGCGGGGCGGGGGAGGACGGCACGCCGCCGGGGCTCTGGACGTTGGTTCTGTCCCAGGTGACCACCTGGATCTTCGCCCGGTCGCTGATGAACGCCGCCATTCTGGGGTATTATTACGGCTTTCCCGGTACGCTGGCCTATGCGGCCTATTACCTGTCGTTTCTGACCGGCGGGTTCATTGTTGGTCGCCTGCGCGACGGCGGGGCGACCTCGGTGCAGGACTGGCTGTCGGTGCGGTTCGGACGTGTCGGCACGGGCGCTTATAACCTGGTCATCGCGCTGCGTCTGTTGTCCGAGGTTTTTGCCAACCTTCTGGTCGTCGGGCTGATCATCGGCGCGGTCCAACCCGAGGCGGGCAATATCGCCATTCTGGCGGTTGCCGCGCTGGGCCTGGCCTATTCGGCCTGGGGTGGGCTGTCGGCGGCGCTGCGCACGGATGTGGTGCAGATGGTGCTGTTCCTGGTGGCGTTCGGCCTGGCCTTGGTCGCTTTGGTCACCAGTCCGGGCTTTTCGCTGACGGCCATTGTCACCTCAGGCGGGGCATCCGGGGCCTATAATGGCTGGGTGCTGTTGGCGGTCGCAGCGCTTCAGGTGTTTTCCTATCCGGTGCATGACCCGGTGATGATGGACCGCGGCTTTCTGGCCGACCGTGCCACCACGCGGGCGTCGTTCCGCCATGCGTTCTGGATTTCCGCCCTGTGCATCCTTGCGTTCGGTGCCTTTGGCATTCAGGCGGCGGTCATGGGCGTGGCGTATGAAAATCAGCTGATCGGCAGCTGGGCGGGCATGTTCCCGACCTGGGTCTTTGCCGCGCTGATGTTGTCGCTGCTGGTGTCCGCGCTGTCGACACTTGATTCGGCGCTCAGCTCGGCTGCGCGCCTGGTGGTCATGGAGCTGTCGCTGGCGCCGCGCACTTTGGCCGGTGGGCGCATCGTCATGGTTGTCTTCATGGCGGCGGGGGCGGCGTTGACGTTGTGGGGCAATGCGTCGTTGTTTGACGCGGTGGCGGTCAGCGGCACCGCGTCGATGTTCTTGACGCCGGTGCTGGTGGTTGGCCTGATCCTGGGCCGCCCGGTGGCGCTGTGGTCTTACCTTGTGGCCTTTGGCGCGGCCATGCTGGGCGCTGCGGCCTATTTCGCCCGCGCCACCGATTGGGTCGCCAGGGTTCTGCCTGCGGGGCACAAATACGAACAGCTGTTGGCGATCTGCATCGTGGTCCTGGTGGTCGGTTTCGTCGCTGTCGCGCTGGGCAGCCGGGCGCGCGACAGGGTTGCGGCAGAGGTATGAGGCTGCTATTTGCCGCTAAAGTCTGATGGAATTCATCGGGTATGCAGGGGATGCAGGTGACAGGCGATACACCCAGGTTGGAGATCCGCAACATCCGCCGTGTTTTCGGCGGGCGCAATGTGGTCAATGACGTCAGCCTGCGGGTGGCGCCGGGGCAGGTGACCTGTCTGTTGGGCCCGTCGGGCTGCGGCAAATCCACCACGCTGCGCATCATTGCGGGGGTCGATCGCCAGACCAGCGGCGAGGTCTTTATCGACGGGGTCTTGATTGCCGGAGACGGCATGATGCAGCCGCCCGAGGCGCGCTCGGTCGGGTTGATGTTTCAGGATTTCGCGCTGTTCCCGCATCTTTCCGTGTCGGAAAACGTGGCTTTTGGCCTGAAAGGAACGCGCACCGAAAAGCGGCTTAGAGTTCGGGAATTGTTGGAGAAAGTCGGGCTTGTCCGGTTTTTGAACGCCTATCCGCACGAGCTGTCGGGCGGTGAACAACAGCGGGTGGCGCTGGCGCGCGCTCTGGCCCCACGCCCGCGCATCATGCTGATGGACGAGCCGTTTTCTGGCCTGGACAACCGCCTGCGCGACGGTATCCGGGACGAAACCCTGGCAATCCTGAAGGACGAAGGCGCCGCCGTGCTGTTGGTGACCCACGAGCCCGAGGAAGCCATGCGAATGGCCGACGAAATCGCGTTGATGCGCCAGGGGCGGATCGTGCAACAGGGCGCGCCGTACAACATCTATAACACGCCGGTGGATAAGGCGGCGGCGGCGTTCTTTTCCGATGTGAACGTGATCCGGGGGCGGGTGAAGGGGCTGTTGACCGACACGGCGTTCGGCCAATTCATGACCCCCGCCGTGCCGGATGGCGCAGAGGTGGACATCGTGATCCGCCCGCAGCATCTGAAGATCGACTTTGATCGTGGCGGCCAGGGCCCGTCGCCGACGCCCGATCACGGTGTCTGGGCGCGCGGCACGGTTGAGCGCGCGCGGTTCATCGGCAAGGAAAGCCTGGTTGATTTCCGCATGGAACATGACGGTGAACGGCTGACGGCCTCGGTCCCGTCAGTGTTTCTGCCCCAGGCCGGCACCGCGTTGTGGATTGCGATCCGACGCGACCGCTGTTTCGTGTTTCCGGTGACCGGAAAGGCCCAGCGAAAGGGCCAGTGAGGGCCGTTCACGACACTTTCTTGCGCGAATTCTCGCTTTGGGGCTTTGAACTTGCGGCCCAAAGTCATAAATACTTGCTGCGAAGAATGATGGGGTGGGCGACAGGCTCACCTGAAAGGGAGATACCTCATGCTTAACAATATCGGCCTTCCCGGCCTTCTGCTGATTGCCGTCGTGGTGCTGGTTCTGTTCGGTCGCGGCAAGATTTCCTCGCTGATGGGCGAAGTTGGTAAGGGCATTACCTCGTTCAAGAAAGGCGTTGCCGATGGCACTGCCGAGATCGAAGAAGAAGCTGCCGAGGCCGCCAAAGACGTGACGCCTGAGACCGAAAAAGACCAGGCGTAAGCCGAACCCACAGAAGGGGCTCGGCCCATGTTCGACATCGGAATGACCGAACTGTTGCTGATTGGCGTCGTTTCGCTGATCGTGGTGGGTCCAAAAGACCTGCCCGGCATGTTCCGCACGCTTGGCCGGTTCACCGCCAAGGCACGCTCCATGGGGCGCGAGTTTTCGCGCGCCATGAATGACGCGGCCGATGAGGCCGGGGTCAAGGATGTTGCGGCCGATCTGAAAAAGGCCACCAGCCCCAAAGCCATGGGTCTGGACGCGTTGAACAAGGCCGCCGAGAGTTTCGAGAAGTGGGAGCCGACCAAGCCCGCGTCGGAAAAGGGCGGCGAAACTGCCAAGCTGGCCGAGGAGCGCGCCGAGGCTGCGAAAAAGATCCACGCGGCCACTGCCAAAAAGGCACAGGCGCGCCTGGATCGCGAAGCGGCTGAGGCGGCGACAGAGGGGGCGCAGACACCCAAACCTGCTGTGGCGCCCAAGCAAGCACCCGCGAAAAAGCCAGCCGCCAAAAAGCCCGAAGCGAAAGCTGCCCCCAAGACACCAGCAGCCAAGACGCCTGCTGCGAAAAAGCCGGCAGCAAAGAAGCCCGCGGCCAAAAAAACTGCTGCGAAAAAGCCTGCTGCGAAAAAGCCGGCGGCCAAGAAAGCCGCCAAGCCCAAACCCACGGACACCCCTGACGCATGAGCACGAGTGAAGAGATCGAAGAGAGCTCCGCCCCGCTGATCGAACATCTGGCCGAGCTGCGCACCCGCCTGATCCGCGCCGCGCTGGCGTTTATCGTTGGCATGATTATCTGCTTTACCGTCGGTAGCCAGATCCTGTCGTTCCTGCTGGTGCCGATCGAAAATACCATGCGTGCGCTGGGTGATCCGAACCCGGTGATGATCTATACCTCGCCGCAGGAATATTTCTTTACCCTGATCCGCATTTCCATGGTCGGCGGTCTGGTCGTGGCCTTCCCGGCCATTGCGTTTCAGCTGTGGCGTTTCGTGGCGCCGGGTCTGTATAGCAAGGAGAAAGACGCATTTCTGCCGTTCCTGATTGCGTCGCCCCTGCTGTTCCTTCTGGGCGCGGCCTTTGCCCATTTCATCGTCGTGCCCCTGGCAATGACGTTCTTTCTGGGCTTTGCCGATCTGCCATCCTATGCCGCCGCCTTGGTCACGGGCGACGAGGTGTCGCCAAACGACAGCGGCATCGACATCGTATTTTCCGGCAAGGTCAACGAAACCCTTGATATCACGCTGAAAATGATTGTGGCCTTCGGGCTGTGTTTCCAGCTGCCCGTGCTTTTGACCCTGATGGGCAAAGCCGGTCTGGCCACCGCAGGCGGCCTGCGCAGCACGCGGAAATACGCGGTTGTCGGCATCTTGGTTGTCGCCGCCTTGGTCACGCCGCCCGATGTCACCACCCAGGCGATCCTGTTTGTCGTGGTCTATGGCCTGTACGAGATCTCGATCTTCCTGGTCGCCCGCGTTGAAAAGAAACGCGAAGCCAGCCTGCGCGAGCAGGGGCTGTGGTTCGAGGACGACGAGGATGAGGATGAGACCGACGGCGAAACCGCCACAGGCAAACATCCCGAGGAAGAGGACGACGACCCGCTTCTGGCCGAGTTCGAGGACGACGAGGATGACGAAGATCCCGGCATGGTCGACGATACCAAATGAACGATACGGCCCTGACACGCATTGCCGAGGCGCTGGAGCGCATGTCTCCGGCGCCTTTGGCCGCCCCGGATTTCGGGGCCGCCGAGGCCTTTGTCTGGCACACCGCGCCGGACCGCCTGGAACCCGTAGCCGATGTCAGTCGCATCGCGCTGGATCTGCTGATCGGGGTTGACCGGTCACGCGATACGTTGTTGGAGAACACGCTGCAATTCGCGCGCGGCTTGCCCGCGAACAATGCCCTTTTGTGGGGCGCGCGCGGCATGGGAAAATCCAGCCTGGTCAAGGCGATCCATGCCGAGGTTCTGGCCCAGGGTCAGGCCCTGAAGATCATCGAGCTACAACGCGAAGACCTGCCCAGTGTCGGGCGTCTGTTGAACCTGCTGCGTGACAGCGGTGAACGGTTCCTGTTGTTCTGTGACGACCTGTCGTTCAGCCATGACGACCAGCATTACAAAAGCCTCAAGGCGGTGCTGGATGGTGGCATCGAAGGGCGGCCGGAAAACG
>Ga0209121_10000793_pt1 | contig 33755 bp, 32 predicted proteins | sample Cruoilmetagenom3_FD_187292 | JGI IMG/M metagenome (GOLD analysis project Ga0209121, IMG submission 187292) | Oil polluted marine microbial communities from Coal Oil Point, Santa Barbara, California, USA - Sample 3 (SPAdes) (version 2) | ecosystem: Environmental > Aquatic > Marine > Oil seeps ... | reverse complement strand
TGGTTTGAGGGCCACTTCACCCCCGACGACCCCGTCGTCTGGGTAGGTGACTTCAACGTCGCCACGGAGGATATCGACGTCCACGACCCAAAGGGGCTGCGTGAACACGTCGACTTCCACCCCCAAGCACAGGCCGCCCTGGAGGATGTGCGGACATGGGGCTTCATCGACATATTCCGCAAACACCATCCCGCTGAGCCCAACCAATTCACCTACTTCGACTACCGGGCCAAAAATCCCATCGAACGCAATGTTGGCTGGCGCATCGACCACATCTGGGCAACACGGCCCTTGGCGGCCAAATCCACCGGGGCCTGGATCGACATCGATGCACGGCGTGCCGAACGCCCCTCAGACCATACCTTTCTCGTGGCGGAGTTTGAAATCTAGGACAGTCTGAGACAGAATGAAGAATGAGCGAATCTGCGAATTACCGAAAAGACGAGATGGCGGGATAGGAATACCCCGCCATCTCGTCTTTTCGCTTTCTCGCTCATTCGCTGATTCTCCGAGGTTGCTCTCCACTTGAGGCGCTGCAGCGCCCTGCTGGATGACGTGCGTGAGCTCGTGGGCGAGAAGGAACCTGCCTGTCTCCGTGCCGGGCTGATAGCGGCCCGCACGGAAGTAGATGTCACGATCAGTTGTGAAGGCCTCGGCGCTGAGCCGGCCGGAAAGCTCATCCGCCGGCGTCCCGGTGTGTACACGCACGCTGCTGAAATCATAGCCAAACGCGCCCTCTAGTTCGGCCCGAAACCCGCGGTCCAGCACCTGACCGCCGCCCCTACCGGCAGCCAACCGAGACTCCACATCTCCGGTCACTGCCGGCATCGACGGCTCAGGTGCGGCTGTGGAGGCGGGCTCTGATGTGGACCTCAAGGGCCGGACCGCCCTCGCTTCCGGAAATGCAGTAGGAATTGGAGACGCACGGCGGGGCTGCAGCAGCTCTTCTTCCTCTTCCTCCTCCTCTTGGCGCTGCAGCGTGGGGATAGGATCGTTGCCACGCGCCTGCAGCAGCTCTTCCAGTTCTTCCTCCTCCTGGCGCTGCACCACGGGGATGGAATCTCCACCATGCATCTGCAGCAGCTCCTCCTCCTCCTGACGCTGGATCGGCACGCCGGCAACGCCGGCTGACAGCGGCGCGCCGCTGCCGGACCCTATCTGTCGCATCACCTGCGAGGCGACGTGATCAGCCTCCTCTTCGTAAACATCACCCGGGGCGCCGATCGTAAGTTTGGCCTGCAGGTAACCGCCGGCATGGAGTCGAGCGACGACCCGGTTGCCGGCACTCTTCTGGAGTCGCAGGACAGGATGCAGGGACATACGGGTTGGGGCCGATACGGGGGATCTTGCGGACAGCGGCTTCCGCATCTCACTGCACACGCGCAAAGCACTCGTCATACCCGCCTCCTACATTGGCTCTCGTTGAGGGGTAGCTAACTTCATTCTAACAGAGATCGCCAATCTGTAAATCAGAGTCCTGATCGGAGGCACACCTCACACCGGAGGCGAATGCGCAAGAAGGGCTTCTTGTGGAGCACCAAACTGCCCCCTGCCCATTCTGAGATGCGCCTACCACCGACGGCCTCTATACGCCAGCACAACTCTGTGGTAAGATCCGTATGAACCCCACGAAGCTTCACCGGGGTTGGCCACCCATCTGACCAATGCTGCTCCAGAGCACAGAGTGAGGATCGGGTGAGCCCGATACAAGCACAGTAGGGCACGAAAGGTATGGGTAGATGAACCGGTTGCAGGAGCAGATTGAAAAGTGGTATGAATACTCTAGGATCTCAGAGGTCGAACCGATCGCAAGGCGGGCTTTTGCCAACAACTCCTTCGACGGTGTGCTGACGATGATCGGCGTGGTCGTGGGGAGCTTTTTCGTCGGCGTGCAGGATGCCTCCGTCATTCTTGTCACCGGCGTCTCCACCGCCGTGGCAATCGGCATTTCAGGTGGCTGGGGCGCCTACCTCACCGAATCGGCCGAGCGACGCCACGAGGTCAGCGAACTCGAACGGTTCACGCTGACCAACCTCCGGGACACAAAAATCGGCAAGGCCTCGCGTATGGCCGTGGTCCTGGTCGCGGCGGTGGATGGATTGTCGCCCTTCCTCTCCGCGCTCCTGGTCTTGATCCCCTTCTTCTTCGTCTCTCTACTGCCCTCCGTCACCTATGCGTATTATGGGTCAGTCGCTATGGCGCTGCTGGCGCTCTTTGCTTTGGGCACCTATCTGGGAAACATCTCCCGGGAAAACGTGATCGCCTACGGCGTCAAAACCGCGGTCGCCGGCATCGTCTGCATCGCGCTCAGCTTCGTGTTGGCGCAGTTAGCGGGGTAGCGGTCATCTTCAAGCAGGGGGCCGACGTGGTGTCAGGCGCCGGCCGCGAGTGCCCAGCGGGTGGCTTCTATTCCGCCCCCCCCTGATCAGACAGAGTAGCTGGCACTTGTAGCTGGCGATGATCGTCAACCATCTGATCGTCTCCGTCCCGTCTCGACCCGTCTCGACCCGTCTGAAGTACATCCCCCTGAGCGCAAGGTCTTCGCTGTAGACATCCGCCGCACCCCTTGACATTCCAGCGACTGGAAGGTGTATGATGATGCTATCAACACAAAGGAGATGGTCATGAGCAGGCAGAACATAGAAGTTCAGGTGCGAGGGATGACGTGCGACAACTGCCGCCGTCACATTGAGGGTAGTCTTGGTGCTGTGGACGGGATCAGCGAGGTGCGGATTGCAGATTGGCGTAACGGGCAGATGTTTCTAATAGAAGCATTGTGCGCATCGTCAAGTAGGCCCAGCACAAAACCATATTGACAAACGCAGATTCTTGTCACACACTGTGACAACGCAGGCCCAACATGAGGAGGTACAACCATGGCCCACGAGGAGCAGGTTACAGACCTTGTCGTGGCCTACCTCACGCACGGCCTGCTGCGGGCGAACGTGATCCGAGAATTCTTGGAGAGCGCGAGTATCTCCTAGAGATCGATTGTTGGGTGTCCGGCTTTTGGGGGACACTGCAGGTTTCCTACAATGGCGCTATCTGGTGCAGACTTGTAAGACGGCAGAAGGACCAGAGGCAGAACCAACGCACGGCCGGCGAAGTTCTTCGGGCCGGCTTTGAACAGTAGAGCGAGGAGTACTGGCTTGATCCACGTTCAAGGACTGACGAAACGGTATGGCGACAAGCTGGCTTTGGACAATGTGAGCTTCGATGTCCAGCTTGGTGAGGTGCTAGGGCTCCTGGGGCTCAATGGCGCCGGCAAGTCCACAGCAATGAACATCCTGACCGGCTACATTGGTGCCACCAGCGGCACGGTGACCATCGATGGCCACGATGTTACCCTCGAGCCGCTTGAGGCAAAGCGGGTCATCGGCTATCTGCCGGAACGACTCGCGTTTTACGGTGACATGCGAGTGCGCGAATTCCTGGGTTTTGTGTGCGATCTCAGGCGCGTGAAAGAGGGGCGCACGGAGCACGTGGCGTCCATCTGTGAGCGGGTGGGCATCGCGGACGTGACCAACCGCATGATCCGAAACCTCTCCAAGGGTTACAGGCAGCGCCTCGGATTTGCTCAGGCCCTTATCGGCGATCCCAAGGTATTGATCCTGGACGAACCCACGGCGGGTCTCGACCCCGCCCAGACCATCGAGGTTCGCTCGCTGATCCAGGAGATCGGGCAGACACGCGCCGTGGTGATATCCTCTCACATTCTGTCTGAGATTCAGGAGGTCTGCACCCGCGTTGTCGTCCTCCACGAAGGCCGGGTGCTGGCGGATGACACACCGGAGAACCTGGGCAGGGCCGCACGCGCCGCCCACCGGGTGATCGCCCTGGTCCAAGGGAATCCGGACCAGGTACAGAGCACACTCAGCCAGGTCCCCAAGCTCAAGCAGGTGAAGGTGCTGACCCAAGTGGAGCCCGGGGCGTATGAGTACGTCATCGAAGGCGCCCAGCAGCAAGATATCCGGGCTGACATCTTCCGGGCGCTGGCCAGGGCCGACCTACCTCTGTTGGGCACCCGCGGCACGGGGACATCGTTGGAGCAGATCTTCCTGCGCGTGGTGGGAGAACCCGGCGTGGACAACACACAGGGGAGGAGCTAGATGCAGGCCATATTCAAACGTGAGTTCAGAGCTTATTTCCAGTCGCCCCTGGGGTACGTCTTTCTCTCTGCCATGTACTTTTTTTCGGGCTTCTACTTCTTCACTTACAACCTCTACGGCAATACGACCAATATGAGCAAGCTCTTTGAGCTACTCTTCCCTGTGGTGCTCTTCCTGGTGCCGGTGCTGACGATGCGTTTGATGAGCGAGGACAAGCGCTCGGGCACCGACCAACTGCTGCTGACGGCCCCGATCTCGCGCACAGCCATTGTGCTGGGCAAGTACGGCGCGGCGGCATCGGTCTTCCTCATCGCCATATCCGCGGCGCTGATCCAGGCAATGGTGATGTCTTTCTTTGCCGCGCCGGATTGGCCGGTGATCGTGGGCAACTTTGTCGGGTTGCTGCTCTTGGGGACCACGCTGATCGCTATCTGCATGTTCCTCTCGGCACTGACGGAGAGCCAGCTTATCGCCGCAGTCCTCGGCTTCGTGGTGAGCCTCTTTGTGATGTTGGTCGATGCTCTGGCGTTAGTGGTCAACAGCCGCTTTCTGCAGGCACTCTTCCGCAACCTCTCCTTCGATGATCGATATACGTCATTCACACTGGGGATCCTAGAACTGCCGAATGTCATCTTCTTCTTGAGCATCAGCTTTCTATTCGTCTTCCTGACCGTGGCAGTGCTCGATAAAGAGAGATGGGGTTGAGGAGTCACATATGAAATGGATACCGGCTCAAAAACAGAAGGGCCCGGCAGAGACGCAAGGCCCTGTGCCGGCACGCCCTAGTCTCAAGCTTATGGTGAGCGTGCTGCTCTCCCTGCTGGTGGTCGGAACGTTTTTGATCAACGTGGTGACGATACAGCTGGGTGAGCGCTTGACGTTGACCGTCGATCTGACCGCCAATGCCGCCTATGAGGCCGGCGAGGAGACCAGAGCGCTTCTGAAGAGCCTCGACCAGGATGTGGAGATCTACGTATTGGCCACAGAAGACGCGTTTGGTGGCTCGCCGTACTTCCTTCAGGCCCAGCACATGATTGAGCACTATCCCAAGCTCTCGCCGCGCGTCAGGCTCACCTATGTTGACTACGTATTCGATCCTACCTTCGCCTCCCGGTATCCGGATCTGGCCCTGTCGGCGGGCGATGTGCTGGTGGTCAGCGGGGACCGCGTCAAGCAGCTCCAACTCTCGGACCTGCTCAACTACAGCTACACCGAGAGCGGCAACCTGACGATACAGTCCTCCCGGGCGGAGGAGGCCGTGACCTCGGCCATCCTCCACGTCATCAGCCCCAACCAGGCACGCGTTGCCGTGCTCACGGGCAACGGTATGGCCGATATGTCGGCCTTCACCCGCCTGCTTACCGAGAACGACTACGACGTTGCCCAGGTCAATCTGACAATGGAGGCGTTGGACGCTGCCTATGACCTGGCGCTGCTGCTGGGACCACGGATTGACCTCTCGGAGGATGCGCTCGCCAAGCTGGATGCCTTCCTCTACAACGATGGCGCCTACGGCAAGACCCTCTTCTACACGGCCGATGTGACCCAGGACGTCCTGCCCAACCTGGAAGTATTCCTCAAAGAGTGGGGCGTCAAAGTCGGCGATGGTGCAGTCTTCGAGACCACGGCCGAGCGCACCTATCAGTACCAACCTTACTATCCCGTGGTGGAGTACGTGGACGAAGCCTACCGCGACAAGCTGATCGACCCGTCCTCCCCCGTGTTGATGCCTCTGGCGCGGCCATTGGATCTGCTCTTTGTGACGCGGGCCGGCAGTCTCAACGAGGTCTTGCTGCAGTTCACTGAGACCAGCGGCGTGCGGCCATCCGGAGTCGTTGACGGTTTCTCGGTGGAGCAAGCGGAGCGGTGGGGGCCTATGCCTGCGCTGGTGCTGGCGAGCCATCGCATCTACGGCACGACGGGCGTGATCCAGTTCCGCTCCAATCTTCTGGTCTCTGCCTCCACCGCGATGCTGGATTCCTTTTCCATCGAGAACACCTCACTCTCCAACAGCGAATACCTGCTCAATCTGCTCAACAGCCTGGGCGGGCGTGCCGACATAGCGACAATCCAACCCAAATCCTTGGCCGGCAACACGCTTTCCATCACCACGGCGCAGGCCAGCACGTTGGGCATCCTGCTGGCGGGTGTGCTGCCGCTGGTGATCCTGGCGACGGGGATCGTGATCTGGCTCATCAGAAGGTATCAGTGATATGACCAGGCGCCTGCAGACTGCAGAGCCTAAGCTGATCCTTGTCGCCGCAGCCGTGGTAGCAGTGTTGGCCACAGTAGCGGTGGTGCTGCTACTCAATCCCACCGAGATGGTTGAGGACAGCGAAGTCTCCTTCAAGGCCGCGGATGCCCTGGATGTGATCCGGGTTTTCATCACCAACCAAGCCGGCACGCTCGATATCGCCTTCACCGGAGAGGGATATCGGGTGGATGATATCCCGGCGGACGTGGTTGATGTGAAGAAACTCATCGACCTGCTGAGCACCTGCAGCACTGTCTATGCGCTGCGTACGGTGGCGTCCGCCCCTCAGGACCTGGACGCCTATGGCCTGGCCGAACCGGCCGCTTGGGTGGAGATCATCTATGCGGATGAGAGCGCACTCACGCTACTGATCGGCGACGAAGAGCGGGTCACGGGAGACACCTATTTCAGCGTCAAGGGCGACCCCGCGGTCTATCTGATGACGGCGGAGCGCAGCGCCGGCTTCCTGCTGCCCAAAAAGGCGTATGTCGAGGCGCAAGTCACGCCGGAGCTGGTCTTGTCCTCGCCGCTCTCGGCGCTCCTGGATGTGACCTTCGTCGGTGGACGGCTGGCGGAGCCCATCACAGTGGAGGCCGTGGCCACCAGGGACCCGGACGTGGTGCGGGCGGCGATATCCTTTGGCGCAGCGACGCATATCGTGCGGAGCACGGGTATCTATGAGCTGGACCAGACCTATGCAGTGGAGATGATGGGCCCGCTTCTGGGCATTACCGCCTATGACATCGTAGCCTATGGGCTCACGCCGCGGGAGATCATGGCCTTCGGGTTCAACCGGCCGACCATTCAGGTAGCATTTGATCTGAAGAACGGCATTGATGTGGAGGTGCAGCACTATGTCCTGGCGGTGCTGGCCAAGGACGGCGCTTTCTACATGACCTGCAATGACAGAGGTGTGATCTATGCTGTGCCTGAGCCGGCATTCCTGCAGATCGAGTACAGCAAATTGGCGGTGCGTTGGTTTCTTTCGCCCTTTCTTATGGATGTGCGCGCAATTGAGCTCACGACTGAGGGAAAGGACCACAACTTTGTCATTACCGGTGAGACCAACGCCGAAACACAGGTCACCTACAACGGCAAAGAGATGGACGTGGGGCGCTTTCGTACCCTATACGGTCTGCTCACCAGTGCCGCCCACGATGGGAGATTGCTCGAAGACATCGAAGTTGAGGGTGCGCCGTTGTTGCGACTTACGTACCATTACGTGGACAAGGAAAAGCAGCCGGATACGATGGAGCTTTACCCGGGCGATACCAGACGCGTCTATGTCCGGGTCAACGGCGTGACAGAGCTAGCTATGAAGGAGACATATCTCGTCCATGTGCAGGACGCCCTGAGCATTCTGGGTACGGACGATCCCATCGAGACCGATTGGTAGACGTCGACACCACTTGTGCTTTGCAGATGTATATCTAGACTATTGCTGTGATGTAGGGACAAACAGGGTGTCCTGACGAGTAAGAGTGTAAAGGTGGCTACCCGAGTGCCATGTCTGTATGGGGCGGCGCGTTTGTGCTCGAACGCGAGACATTGCTGGTTGCGGTACTGCCCTATGTTGAGGCCCACGGGGCCGGGGACGCGGTCAAGCTGATGATCAGAGTTCTCCGAATCTTTGACGTTCGACTCGTATGGAAGGAGGTGTATAGTTCGGTAGGCCCAGATGAGTATCATCCACAGTAAGGTTCAGTGGAGTTCTGCTGCGGAGGGGCTGACATATGTAGAGTGACAGACAAGAAGTCGCATTGATCAATGCCGGCCCCAATAAGAGGCACGTCCCTGCACATCCTAATCTGAGCGAAAGTCGACATGGTCGGCGTGTGCGATCTGAACCAAATGATGGCCAGGTCCACGCTGATGAGGAGGTACTGCGAGATGAAAGTCGGTCTATATTCGATCTCTTGTTCCGGCACCTGGTACAACGACAGGCCTGCCCTGACTGTGGAAGAGTTCATCGACACCGCAAAGAAGTATGGCTATGAGGGCATCGAGATCGATCTCAAACGTCCTCACGGTTCTCCCCTGGATCTGACCACCGAGCGATGTCAGGAGATCAAGGCATATGCTGAGAAACAGGGCTTGGAGATCTGCGCTGTGGCCGCGAACAACAACTTCACCTCTCCGGTCCCCGAGCACATCGAGAACGAACTGCTGATGGTGAAGGAGCAGATCCGGGTTGCCAAGGACCTCGGTGCGCCGGTGTTGCGCCTGTTTGTAGCCTGGAGGGGCATCACTTTTAGAAATGGCATTGCGACTTATGAGATGACCGCCAAGCACCACACCTACTATGATTCCACGGATTATGAGATTCGCCAGCGGGCCGTGATCTGCTTCAAGGAGTGCGCCAAGTGGGCGGAGGAGGCTGGCATCGTCCTGGCGCTGCAAAACCACCATCCGATCATCAAGACGTACCATGATATGCTTGATTTCGTGAAATGGGTGGATTCTCCCTACTTCAAGTGCAGCCTTGATGCGCCGTGCCTTGGATGGAATGAAAAGGTACAAAGTGATGCGTATATCGAGCAGGCCGTGCGCGATGTCGGGGACCTACAGGTGCTCTCGCACGCCAACGCCGAGTTTGTGGAGAATGCCGATAGCTCCATCTCCATGATCTCCGTCGATCCGAACATTCAACCTGTACTGACGAACTACCCTGTCTTTGTTCGCACGCTCAAGGAGATCGGCTACGAGGGCTATATCAACTTCGAGTTCTGTCATATGCCTTTCCGTGACGGGAAAGTGTTAGGCTATGAGTACATTGACAAGCAGATCGGATTGGCACAGAGGTACTTCCACGATCTGATCGACAACGCCTAGAGCAATGAGTTTGTAGCCTCGGCCCCAGGAATCAGAGCGTAGTGCTTTGATTGATAGAGACCCAAAGGAGGAGCAACCATGAAGCATGTGTCTGGATTGCTGTTCGCCATCAGTCGAAACTCTCAAGGAGGAACTGCGATGAAGTATCTGTATGCTTTGCTGGTCGTCTGCCTGCTGTCCGTTGCGGCTGTCGGTTGCGCGCCCCCTGCTGATGCCCCTGGAGCCGAAGGTGGTGTCACGGAGGTCAAGCTGGCCTCCCACAACGCCGTGATCGAAGGCAATGCCTATCGCGTCCGCTATGAGTCGGACATCCAGGAGGCTGCGGCGGCAGCCATTGATCACGGTCTCGATGTGTCGTATGCGTCTTTCGTCTCGAACTGGGACCCGGCAACGGAGTCGCAGCAGCTCGAGAACAGCATCAATGAGGGCTATGATGTCCTTCTGGTCAACCCCGTAGCTCCCACCGGCCTCGACCCCATTATCGAGAAGGCTCTCGATGCTGGGATCATCTACGTCAACTGCGACTGTGAGTACTACTCCGACAAGGTCCTGAACGTAGCGACAGATCAATACTATCTTGGTTACAAGACCGCTACCTATGCCGGCGAAGTGCTCGGAGAAGGCGCAAAGGTCGTGATGATCGCCGCCCTCGAGGGCAACGCAGCCAACACCGACCGCCAGGCCGGTTTCGAGAAGGGCATCGCGGAGCAGGGTCTAGAGGTCGTAGGCACCTACAACCACGACTGGAACTCGGTGAAGGGACAACAGATTATGACCGAGATCCTCAACGCCGGCGTGGACTTCGACGGCGTACTGGTCTCCCAGGGCACGATAAACATCATCGCTGCCTACGATGCTGCGGGCGCCCCGTGGCCCAAGTTCCTGGGCTTTGGCGACGACGGCGCGTATATGCAGCGCATGCTCGAGATCAACGCCGACGAAGAGGTCCTGCCCTACATCGTCGTCTCCAACCCTCCCGGCGTGGGCGCCTCGGGTTTGAACTTCGGCCTGAATCTGCTGATGGGCAAAGAGCTCAAGGACGGTATCTACGACAAGCCCGAGTACAACAGCATCTATCTCAAGTCCAAGGTCTGGTACACCTATGAGAACCAGGAAGAGTATCGAGACATGGCTGAGGGCATGGCGCCCGGCGATGTGATCTCCTACTGGCTGACCATTGACGAGGTGGCCGCCGACTACTTCAAGTAGATCGGAGCTACCTGTCGAATAGCCGAAATCTGTCACGACTTGGTCGGCGGAGAGGATCCGCCGACCAAGTCTGTACCAGTTGTAGTGTTGCGAATTCGGACGTACAAGGCTTGTTGGTTCTGACATATGCCCCTGGGTAACGTCATCGTCAGCTGGAAGTAGGTGACAAGTCATGTTTACTATGCGTGAAATCGACAAAAGGTACGACGCGGTCATCGCCTGTCAGGACGCCTCGTTGCAGGTGGAGCCTGGCGAGATCCGGGCGCTCCTGGGCTCCAATGGCTCCGGCAAATCCACTATGGTGAAGATACTCGCCGGACTGGTCAAGCCAAACGGGGGGGAGATACTCATTGACGATGCGCCGGTGACCATCAATTCCGGACGGGATTCCCGTCGTCTTGGAATCGCCACGGCTTTTCAGGATCTCAGCCTCATACCCACAATGACCGTGCTGGATAACATCTTGCTCGGTAACGAGCCCAAGGGCAAGCTGGGCATGGTGGACAGGAAGATCTCGCTCAGCAGCGTGGTCGCGCTGCTCGAGCGCTTCCACATTGACTGCGACCCGGACGCCTACGTGCAGACGCTGATGCCCTCGACGCAGAGTCTGATCGAGGTGGCCAAAGCCGTTTTCATGAAACCGCGTCTACTGCTGCTGGATGAGGTGACCGCTGCCCTGCACCGTGATGAGGTCCAACTGATTTTCAGCGTGTTGCGCGAGCTCAAGGCCCAAGGCACCGCGATCATCTACGTGACGCACCGTATGAACGAGATATTCGAGATCTGCGATACGTCGACCATTATGCGCAGCGGCCGGACGGTGGCACACGTCAACACCGACGAGCTGGACCTCGATGAGATCGTCTTCTATATGACCGGGCAACGACCGGACACGGAAGAGATACTGGAGACTGAGTCATGCGACCACGAAGGTCGCGAACTTATACTGGATGTCGAACATATGGCACTCTACCCCAAGGTTCACGATATCTCCCTTAAGGCCTACAAGGGCGAGATTGTGGGGATCGGCGGTCTTGAAGGTCAGGGACAGCCGGAGTTCATCCGCGCGCTCTTGGGTGTGAACCGTCCCGAGGAAGGCACCATTGCCTATATGGGAGAAGAGGCGCACTTCCACTCCCCTGCCGACGCTGTACACCACGATATGGGCTTTATATCGGGTGAACGCAATCGTGAGGCGATGTTCCCCGAACGTTCCGTGGGAGAGAACGTATTCGCAGGCAGCGCGGCCAAGGGCTCGCTCTTCAAATATCTGACCGCGAAGGTCGTGCGCGATTTCGCACAGGCTGCAGTGGACAAGTACGACATCGTGGTTGGCTCGCTGGCTCATCCGGCCAGCTCACTCTCCGGCGGCAACCAGCAGAAACTGGTCGTGGCCCGGTGGATCGCTATGGACCCAGATTTGCTGCTCCTTGATGACCCCACCAAGGGCGTGGACGTCCACTCTCGTCGCGAGATTCATAGGATATTGCGGCAGTGTGCCGACGAGGGGATGACCATCATTCTCTCCTCCAGCGAGAACGAAGAGCTGCTCGAAATTGCAGACCGTGTCTACCTCTTCTATGAGGGTCGGGTGAGCGGCATGCTCTCCGGCGCTGCCAAGACGCCCGAGCGGCTGGTGGCGGCTATGATGGGCATGGCGCGCAATCTAAACGGTGCCACAAGGGAGGTTGAGCGAGCATGAGCGATGTCAAACAGATGTTCCTGCGCTTTCGGCGTACGCCCGCATTTGTCGGCTTCACCCTGTTTGCCTTCGTGTTGGTGCTCAACATTGTGGTGCAGGGCCCCGCGCAGTTCTTCAGCACCAGGAGCCTGAACACGCTCTTCTCCAAGAATATGCCACTGCTGTTGACGACTATGGCGATGGCCCCGCTGTTGATTTCCGGCACACTGGACATCTCCATCGGCATACAGCTAGCGCTGGTGAATGTGGTCTCCATCATGGTGTTTCAGGAGTGGGGCGTTCCTCTGTACATTGGCTTCTTGATGGGTATGCTGGCGTCTCTTGTTGTGTCTGCCCTCTGTTGGGGACTCGTTTCTGTCTTGCGCCTGCCTTCGATGCTTGCCAGTTTCTCACTTATCTATATCGTGCGCGGTGTCAACGTCTTGATCATGGATAAGCCCCAGGGAAAAGTTCCCGCGGAATTCTACAAGACGTACGATTCGCTCATCGGTGGGGTCATTCCCTTCTCAGCGCTCTTCTTGGTGTTGGTGTTGGTGGTCTGGCTCTATCTCATACGCACCAAGTTCGGTCGCAACATCTATGCGGTAGGCGGTAGCCCGCGCAATGCCTTTGCAGCGGGGATTAACCCGGTATGGGTGCAGTTCCAGGCGTCTATGGTCAAGGGTGTTATCACTGGTTTGGCCGGCATCAGCCTGACACTGATGACCGCCTCAGGCAACCCGTTGCAGGGAGAGGCCTATGGGCTTCGTGGGCTATCTGCCTGTATCATCGGCGGACTGGGCTTTGGTGGTTGGGGCTCTATGGCCTGCGCAGTGTTTGGCGCGGGTTTCCTGGTGATAATCCAGAACACCGTCTACTATTTCTTCAACCTGCTCTATCGACTCATCCCTGGATTTACTGTGACCTCTTACTGGCAGAATCTCGTATCCGATATCATCATATTCTTCGGATTGCTGATGACCATCGTGACGGCAAGGGAACAGCGAGAGGCTCTCAGGCAGGGGTTTGTGAAACAATTCAAGGGAGGTGAGCAAGGTGCCCGGTAAAGTGGCAGAGAGAATGACAGCAGGTCAGAGAATGCAGGTTTTCATTAGGAGCAGTCCCGCGCGAATGGCGGTAATCATCTCACTGTTCCTCTTTGCCATCACTGTTGCCATCAATCCCAGATCTCTCAACATGGCTGCTTTCGGCTCCATACTGCTCCTGACCTTGCTTCTGAGCTTTGCTGCGGCGGGTCAGACGATGGTACTGATCGGAGGTGGGCTGGACTTCACGGTGGGTGCGGTCATGTCCTCGGCGGCGATACTGACCACCTATGTCATGGACAGCCAGAATGGTCGGTTCCTACTCGTGTTCACGCTTGCGATGGGGATGGGCGCTTTGATCGGCCTGCTGAACGGCTATTGCTCCGTCAAAATCGATCTACCGCCCATGATCGTGACGATGGCCGTCGGCAACGTGGTGACTCGTATGAGCTATGTGCTCACGCAGGGTAACCCCAGCGGTTATCCTTCACCGAACTTTGTTGGCTCGGTGATCAACAAGCTCTGGGGCTTCCTCCCCTCGCTCACGCTGTACGCGTTGGTGCTGTGGCCGCTCGTGTTTTTTCTGCTTAACAGATCGCGCTATGGCAAGCAGCTCTACATGATGGGCAACAACCCCACCGCCGCGCAACTCACCGGTGTGAAGACCGACAAGATCCGCATTCTGATGTATGTCTTCTCGGCTATGCTTTCCGCCCTTGCCGGCATGCTGGGCGCGGCCTATATGAACTTAGCGCGCTGCCAGATATTCGACGAGTACGCTTTCAGTTCGCTGGTGGCGGTGATCGTGGGGGGTACGGCTTTCACTGGTGGTATCGGTAGCTATGGCGGCAGCATCGCGGGTGCGCTGCTCATGACTGTGCTGAGTAATGGCCTCACGGTGCTGGCGCTGTCTTCACCCGTGCGCAACATCGTGCAGGGCGTGGTACTCTTGCTGTTGCTCATCATGTACAATCGCGCGAGGGCGGTGCGCCAATAGACCGAACGGATCGATAGCGAACAGGTCAACCCGCGGCTCTGATGCTTGCATACCAGGCGCGGGTTGGCTTTTGTTTGGGCAACTCCTACCCAACTCTGTCAGCTTGCTCTTCTGTCCGCTTGATACCGCTGCCTCCCCTGACAAACAAAAAAGACGGCGCCTGCGCGCCGTCCGTTTGGTACCCCGGAGAGGACTTGAACCTCTAACCTTGTGCTTAGAAGGCACTTGCTCTGTCCAATTGAGCTACCGGGGCGTACTTTCTACCTCCGCAAAATCGGTCGCAACCCCAACCGCACTCTGCGGCTCGAGAGCAGTCGCAGCACCTGCTCAGGCAGACGACCTACCATCGGACCTAACATCCGCGGGGTCATAGGTTCGTTCGATTTGCTCAGAAACGCGCGGAAGATAGCTTCAACCATCGTAGGCGCCTGGACCACATAGCCTGGTTCTTTGCTACAATGCGTTGTGATGATGTACTGCAGACCTTCCACGGGCGTCACCTCGCCTGTCTCCCAATCCACCCAGTCAATCTTGTCACCCACGGGTCGCCCCTCATAGGCATTCCGGTGTTCAGGGCACAGATGCGACACCAGCTTGACGTTCAAGTCGAGACCCTGCTGCTCCCACCAACTGTAGTCGATGTGAAACAGTGTGTCCAATGTCGGCTTGATAAACTGCGCCAACGCAAGATCTGGTGGCAGTGTGACCATCATTCCTCCCCTCGATAGGCCCAGTAGTTATCCCCCAGAGAAATGTACTTGGGCGAGACGGCCAGCGCAGCCAGCATAGGACCCGGCGGCAGACGGCGGATCAAGTTAAGCACACTATAGAGTGTCAGCGCGTGCACGGCGCGCTGCAGGCTTAGCCCGGCCAGGCCACCAAAGGCCCGATCCAGCAGTGACTCCAGCGGAATCCGCTCAAACCGTTGGCGTAGTGCATCAATCATCTCTGGACTGTCGACAGCCACGGCGGCCAGGTCATCAAACTCACAGGACACCGGCACACGAGTCACCTCAAAAATAAGATTATCTTCCTCGGACGTCACGGTGCGCAGCCACTCTCGACGCTGCGAACGAATCCTGCGTACACCGATACGAATCTTGCCGGGTTCGTCCCCTCGTGACAGATCGATGAACGAGCCGACAATCGTGTTCCGGGCGGCATACCAGTCCCCCAAACCGTAAACGTAGCGCCCTCTGCGGACCACCCAACCTGGGAATTCCTCACCGGTCGCGTCGTCGACAAAGGTGAACCGTATCCGGTTTGCTATGCGTGCGGTTGGGAAGAAGTCGGCGACGTGTGAAGCCAACGGCAGCGTCCCACTGCGCCAGTGTGGATAGCTCAACACGACTGTCACCGGCTCATCTGACGGCTGTACCACAGCCTCGGATACCGGCACACTCAACTCCGACCACTCATCAGCCGCCTGAGCCTCCAGCGAGAGCATCACATCGTCCAGAACCTGGCGATTGTACGGCATCGGCTCACGTCGCAGCAGCGGCGGTGTCTCCCGCACCTCGGCCGGTTCCATATCACGCAGATACCACACAACCTGCCCCGCCGGCCCAACCTCATCAAACCGGCTGTCCTGCAGAAGCACATACTCCAACGAGAAGAGCCGCAGCGACTCCGAGATCTCAGCCGGCAAGTCGATTTCGGCCAACAGCTCCGGGGTGGCCACGGGCCCTCCGCCCGCCATATCCAGGACTGCTTCGGCAATATTGACCTGGCCCGGAGACACGTCCACCAACAGATCGCGCTCAAACCACTTCTCACCTACGGTGACAAACTGCGGCGACATCCCGAGCGCACGCTGCAGCGCGGCGCGGATATTCTCTCCGTAGCTCTCGTACACACTGTCGGCACTCATCTCATCGTCGGGGAGATACGACACACTATTGAGTGGATGCGGCTGCGTCAACTCCGCAGCAAACTCGCGCTCAGTACCGTCATCAGTCTTCACCCGAATGACCGAAAACGGATCATACTCCGGATTGTGCCCGGATCGGACATCCCCGACCTCGCCTGTCAAGTTGTTCAGGTGCGGAAACACAACCGTCTCGCCCACTTCATAGGCTTCGCCCGGCCGATACATACGTCCCTGGGAGAGCGTATCTTCGACTATGCTGGTCATCTGGTCATGTCGATAGCTGGTCAACTCGTGCGCCAGTATGCCGAGCGCATATGGCTCCTCTTTCTCGACGAGGAAATTCACGAGGTGATCGAGGTCCGACTGCAGAACGGTGAAGTGCTCCCAAAGCTGGTTGTTGCTCAATGAAGTACTTGTACTCATAGGCCTCGCAATCTGGTCCCGCGGAATCCTCCTGCCGCGTAGTGTTCATCTGCCAACAAATATTATACCAGCACTAAACCATATTGACAAACGCATAGTTTTGTCGCACACTAGAGGTAGTGCAGGCCCAATATGAGGAGGTGCATACATGGCCCACGAGAAGAAAGTTACAGACCTCGTCACGGTCTTCGTTACGTATGGCCTACTGCGGGCGAACGTGATCCGAGGATTGTTTGAGAGCGCGGGTATCCCCGTGATGCTCAGCTATGAATCCGTCGGGCCCGTGATCGGCATCACGATGAGCGGTCTGGGACGCGTGGAGGTGAAAGTGCCGGAGGAGTGGGGACAGGAAGCCCTGGACCTACTGCATGCCGAGCCGCGGACCGGCGAGATTTTCCGCGTGCCGCCAGACGTGACCAAGGACAATACAACGACCTAGCCGGCGACGGAAGCGCGAAGTCGCCTCCTCACCGGTATTTGTCCCTGTCGGACGAAGATGTTACACAGAGCACAGATTTCGGCCTGAGTGGATGTCGTCACTCAGGCCGAAGCCTTCATGACAAGGAGACGCTGTGAGCAAAACCGTTACAATTGTCGGTGGCGGGCTGGCTGGCTGCGAGGCGGCTTGGCAGGCCGCACGCCTTGGCGCCGACGTCATCGTCTACGAGATGCGCCCACACACCAGTACGCCGGCGCATACCACAGGAGATCTGGCCGAGTTGGTCTGCTCCAACTCCCTGGGCTCCAATCTGATCGGACGGGCGCCGGGCCTGCTCAAGGAGGAGCTGCGACAGCTGTGCTCGGTGGTTATCGAGGTCGCCGATGCCCACTCTCTGCCCGCCGGCAGCGCGCTGGCCGTGGACCGGGAGGGCTTTGCGGCAACTATGACCGAACGGATTGCAGCGCATCCTAACATCCGGCTCGTCCGCGAGGAGGTCACGGAGATCCCGGTCGAAGGCCCCGCCATCCTGGCCAGCGGGCCGCTGACCTCGGCACCGTTGGCGGTCGCCATCCAGGCGCTGACGGGGCACGAAAGTCTCTACTTCTACGACGCCACCGCCCCCATCGTGGACGCAGATAGTATCGATATGACCATTGCCTTCCGGGCGTCGCGCTACGATAAGGGAGAATCGGAAGTGGGCGACTACATCAACTGCCCGATGACCAGAGAGGAATACGACGCCTTCTACGGGGCTTTGATCACCGCGGAGCGTATCGAGCTGCGAGACTTCGAGCAGGAAGACCAGGCGGGCGGGGCGCCCGGTTTCTTCGAGGGCTGCCTGCCCGTTGAGGTGCTGGCCGGTCGCGGTGAGAAGGCCCTGGCCTACGGCCCAATGCGTCCGGTAGGCCTGCGCGATCCACGCACCAGCAGGCGCCCCTACGCGGTGGTCCAGTTGCGGCAGGACAACGCCGCCGACACACTCTACAATCTGGTAGGGTTCCAGACGAACCTCAAGTACGGTGAACAGAAGCGTGTGCTGCGTATGATACCCGGGCTGGAGCACGCCGATTTCATCCGGTATGGCTCGATGCATCGAAACACGTACATCAATGGGCCTGCCCTACTCCGGCCCACGCTCCAATATCGCGACCGCGAGGATCTCTTCTTCGCCGGACAGTTGGCCGGTCTTGAGGGGTATGCCGGGAATGTCGGCGGCGGCTGGCTGGCCGGCGTTAACGCCGCACAGCTGGTCCATAGGCTGTCTCCGGTCACCCTCCCCCATGAGACGATGCTCGGAGCGCTCATCCACTACATCACCCACGCCGAGACGGAGGGCTTCCAGCCGATGAAAGCGAACTTCGGATTGGTCCCGCCACTTGCCGAGCGCGTGCGCGGCAAGCGTGCCCGCGGCGAGGCCCGCGCCCAGCGCGCCCTGGAGACACTGGCTACGTGGATTGAGGAACACCCGGCGCTGGGACGAGCAGGGATAACCTGAAAGTATCCCCACCGGTGTTCGTCAGCCCCCACAATCCCCAAGACGGAAACCTTGTGACTCTTGCCCGCCACAAGCAATCGGGCATGCCACTTCGAAAATAACCCACTATCCGCCGGCGCTGGCATTCCGCCGTGTCTCTCTGCGGACCGCGGGCGGCTCGCCCGCTCTGCTCTTTGCGTTGGGCGCTTGATCTGAAGACGGGCACGATGACACAGAGCGCGGCCCCGATTTTGACACTTGCGTGGCGTGCGATAGCACACATAGCACCTTGTACCGTCGAGTAGATAGCCGGGCACGATAGCATTCTCGTGCTGCGTGGTGCACGCGAGCGAGCGAAGATGAGGTCTATTCCGCTCGTGCCGGATCACAACCCGGCACTCCCCCTCACCCCATACCCACGGGTGCCAGCATACGCCGGCTACTGCGCCGGTCGTTCGCCCAGCGTGACAGGTACTGTGAGCGTCTCACCATCGCGGTAAATCTCAACCTGGATCGTGTCACCGGGCTCGGTCAACGTCTCCAGATAGGCGATCAGATCTCGCGAATCGGTGATCGGCGTCCCGTCGAACGACAGAATCACATCGCCCCCGACCGGTACATCGCCCCAACGCGTGCTCACCTGGCGCTGGGCGCCACGGAGCCCGGCGCGGTCTGCCGCGGAGTTGCGCTCCACACTCATAATCAACACGCCCCCATCGGGCACGTCGTAGCCGGCGTCCCGCGAGATCTTCGCCAACTGCGGGGTCAGGCCAACCGGGCCGACCCCCATCCACGGGTGACGGTAGACGCCGGACTCGATCAGCCGCGGGGCCACGCGCTGGACCAATCGCGCGGGGATCGCAAAGCCGATACCCGCGTTTGCCCGGCTTGGACTGACGATCTGAGCGTTCACGCCGATCACCCGACCCTCCAGGTCCAGCAACGGGCCGCCCGAATTGCCGGGGTTGATGGCTGCATCTGTCTGGATGGCTTCGCCGATGTACCGCTGATCCGGGCTCTCAATGACACGCCCCAGGCTGCTGATGACGCCAAAAGTGAGCGACTGATCGAGACCGAAGGGAGCACCGATGGCAACCACAAACTGGCCGATCCTCAGGGAGTCCGAATCTCCCAGCGATAGCGGGCGCATCGGATATGCATCCGGATCAACCTTCACGACAGCCAGGTCGTAGGTGGGATCCTCTCCCACAACCTCCGCCACTAGGGCCGTGCCGTCCTTGAACGTCACGTTGATCTCTTCAGCCCCGTCCACCACGTGGAAGTTGGTGACAATGTGGCCCAGGCTATCGTAGACGAATCCCGACCCGGTCCCCTCCTGCGGCACCGGATTGAAGAAGAAGTCATGGCCGATGGTCGTGACGGCGATGTTGACGACGGAGTCACCGGTCGCGGCATAGACCCCCTCGACCCGTGTCTGCAGATTCTCCAGCGCCGTCTCCGCCGGGGCCACCACTACGGGTGCCGCCGTCGGTACTGCCGTCGCCGGCGGCACCGCGGTGATCTCAACCGGCCGAGTGACCGTAGGTACAGCAAGACATCCTAACGACAACGCCACAAGCGCGCTGATGACAAGCACAAGCCGAGATCTAACTTTCATCTCCTGCTCCATTCTGTCAAGGCACCAGAAAGACTGGACAGCGCGCGTTCCTTAGCACCTCGGTGCTCACATCACCGAGAAGGAGATCCGCAACCTTGGCCGGGCCGCGCGTGCCGAGGAGAATCAGCGAAGCCTCTTCGTCGTCCGCAGTCCGGAGAATGACGCGTGCCGGTGAGTTATCAGCCGCGATCATCCCCACTGCCGAGATCCCCGCCTTCTGCAGATACTCAACAGTGTCGTCGACCACCTCGTGGGCGACCTGCTCAAACTGCTCGACCAGGGCCCCATAGCCGGCCATCGCCGTATAGCGATCCGGCGGCTGATAGACGTGCAAGACAATGATCTTGGCCCCCTCAAGTCGCGCTATGTGTTCCAGATAGATCAGAGCGCGCTCGGCAGCAGGCGTAGCGTTGTGTGCAAACAGAATCCGTCGAAACATTCCGAACCTCCTCATCCGTCAACCGCGCAGCTTGCGCAACGCCTCAAAAAGCTGGCGCTCCTCATCGCTCAGAGCCTGCAGCAGGGAAACCTCCACGACTGCGTACAGATCGCCTCGTTCTCCGGCGCGTCCCAACACCGGCATACCCTTGCCTCGCAGGCGGAACCGCGTCCCGTTCTGCGTCTCCGGCGGCACAGTGAGCAGCACCGAGTGACCATCGGGCAGGGGAACCTGGACCTCTCCCCCCAGGACAGCCGTGTAAAGGCCCGTCTCAACCTTCGTCTCCAGCTCCTCGCCCTGACGCTCAAACCGCGGATGCGGCGCGACCGTGACCACCAGGAAGAGATCTCCCGGCGGCCCGCCGGCCACGCCAGACGCCCCTCTCCCGGCCACGCGTACCCGCGTGCCCGTCTTGGCTCCGGCCGGCAGCGTCACTTCTATACGCTGCTCACCAATTTGGAAGAGCCGCTTGGTACCAAGATACGCCTCCTCCAGCGAGATTTCCACTGGCTGCTCGTAGTCCTGCCCTCGCCGACTCTGAACCTGACCGCGCCCTCGTCTACCGCCCAGAAGATCGCCGATATCCCCGCTATAAGACCCGCCCCGCACCCCGCCGAGGCCGCCGAACAGCTGCTGGAAGAAGTCGGAGAACGCATCGCTTCCGCCGAAACCACCGGGCCCTGCGGCGTACGGATGGCGTCCACCTCCCCGTTCCGCACCTCGGCCCCACTGCTGCCAAAAGTCGTCCGCACTGCCGCCACGCTGCTGAAAGCTCTTCCAATCACTCCCAAACTGGTCGAACATCTTGCGCTTCTCCGGATCGGAGAGGACTTCGTACGCCTCGTTGAGCTCCTTGAACTTCTCCTCGGCAGCCTTGTCGTCCGGGTTGAGATCCGGGTGGTACTTGCGCGCGAGCTTACGGTAGGCCTGCTTGATGTCCTTCTGCGTGGCCCCTTTGGGGACCCCAAGCAAACCGTAATAGTCCTGATAGTCCATACCCACTCCTTCTATCACCCACACTCTCTGTGTGGCGCACACTCTCTGTGTGGCGCACACTCTCTGTGTGGCGTGCCGCAGCTACGCTGTGTTCTCCTTGGCCACCACTACCTTGGCGGGCCGCAGGACTCGTTCCCCGTACCGATATCCCGGCAATAGCACCTCGCCCACGTGCATGTCGGCCACGCCGCCCGGTCGGACCGGCACAGTTGCGACAGCCTCGTGCAAATCCGGATCGAAGACCCGGCCCTGTGCAAAGATTCGCTCAACGCCCTCGCGGATCAACAGCGCCAGAATGCCGTCATAGGCCAGCTGCACCCCTTGATGCACCGGATCCCGAGAATCGAGATACTTGAGCGACTGCTCGAAACTGTCCACCACATCCAGAAACCGGCGTAGTAATCGCGCCTTCTCCCGGACGACCTCGTCCTCAGCCCAACGCCGCTGGCGGCTGCGATAGGTCTGCATCTCGGCTCTGAGACGCATCGTGGCTTCCTGCCAATCCACACCGCCTGCCGACGCCTTCTGCGGCGTGCCCGATCCCTCCGGCGATCTCGCCGCACGCAGAGGATCAGTGGACTGCCCAGCAGGGGCGTCCAGTCGAGCCGCGCCCTGGGGTCTTGCCGGGACTTGGAACACTTTGCTGGATAATGTCATCAGTTGCTCTTCCTATAGTATCTGAACAACAAGGGGTGGCCAATGCCACCCCTTGTTCTATCACTCGTAGCCGGTCAGCACCGGGCCGCCCTCACGTGGGGCTTGGGACCACGATACTAGTCAACCTCCCGGTACTCACCCTCCACCACATCAGGGCCAGCACCGGGCTGCTCGCCGGCGGCACCGGGACCAGGGCCGTATCCGGGGCCAACATTCGGGCCAGGGGTCACGCCAGGACCGGCGCCATCGTAAGCCTGCTCGCCGATCTTCATCGCAACCTTGCGCAGGTCTTCCATCTTATTGCGAATCGCAGCAGCATCCTGGCTCGAATCCCTCACAGTGCGCAAGTCATTCATCGCGCCTTCTAACTCACCGCGCAGATCGCCGGACACCTTCTCGCCCAGCTCTTCCAGCGTCCGTTCGGTCTGATAGATCATACCATCAGATTCGTTGCGGGCATCGACCAGCTCCTGATGTTTCTGGTCCTCCTCCTCGTGCAACCGCGCTTCCTCGACCAGATTGTCCACATCCTCCTCGCTGAGGTTCGTGCTCGCCGTGATCATAATATGCTGCTCACGTCCCGTCGCCTTATCCTTTGCCGTGACATTGAGGATACCGTTCGCGTCGATGTCGAATGTTACCTCGACCTGCGGAACACCCCGCCGCGCAGAGGGAATACCGTCCAGGCGGAACTGTCCAAGCAGCATATTGTCGGCCGCCATCGGGCGCTCGCCCTGGTAAACCTTGATATCAACTGCTGCCTGATTGTCCTCGGCCGTAGTGAAAGTCTCGCTCTTCTTGACGGGCACCGTGGTGTTGCGCGAAATCAAGTTCGTCATCCTGCCACCCAGTGTCTCGACACCCAGCGAAAGCGGGGTCACATCCAGCAACAGGATGTCCGTCACATCACCGGCCAACACACCGCCCTGGATTGCAGCACCCACCGACACAACCTCATCCGGGTTCACGCCCTTGTGGGGTTCCTTCCCATTGGTCAAACTGCGCACCAACTCCTGGATCATCGGCATACGCGTGGCGCCACCCACCAGAACCACCTCGTCCAAACCATCGGCCTGGAGCTTGGCATCCTTCAGAGCCAGCTCGAACGGGCGCCGACAACGGTCCACCAGATCATCCGTCAACCCCTCAAACTTGGCCCTCGTCAGACGAGCCTGAAGGTGCTTGGGGCCGGTCGCATCCGCAGTGATGTACGGCAGGTTGACATCGGTCTCCATCATCGTGGAGAGCTCGATCTTCGCCTTCTCAGATGCCTCACGTAGACGCTGCATCGCCTGACGATCCTTCGAAAGATCGATACCTTGCTCCTTACGAAACTCATCCAGCATCCAGCGCACAATCCGCTCGTCCCAGTCATCGCCGCCCAGGTGTGTATCACCATTGGTTGACTTCACTTCGATCAAGCCATCGCCGACATCGAGGATGGAGACATCGAAAGTACCACCACCCAAGTCAAAGACCAGAATCGTCTCATCCTTGGCCTTGTCCAGGCCATAAGCCAGAGCCGCCGCCGTAGGCTCATTGATGATACGCATCACCTCAAGACCTGCGATCTGGCCGGCATCCTTAGTTGCCTGGCGCTGGCTATCATTGAAGTAAGCGGGCACCGTGATGACGGCCTGCATGACCGGCTCGCCCAAGTAGGCCTCGGCGTCGTTCTTCAGCTTCTGAAGCACCATCGCCGAGATCTCCTGCGGCGTGTAACTCTTGTCCTGAACCGGCACGACCACGCGCGCATCCCCCTGCTTGCCGGCCACGATATCGTAGGAGACCATCTCACGGGTCTCTGCGACCTCGCTCTCGTCGGCGCGACGGCCCATCAAGCGCTTCACAGAGTAGATCGTGTTTTCTGCGTTAACCACAGCCTGGCGCTTGGCCGGATCACCGACCAGGCGATCACCATTCTTTGTAAAGGCGACCACGGACGGACACAAGCGGCGTCCCTCCGCCGTGGGGATCACAGTAACCTGCCCACCCTCCATCACGGAAACTGCCGAGTTTGTCGTTCCTAGGTCAATGCCAACTATTTTCGCCATGTTCTACCTCCGTCCTTTATCATTCCGGACACTAGTATACCTGGTGAGTATTTGAAAAGCATAAGAGCGGTGTATGAATTGGATAGATTCGGGACAATGAGGGAGGGGATAAGAGAAAAGGCCCAAGGGAAAGGGGTACAACCACGTAGTTCAATGTCCGCAGGAGGCGGTGTCCCAGAAAAACCAGTTGGGGCCTGTGCCGCACTGCTCTGCGGATCATCAGCAGATCAGGACACGACCGTCCAACGCCGACACTTGGATCTTGAGTCGTCCTCCCTCGGCGCAAACCTCACACCCCGACCACGCATCTGTGAACACCGCGATGTCTATGCGGCTGTTGTTCGACAACGTTGACAGATCGAGCGTCAGATCCACGGCCTCGTCCGCCACGTTCAGCGCAACCACCACAGTCTCGCCCGCATCCTGCCGCGCGAAGACATAGGCGCTCCCAGAGACCAGTAGCTCAGTGTAGGTGCCCCGGCGCAGGCTTCTGTGCGCCTTCCGCAGCGCGATAAAGCGGCGGAAATCTTTCCGCAGAGCACAGTCCCACTGCCGCTCATCCCAGGGAAAAGCCCTCCGACAGTCGGGGGCGGGACCACCCTTCATACCGATCTCATCGCCGTAGTAGACGGATGGGACGCCCGGGAACGTCATTTGGAAAAGCGTGGCCAGACGCAACCGCCGGGTGTCACCCCGCACCATCGTCAGGAAACGCGGCTCATCGTGGCTGCTCAACAGGTTGTATTGAGCCAATATGACGTCCCAGTTGTAGAGGTGCAGAAGATGATCGATACCCGCGGCAAAGCCTGTCCCATCCAGCGCAGCAATCTCGAAGCCGCCTATTCGCTCCGAAACGTCCAAACTGGGGCCGCCGAAGAAACCGTAGCACGCCCGGTTGAAGCCGTAGTTCATGGCTGCATCAAAGTGATCACCGGTCAGCCACTCCTGCGCATCGTCCCAAATCTCGGCCAGGATGTAGGCATCCGGATTGAGGGCCTTGACACGCCGACGGAACTCCTCCCAGAAGCCGGGCGTGGTGATCTCCAGCGGCACGTCCAGCCGCCATCCGTCGATGCCAAAGCGCAGCCAGGTCTCTGCGACATCCATGACAAATGCACGAACCTGGGGATTGTCCGTGTTGAGCTTGGGCAGTTCTGCGTTGTCCCACCACGCAGCATAGTTGGGCGCGCTATGCACGTCAAATGCGTTCAGAGGGAACCCGTTGACAATGAACCAATCGACGTAGGGCGACTTCCGGCTATTCTCCATAATATGGTTGAACTGGAAGAAGCCGCGGCTGGCGTGATTGAAGACGCCGTCAAGCACCACCCGCAGGCCTCGATCATGAGCCGCGTCCAGAAACTCCCTGAACGCCTGATTGCCGCCCAGTACCGGATCAACACGATAGTAATCATGCGTATGGTAACGGTGGTTGGCCACCGACTGAAAGATCGGGTTAAAGTAGATGGCGTTGATGCCCAGATCCACCAGATAGTCGAGACGCGCCTGCATCCCGGCGAAATCTCCGCCCTTGAAACCCTTCAGCGTGGGTTTGCTCTCCCACGGCTCCAAGTTCGCAGGCAAGGATACACGACCGCTCGTAGCGAACCGGTCGGGGAAGATCTGATAGAAAATGGCGTCCTTAACCCAATCCGGTGTTTGAATCGTCACCGTATGCCTCCCCTGGGATGAGAGTCTGTCCGTCCGTGACGCGGCCAGTGCGGTCGGCCATATGCGGCACGCGGCTACCGAGCTATACAGCGACGACGCATCCCAGCTCCGAAGATCAGGAGGGCCAGCGTGACCAGCGTCACACCGCCGGCCACCAAGAGCCCGGCATCCTCCCAGAACCGGAAGGGGAAGAGCCGGATCAGAGTGTCGGAATAGTAGAAGGTCCACGTGCCCGGCTGGAAGAAGATCCCGTGGAAAAGGGTGAAGAACCGGTCAAAGGCGACCAGCATCCAGATGCCCAGGGCGACCAACAGCACGAGCGTCAGCGCAGCTCCTCTGATGAGTCCCTGCCACGCTGCACAGCGGGCGCTCGAGCGCCCCAGTTGCCACGCGGACACTCCGCTCGCCACCAAGAGCCCTGCCGCCACTAGCGTCAGCCCGCTGTACACTCGCTTGACGTCATCCATATGGTCCAGTTCGCGCTCATTGTACGCCGGCGTGCCGTCGGGGAGTTCCAGATCACGCAGGACCGTGGTGGATCCCGGGATATTCAAAAACCGGATGGAGGCCTGGGCCAAGCCCAGACGGTCCCCGTGCGATAGACCATAGGGATCCTCAGGAAACCCGGCGCGCCCATATTCCCAGGCCGGATACCAAGGGAACGTCAACAGGCGCACCAGCGTCATCGTCAGCACAACGGGCACGGACAGGATGATAAGCAAACTCAGCGTACGTCGCATGAGGCACCTCGCAGAACATTGGTGGTGTGACAAGCTTGAGTTATACTCCGAAACGGTTAGAATGGTAGATGAGCACACCACGGATTGTTACAGATCGGCAACCACCGACACGTTATCGTAACATTCGCTTTCATGAGCCGTGATATAATGGGGATATTATGGAAGAGACGCCGATCACCCTCAAGGGCACCGCAGATGGCATCCTCCTGAAGCCCAGATCACACGTGTGGGCCACGGTGTTGGAGGCACTGGCGCAGGCGCTGAAAGAGGCCGAGGCTTTCTTCCGTGGTGGGCGGTTGATCATGGAGTTGGGCAATCGAGAACTCACACAACATCAGCTCACTACGCTTCGTGCGCTCCTGATCCAATACGACATCGAGCTATGGGCGGTGTTGAGTGAGAACGAGACCACTGTCCGCCTGGCGCGGTCCAACGGGGTCCTCACGCGCCTGCCCAAGGACGCCGAAGCGAAGAAGTCCCCGGTCGTTGTTCTGCCACCGGAGCAGCAGGCGCTGTTTATGCAACAGACGCTGCGCTCGGGGCAAAGCATTCACTATGCCGGACACGTCACCCTGATCGGCGATGTGAACCCGGGTGCAGAGATCGTAGCCGGAGGTAACATCATTGTATGGGGTGCCCTACGCGGTATGGCCCACGCCGGAGCCTTCGGCGATGAGGAAACTGTGATCTGCGCGCTTGATCTACAACCCTCACAGATCCGGATTGCCGGATACATAGGACGTCCTCCAGACCGCCGTCGCGGTTCTGCTGAGCCGGAAATTGCCAAGGTCGAAGGAGGCCAAATTGTCGCCGAGGCCTGGAACAGAAGAGGATAGCCATGTCCGGTAAAGTCATCACAATATCATCGGGAAAAGGCGGAGTGGGCAAGACGACAGCCACCGCCAACTTGGGCCTGAGCCTCGCTATGCTGGGCAACCGTGTCACGTGCATCGATGCGGACATTGGATTGCGCAACTTGGACGTCATGCTGGGGCTCGAAAACCGGATAGTGTATGACATCGTCAATTTCATTGAGGGGCGGTGCCGCTTTCGCCAGGCCCTTGTGCGGGATAAAAGGTTCCCAGAGCTCTATATGATGGCGGCAGCCCAGACGCGTGATAAGAATTCCATCACTGTCGAGGATATGACAAGGGTTGCGCGCGAAGCTGCAGAGATATCTGATTACGTCCTGATCGATTCCCCTGCCGGCATTGAGCACGGATTTCGCTATGCCGTGGCTCCTTCGGATCTCGTTCTGATCGTGACGAACCCCGAGGTCACCGCCGTCCGCGATGCGGATCGCGTTATCGGCCTGCTGGAGGCTGAGGAGCTGGCGCCCGCCCAGCTGATTCTCAACCGCTTCAAGCCTGAGCTTGTCCGCCGCAACGAGATGCTGGATGCTGACACTGTCGTCGATTTGCTGGCGATCGATCTCATCGGCATCGTGCCGGAGGATAGTAAGATCTTCTCTGCTAGTAACCAGGGCCGGCCGGTCGCTTTGGACGAACACAGCCAGGCGGGAAAGGCATTCCGCAACATCGGGCGGCGACTGACAGGAGAAGATGTACCTTTCGAGGCTCTGCAGAAGCAGACATTCATTCAGAGGCTCTTCGGTTCCCGATGAAAGGAGCACCTATGAAGTTACTCAAAATGTTCCGCCGCAGGAAAAACTCCAGCCAGGATATCGCTGCGCAAAGATTACGCCTGGTCCTTACTCACGATCGTGCTAACATATCTCCTGGGATGCTTGAGGTCCTCAAGGACGAGATAATCGCGGTCATTTCCAAGCACCTCGATATCGATACAAATAAGGTTATCGTGGATTTTACGGAGGATAACCGGGAGACCCGCCTCGTCGCAGATATTCCGATTTACACGAACCGCACGCGTAGACCGGAAACCGGGAGCGCAAAGGGAGACCCGGCCACATCTTAGATGCAGAGATCACCCTGGCAGGACTTTGACTGGGGTTTGTTGCTCATAGCAGTAACACTCACAGCAATTGGGGTGGCGATGATCTACAGCGCCACTCTGATATCAGATGACCTAGCAGACACCTGGCGCAGACAAGCGATATATGCCGCCATCGGCATAGGTCTGATGTTCGCGGTAGCTTCGGTCGACTACCGGTTGTTGGAAAGCCTCCAGTGGCCGCTCTACTTCGTGACGGTGGCTGTCTTGGTGTTCACCCTGCTCTTCGGCAGCAGCGAAATCGGCGATGTGCGTCGTTTCATCTACATCGGCGGCACGTCCATCCAGCCGGCCTTCCCCACCCTACTGCTGCTCATCATCAGCCAGGCCGGTCTGTTGGCCCGCAATGCACCGTCTCCTCCCGGCATACAGGAGTTCATAGCGTCCCTGGGACTCACAGGGCTTGCCGCTTTCCTGGTCTTCAGCCAACCCAATCTGAGTACGGCGACCCTTTACGTAGCGTTGTGGGCGACGATGGTTTTCGCGTCAGGCCTGAGCTTCGTCTACATTGGTGGGGTTGGCGCACTGGGCCTATTTGCCATCCCCGTACTCTGGTCGAAGATGGATACCTATATGCGCAACCGCATCACCAACTTCCTCGATCCAACAGCGGACCCGGGCGCCTATTACAACGTGCAGCAAGCGCTCATCAGCATCGGTTCCGGTGGTCTGTGGGGCAAGGGATTCGCCACCGGATCTCAGAGCCAGCTTGGCTTCCTTCGAGTCCGTCACACCGACTTCATCTTCTCCGTCATCTGCGAGGAACTTGGCTTTGTCGGCGCCGGGCTGATCTTGCTCATCTTTGCACTGCTCCTTTGGCGGCTGCTCCGCATTGCAGGCAACATCGAGGACGCGACCGGACAGCTGATTGTCATAGGTGTTACCGCATACATCTTCTACCAATTGCTGGTAAACTTGGGAATGAACCTCAACGTCATTCCGGTGGCCGGCCTGCCTATGCCGTTCATCAGTTACGGTGGAAGCGCCCTGGTGGTTAGCTTCCTGGGATTGGGGCTGGTCCAGAGTGTGGCTATGCGCCAGCGAAGGCTGGAGTTCTGACCAAAACCGCCTATACTGGCAGGGACAATCACAGGGCCGCGTCCGGAGAAGCAAGATAGGGTCTTTGGGCAGATTCCACCACGAATCCGTGCTGCACCCACACCAGATCCGAGACGCTCCCCAAGGAGGCTGATTCAATGACAGTTCGCGTGCGCTTTGCCCCGAGTCCTACCGGGTACCCCCACATTGGCAACATCCGGACGGTTGTCTTCAACTGGCTCTATGCCAGACAGCAGGATGGCAGATTCATCCTGCGCATTGAGGATACCGACCAGAGCCGCTACGTCGACGATGCCATTCGCACTATCACAGATAGCCTGGAGTGGCTGGGGCTGGATTGGGATGAAGGTCCTGGTAAGGGTGGCGACTACGGCCCATACATACAGTCGAAACGACTCCACATCTACCGGGAGAAAGCGGAAGAGCTGGTGGAACAGGGACTCGCATACCGCTGCAACTGTACCCCGGAGCGACTCGATGCAGTGCGGGAATCGCTCCGTACCCAGGGCAAGAACCCGATGTACGATGGACACTGTCGCGACAAAGCCCCGGGCGAAGTATCAAAGGAAGAACCCCACGTGATCCGGTTGAGGGTGCCCCGTGAGGGGACAACGACCTTCCACGATCTGCTCCGCGGCGACATCACCGTCCAGAACGCCCTCATCGATGACCAGGTTCTGCTGAAGACGGACGGGTTTCCAACGTACCATCTCGCGGTCGTGATCGATGACCATCTTATGAACATCACCCACGTATTCCGTGGCGATGATTGGATTCCCAGCACGCCCAAGCGCATCTTGCTCTACAAAGCATTTGGCTGGGATCTCCCAACTTTCGTCCATGTGCCGCTCGTGCTCGGCCCCGACGGCAGAAAATTGAGCAAACGCCACGGCGCCACCTCAGTCGACGAGTTCCGCAGGCAGGGGTACTTGCCGGAAGCGCTTCTCAACTTCCTGGCACTCCTGGGGTGGGCCCCCGGCGGAGGGGAAGAGCAGGAGATTTTCACGCGTGAAGAGCTGATCGAACGGTTCGACGTCGATCACATCAACCTCTCGGCAGCCGTCTTCTCCTATGAGAAGCTAAACTGGCTGAATGGGCACTACATACGCCAGATGAGCGAAGAAACGCTCCTGGAGGCGCTCATACCCTTCTGGGCGAATGCTGGGCTGATCCCTGTGCCTGTACCGGTTGAGATGCACCACAAACTGCAGATCCTCGTGCCGCTCGTGCAGGAACGCCTCAAGACCCTGCACGACGTGGTACCGCTCACCGGTTTCGTCTTCCAGGACATCGAGACTCCCACAGTCGACAAACTCATCGGCAAGAAGATGACTGCGGAAAGCAGCCTGGAGGCGATCTGCGAGGTCCAGCGGGTGCTCAGAGAATCCGTGCCATTCGACGCAGACGCTATGGAGGGCCCTATGCGCGGCCTCGCTACCACGTTGGGGCTCAAGGTCGGGCAGCTTTTCGGGATCATCAGGAACGCGGTCACCGGCAAGAAAGTGTCCCCACCGCTGTTCGGCAGCATCCAGGCCCTCGGCCTTGCGCAGACGCTCAAACGTCTGGAAGATGCCGAGGACATACTCGTCGCCCACATCGCCGCGGGTGCGGAAGGCTAGCACGCGCCACATCACAGAAGGCGCCCTGGGGACCGATCCCCAGGGCGCTTGTGTATAATGCGACAACTGCCGATGTCAGCTCAAGAGTGTCGTGAGCGCACCGCAAACATCTCCCCACTCCGATATGGACAGCGTCTCCGCACGGCGCTGCGGATCTACGTCGGCGGCCACCATCGCAGAGGAAACTGCGCCCGGCGCAAGGCCCAACCCGGCTGATAGCGAATTGTGCAGCTGTTTGCGACGCTGAGAGAATCCGGCCTTGACCACCCGGAAGAACAGTGCCACATCCTCGACCGCGACAGGCATCTCGTCGTACAGATCCAATCTGACCACCGCAGAGATCACTTTGGGCACCGGGTGGAAGGCGCCGCGCTTCAGCCTGAGGCAGATCTTAGGCACACCGTAGAACTGCACGCTGACGGCCAACAAGCTCATATCACCGGGGCTCGCAACCATACGCCGCGCAACCTCCAGCTGCACAGTCACTACCATCTGTATGGGTCGCACGGAGGCCTCCAGCAGATGCCGGACCACGGCGTTGGTGATGTAGTAGGGAAGGTTGGCCACAACGCGATAGTGCGGCAGCCGGGGCCCCCACAGAGCCGGATGCATATCAGACCCTGTGGGCACCACGCCCAGAAGCTGCGCAGGATCCAGTTCCAGAATATCCCCGTGGACGATGCGGATACGGTCGACGTCCCCAAGCTCGGCCTGCAGCACGCCCACCAGCTTCGGATCCGTCTCCACCGCCACCACACGCCCCACGCGAGATGCCAGAGTCGCAGTGAGCGTCCCCAGCCCGGCCCCTACCTCAAGGACCGTATCATCGGCTGACAGCGTGGCACATTCGACAATCCGATCGGGCGCGGAAGGGCTGACAAGGAAATTCTGGCCGAGTGACTTTCGCGGCCAGAGATCATACTTTCTGAGGAGCGACCGCGCATCGGCGATCGTCACGGGCGACGCGCTCGCCAGAGCTCGCTTTGACTCGTCCATCACGGCCCCAGGTAATTGATCGTGTCGGGCACCGGTGTCATCAGATAGACGTCGACCCACCGGTACCAGAACTGCAGCTCATCATCCGAATACCCCAGATCGATGCGCTTGCCCTTGATCGCGCCGCCGGTGTCGGCAGCTAGCCCGATACCGTAAGCCGACACGTAGACCTCACTCCCGAGTTTGACAATCCGCGGGTCGACCGCGACAAGACCTGTTCGCATCTTGAGGCCAGTGGCCGTATATCCATAGTGAGGGGCATCCGGTGAGACACCGGCCGTACTCGCGCTGTAGGATGTTGCCAGCATCCGCAGAACACGCCAGTAATCCACCGGTCCCGTGGGCGTGTCCAGCGTGCGCACGACAACCATAGTGCCATAGCCCATCACCCGGCTCTTCGGGGCCAAGATCACACTCTCACCCTCGGCACGGCGGTCGACAACCTGACTGTTGACAAAACGCAGCCGAATGCGGCGCTCAAGAACGCCCGGCTCCCCTTCCTGAAGCAGCCCCTGCGTATCAATCTCAGCGTTGGCATCAGGCTGCCAGACGGAATCGAAGGGAATGGGGCTCTGCTCGACAATCACACTCTCCGTAACCCGGAAGACATCGATCACGATATCTTCGGACAATGGGGCATCCAGTGCGGGTTCTGTATAGTCCTGACCGTTAACCGTGACCCCAAGATCGGCCAACACTTCCCCGACCTGAGTCCTGTGGGTGCGGGTCCGGAGCACGTGACCATCGACCTGAACGTTCACCGGGATCGAGAGTTCAAGCTGGATATGCATCCCATGTTCAAGCGGCGTGGCAGAATCGGGAGTGACGCGATCGGCCCGGTAGAGCTTAATGCCGGCCTCCAAAAGTGCTTCCCCGACGGTTGGCGCGTGGGAGAAGAGCGTTGTGCGAATGCCCCCCTCCTCCAGATGCACCTCTTTAGCGCGCTTGACGACAACGCGAACTTGCGTGTTCTCCGGATCTGTGATGGAAGGCGGACGCAAGGTAACGCTGTCCAGACGATCGACCGCGATGCCTGCCTCGGCCAACAGATCGGCCGGCGACTCCTCATGAGCGTAGATCGCCTGCTCGCGGCCATCCACCACAATCACGACAGGCTGCGCGTGATCGATGCTGATCTCCATATCTGCCGCTAGAACGGTGTGCAGGCTGGGGGTCAGACGATCCTCTGTGCGCAGGCTGACGCCAAGATCAGACAGAAGCATCTCGACCGTCGTCTGATGGGTGCTAATGGAGACCGGTTCCCCATCGACGATCAGGGTAACCGGTGTCAAGGTGGCATGATAACCGGCAGCCAGCACTGTGAAAGAAAGCAAAGCCAGGGCCAATGCCAGCACGCGCTGCCACCAACGCATCCCTACACGTTGTCGACTCAGACCATCCTCCTACGACGATAGATCCAGAGACATCGAGAAGGGGCGACAGCCATTGCCTATCGCCCCCCCCCTGATTTCACAAGACAGGTCCCAAATCAACAAGCGGGAACGATGATCGAAGCGTACTGAGGATCAGGCACCCCTGCGGCACCCGAAGGCACCTCCTTACCGTTGCTTCCTTCCGGACCTGGCGGGGTTCGAAGG
>Ga0209121_10000791_pt1 | contig 33790 bp, 26 predicted proteins | sample Cruoilmetagenom3_FD_187292 | JGI IMG/M metagenome (GOLD analysis project Ga0209121, IMG submission 187292) | Oil polluted marine microbial communities from Coal Oil Point, Santa Barbara, California, USA - Sample 3 (SPAdes) (version 2) | ecosystem: Environmental > Aquatic > Marine > Oil seeps ... | reverse complement strand
CATTTTTATTATTTTTTGCTTCTTCCAGGATAATCTGTGTAAGTACAAAGGCGGTAACATCTTCTTTGGTTTTAGCGTCAATAATTTCCACGTGTTGACTCTGTTTAATCATGTGACTTATATCATCGAGAGTTATATAAGCGCTCTTTTCTGTGTCATACAACCGCCTGTTAGCATATTTTTTGATTAATATCTTATCAGTCATTTTATTCCCCTCACTTTTAGATAGAATCGCATTATTTTATAACATAATGCAACAAAAAATCAATATATTATTTTTCCGCATACACTCTGGCAGGTCTGTTATATTTGTATATATAATTATATCAATCTGTTACCACAAACAATAATTACGATGGTGCCAGAAAATAAATTGTTGCAACGCAACATTTTACCTTGACAAATGAAATTTATGTATTAAAATGTGTGTATTCAATATCTATTATAAAAAAATATGAAGGAGGAATAAAATTATGGATTTGGAAAAGATAGTAAAGCAGACGATTGATTTTCAGAAAGCGACTTTTGACAACACCTTTAATGCCATGACCATGTTGCAGGAACAGGCGGAAAGAATGTCCAACATGTTTTTGGGCCAAAGCCAGGGACTGCCCGAAGAAGGGAAAAAGGTTATTGGTGAATGGGTCGATGCCTATAAAAAGGGACGTGAGGATTTCAAAAAGTCTGTAGATGAAAGTTTTAAAAAGGTAGAAGGTTTCTTTGCCGATGTAGAGAAATCTAAAAAATAGTAACATCGAGTCACGAATAGCAAGATCACGGGATAAAAAAATTCCTTGATCTCGCTATTCGAGATGCAACTAATAAAAATATGTTGCAGGAGGAATAAAAAATGGAACAACAGAAAAAGATGGTTAAGCAGGTAATAGATTTTCAGAAGACTGCCTTTGATAACTCCTTTAACGTCATTACCCTGGCGCAGGAGCAAATGGAAAAGGTGGTTGACATCCATTTGAGTCAGGCTATGTGGCTTCCCGAGGATGGGAAAAAAGTCATTAATCAATGGGTCGATACATGCAGGGAAGGGCGTGAGAATTTCAAGAAGGCCGTAGATAATAATTATCAAAAGGTAGAAGACTTCCTTGCCGGTGCATACAAGGAATAACTCATTATGTTGAAAGGCATGTACATGAAAGATTTGTTTGATCTGAATTCTGACTTCTATAGTTTTATGTTTGAGAATCCTGGGAAATTAATGGAATGGCAACTGAAGATGCTTGAGGCAACAGGCCATCTTATAAATGCCGAACAGACTTACTGGGCCGGTCTTAGTAAGTATATCAACGATTTTATGATTCCGTATATGACCGCAGTGAAATATATTACACATGTCGAACAGGATAGAATTTCACATGCTCCATTTGCAGACAGCATGAAAGCCTATACGGAGTTATTAGAGCTTAATCTTGGCCTTGCCGGTAAGGAGATTGCCTGTAGGATAACGGCCATAAATAATTATCATCTTCCTGAGTTGAACAGATGCTTTTTAGCATGTCTTAATACCGTGTTTAACTCAAAGGGCGAGGATATCTTTGAATTTATCGCCAGACATGCGGAAACACTGGAGTCGGTCACTTATCAATATCACCAGTCTATCCGGGATATTGAGCCGGAATACGGTTTTCACTTTGAACGAGCTGGTTATGAAAAGACAGCGGAGACAGACCGGTTTGAACTTTACCAGGTGCTTCCCAACGAGAAAAAAGTCAAGGTCAGAGAAAATGGAAAACCGGTTCTAATCATTCCGCCCTATGTCCTGGGTTCGAATGTTCTCGCTTTTCTGCCGGGGGAAGGCAAAAGCTATGTGCATAGTTTTGCGAATCAGGGAATCCCTACCTACATCAGAATACTGAAGGATATAAAAACGACTCTGGCTGTTCAGGTGATGACCGGTGAGGAGGATGCCCTTGATACCCGTTATTTTTGTGAGCGGGTAAAGGCGAAACATGGAAAGTTGCTAACTCTGAACGGTTATTGTCAAGGAGGATTCTCGGCAGTGTGCGATCTCCTGTCAGGTGAGCTGGACGGTCTGGTAGATGTTCTGATTACGTGTGTGTCTCCCATTGACGGCACCAGGAGTAAGGGATTGGGAAAGTTCTTGAGAAACCTGCCGCAGCGATTCAATGATCTTGCTTATGGAACAAAGACCCTGCGCAATGGCAATCAGGTAGCCGATGGCGACCTCATGAGCTGGGTTTATAAGATGAAAAGCTTGAATGATGAAGCCCCGATTATTGCTTTTTACCGGGATTTGATGATGTTGAAAAATGCATCTGATGGCGATTCCCGGGAGGGGAAAAAATTGAATGTCAGCAAAACCGCATTGGCAATCAACTACTGGCTGACCTATGAACGAAATGATCTTCCCATGGCGATCACTGATATGAGTTTTAAATCATACAACATACCCATAACAAGCGATGGAACTCTTCCAGTAAAACTTTTCGACCGGAAACTCAATTTCAAGCGCCTGAAAGAAAAGGGGATCAGGTGGCTTGTCTGTTACGGTGAAAAGGATGATCTTGTGGAAAAAGAAACAGCACTTGCCCCGTTGGATTATGTAGATGCTGAGGTTACGATGTTTCCTAAAGGTCATGTGGCAATAGCTACTTCCTGGTCACTTCCGACTACCAAATACGGTTTGCATAAGCGTTTTGAAAATAATCAGCGAGGTCCGGTACGTTATCATCTAGATATGGAAGAAGAATACAAAGGGTAACTTTCAATCTTGAGTGCTAAGAATTTAATTTTGTTGAGGATAAATCAAAATCATTAACTGAAGAATACTCGGAGACGCTTGCTGTAATGTTTTTTACCACGAAAACCCCAAAGATAAAGAAAAAAAAGTTTTGTACTCTTCGTGTTCTTTGCGGTGATTACCAATAGAATTTCTTCAGTTAGTGCCGTTTGAAAGGTAAATAATCAGCTAAATGAAGGAGAAAAATGTTATGGATAAGCAATTTTTGCAATTCTGGGGGGATTCTTTTGTCAATTCCGCAAAAGGGCAAAAGCAATTGGAAGATATGACCAAATGGATGGGGCAGGGATTCAAGGGAGTCGACTATTTGACTGATCTATTTCAAAAAGCCTATGGGTTGGACCGAATATCCGATGCCGGCGATGAATATGTAAAGATGTGGAAAGAAGCGATAGAAAATTTTGAGAAGTCTTTAAATGACTATCTGGACTTAATGGGTGTAGTACCCCGGAAAGAACACCGGATATTATTAAATAAATATGAGAATCTCGGTGAAGAGGTTGCAGATCTCCGAACGTTTGTTGCCAATCAGAAAAAGGAAATTAGCGGTTGCGAAAAAACAGTTTCTGCGAAGGGAAAAACGCTTGAGGACAAAAAGAAAATAATTGCGGAACAGAAAAAAGTGATTATGAGTCAGAAGAAAGAGATCAACAGCTATGGGAAGACAGTTGACAGGCTGCGAAAAGAACTTGATAGCCGGAAGAGGGCAATGGCAGATCAGAAAAAGGTAATTGGCTCTCAGGAAAAGAAATTGTCGAGGACGAAGACCCAATAACACACAAAACACACTTTCGCATAATAATATTTTTATGACCAATTGGACCACCTGGAAGAAGAATTATAATGAGATGTGCCTTATGGATAAAAACTTTTTGGAATTCTGGGGAAATTTTCTGCTAAGCGCCGCCAAGGGGAAAAAGCAGGTAGAAGACATGAATGAATGGATCGGACAGGGGTTAAAGGGTTTTGAAGATCTTTCTAATATGTTCCAAAAGTCCTATGGTTTGGATAAGACGAGCAAGGATGATCCGGATTATATAGAGATATGGAATCGAGCGTCAGAAAGTTTCTTAAATTCTTTCGGGAATTATTTAAACCTCCTTGGGGTTGTTCCGAGAAAAGAACATTTGTCGTTAGTTGAAAAATATGAGAAACTAAAAGAAAAAGTTGTCTCCCAGGAGGAGACAATTAAACATCTTAAAAAACTTTTGAACACCAAATCTGTAGATGAAGGGGGCATACTCGACGGATATCAGTCCCTCATGGAAAAACAGGCGGCTGAATTTCAGGAGTTAACAAAGAACCTTGGCCACCTTTTTCAAACTGAGATTTCCAAGGCAAAGACTACTAAAAAACCGTGAATAAACATGGATCTTTGACGATGTGACTTTCTGTCCGTCTCAGACGAATTTGCAGTGACTCGGTGAACCTTTTAGTCCCTTAGTGGTAAAATTCTTGCAAAAATGGCAAAAGAATTTCATTATGGCTGATAAGTTCTCGCTAAACTTAAATCCGAATATCGAATGACAAAAATACAAACATCTAAACGGGAAAGAGTTAAACTTTTTACAATAGAGTTAATGCCACTTTTGTGGCGTTGATGTTTTGAACATTTGGACATTAGAAATTCGGATTTGTTTCGCATTTAGTGCTTCGTATTTCGAATTTCCAGTTTATCTGGGTTAGGTATAAATGTATTTATAAGGAGTCGTGAGCTATGAGTGAAAACCAAAATGAGAAGCTTTATCCCGAATCTTTGATATCTTTCTGGATGAAATCGGCAACGGATTTCTGGGGATCGACGTACCGGATGTGGTCCGATGTCACCGAGCCGTTTCAGCCGGAAGGGGTAAAAAAGCAATTTCAGAGATTAGAATCAGTGCCAAAAATGTGGCAATCATTTTTCTCTACCTTGAGTGTACCTGAAAGCGTGAACGCTCTGTTTAAAGGTATGGATGTGCTGCCGGAAGTCGTATTACGTACACTCCAATCAGGATGGGTAGGATATTCAGCTTTACAGAAGGAATGGCTGGAAAAGGCATCGAGGATGGGAAAGCAATCGGAAGCCTATAAATTTGAGGATATTGATAAAGATCTATTCAATGCTTGGGCCGAAGTTTATGAAAATGAATTAAGACAGTTCCTGAATTTTCCGCAGATAGGCTTAACCCGCTTTTATCAGGAGAGAATAGGACAGACATTGGATCGCTTAAACCTTTTCGAGATTTCTTTGTCTGAATTTATGAAGTTGTTGTATCTGCCTATGGAGAAATCTGCGAAGGCTATGTCTGAAAAATTGGAAGAGGTAACGAAAAATGGAGAACTCTCTGGAGACTTTAACGAATATTATGGAGAGTGGATAAAAATGTTAGAAGGACATTACATGGTTCTTTTTAGATCAACCGAATACATAAAAGGCTTAAACAATGTTCTTGAGGGAGGGGAAAATTACCTTTCAGCCAGAAATCATTTAATGGAAGACATCCTGCAATTTTTCCCCATTGCGACCGATAAAGATATGGATGAACTTTGTAAGGAAGTTTATCTTTTGAAGAAGGAAGTTAAAAAACTTTCAAAAAAAGTAGCTGGTTTAAAATAACCGACCGTTCTGAGATGGAGGTGTTTGATGAGCGAGCCTAAGATTCCCGTAGATCTTATCATGAAAAAGTTGGCTGAAGATAGTGAAGAAGTCTTTAAGACCGTTCAAAAGGCCTCAGATGTTCTGCTCGGTCCCCTTGATACCGCAATTTCTACTACCCCTTGTGATATTGTTTATGAGGAAGATCGTATCAAGGTGAAGCATTACAAACCCAAGACAGGTGTCAAGTTAAAAACGCCACTTTTGCTGGTTTATGCCCTGATAAACAGGGAAACCATGCTTGATCTCCAGCCAGGCAGGAGCACGATACAGAATTTTCTCGATGAGGGTGTCGAAGTCTATATGATTGATTGGGGATCCCCCACCCGGAAGGATAAATATCTTACCATAGACGATCATGTGAACGGATATATGGATAATGTTATTGATTTTATCCGCGAGAGGCATAATCTTCCCAAAATCAACCTGATGGGGATCTGTATAGGTGGAACTTTTTCTGTTATGTACGCCGCGTTGCACCCCGAGAAGATCAAAAACCTTGTTACCACTGTTACCCCGACGAACTTCGATACTGAACAGGGCCTTTTACATATATGGATGAAGACAATCAACGTAGATCGGATGGTGGATACCATGGGCAATATCCCCGGAGATATGATGAACTTAGGGTTCCTGATACTTAATCCTGCCCGCCTGATGATTGATAAATATGTGGGATTCTTAAAGAATATCAGCGATAAGACCTTTGTGGAAAACTTTTTACGTATGGAAAAATGGATCTTTGATAGTCCTGATTTTCCAGGAGAGACCTTCAGGCAGTTTATTAATGACCTTTATGAAAAAAATCTGCTCATCCAGAATAAGATGGAGTTAGGGGGGCGCGGGATCAATCTCAAAAAGGTCACCATGCCCCTTTTGAATTTTTATGGGAAGTATGATCACCTGGTGCCTCCCGGGGCCTGTGAACAGCTCACGGAAGCGGTGGGAAGCAAAGATGCCGAAAATGTCTGTCTTGATACGGGTCACATCGGAATATACGTCAGCTCAAAGGTTCAAAAAGAATTTGCTCCAAGGATTGCCAGATGGCTGAAAGAACGGGATAACCCGGAAAAAGGGCCTTCAAGCAGGGGAAAACCAGCGGCTAAGGCGACGGCAACAGTCGAAAAACCCGGGAGCAGGACGTCTTCACCGAAGAAAGAAAAAAAGAAAATTTCTGCATAAGGAGTGTTAAAAAATGACTGAGAAAAAAGATTATTTTGAAACCATGTGTAAGGTAAGCAGTCTTTTTGGGACAACTCTGGACAGGGACAAACTTTTGGATCTGATTGTTCAGGGTGCTATTGATACAATGGGAGGAAAGGCTGCTTGTCTTTTTCTGATTGATGAGGAAAAAGATGTATCTCTGCCGGTAGCTCAGAAAGGATTGTCTCAAGACTATTTGCACGCGGGGCGGAGGCGTGCCAGCGAAACGATATCCGATGTCATGAAAGAAGGTTGTCTTTCCGTTAGTAACGCAACGACAGATTCCCGGGTAGCAAATCATGAAGCTAAAAAGGCGGAAGGGATTGAGTCTATGTTGGTTGTGCCTGTCATTGTGAAGGACAAAATGACTGGTAGCCTCTGTCTTTATACTTCAAATCCAAGGGATTTTTCTAAAGATGAGATAGCTTTCTTGAGAGCCCTTGCCGAAGAGGGGGGCATGGCCATTGACCACACCCGATTAATAGAACAAATACGGGAGGATACGAAACTTTTCTATAACATGGCCACTCGTATCAATTCCACTTTGGATATGAAAGAGATTTTCCAGAGTCTGTCGGAAGATATGGCCAGTGCCCTGGGTGTGAAAGCCGCTTCTGTTCGCCTTCTTGATAAAGACAACAAGATATTAGAACTTATGGCAAGCTATGGCCTGAGCGAGAAATATTTGGACAAAGGTACCATATCAGCCGAGAAAAGTATTGCCGATGCCCTTAAAGGAAAACCTGTGGTGGTCAAAGATGCTGCCACGGATAAAGGGGTTCAGTATAAGAATGAAAAGAAAAAGGAAGGGATTAAGTCCATTCTTTGTGTTCCCATAAAGGCCAAAGAAGAGGTAATCGGGGTATTAAGGCTTTATTCCGGAGTGCCGAGGGAATTCACGGAGGATGAGATTATGTTAGTCTCCGCCCTGGCAGGTATGGGGGGACTGGCTATCCAGAATGCATCCATGTATTTGATGCTCCAGGATGATATGGATAGTATGAAAGAAGAATTATGGGCTCATAAATCATGGTTTTAGTCAACAATAGCAACAGAATTAAAAAAAACGATCACGAAAACACGAAATAACTGCGAGGAGACAGGAGTAAGGAGTAAGGAGTAAGGAAGTAATCCTTTAATCCCATCTTTCCCGATTTGCGAATTTCGATTTCCGGCTTTGCCGGATTATGAAAAAGGAGAAGATTTATCATGATTGGAAAGACGATTGATCAAATGAAAGTTGGCGATGCTGCTGAAACTTCTAAAACCATATCTGAGACAGATATTTATCTCTATGCCGGCATATCGGGTGACTTTAATCCAGCTCATATAAACGAGGCCTATGCTGAGAAGACCTTTTTTAAGACCAGGATTGCTCATGGGATGCTGCCTGCGGGTTTTATATCTGCAATACTTGGGACTAAACTTCCTGGACCCGGTACTGTTTATATCAGGCAGGAGCTTAAGTTTCTTGCACCGGTCCATATTGGCGATACTATTACTGCCCGTGCAGAGGTGCTGGAAATTATTGCAGAAAAAAACAGAATTCGATTAAAAACCACCTGTTTCAATCAGGAAGGAACAATTGTGCTGGATGGAGAGGCCATGGTCAGTCCCCCGAAGGCGTGGAAAAAATGATTCTGTTGATTGTTTTCCCTCACTTATTAAAGTAACTGCTGAACATTTTTACATAACACTTCAGGGACAACGACGCAGATGACTTCATCATGAAGTTTTTCAAAGTAGTTAATGTCGCTGGTATCCACAGAGGGAATCCTGAACCTGGTGACAATTTCTCCCTGTACCCACAGATTATCATCTTCTGCCAGAGTGGCATAGAGCGAGATTAAAAGCAGAAATGTTTCTCTGGTGAAAAAATTTAAATATTTGAGAAAATCCCGCCAAAAGTTCGTAAAAATCATCTTGGTTTAGACTGAAAATGGATTCTTTCCTGTTAAGAATAAATAATATTTCTCCCAACATACCTTTGGGTGCAAAACTGGCCAGCCACGTAACATTACCAGTGTTGTAGATTGTTTTTAATTTTTTTGCCGTTTGACTGAGCGTTCGACGGTTCGACTGAACTCGCCGAAGGCTGAGCTCACGCCGGAGTCTCATGCCGAAGCCATTTTTGCAAAAACTTTACAATTAAGGAACTATCTGTCTGAACAGTCACCAAACGGAAAACAGTGATGATATTTGTATAACTTTTTGATAAATAATGTGGAGGGCGATACGGGATTCGAACCCGTGACCTTTGGCTCCGGAGGCCAACGCTCTATCCTGCTGAGCTAATCGCCCTTTCTTTTCCGATGAGGGGTAACTATAGCTGCTTCAACGGGACAACCCCGGTCAGTAATCACGCAAATGAAATACCCGTCAGTTGATTTGAATGCCGATGTGTACATCTGTCAATATTGGATTATTCGGGTATGGGGGCCGATTTTTGTATGGGAAGATGAAGGTCCCTGATAATCTGAATAACATGTCGGCTTCTGTTCATGCTATAGAAATGAAGGCCAGGTATGTTATTATCCAGGAGTTTTTCGCTCTGGCTGGTAGCGTATTCAATCCCATATTTTTCAACTTCCTCACTCTTGTTACTGACCTTACAAAGTTTATCATGCAATTTCGATGGTAACTTGGCGCCACAGAGCGAAGCGATTTTAGATATTTGTTTATAGTTGAAAATTGGGAAAATAGCTGGAATAATCGGTACCCTGATTCCCTTGGCAATTGACAAGTCACGAAACCGATAAAAGTCATCATTGTTGAAAAACAGTTGTGTAATTATAAAATCAGCCCCAGCATCTACCTTTCGTTTGAGGTTTGTTATATCAACATCCAGGTTTGGAGCCTCGATATGCCCTTCGGGATAACCTGCAACACCGATAGAAAAATTATCCTTCATTTTAATAAATTCAACCAGTTCGTTGGCATGCCCGAATCCTCCCTCCGGCTTAAGAAATGCTTTTTCCTCTTTGGGCGGATCACCACGTAAGGCGAGGACATTTTCTATATTTTTTGCTTTAAATGTATCGAGTATTTTAGCAGTATCCTCTGCTGTTGCCTGGACACAGGTTAAATGTGCCAGGACCTCTTGACGAAATTCGTTCTTGATCCTGGATGCGATTTCTACCGTTTTATCTCTCGTGCTGCCGCCTGCTCCATAAGTAACCGAGATAAAATGAGGATTTATCTTGATCAATTCTTCAATCGTCGAGTACAGACTATCGAAATTTCCTTCCCTTACCGGTGGAAAAACCTCAAAAGAAAGAGTGAATTGATCTTTCAACAGCATATCTATAATTTTCATTGCGGATCTCCTGCAAATGCATGGCCTTCTAAATGTCATTTAGATGAGTTATTGTCAATCTCTTTTCCACCAATATCATAATTCGAACCATCTTCTCCAACTAAATTGGAGAAGAACCGAAAATTTTACAGTACAGTAGAGAGGATAGTGAAGCGGTAAAAAAGACGTCCGAAGATTCTGTGTTTAAGGTTGAAATCTTTCGATAAAACTGGTAAGCAAGCCCCAGTAAGGGAAGGGATTAGCCGGGATAATGACAAGAGCATTTAAAATTGCGTTTTTCATAGGACTATTATATCTTAACATTCCCTTTTCGAGTGCTTTTTGTTCGATAGATATCCTTAGTATAAGGCGGTGGACGGCACCTGATTATACGAGAGTTGTGATAGATACAAGTGACAGGGTACAGTATGAAGCAAAAGACAAAAACCAGAAGTTAACCATTGATTTCAAAAATACAGTCTTTCCAGCAACAATTCCACATCAATATATTCTTAATAAACCTGCCGTTAAAAAAATTCTCTTGCGCCCCCTTCCCGGGTGCAAGGTAAGAGTCGAATTGTGGCTGTCAAAAAATGTAAAGGTTAAGATCTTTACATTACAAAGAGTATTGAATAAACCACATCGTGTTGTGATTGATGTAAGACTTCCCGAAATTGAAAAAAAAGAAAGCCAAGAAAGAAAACAGGTTCATATTTCGGAGAAGAAAAAAATTATAGTGATAGATCCGGGTCACGGGGGGGAAGATCCGGGAGCGATAGGACGGAGGGGGACAAAAGAAAAAAACGTCGTCCTGAAAATTGCAAAAGATCTGAGGGATATCCTTAGAAACAGAGGATACCAGGCATTTCTTACAAGAAAAGGAGATTATTATATTTCGTTTAAAAAAAGATTGAAGATAGCAAAAGAATACGGAGCAAATCTTTTCATCAGCTTACATACAGATGCGTATAGATCCAGAGGAGCACGAGGTTCATCTGTCTATTGTCTTTCTACCAGGGGGGCGAGCAGTGAGGCTGCCAGACTCCTGGCAAGGAATGAAAACCTTTCCGATGTTATTGCAGGAGTTCCCAATGGACAGAATAATGGTGAGTCTGATCCCATTACCCTCAACATGTTACAAACGGAGACGTGTAATCTGTCGAAATCCATTGGCTCAATAGTTCTTAAAGACCTTAAAAAAATCAATCACATAAAATATTCTAAAGTTCATGAGGCCCCCTTCAGGGTGTTAAAATTACCTGATACACCGTCGATTTTAATAGAAGTTGCCTATATTTCAAATCCGCGTGAAGAACTTCTTCTTCGAAAGCCTTCCTACCGGAAAGAGGTTGCGTGGGCGGTTGCTTCTTCAGTTCAAGAATTTTTCCCACTCCCGTCTTCGTTCGCTAAGGGTGAAGGCCGTAAACTTAAACGACCTGTTTTTGCTTCTCATGCTTCAACCCCGGCGTCAGTACCTGTAACATATATTGTGAAAAGGGGCGACATTCTGGATAGAATTGCCAGGAGACATAACACAACTATAAAAAATCTTCAGGAACTCAATCATCTAAAAAGTAGAAACCGAATATATGCTGGTCAGAGGCTTAAGGTTTCCACGGCATCAAAGCCGGAATCAACTTCGCTGTATGTTGTGAAAAGGGGAGACACTCTTGGGAAGATTGCTTACAGATATGGCATAACGGTTGGGACTCTACTAAAACTGAATGATATGAAGCTGAGAGATCGGATCTATGTCAGTCAGAAACTGAAGATTCCTTCTGCGGCTATTATTAAAGAGCCAATATCTGTGACATATATTGTGAAGAGGGGCGATGTTCTGGAAAGAATTGCCAGGAGACATAACACAACTATAAAAAATCTTCAGGAATTCAATCATCTAAAAAGTAGAAACCGAATATATGCTGGTCAGAAGTTAAGGGTTCTTCCCGCTGTTGTCGAAGAGCCGAAAACCTCCACATACATTGTAAAGAGGAGAGATACATTAGAAAGAATCGCGAGGAGGTACGGCACAGATATAAGAACCTTACTAAAACTGAATGATATGAAGCTGAGAGATCGGATCTATGTCAGTCAGAAGCTGAAGATTCCTTCTGCGGCCATTCAGGAGCCAAAATCGAGAATATACATTGTAAGAAGAGGAGATACAATAGAACAAATTGCGAGAACGAATAGAACATCTACGGGAATTTTAATCAATCTGAACAATTTAAAGCAAAGAGATCGAATCTATGTAAATCAGAGATTGAAGATTCAATAATCGGTTGTATCCGATCCGGGGTTGGTTAAGTCATGGAGGTATGACATGGAAGAAAGTAACAAAAGGAACAAAAATAATCTGTGGTTTGTTGTAATAGGCGTCATTATCGGGGCTTTTTTGGCGATATTGGCGTACAATCATTTCTTTATTTACAAAGAGCGGCAGCTTTACAAAATGATAATTGGGACTTCCGTAGATAGCGCGGATAGATTATTGGGGAAAGATATGACTGAAGACGCGCTGACGATATATGATAGTGTGTTGAAAATACTATCTGAAAAAAAGGAGCCGGAGCTTTATAGTCATATCAAAAATCAGGAAGGGATTTGCTATGAGAATCTGGCCATCATAAACAACAGGCAGGAAAACCTGCTTAAGGCAATCCAGGCTTATAATGAATCGCTTAAGTTTAAGACAATCGAAGAATACCCTGACAAATGTGCCATTATACATAATAGGCTGGGAGTTGCGTACCATGCTCTTTCCAGGTACAGCGATAAGGAAGAAAATCTTGTCAAAGCAGTCAAATCCTATGCGGAAGTTTTTAAAGTTTATACAGTTGACAAATATCCTGTTAAATATGGCAGATTGCAGAACAACCTTGGGGATGCTTACCGTGTCCTTTCCGGAGTTAGAGATAAAGAGGGAAACCTGGTAAGTGCAATCCGTTCCTATGCGGAGGCCTTGAAAATCAGGACGGTGGAAAAATATCCCGTTGATTATGCCGTGACTCAGAACAGTCTCGGTAATTCCTATCTTATTCTATCAGAGATCCGGGATACGGAGGAGAATCTCTACAACTCAATCGAATCCTATGGCGAAGCTTTAAAAATCTTCACAGTTAATGAACACCCTGAAGACTATGCCGGGACACAGAATAATCTCGGAATGGCCTATCGTGCCCTTTCCAGGATACGGGATAAGGGAAAAAATCTTTCAAAGGCGTTTCATTCCTATGCGGAGGCCCTGAAAATCAGGGCGGTTGACAAAGACCCTGAAGATTATGCTGAGACACGGAATAATCTAGGAGACGCATACTTCACTCTTTCCGAGATTCGTGGCAAGAAGAAAAATCTTTTGAAAGCAATCCAGGCTTATGAACAGGCTTTAAAAATTTATGCGGTTAAAAAACATCCTGTGGATTATGCAACAACTCAAAACAATCTTGGCAATGCCTGCCTTATTCTTTCAGAGGTCCGAGATAAAGAAGAAAACCTGCTAAAGGCAATTCAACATTATGATGAGGTTCTAAAAATATACACAAAGGAAAGATATCCTTTAAATTATGGCGGGGCGCAAAATAATCTTGGGGCAGCCTATCGGGCTCTTTCAGAAGTTCGGGACAGGGAAGAGAATCTGCTAAAAGCCATCCGGGTTTATGATGAAGTTTTAACGATCTATACGGTTGACCAATATCCTTTAAACTATGCCATGACGCAGAATAATTTGGGCAATGCCTATCGCACCCTTTCAGGAATCCAGGATAAGGAAGAGAATCTAATCGATGCGGTTCAAGCCTATGAAGAAGCTTTAACGATCTATACGGTTGACAAATACCCAATCGATTATGCCATGACGCAAAACAATCTCGGGAATGCTTATCTTGTTCTTTCAGAGGTTCGCGACAAGGAAAAGAACCTGTTAAAGGCACTCGGAATCTATGAGGAAGCTTTAACGATCTACATTGTTGACAAACATCCTGTTAATTATGCAATGACACAGAATAACCTTGGAGCAGCCTACTCTGCTCTTTCAGGGGTTTGCGATAAAGAGGAAAACCTGTCAAATGCAATTCAAGCTTACGAAAAAGCTCTTAAAATCTACAAAGTTGATAAATATCCTGTGGATTATGCCATGACGCAAAATAACCTGGGCAATGCCTACCGTATTCTTTCTGAAATTCGTGATGAGAAGGAAAATCTGGTTAAAGCGATCAGGGCTTATAAAAAATCCCTTAAATCGAAAACGGCGGACAAATACCCTGTGGACTATGCCATGATAAAGAACAATATAGGTAATGCATATCTTGTTCTTTCCGAAGTCCAGGATAAGGAGGAAAACCTGACCAGGGCGATTAGTGCCTATAAAAAGGCTCTTAAAATTTACACGGCTGACCAATACCCCGGAAATTATGGGGGGATACAAAATAATCTTGGGACTGCTTACCGATCTCTTTCCGAGGTTAGAGATAAGGAGAAGAATTTGATCAAGGCGGTTGGAGCCTATGAAGAAGCCCTGAGGATCCGAACTGTTAAAAAGTAGAACTTGCTGGAAAGCTCCACTATGCCACCTTGCGGTATTATAATGAAAAGTAACTTGCAGCGCAGCTATCCAGGCTCAAAGCTCAAAGGCGGGTGGCATGGACAAACTCGTTTGTCCTTGCGTAATCAGGCTGAAAGCCGAAAGACTTTTGTTGGGTTTCGCACATCAACTCAACTTACAGCTAGAAGAAAAAAGGTCAAGTCGCCGATTGACTTATGATGGCATTCTTGATCGCCTTACATTGTTCTTGCAGTCGATGATTTTCCTCAAGTCAAGGTGTTCTTTCATCCACTCCACAATAATGCGGGCAGAGCTGTAGCCACTGAGGCTGAATTTGGCACTGATTACCGGTAAGCCGCCCTTCCTAAGCATACGAACCAGATAGATCACCATAAGTCAAACGGCAACTTGACCCCTTGGCATACGCTTCTTCCTGATCTCCTGTAATATTTTTGTTCGTTTCATTGGTCACTTCCTGGTGACTCATTATAAACCGGACAGATTACTTGCTTATGACAGGGTTTAAAACCTTTTGTTGCATTTTTCCTTCTTTTCATGTCTAATCTCATCTGTGGCTCTTTTCTGCTTAATTGTTGTTTATTGACAGTGGATTATTCCACGGGAAGCCACTTTTTCAAGTTTCAACTAAAAATAGTATAACCTGCTGATTTTGTGCCTTGGAATTGGATCAAAATAATCACCGCAATAAATACATTGAATCTGTTCCAGACTTTGACAGGAACAGATTTGGCCGATAGCGGTTGACCGGGGGCGCATCTTGCAAGCCCCGCCTTGTAGGCTGGGTAAGGGGTGCAATATGAATAAATGTTTCCCTCACAGGGAATCCCCACCCTGTGGGTGGGGGGCTTTACTGTATTATCATTTGTTGGACACCGCGGGAATCTACAATGAAATTTATCAAAGAGTTGTTGAATAAACTTTTCATGGCAAATCTGCAAAAGCGTCTTGTTCTGGGTTTCCTGATAGCTACATGTCTTACCGGCGCGGTAGCTACCTTTGTGGGAATAAGAGTGATAGACAAGAATACCGTAAATGAGGTGCAAGGGAGAGTACAACAGGATATCAACACTGCAAAATTAATCTACAATTACAGCATAGAAAAACTGGCATGCCGGATTCGCTATATTGCATTGCAATTTCCTTTGCACGAGACAATTGCCTCCGGTACTCTTCATGTGGGGGAGGAGTTTAAGAAATTACTCCATGAGGGAACCCAAATATCTTGTACTCCAAAAGATTCCTATTATATGAATATCGATATGCTTTCTTTAGTGGATGCCGGCGGCACAGTGCTGTACAGGGCATTTAATCCTGAGGTTAGCGGAGACAACATCCTCCGGGATCCGGTTGTAAGGAAATGTCTTGAAGAGGAAACGCTCCAGTCGTCCACTGAACTCATGCCCATCAGGCTCATTGAGAGGGAAAATCCGGAGCTTTCTCCACGGATTGAGATGGCTATCGTAAAGACTCCACAGTCCATTGAGGTTAAGGAAAGTCATCTCTCAGAGGGCATGGTATTGAAAGTAGCCTATCCTATTGTTGACGGGGAGAAAAATCTTTTGGGGGCGCTGGTTGGGGGTATCCTGCTGAACAGGAATTATGCCATTGTGGATAAAGTAAAAGCGACTGTATCCCTTAACGAAAAGTATAAAGGTCGCGATATGGGTTTTGCTACCATATTCCAGGGGGGGATCCGCATAGCCACCAATGTGATGACAAAAGATTACAAGAGGGCAATCGGGACCATTGTATCCAGGGAAGTGTATGAAAAAGTTATTGAACAGGGCAGAGACTGGACAGGAAGGGCATTTGTTGTAAACAATTGGTACATCAGTTCCTACACTCCCATATATGATATTAATAAAAATATAATAGGAATGCTTTACACAGGGATATTGGAAGCGAAATACAGGGACATGAAGCTGTTGACCATCTGGATATTCCTGGGGGTAACAGGCCTTGGTATGGTAATAGCTTTTGTCATTTCCTTTTCCCTGGGTCACAGCATCATAAAAAAGATACGCATTCTGAAACAGGCTACCGAGGTCATCGCATCCGGCAATCTCGATCACCAACTGCCACGTGACAAATTTTCAGAGTTTGACATACTGGATGAGGCATTCAATAACATGGTAAAATCCTTAAAGGACCGTGATAACAGGCTGCAGGAAGCATTTCAGCAACTCACAAGGACAGAAAGGCTGGTCTCTCTGGGGCAGATGGCAGCAGGGGTGGCTCATGAGATAAACAATCCGTTAGGGGGGATTCTTCTGTACAGCAGTCTTCTGCTTGAGGAATTTCCCGAAGATAATCCGACAGGACGGGAAAATGTGGAAAAGATCATATATCAAACTAACAGGTGTAAAGAAATCGTACAGAATCTTTTAGATTTTGCCAGAACTCCTTCCAGTGAAATGCTGCCCTTTCAAATAAACAATGTCATCCTTACATCGCTGAATCTGGTAAAGGACCAATCCATGTTTCTTGGAATAGAGATAAACACACAGCTTGCAGATGACCTCCCTGACATAAAAGGGGATAGGTCAAGATTGGAACAGGTCTTTTTGAATCTCTTTATAAATGCCACTGATGCCATGGAGGGGAGGGGCAGACTCACAATAACAACGAAGTTGCTCAACCGGCTTTCGGATAGGACAGAGGAAGAGGTGCAAACAGAAACAGAAGCAGAAAGAATATGTCTATTGGCCAGTACCAAGACAGTAAAAATAACCATATCAGACACGGGCAAGGGGATAGACAAGGCTTATCTGCCACATGTTTTTGAACCCTTTTTTACAACAAAGGAACCCGGACAGGGAACCGGTCTCGGATTGCCCATCGCATATGGGGTGATCCAAAGACATAACGGTTTCATCGATGTGGAAAGCGAACCCGGTAAAGGAACAACCTTTAACATCTTCCTGCCTGTAGACACGGAAATGGACAGGGACGCTGACAGGGAAAAGAAAGAGGGATCAAGTATTGTTTAGGGAAACAGTAAAAATTCTTATTATAGACGATGAAGAGTCGATACGGGATGCCTGTCGTCAAACCCTTTCCCGTATGGGCTATCGGGTTGAAAGTACAGGAGACTCGCTCTATGGCCTTGAAATGGCGCTCAAAGATATTTATGACCTCGTTCTGCTTGATATACGGATGCCCGGGATAGGAGGTCTCGATATACTGAGAAAGCTCAAATATAAGAGTTCTATATCTGCGCGGGTCATAATCATTACAGGGTACGGGACCATTGAAATGGCTGTTGGAGCCATGAGACACGGTGCCCATAATTTTCTGACAAAACCCTTCAGCGCAACGGAGCTTAAAAAAGCGGTGGAGGATGCCCTGGACAGGTATGATATGCGGGATATAGCAGAAACTCTTTCCGTGTTGATCGGTAACAGCGATTACATGAAAGAACTTAAGGAAACTATTCAGCGGATAGCACAAACAGACAGCACAGTACTTATTACAGGAGAGAGTGGTACAGGAAAAGAACTTGTTGCGCGTACCATGCAAGGCCTCAGCAAGAGGAGTAACAAACCATTTATCCCCGTTGATTGCTCTTCACTGGTTGAGAACCTGATGGAAAGCGAACTTTTCGGTCATGTCAAAGGGGCATTCAGCGGAGCTACAGAATCACGCGAGGGACGTTTCCAGATGGCAGACAAGGGGACATTGTTCCTTGACGAGATTTCCAATATCAGTCTTAACATCCAGGCCAAGCTGTTAAGGGTAATCCAGGAACAGGAGGTTCCGCGGGTTGGCAGTTCATCGCCTGAAAAAGTGGACGTTAGACTTATAGTTGCAACAAATAAGGATATCCGGGCAGAAGTGGAATCTGGTAAATTCAGAGAAGACTTGTTTTACAGGATTTCAGTGGTACCCATAGATATAGAACCATTGAGGGAACACAAATCCGACATACTGCCTATTGCCCGGCATTATTTTGATATATATAAAAAGAGACACAATAGCAAGGTACAACGCCTCTCGGAAGAGGCAAAGAAATCGCTAACCTCGTACAACTGGCCCGGCAATGTCAGAGAACTGAAAAATACCATGGAACGTTTATGTGTGCTTTGCGAAAATGACGTTGTCAACCTGTCCGACATTCTTTACTACGGGCAGAACGGAGGAGCGAAGATTCCGGTAGTGGATTCTCTCTCAGGTAAGATGACCCTGGTCGATGTTGAGAAAGATCACATAGAGAAAGTCTTACTGCACTTCAACTTCCAGATCGGCAAGGCGGCAAAATTCCTCGGTATCGACAGAAAAACCCTGAGGATGAAGATACGCAACTATGGGATAATTACAGAATAATGACGGCCATTTCCCCTTTCCCACAGTTCCCTCTCCTCAGGGAGAGGGGCAAGGGTGGATTTCAAACAACTAAAATGCTGCAATAATTCTTAACAAGAGTTGTTGATACCCCTTGACATTCTAAGGTTTTTTGTTAAGTATGTTAAAGTCTTAACAAAAGAAATAAAGGGCGCCATGCATTAAACGATAAATGATCTTTTCTTCTTAAACATAAGAAAAAGGGCATAAAGATGGCAAATAATCACAACAAACCCCGTTTTCTTTAAATAGAAATGGGGTTTTTGTGTATTTGAGGCATGGAAAACGAAATGGAAAACATCAAACCCGGAACCATCATTAAAGGCGCCGCATGGCCGGAGCCGGTTGAGGTCAAGCTCATTGAAGAAATGGGCGACTACATCCATATCGTCGGCGCCACCACGCAATCGAGGAATCACATCGATCAGATAATCCCTCGTGATGAGTTTGACCGGCTATCTACAACCGAGACTCAATCTCTTTTTGCCGAAGCTCCTTGGAAGGTTTTCCTCGCCCTTGAGACGAAACGCTATCGGTTCGCTTCCGAATACGATCCCCTTCTTGCTATGAACACTTCAAAAGTAGATCCGCTTCCCCATCAGATTGAGGCTGTATATGGTTATGTGTTACAGATCCCAAGAATCCGGTTTCTGATTGCCGATGACCCGGGAGCAGGGAAGACCATCATGGCCGGTCTTATTATTAAGGAACTGAAGCTTCGCAATCTTGCCAAGAGAATCCTTATAGTTTGTCCGGGCCATCTCAAGGATCAGTGGCGAAGGGAATTATCAGACAGATTCGAGGAGAAATTTCTCGTGATCGACAGGGGGCTTCTGGATGCCCTCTACGGGGAAAATGTATGGCTCAGAGAAACCCAGATTATCACTTCCATCGATTTTGCCAAGAGAGATGATGTTCTGCCTTCTATTTCCGCATCTCATTTTGATCTGATCATCGTGGATGAAGCGCACAAGATGAGCGCTTACAGGTATGGAGAAAAAACGGAAAAGACCGGGCGCTATAAGCTCGGTGAAGCGCTGTCCCGTATAACGGAACATCTGCTATTCCTCACTGCGACGCCGCACAAGGGCGACCCCGAGAACTTCCGCCTGTTCCTTGACCTCCTTGAACCGGGATTTTTTGCCACAAACGAGATGCTTACACAATCCATCAGCCAAGGCGACAACCCCCTGTTTATCAGGAGGATCAAAGAAGATCTAAAAGATTTTGAAGGCAAACCTCTATTCCTGCCACGGCATGTTGACACTGTTTCCTTCAACCTTGGGACCAGTTCTCCCAACGAAAAAGACCTCTACAATAAACTGTCCAATTATGTGAACACCCAGTACAACAAGGCTCTGACAAAGGATAAGAAAAGAAACGTTGCCTTTGCCCTGGTTATTCTGCAGCGCAGACTCGCATCCAGTACTTACGCCCTTCTGAAATCCCTGGAGAGAAGAAAGAAACGCATGGAGGATATGCTCAAGGGAGCGCTGGAAAGGGGCAAGATACCGGAAGATACCTTCGATTTTGAAGCTATTGAAGACATGAGCGAAGAGGAGAGATGGAAGGAAGAAGAGATATGGGAAACCTTGAGCGTTGCCGAAAACAGGGAAGAACTGGAAAAAGAAGTCAAAACGATAGATAGCCTCATCGCACGGGCCAGAGGCATTATCCAGAGGGAAGAAGAAGTTAAATTAAAGGAACTCAGAAAATCCCTGAGAGAGCTGGAAGAAAAATATCCGGACAAGAAGGATAAGAAGATACTCATCTTTACAGAATCGCGGGATACCCTTGAATATTTGGAGGGTAAGATAAAGGAGTGGGGATACAAAACCAACACAATTCATGGTGGATTGAGGCTGGAAGACAGGGTCAAGGCAGAAAACATATTCAGAACGGAAACGGATGTCCTTGTCGCAACGGAGGCCGCCGGTGAAGGTATCAATCTGCAGTTTTGCCATCTCATGACCAACTATGACATCCCTTGGAATCCCAACCGCCTTGAGCAGCGGATGGGGAGAATCCACCGCTATGGCCAGCAGAAGGAAGTATTCGTATTTAATCTTGTAGCGGAGGACACACGCGAAGGTAAAGTGCTGAATAAATTGTTCGACAAACTCAATGAAATCAAACTTGCCCTCGGAGATGATAAAGTCTTCGATGTATTGAGTGAAGTCCTCTATGACAAAAGCCTCTCACAGCTTATGATGGAAGCAGCAGCCAATGCCAGAAACATTGATGATATTTTGAAGGATATCGATATCACTGTGGACGATGACTATATTGCAAAGGTAAAAGAGAACCTCGGTGAGAGTCTTGCCACACGCTACATCGATTATACCCGCATAAAAGAGATGGCGCAGCAGGCTCAAGAACACCGTCTCATCCCTGAATATACTGAAAGCTATTTCAAAAAGGCATTTATCAGAGCGGCTGGAAAATTACGAGAACGCAAGGACGGATTTCTGGCCCTCGATTCCATTCCCTTTGACATGCGAAAAATTGCCGAGAATGACATCTTCAAAAAAAGCCACGGTGATCTGCTCAGGAAATATCCGAAAGTAACATTTGACAAGGATATAGCATTCAAAAATCCCGATGCCGATTTTGTCTCATTTGGCCATCCCCTTTTTGAGGCCACGATGACATGGATAGAGAAGAACTTTTCAGACGCATTAAGAACGGGTGCGACATTTACCGATCCTGACGGCAACCTGAACGGTTATATCCTCTTTTATGAGGGTGAGATTAGAGACGGCACAGGTAACGTTGCCGGGAAAAGACTTTTTGGATTTCACACAGACGGAACAGCGGTAAATCCCATACCCCCTTCCGTTATCTGGGACCTTGCCGAATCAAAAACTTCGGAGCCAGACGAGGTCAACGTAGATTCCCTTAAAAAACAGGTATCAGACAATACCATAGCTAAACTCGAAACATACAGGGAAGAAATCCTGAAAGAAAGAACCCGTCAGTCTGAGATAAAGGAAAAATACGGGGTGCGATCTCTCAATTATCTAATCGTGAATCTTGATGGAGAACTGATATCACTGTATGACCGGAAAAGCCGGGGAGAAAAAGTCGATCTCGTAATCAGGAACAAGGAAGAGCAAAAGACAAGATATGGAAAAGCACTGGAGGAACTTAGTGATTTAACACGTAAGGAAAAAAGTCTTACCATGACAATGCCGCGTTTTGTTGGGATAATCAGGATTGTGCCTTCGAATACGATTGATAACTCAATGGTAAGCAATGCAGAAATTGAGCTAATAGGCATGCAGGTTGCCACGGAATATGAGATAAAAAATGGCAGGATGCCGGAAGATGTCTCCGCTGAGAATCTTGGGTTTGACATCAGATCAAAGGATAAAAAAAGTGGAGAAGTTCGCTATATCGAAGTCAAGGCAAGGGCCAAAGCGGGCGCAATCGCTCTGACACAAAACGAATGGTTCAAGGCAAGGCGGTTTAAGGATGATTATTACCTGTATGCCGTCATGAACGCCGCTAAAGATCCCCAGCTCTATATTATTCAAAACCCGGCGGAAAATCTGGAGCCGGATGAGAAGGTCCAAGTTGTCCGATATATTGTGCCGCTTGACGAGGTGCTTGCAAAAGGGTCAGCAATATAAACACAAATCTGAAATTGTGCGGAATAACCATACAATTGTATGCTTTATGAGTACAATATTATTCAGCAAATTCTGGTTTTCATGCTCGTTATTAAATTAAAGAATACTTTTTTTAACAATGGCCCTTTAGGGTTTTTCTTGACAACCAGTTGGTGTTGTGTAAAATAGTACAACACCATAAAGGGAGGAGGTGCAATAATGGCTATCGCACAAACCTTCGGCAATTTTTTCAAGCAAAAGAGAGTCGAACGGGGCCTTACATTAAGAGAATTTTGCCGCATCAATGAAAAGGATCCGGGAAATATCAGCAAGATTGAACGGGGTTTGTTACCACCACCACAGACAAAGGAAATCCTCATCGGGTATGCGGCAGCACTGGGAATTAAAGAAGGAACCGATGACTGGCTTTTATTCTGTGATCTGGCTGTAACAAGCGCCGGTAAAATACCCTCTGATATTGTTTCCAATGAGGAGGTTATGAATGCCCTTCCTGTTCTTTTTAGAACAGTGAGAAAGGAAAAACTTGACGAAAAAGATCTTGAAAAACTTGTCAAAGCCATAAAGCGAGAATTGCGGTGAACCTTGATATCCCCCATTACACACATTCAGATATAGGCAGAATTGCCCAGACATTTCTGAATCAATATCATCCGACCGGTGAAATTCCCATTCCTATTGAGGAAATAATAGAACTGAAAATGGGACTCAATATCTTTCCCTTTCCGCGATTATATAAGGACCATAGGCTTAACGGATTCCTGAGCAGAGATCGAACAACAATCTATGTAGATGAGGTTCAATACAATCAATTCAATGAGAAATATCGTTATACCCTCGCCCATGAAGTGGGACATTATATCCTCCATAAGATGTGTTATGATGACTTATCATTGGGTTCGCCAGATGAGTATGCCAAATGGAGGTTATCAATGCCGCCTGAAGACATAGGCTGGTTTGAAACTCATGGCGATTGGTTTGCTGGCCACGTTCTTGTGCCGACAGACCGTCTTGAAAAAGTTTGTCGTGAGGTTGTCGAAAAGTATCAGGATAAATTTTCAAAATTTGAAGTAATTCCCGATGATATCTGGTCATATATCTCCAATGAAGTTGCTACATACTTTGATGTAAACCCACCCGTTATAGAAATCAGGATAAAAAAGGCGAATATTATGACAAAGGTACCGATTGGCGTGTGATATGTTACTGAGGATAGTAAAGGAAACAGTAAATGCGTGTGAAAGACATAGTAGAATCTGGATCTAAAGATGATGTTTTAAAGATATTGAAGCAATATGAGGATAGCTTGATTAAGTTGGCATCCGAAATACGTCAATCAAAACCAAACGATGAAAAGCATTTTTTATTGTATAATCTCACTGTCTGTTCAGCTAACCAGCTAAAAGGACTTCGGTTAGTTTATGATCTCCCTACAGAGTTTTACGCCTGGATTGCACGTAATTTGTTCGAGTTAAATCTTACAGTCCGATACATTTTGTCATCGCCAGAAAATCTTGTAAAATTTGGTAGCAAGAGAGCAAGGGACGAAATTGAAATGCTGAAAGGAATGTTAAAATTTGAGGAGATGGATGAAGATATGGCGAAAACCATTGAAAGTCGAATTGATCGATTAAATCAAAGTGCAGAAAAGCATAAACGTATTTTGAAAGAACGCCTGTCTATTAACGAGCTCTTAAAGGAATCAACAAACATGCAGAGAGAATACAATATATTTTATAAATTATATTCAAAATATGTCCATCCTACATCTTGGTTGGTAAATGGTCCTCAAGATGTCATATATAGCTCTGAAATCAGAAATACATGTTTGGTAAATGCACAACTTTATGCCGGAAATATAGCAAAGTTGATTTTAGATGAAACAGAAATTTCAATTTGATGTGATACAAATGTAACAGCTATTGCGATCTGAAAATGGTTGACCTGTACTCTGTAAAAGGTAAAACAATATGAAAGATAAACGCTTCATTGAAGAGACATTTCCCGTTAAGGAGGTCAGTGTTGAATCGGCACGGGAGAAGAACATACGCCATGGCCACATCTCCACGCTCCATATCTGGTGGGCGAGGCGCCCTCTGGCATCATCACGGGCGACGAATTATGCCGCACTGATCCCTCCGCCAAAGGATATTGACGACTGGAATAACAAGCGGCAGTTCATTGCTGATTTTTCAAAATGGGAGAACTCTCTCAACCAGTCCATGATAGAAAGGGCGCGGAAGGATATCCTTGAGGCAAGCGGCGGAAAGCCTCCGAAAGTTCTCGATCCCTTTGGCGGCGGCGGTGCAATTCCCCTGGAGGCGCTTCGCCTCGGCTGCGAAACATATTCCAATGATCTGAATCCTGTCGCTATCCTCATCCAAAAATGCACACTCGAATACCCCCAGAAATATGGAAGGCCAGTAAAGCGGAAAACGACATCTGAATTTATGGGAAATGAAATTGAAGGCGAAGAAGATGTCAACCCCCTCCTTGAGGATGTAAAAAAATGGGGCGACTGGGTTCTTGAAGAGGCGAAAAAGGAGATTGGCCGGTTTTATCCGATAGAAGATGATGGTTCTATCCCCGTGGGCTATATCTGGGCGAGGACGATTCCCTGCCAGAATCCTTCATGCGGCGCTGAAATCCCCCTGATGCGACAGTTCTGGCTTGCAAAGAAGGCAAAGAAGAAGGTTACTCTTTCTCCATACGTTGAAGATGGTGGGGTGCATTTCAAGATTGCGGGAGACGGATACGAGACAATGCCAGACGGTTTTGACCCGTCAAAGGGAACAGTTGCGAGGGCAGTCGCCACATGTCCCGTATGCGGCTCGACAGTGGACGCGAATACGACAAGAAGGCTTTTCCAGGAAGGAACGGCTGACCAGCGGATGGTCGCTGTCGTTTTACACAAGCCCGGACAAAGCGGAAAGAGATATCGAATTGCCACAGGAAAGGATGTTGATGTCTTCAGAGAGGCGGCGGAGTACCTGAAAGAAAAGCGTGAAAAGCTGACGCTCGAGTGGGGTATGGACCCCGTGCCGGATGAGCCAACGCCCGAGGGAAAAGGAAGAGGCGCGGAAAGAGCGTTTTCAGTCCGTAATTATGGCATGAATACCTGGGGCGATCTCTTCAATGCGCGGCAGAAGCTGGCGTTGATCACATTTGCGAAAAAGGTGAGGCATGCGCACTGTAAGATGCTGAATGAAGGCTATGAGGTTGAATACGCGAAGGCGGTGGTAGGGTATTTGGGATTAATATTAAGCAGACATTCAAGTTACAATGCAACTCTTTGCTGGTGGGAACCTTTAGGAGAAAGAAGTTTTAATGTATTCGGTAGGCAGGCACTCCCTATGGTGTTCGATCACTCTGAACAAAACCCTTTTGGTAATTTAACTGGTAATTGGAAACTACAAACAAATATAACTGCTGAAATAATAGAACATTTTTCAAATATCAAAAATGAAATCCCGGCCGTAGTCACCCAAGCCTCCGCCACATCATTGCTCCATCCCGGCAACTTCTTTGACGCCGTCTTCACCGATCCCCCCTATTACGACAATGTTCCATATTCTTACCTCTCTGATTTCTTCTATGTTTGGCTGAAGCGCACCGTGGGTGATCTTTATCCCGAACTCTTCTCGACACCCCTCACACCGAAAAAAAACGAAATTGTAGCATATTCCAACGGCCCCGGCGGATGGAAGGATGGCAAGGCATTCTTTGAGGACATGCTAAAGAAGTCATTCCAGGAGATCCACCGTGTCCTGAAACCTGCCGGTATTGCTGTAATTGTCTATGCCCACAAATCCACAGAAGGATGGGAAACGCTTATCAATTCCCTCCTGGATTCCGGCCTCATTATGACCGGCGCATGGCCGTTACACACTGAAATGGCAACACGTCTTCGAGCACAGGAATCGGCAACTCTGCCTCCTCCATATACATTGTCGCCCGGAAGATGAAACGTCAACCGACGGGATTTTACAACGATGTGAAAGAGGAACTGAAACGCCACCTCAATACAAAACTTGAACGTCTCTGGAAAGAAGGCATTGGCGGCGCCGACTTCTTTATCGCAGCAATCGGTTCCGCCATAGAGGTCTTCGGGAAATACGAGAAGGTCATGGACTATGAAGGCACAATAGTCCGTGCAGACCGGATGCTTGAAGATGTAAGACTAATCGCTACCGATTACGCAGTCCGCCAGATACTCCATAATGGTTTTTCCGAGGACATCTCCGATCTGACACGTTTTTATGTTCTCTACCGCTGGAATTACGGCGGTGCGAAGGTAAAATTTGATGATGCACACAGACTTGCTCTAAGCTGCAGCATAGACCTTGCGAATGAATGGAACCGTGCGGGGTTTATCAAGAAGGAAAAGGAATTTATCCGGGTCTTGGGGCCACAGGAGCGGAATTTTTCCAGACAGAGGAAATCGATGGAACTGGTAGACGTTCTTCACCGGATTCTTCTGCTGTGGGAGAAGGGAAAACGCAATGAGATAATCCGTCTGCTTCAGGAATCCGGCTTCGGTGACAGTGAGGCATTCTATCGGGTTGCTCAGGCCGTGTCGGAAACACTGTCCATAGATGATAAGGAAAAGAAGCTCCTGGATGGATTTCTTCTTGGCAGAGAACGAATCGCTTTTGAGGTACGAGAAAGTCAGACGGAATATCTAACCAGAAACGATCAGGAGGATATTTTTAAATGAAAGCATTTCATACCATCGCAATTCCCCATAAGGATATATTGGAAGGCAGGCTTACCATGGATGTCTTTGCCGCGGACCTGTGGGAGGTCAATCAAAACAGAGGACCGGATGAATACAAAGACGGCGATACCTTTTTCAGAAAGACCTATCTTACACAGGGACTCGGCAACCTGCTGACCATTGTTGAGAATCGACTGGGCGGCAAAGGAGGAGATCCGGTCATACAGATTCAGACGCCCTTCGGTGGCGGCAAGACACATGCCCTGATTGCCATGTATCACAAGGCGAAGGAGTGGAACGCAAAAAAGGTTGTGATAGCAGGCACGGCCCTTAGCGCTGAGGAGACCCTGTGGGGGGTAATGGAAAAACAATTGACAGGGAAGATTGAGATATTCTCTGGAAAAACTGCTCCCGGCAAAGAGGCCATAAGAGTTCTGCTTTCACAAAACCAGCCTGTTTTGATCCTAATGGACGAGGTTCTTGAATACGTGACCAAGGCGGCGGGCGTGAAGGTGGAGGAAAGCACCCTTGCCGCGCAGACCATGGCTTTTATGCAAGAATTGACAGAGGTGGCGGGCACCCTGGAGAAGGTCAGCCTTACCGTAACCCTCCCGGCAAGCATTATCGAGCATTATGACGAGAGGGCGGAAAAGCTCTTCAGTCAATTGCAGAAGGTTACGGGCAGGGTGGAGAAGATTTATACGCCGGTTCAAGAAAACGAGATCACCAAGATTATAAGGAGAAGGCTATTTGCCGATCTCGACGAGAATGGAGCAAAAGACATTGTAGCGCGATTCATGGGGTATGCGGAAAAGGAAGGGATCCTCCCCGCGGGTGAGGAACCGAGCGAATACAGGGATAGATTCCTCGATTCATATCCATTTATGCCGGAGGTGGTGGATGTCTTATATCAACGCTGGGGAAGTTTTCCGACATTCCAGAGAACCCGAGGCGTGCTGAGGCTATTGTCCTTAGTAATACATTCGTTAAAGGAATCGAACAGACCATATATCAGCTTGGCCGATTTTGATCTGGCGGATCAGGAAATCCGTCAGGAACTCCTGAAACATATCGGCCTCGAATACAACGGCATCATAGCCGCCGACATTACAGATTCGGGGGCCGGTTCAAAAAAAGTTGATGTTTCCCTGGGCAATGCCTATCGTGGCTTTAACCTGGGAAGCAGGGCGGCGACCGCCATATTTCTCCACTCATTTTCCGGCGCGGCCAAGCAGGGAATCACGCTTGGTGAAATAAAGCGCTGTGCCACCACTACCGATAATCCTGCCGGCATCGTCGCGGAATCTGTTGAACAGCTAAATGATGTGCTGTTTTTCGTGCAGAAAACGGGGGATAAGTATTTATTCAGCAATCAGCCGAATATAAATCGTATTCGCCTCGCCAAGATGGAAAACATCAAAGACAGCGAACTTGTTGAAGAAGAAAGGGATCTTTTAAAAGAGAGCATCAAGGTCGGGAAATTGAAGGTTTTTATGTGGGAGGAAAACCCCGCAAACATTACCGACTCTGAATATCTCAAACTCATAATCCTGAAGAAGGAAAACAATGCCCTAATGAAGGAAATCATGGAAAATAAGGGGCAAACACCACGGGTGTACCGGAATACACTGTTTTTCCTCTATCCCCTGGAATCTGAAAGAACGGGTTTTGTAAATGCCATAACTCGCAAGATTGCCAATGAGCACATCGAATCTGATAAAAACGTTCCCCTGTCCGATGAACAGAAAAAGGAAATCAGGAAGGAACTTAAAAAGGCGGAATCCGATTTGACGGAAACGCTCCGCAGGTTCTATCGAATGATTGCGGTGCCTCATAAAGAGGGATTCAAAGATGTGGATCTGGGGATACCGACATACGGTGAGGAGAAAGGCCTTACAGAAGAAGTTTATGAAATACTGCGGTCCAATGGTGAGATTCTTGAAAAGATCGCTCCTTTGGTTTTGAGGGAAAAATATCTCTCTGAACGGGAATATGTCTTAACAGAGCAACTCTATCAATCATCACTCAAGACACCCGGAGAAACCCGACCGATAAATCAATACGTCTTTGAACAGGGAATTGAAGAAGGTGTGCGGATGGGGCTTTTCGGACTTGGTGAATTAGAAGACGACACTCCCGTCTGTCGGAATTTCAAGGAATCGGCATCAGTGGCCCTGACCGGTAATGAGATCATTATCTGTGAGGCATTATGCAAAGAGCAAAGGGAGAAGGAAGAAGACCTCAAAGATGATACTGGTGGTTATAAGAAGCCTGATGATGAGGGTATAATAATTGACGGAGTTTCTGATGATGGCGGGAAACCGAGTGACCGGTCAAAGATGAAGGATGAAGTACATCTGAAATTCCGCGTACCCAGAGGAAAGGTATCCGGCATTATGGGAGTAATGAACCTCCTCCAGAGCAAATTTGAAACCCTGGAGATAGGAATTACCGCCAGAGACGGAGCCATCTCCGAACAGGATTATGAGGAGAAGATAGAAGAGGCGTTTACGCAATTGAGGATTAAGGTGGAGGAGGGGTAAGGATACGTGGCTAATAACTTGCTGATATTATAAGAAATCATTAGGGAAAGTACCTATTTGTTGTTAGAAAAGAAGGAGTTAGTAAATTTTTGTGTTATGAAAACCTGCAAAAGATGTTTCCAAGAATTCGATGAAGAACCCGTCCCCAATTAAAGAACCTGCTTCTCACCGGGGTTATCTTCCCCACGTATGGGGAGTTTTGCCCCTCTCAAATGATCACTTCTTTTTAGCCATTCAAATTTTCCCAAATAAATCAACACATTATATTTTGGCATCTGCTTTGCAGTAATATATCTCCAAATCAACTAAGGAGGTAATTGATTATGACTGCAAAGAAAAAGATACTCCTGATAGATGATGACAGGGATTTTTTAATGGCAACCAAAATCATACTTGAGAGTGGCGGATACGAGGTCTTTTTGGCAGAAGATGGGAAGAGCGGTGTGGAAATGGTGAAATCGGTTTCCCCTGACCTTACCATTACGGATATGATGATGGAGACATGGGGTGAGGGATTCACTGTGGTATCAAAGATCCGTTCCATAGAAGCAGGGAAAGACATGCCATTGATCATGCTGAGCGGAGTTGATCTCCAGGGACCCTACCAGTCATTTGAACCCTCAGAGGAATCTCCAAGGGTAGACCTGGTGCTGAACAAGCCTGTCAAGGCCGATGATTTTCTCAAACATGTCAAGCGACTGCTGGGATAATAGTATATGGCAGTAAATACCGATAAGGGACTCATTTTAATAATTGATGATGAAGAATCCATACGAGATGGGTGCAGGCAGGCCCTGGAAAAATCCGGGCATGTTGTGCTCACAGCGGAAAACGGCAAGGAGGGCATCAGAATTGCCAGGGAAAGCAAGCCTGAGATAGCCTTTGTTGACCTGAAGATGCCTTCCATATCGGGCATGGAAATCATAGATATCCTCTCAAGGGATATACCCGACATTGTCTCGATTGTAATCACCGGTTATGCATCCATAGTCTCCGCAGTAGAATCTATGAAGAAAGGGGCGTATGACTACCTCCCTAAACCCTTCACCCCCGACCAGTTAAGGGCTGTAGCCAAGCGTGGTTTTGAACACCGCGACCTCAAGATGGAAACGAAGATGTTGAGGGATGAAAAAGAGCAGATGGAAAAGAATTTTATCACCTTCGTGAGCCACGAGATGCGCTCTCCCCTTTTGGTTATTGAACAATATTTAGAGGCTCTCAGGGCGGTAGCGGGTGGTTGCCTGGATAAAGATGCCAATGATATTGTCGAACGGTGTAACAAACGTATTCAAGGTCTGAAAGCTCTCGTTGAACACTGGCTGGATATAAGCCATATAGAGAGCGGTATTTTCGAATCGGAGAAAAACCCTGTTGATATTTCCGGCATTATTACGCGAGGTGTAGAAGAAATGGCTCCACTTTATCATATAAGAGAGCTTTCAATAGAGACAGACATCTCAGAGGGTATGCCGGGAGTAATCGGTGACGAAGAAAGTCTGGTGCGGGTTCTCGTAAATATCATGGGTAATGCCTCAAAATATACACCAGACGGGGGAAAAGTATCTATACGCGCCAGACACGATGAATACTATGTCAGTATAAGCATATCAGACACGGGGACGGGTATTCCCCAGGAAAAACTACCTTTTATCTTTGAACCGTTTTACAGAGTAAAGGGAAAACAAGAGGAGACAAGAGGTTCGGGCTTGGGGCTCAACTTCTGCAAGAGGATCATGGAAGCTCACGGCGGGAAGATAGAAGCTTCATCACAAGTAGGAAAAGGGACAACCTTTGTGTTAGAACTTCCCAGGTAAAACGCCTTCAGGATATTAGTTATGAAATGCCGCGATGAAGATTACTACGAATTACATGAGGAAGATGTACCTGACAGATGTTTTTTGTGCGGTCAAACCCCGGAGAAGTTGTTCATCGTACGGCAAATCGCAAGCATGAAAATGATTCACATTTGTCCGAGCTGTATGGTGAATAAGATGTCGGAATTTTTACTCGATAACACAAGGTTATGGACAGGTAGTAAGGAAAGATTGAGTAATTTTGTGGAGCAGGCCTTGAATCGTAAATAGGCTGCCTTTGTAAATAACAAGACCAAAATTGAAGAATGTTGAAGCGACATTATAAAAAATAACGCAAGGAGGAAAATAACATGATAGAAACGGATGTAGCGATACTGGGAGGTATGGCAGGTATTTCGGCTGGTGTTAGTTGCAAAAGGCATTACCCGGGTAAAAAAGTAACCCTGATCAGGAAGGAAGGCACCGTTCTTATTCCGTGCGGGATCCCATATATATATGGAACAGTTGGCAGCCCGGAAAATAACGTTATCCCCGACGGACTTTTAGAGAACAGTGGGTTAGAGCTGATAAAGGGTGAAGCCGTGGAAGTTAATCGGGAAAACAAGATTGTTACACTCGCGGATGGAGAAACGATCCGGTATGAAAAATTGATCTTCGCGACAGGATCGGAACCGATGATACCACCCATTCCCGGGGTTGATAAGAAAAACGTCTTCGCTGTTAGAAAAGAGTTTGATTATTTAGGAACACTGTTAGAAGAAATCAACAAAGCCAGAGATGTTGTCATTATCGGCGGCGGATTTATCGGTATGGAGTTTGCCGATGAGTGCAGAAAGGGCAGAGACGCCAACATAACTGTGGTGGAAATGCTGCCGCACTGCCTGCAGATGGCCATGGATGATGAGTATTGTGACGAAGCTCAGGCCCTGCTGGAAGAGGGCGGAGTGAATGTCATGGTGAATGAGAGAGTTGAAGCCCTGCTCGGCGATGAAGCAGTTACAGGAGTGAAGCTGGCAAACGGCAAAGTACTTAAGGCCGATTTGGTAATTTTAGGCATTGGCGCTGTTCCCCATACCGATCTGGCAAAAAAAACAGGGTTAGATCTGGGATTCAAGAATATGATCAAAGTTGACCGTCATATGAGGACCCTTTCTGATCCCGATATTTTTGCCTGTGGCGACTGTGCTGAAAAGGTGTCTTTCTTTGATGGCAGGCCGGTCGGGATAATGCTTGCCTCAATTGCCACCGCAGAAGCGCGCATTGCGGGTGCCAATCTTTACTCTCCAACACACAGGACTGTTGGAACCGTCAGCGTATTTTCCACCGTTATCAACGGCAGGGCATTTGGTGTAGCGGGCCTTACCGAAAGGATCGTGAAGCAAATGGGGGTGGATGTCGTGGTCACAACAGCAGAGGCTCCCGACACACACCCAGGTGGTATGCCTATGTCCACTAAGACGAAGGCAAAGCTTGTTTTCGCTAAGGATACCGGTACAATACTTGGCGGATCCATTTCGGGTGGTAAATCTGTGGGTGAAATGACAAATGTGCTCAGCGCCTGTATAATGCACAGTATGACGGCAAATGATGTGGTAATGTTTCAGATGGGAACCCATCCCGCGCTCACAGCATCTCCTATAATGTATCCTATCGTGAATGCGGCTTGCAAGGCGGTTATGCCCCTTAGAGGTGAGAGCGAAGTTATTTGATCATCTAATATTCTTATGCGCAGCGGGTGTGAAATTTACCGTTTCACGCCCGCTGTTTTATTTGGAGCGCCCTTCGGGCAAGAGAGAAAAAACTGCCAGCTTTTCCCAGTCCTTCTCTATGCCTTTGTTCAAGTAAGCCGCTCCGCGGCAGTTTACACTCTAAAATCGGTTTAGTATTTACATTTGATTAAAACTCTTACATAAGAAAATATGATCTTCTATATTACCAAGTTCATAAGTGCCTTATTTACGGCAGGCGGCCATTCTGCTTAAATTATTGAATAATCACGAACTCGAAGCAATCCCCATTCAGCAAATTCTGTGCCAATTAATCGGCTTCTTGAACCAAGGATTAGTTCCGAGCGCTCGTTCCTCGACTCGGGACTAATCCTTTATTTGTTCGGTCTTTTATTCCGCATCCAGATTTTTTAAAATCTTTTTTGCTAATGGCTCTTTGATCTCGGTATGCCGCGGAACCGCCTCCGTAACTCCGTTTTTTGGGTTGATCCAAAGTGAATGCGAGCTACCCTCCCGTTTCAGGTAGCAACCAGAAATTCTTAATTT
>Ga0209121_10000789_pt1 | contig 33860 bp, 33 predicted proteins | sample Cruoilmetagenom3_FD_187292 | JGI IMG/M metagenome (GOLD analysis project Ga0209121, IMG submission 187292) | Oil polluted marine microbial communities from Coal Oil Point, Santa Barbara, California, USA - Sample 3 (SPAdes) (version 2) | ecosystem: Environmental > Aquatic > Marine > Oil seeps ... | reverse complement strand
TCCGGGTTTGGCACTTTGTGACCGACAGATGGGGACTGTGCTTCTTCATTGCTAAACTCACCCAATCGCCATCGCGGAGCTGCTCAAACAGGCTGAATCCTGCCTCCTGTGCCGTGCGCAGCACATTATCCACCTGGTCAGTCAGGATGCCGGAGAGCAGGAGGGTGCCATCACCCTGCTCCACCAGCCCAGCCAGGCCTCCTTCTAACAAATTGATGATAACCTTCGCCAGGATGTTGACCACCACCAGGGGGGCTTGCTGGATGGAAAACTGCCCGGCAAGGATTTCTTTCACGGATCCCTGACCGGCTTCCAATTGTTCAGGAGAAAGCTGGTTGATGGCTGCGTTTTCCCGGGTTGCCCGAACCGCCTGGCTGTCTGTGTCCACAGCCAGGGCGTGGCTTGCGCCCAGCTTCAAAGCGGCGATGGAGAGGATCCCCGAGCCGCAGCCAACATCGATCACCGCCTCTCTCGGCTGCAGATGCTGTTCCAGCAGCCGCAGACAGAGCTGGGTGGAGGGGTGCGTGCCGGTGCCGAAAGCCAAGGCAGGATCGATGCGCACCACATTTCGGCTTTCTCCCTGGTCGGGTTCGATCCAGGCAGGCATCACCAGGATGTGCTCTCCAAGGGGAACGGGATGATAGTGCTGCTGCCAGGCTGCCATCCAGTTTTGATCCTGGATAGGTGTGAAGTCCGGCTGGGGGATAGGCGTGATCTGCCCCAAATGCCACAGGGCTTCTTCCAACTGGCGGCGTTTTCCCTCGAGATGTTCATCCGCTGCCAGGTAGCCGACCACCGCCACCCCCCCGGTAGGCTCATTTTCCTCAGTGCGAGGGTTGAAACGGGTGATGCTCTCGATAACCACACCTTTGGAAACAAAACGCCCCAGCACGTCTGCCAGGGCTTCTGCTGATTCGCCATCAGTGGTGAGTCTTACTTCAATCCAATGGATGCTGTTATGCATTTCAGCCGCCAAATACATCCCTCAACTTCTCAAAAAAGCTTTGTTCCTGGATCTTGATGTTGGGGTCCATCGTTTGCGCCAGTTCTTCGAACATGGTGCGCTGGTCATCAGACAGGCGTTTGGGGATCTGAACAGAGACAGTCACCAGCTCGTCTCCACTACCCGACCCTCGTAGGTGGGGGATGCCGCGCTCACGCAGGCGAAAAACCTTGCCGGGCTGCGTGCCGGGCGGGATACGCAGGTTAACGTCGCCGTTCAGGGTGGGGATGTGGATCTCATCGCCGAGGACGGCCTGGGCGACGTTGATGTCCAGGTCGAGGAGGATGTCATCACCCCTGCGGCGGAAGAACTTATGGGGTTCCACATCGACTTCCATGTAGAAATTACCGTGGGGTCCGCCGTTTACCCCGGGCTGCCCTTCGCCTGCCAGGCGGATCTGAATGCCGCTGGAGACGCCAGCGGGGATGGTGACCATCTTGCTGATCGTTTTGCGTTCCAGGCCGCGCCCGCCGCAGGTGGGGCAGGGTGTTTCGATGACTTCCCCGCGCCCATTGCAGCGCGGGCAGGTGACCACCTGTACCATGGAACCTAAAAGGGTTTGATGCACCTGGCGCACCTCTCCCTTGCCGTTGCAGTTGGGACAGGTCTTGGATGTGGTACCTGGTTTCGCGCCAGATCCATTGCAGGTGCTGCAGGTCTCATCGCGTGTGATTTGCACTTCCTTCTCTACGCCGAAGGCAGCTTCTTCAAAGGTCAAATGGACCCGGCTGGACAGGTCAGCGCCGCGACGTGGGGCATTGCGGGAACGACGCCCGCTCATGCCGCCAAACCCTCCGAAACCAAAGATGCCTTCCAGGATGTCCGACAGGTCGATGTTGGTGAAATCAGGCATGCCCTGTGTGTTGACGCCGGCATGACCGTAGCGATCATAGGCAGCGCGTTTCTCGCTGTCTGAAAGTACAGCGTAGGCTTCGTTGATTTCCTTGAATTTTTCTTCCGCATCCGAGTGGTCGCTGACATCAGGGTGATACTGCCGTGCCAAACGGCGAAATGCGGATTTCAGCTCATCTTCGCTGCAACTCCGCGAGACTCCCAGCACCTCGTAATAATCACGTTTTGCCATCATCTTGTTGTCGTTCTTCTCATTATGTGTTGGTCACTTTGTTTTGACTGAAATTTTGGGTTAGTTTACTCAGCTTTGAATTGAGAGTCAAACCCATCAACCTTGTTATCGAGCCAGGTGCTCGAAGGTCAATTTGAACACCTGGCAAATTTATTTCACTGCTAAAGTCAGATCTAGACCTGTTTGAACTCACCGTCAACGACATCTTCATCATCTGTGCCGCCTTCAGGGGATTTGGGTCCCTCCTCGTCAGCCTGGGGTGAGGCTTCCTGCGCCTCCTGCTGCTGGTATGCCGCGCTGCCCAACTGCTGCAGCACCTCTCCCAATGCATCGGATGCCTTCTTAATTTCTTCGATGTCTTCACTGTCTTTAACCTCGCGGACTTTATTGGCAGCTTCCTCGACCTGTTGTTTGAGGTCTGCAGGCACCTTATCGCCCAGGTCTTTGAGGGTCTTTTCAGCAGAGTAAACCATATTATCAGCCCGGTTCCTGGCTTCGATCAGGTCTCGGCGTTTACGGTCTTCTTCAGCGTGCAGTTCCGCTTCCTGGCGCATGCGCTCTACTTCCTCTTCGCTCAAACCCGAAGAGGCGGTGATGGTGATGTTCTGGCTGCGCCCAGTGGCTTTATCCTGTGCGGTCACTTCCAGGATGCCGTTGGCGTTGATATCAAAAGTAACTTCGATCTGCGGGATGCCGCGCGGGGCGGGTGGGATTCCATCCAGGATGAACTTGCCCAGGGATTTGTTATCGGCGGCCATGGGGCGTTCGCCCTGCAGGACGTGGATTTCCACCTGGGTCTGGCTGTCACTGGCCGTGGAGAAGACCTGGCTCTCGCGGGTGGGAATGGTGGTGTTGCGTTTGATCAGGGTCGTGGAGACGCCGCCCAGGGTTTCCACGGAGAGTGAGAGGGGGGTCACATCCAGCAATAGGATGTCTTTGACTTCCCCGCCAAGGACGCCAGCCTGGATGGCTGCACCGACGGCAACCACCTCATCCGGGTTAACGCCTTTGTGAGGTTCTTTGCTGAACATCTTTTCAACTTCCGACTGGATCTTGGGCATGCGGGTCATCCCGCCGACCAGCACGACTTCGTTGATGTCCTTCTTGGACAGGTTGGCATCATCCAGGGCTTTTTTGACCGGAGTGAGGCTGCGGTTGACCAGGTCATCGGTCAGCTGCTCCATCTTGGCCCGTGTGAGTGTCATCACCAGGTGTTTGGGGCCCGAGGCATCGGCAGTAATGTAAGGGAGGTTGATCTCAGCTTGCATGGTGGAGGACAGCTCAATTTTTGCCTTCTCAGCGGCTTCCTTCAAACGTTGGAGGGATTGACGGTCTCCTCGCAGGTCGATGCCGTTGTTCTTTTTGAATTCGTCAGCGATATAGTCGATGATACGCTGATCGAAATCGTCACCGCCCAGGAAAGTATCGCCGCTGGTCGAGCGAACCTGGAAGACGCCTTCGCCCACGTCCAGGATGGAGATATCGAAGGTCCCACCGCCCAGGTCGTAGACGGCAATTACCTCGTTTTTCTTCTTATCCAATCCATAAGCAAGGGAAGAAGCCGTGGGTTCGTTGATAATGCGCAGTACTTCCAGCCCGGCGATTTTACCGGCATCCTTGGTGGCGTTGCGCTGGGCGTCGTTGAAATACGCAGGAACGGTGATGACTGCCTGGGTGACCGGTTCGCCGAGGTAAGCTTCGGCATCCCGCTTGATCTTGGAGAGGATCATAGCTGAAATTTCAGGCGGGGAATATTCTTTACCGGCCAGCTTGACGCGCAGGTCGCCGTTGGGTGCTTTACTGACTTCATATGGCACGAGTTTCAGCGCTCTTTGCACTTCGGGGTCATCATATTTGCGGCCCATGAAGCGTTTGATTGAGAAAATGGTGTTCTCAGGGTTAGTGATCGCCTGGTTACGGGCGACGCGCCCCACCAGCCTTTCGCCATTTTTGTTGACAGCTACCACTGAGGGTACCAGTCTTTCTCCTTCTGCAGAGGGGATGACGACGGGTTCGCCGCCGCTCATCACGGCCCCAACAGAGTTGGTCGTTCCGAGGTCAATTCCAATGATTTTTCCCATGTAAGTTTCTCCTGTTCCTATTTTGCAACCCGCACCGTGGCGGGGCGAATGATTCGATCTGAAATTTTATATCCCGGTTGGACAACATCAATGATTTGTCCTTCGTTAAAATCCGGGCTTTCTTCCTGGGTGATGGCTTCGTGGATGTTGGGGTCAAATTCATCCCCTGGGTTGACTTCCATGCGTTCAATCCCCTGGTTCTTCATCAGGTTGATCAGCTTTTGGTGGATGAGTTCGATACCGCTGACCCAATTTTCGGTTTCTTCCCCTTGAGGGCGGTTCTTCAAAGCGCGTTCCAGGTCATCCGCCGCGTTGAGGAAGATTTTTAAGACGCTGGCCATGGCGTCCTGATAGGATCGGCTGGCGTCCCGCAGCATGCGCTTCTTATAATTTTCAAAATCGGCGCGTGTGCGCAGCCACTGATCCTGTTTTTCATCAAGTTCTGCCTGGAGGGATTGAATTTCTTTCTCCAGGGCATCGTATTCATCGTAGGTCAGCGCCACTATTGGATGCGCTTCCGCCGGGTTCTGCCCATCTTCGTGAGCTGACTCCTGCTTTTCCTGGTTTTCAATTCCCGGGTCTTTCTTCTTGTCTTTTTTGTCTTTTTCCATAAATTTCTCCAAATAATGACAATATTGACTTTGTTCTGCCGAATTATGCTGCCAATGTCTCCGAGACTAAATCGCTGAGCACATTGGCTACAAACCGCACGGTTGAGATGGTGCGGTCGTATGGCATGCGAATCGGGCCAAGGACGCCAATTGACCCTGAAAGGGTGTTGGGGTCGCCGTAGCGAGTCAGGACGACAGAGACTCGACGTAATTCGTCCCAGGTGCCATCGCCGCCGATCAGGACCTGGATGCCGCCCACATCGGCGTTCATCACCGTCCTGGCCAGCAGGTTTTCAAGCAGGGAGGGTTCCTCTAGAATGTGGAGTGCCTGACGGGCTTCATCTGATTCAGCAAATTCCGGTTCTGCCAGGACATTGGTCATTCCATCGAGATAGATTTCGCCAGTCGCGGCTTCTTCGATCAACGCCATTTCTGCCATCAGGATATCCAGGATTTCCTGTTGAATGGGGTCTAGTTGTCCACGCAGGCGAGGAATTCCCTCCAGGTCGCGCCGTACGCACAGGTGCGAGAGGCGGTTGGCAATTTGCGACAGGCGCTCTTGCGGAATGGATTCCGCCAGGGAGATAAACTGCTGGTGGATTTCACCCCCCATCAGGACAAGTACCATCAGCACCTGCCGTCCGCGAGTAGCGATCAGTTCCAGGTGTTTGAAGATCGCTTTTTCAGAATGGGGTGCAGTCACCAGGGATGCCGCCTGGGATTGGTTAGCCAGCACGGAGGCAGCCAGTTTGAGCCACTGCTCGATGTCCTGCCGGGATTGATAGAACTGGTGGGTAATCGTGCGGCGGGTGGTTTGAGGCAACCCACTTTGCTGGATCAGGTTTCCCACAAAATAGCGGTAGCCTTCTTCGGTTGGCACGCGTCCGGCAGAGGTGTGCGGCTGCCGTAAAAGTTCACAGTCTGTGAGCTGCGCCATCTCATTGCGGACCGTAGCGGAACTCATGGTAAGCTGATATTTATCCACTAGGGTCTTAGAGCCCACGGGGAGAGCCGTGTGGATATGCTCGTGGATGATCAGGGTCAGGATGAGTTTCTGGCGATTGGTTAGTTGCATTGATTACCTTGTGATAAAATTTAGCACTCTCAATGGGAGAGTGCTAAAACAGCACAAACTTAATGTTACCATGAGCAAAAATAGGCGTCAAGAAAGGAAAGCGGGTCTGGTGTTAATAATTTGTAAGAAATTGTGATTGGGGGATGGGGAGTGGTTATTAGGGGATAGCTGTTAGGTAATAGGTGAAAGTTGAAAGTGGGAAGCTTAAAGTTGAAAGCTGAATGAGTAAAGCTGGTAGGCGGTGGCTTGTAGGTGGTAGCTCGTGGCTTGTGGCTGATAGCTGAAAATTGATAGGTGATCCCTTTCACTTCGTTCAGGGACTTTATAGCTGACAGCTGAAAGTTGAAAGTTGAAAGTGGGAAGCTTAAAGTTGAAAGCTGAATGAGTTAAGCTGGTAGGCGGTGGCTTGTAGGTGGTAGCTCGTGGCTGATAGGTGATAGCTGATGCCTACCAACTACTATTTACTAACTGATTCCTAATACCTAATACCTGCTGCCTTTCCCCCACCTCATGGTGTCAGGGTAGCCCTGACGATGCGGCGGTCGATGCCCCCGAATTTATACTTGTAGGGCTCATCACCGCGCATGAAATCAAATTCATCAAGCTGGTTGTTTATAGCCCATTCGATCAGGTACGCCAGCAAGACCCAACCGGGGGAGAACTCCCGGTAGTCCCATTCCCAGGCGGAGTTGTAGAGCCACAAACGGTTGTTGAATAGGAAGGAAAAATTCGCGGCGGCTTTGTTCCCATCAAGTGTGAAAAACGCCAGGTTCAGCCAGCCACCCTCAAAGGCAGTTTGGGCGGTGCGGTGCAGGTGCTCACGCATGGCATCAGTCAGGAAGGCGCGCTTATTGGGGTCCTGTTCCATCATATTAATGAAGGTGTTCACATCAGACTCAAGCTGGCCCGGGTCCTCAGTGATGTACAGACTGCCCTCTGCCAGGCTTTGCGTCACGTTGCGCAGTTTACGGCGAATCTCATGGCGTTGTTTTTTATCGATCCCAGCCAGGTAGGCGTCGAAATCATCGGGAAGGGGGATGTAAGGGGAGGGCTGCAGCGGCTTCTGCTGATACGTCCACTGGCGGATTTCTGCTTCCTGTTGCAGGATGTCAAGGGTGGGCGAGTCTTCAAGAATGTTGTAAAGGTCCAGCACTTCCCATTGGGGGATATCCTTGCTTGTGGTGAGAAAGTCCAGCAAGCCGTGAATGAAGTCGGGCAGGATCTCGGGGGGGGCGATCAGATCCAAAAAATCTGAAACTTCAATTGCGCCGACCAGCATCAGGGCGGGTTTCCCCAGGATATTTTTGGAGAAAAATAGTGGTGCCGCACCGACAAATTGGTCGCCGTCATTGGCGGTGATCAGAACCAGCTGGCTGCTCTCAGGCCATTCCCCGCCCCCATGGGTTGACCACCAGGCTTGCTGATAGTCAAAGGTCAGGAATGGTACATGACTTGCACTCTTTTGGAGGAGGTGATCCCAGTCATCGCGCAAATGTTTGATGTCTTCGAAGGCAGTGTGATGATGAAAATGCATAGGGCTATTATACCGCGGCGAGGAATGTGTATAATTAATCCATGACTCCACTTTTTACCAGGACAGGTTTCGATGTATGATTTGAAATTATGGCCGATTCGTACCCGAAGAGGGCAGCCGTTACATGAGGCTGAAGGATTTCTGGCGGCTGCTCCACCACGTCGAGCGGTTCGCAGTCGATCTGAAGATCTGCTCATTCTCTCCCTGAGCACCCGGGGGTCCAGGCAGCCTGCAGAGGATACCCAGAAAGCCTGGTTAGAGCACCTCGCCCAGGTATTTTTCAAAACCAGCGGGTCTGTGACCTCAGCAATGCGCTCCCTAGTGGAGTCCCTCAACCTGACAATGATGGATAATAATCTACAAACTATTCAAGAAGGGGGACCGGTCACCGGCGTGATCAATGTGGCAACCATTCACCGAGGCGCTTTATACCTGGTGCAGTGCGGTGTGACCCATGCTTACACCCTCACGCAGGCGGGACTGCACCATTTCACCGATATCGATCACGCAGACCACGGAATGGGTCTCAGCCGAACACCCCAGGTGCGTTACTACCAGGTTGATCTGGGCGACGAAGGGTATTTCTTCACTGCGGATACCCACACGAACAGCTGGACGGAAGAATTTTTGCTGCTGGACGGCTTTCCCAACCAGGAACTACTACGACGTAGACTGCTTCACCAGGTGAAACCAAACTTTCGATTGGATTTGGTGCACATTTTTCCGGGAGAGGGGCAGATCAATACGGCTTTTCCAGCTGTGCATGCCCCTGAACAACTGCAGGAAGTCAGGAGCGAGGAATCGGCTGAAGCTGATGCGGTCAAAGAATCCATAACAGCCCCTTCTGTTGATGCGCCAGAGGTTACCTTCGAGGAAGAGACGGATGCGATCCAGATCGCTGATGATTCGGTGCAGGAAGAGGAAGTTGTTCTGGAGGACCTTGAGGAAACCCCTGTCGAGTCGCTGACCAGCCAGGCTGAAGGGGATCAGACTCAAGATAGTCCTTCCTCCCCAGTAGAAGCAGCCCAATCCCCGCTGCCAACCAGCGAGCGCACACCCTCCGAGGCTTTCGGTATGGCAGGGGCAAGCTCATCTAACAGCACAGATCAGGCACCTTCGGATGAAAAAACCCCTTCACGCCGGACGAAGGTCCCTGTGTCGGAAAAGATCAAACGCATCAAATCCCGGACTCTGGGTGGTTTGGACGCTGGTTTTGATGGCTGGCAGCGCTTTAGGGGCAAATTCAACCAGTTTTTCAAAGACCTTCTGGCACGACTCACCCCTGGTGATGATGTCCCCAGGTTATCAAGGGGCACCCTGCTGATGATCGCCGTGATCGTACCCATTATCGTGGTGGGGATCGCAGTAGGTGTTTACCTGGCACGGGGACGCACGCTGCAGTATAAGCAGTATTTCAGTCAAGCACAAGCTGCGTCACAACTGGCTGCAGCTGCAGAGGATCCCGATACGGCACGGGCACAGTGGGCACAAGCGCTTGCGTTTCTTGACCAGGCAGAAGCCTTTCGCAGCACTACGGATACCACAGCTCTCAGGGCGGAAGCCCAGGATGCTTTGGACGTCCTGGATGGTGCTGTCAGGCTGGATTACCGCCCGGCAATTTCCGGCGAACTTTATTCGGAAATCAACATTACGGGGATCATTTCTTACGGGCTGGACCTTTACTTATTCGATTCTGCGGGGGGACGTGTGATCCATGCAACGGGAGGGAGTCAGGGTTATGAGATCGATCCTGATTTCGTTTGTTCCGCCGGCAATTACAGCGGTGGGGGCGTTGACAGCCTGGTGGATATGGCTGTGCTGCCGATCAATAACACCTACCAGGCTCACTTACTGGCTGTGGATAGTATGGGGAATGTGGTTTATTGTGCTCCGGGTCAGAGCCCGGTAGTACAATCCTTGCCCGGTATGGGCACAAGCGGTCTGAATATTCAAAAGATTGCCTACGCCAACAACAGCCTGTATGTCCTGGATCAAGCCAGCATGATGGTGCTGGTGTATCCTGCTACGAATGGGCAGTTCCTGGATGTGCCCGTTAATTTCTTTGCAGAAGCACAGGTTGATGAGCTCCCAGATATGGCTAGGGTGATCGATCTAGCTGTTAATGGGTCGGAGTTGTACTTATTGAACAACAATGGGGAGATGGTGAACTGCACCTATACCGGGCTGCCGGGTGATCCGTTGAATTGTGCAAACCCGGTGACCTATGCTGATGGTCGTCCCGGGAAAGAGGAGCAGCAGGTGACGATGCCGGAGGGCGATTACACCTCAATCCAATATATTACGCCTCCTGATCCTTCGATCTGCATTCTGGATGGGTCCACTGCGGATATTTACCAGTTTTCACTGCGTTTCAGGCTCTATCAACGCTTGCGGCCGGATCTGGGGGACTATGAGATTGACTCACCCACCGCAACCGCCTTCACGGTCGGCATTGACCAGATCGCTTTTATCGCCTTTGGCAACCAGGTATTTTATGCTTACGTGGAATGAGGGTTGGTGAGGGGGAAATAATCAAGTATTTCGCATCGCAGGAGTTCCTAGCGAGATCCCCGTGATTTCGGGAAAGCAATTTTGCAGTGGATAGAGATTGTAAAAATCCCGGATATCTTAAGCATATTTTTTTGTCATCGGAGATGCTCGGGAATTCAAGGCGGCTGCCTCGCGATAGGAAGACGATCATTTGATCTCGCTGATTAAAAAATTGGTGATGAGAGTGTTATAACTGCGACGACTTGATCTCAAATCCCGGAATTACCTTGAGAAGTTGGTGATACAATTGGGTTTTGAAGATCATATATTTTGATGAGGAGACCTATGTCAGACGTGGACCCGCGAATAGATAAATTGCGAAAAATGCGCAGTAAAGCGCATGAAGGCGGCGGTCAGAATCGGATTGACCGCCAGCATGCTAAGGGAAAAGGGACGGCTCGCGAGCGCCTGGATATGCTGCTGGATCAGGACAGCTTTGTTGAATTGGAACCGTTTACCGTTCAGCAAAACGATCCCGATGAGAGCGCCTATTTTGGGGATGGTGTGGTCACAGGTTACGGTACGGTTGGTGGCAGGACTATTTATGTCTATGCTCAGGATTTCACCGTGCAGGGTGGTGCCCTGGGAGAAATGCACAGTCGAAAAATATGCAGGGTGATGGACCTGGCAGCTGCCAACGGCTGCCCGATCATCGGGTTGATTGACTCTGGTGGAGCCAGGATCCAGGAAGGCGTCAAGAGCCTGGGCGGCTATGCAGAGATCTTCAAGCGTAACGCCCAGTATTCCGGCGTGGTACCCCAGATTAGCATCATCCTGGGTCCTTGTGCTGGCGGAGCAGCTTATTCCCCCGCCATGACGGATATTATCATCATGGTGGATCAACAATCCTTCATGTTCTTGACGGGGCCGCAAGTGATCAAGACGGTGACCGGAGAAGAAACCAACTTCGAGGACCTGGGAGGTGCCCGGGTGCACCTGACTCGCAGTGGGATTGCGCACCTGATCTCTGGAAATGAAGAAGGCGCTCTGTCGCTGGCCCGGACCGTTTTGGATTATTTACCTTCAAATAACATTGAAAATCCGCCGGTTAGTTCCGGTCAGGACGACCCGGAACGCAAGATTGAGGCATTGAACAGCCTGGTCCCGATGGACCCAGAAATGCCCTACACCATGTCCACGGTGATCGAGGCTGTGGTTGATCGAGGATCATTTCTGGAATTGCAGGCCGGATTTGCCCGGAATGCTATTGTAGGCCTGGCGCGTTTTGACGGTATGCCTGTGGGTATCCTGGCGCAGGAGCCCAGCGTGATGGCAGGCGTAATCGATATCAACGCCGCCGATAAGCTTTGTCGAACTGTCCGATTTTGTGATGCATTCAACCTGCCGCTGGTGACTTTCGTGGATTCCCCGGGCTTCCTGCCGGGTGTGGATCAGGAACATAACGGCATCATCCGGCACGGCGCCAAGGTGCTGTTTGCTTATTCCGAGGCAAATGTCCCCAAAGTGAGTGTGATCACGCGCAAGGCCTACGGCGGTGCTTACGTGGTGATGAGCAGCAAATATTTGGGCACGGACATCAATTATGCCTGGCCCAGCGCTGAGATTGCGGTGATGGGACCACGCGGTGCGACGAATATTCTCCATCGCAAGGAGATTGCTCAGGCTGACGATCCTGAAGCGCTGCGGAAACGTTATGAGCAAGATTATCGCCAGGCATACCTGACGCCCTATGCTGCAGCCAGGGCGGGGTATGTAGATGATGTGATCGAACCTGCTGAGACCCGAACAAGGATCATTAAAGCCCTGCGGGCGATACGCAACAAAGCAGAACAGCATCCACCCCGGAAACACGGCAATATGCCGGTCTGAGAGGTCAAGAGATGAATGAGTTACAGCAGGGCTTGCTGATTGCCGCCATTGGGATGGGGCTGGTTTTTGCGGTGATCATCTTTTTATGGGGGCTGATGGCATTGATGATGCGTCTGACTTCCAGGCAGGACAGCGTGGAAAACGCCCCTGCGGAGGTGGACGACACAGCAGCCCATATAATGTCTGAATTAAAAGAAGTTGAAGATCAGCGCGGGACAGCTGCGGCGGCTGCCGTGGCAGTCGGCCTGGCCATAACAGCGACCCAAGGGTCAAAATTAGGTGGGGATGGACGGGAATCTACCGGTGGACCAAGCGCCTGGCAGTCCTTTCACCGGACACGCCAGCTGGAATCCAGGACAAAGTGAGGTTGAAGGCATGAGGATGAATGTTGAGATTGACGGCAAAACCTATCAGGTGTTGATAGAGGATATCCACGCAAGACCTGTTGTGGCAGAGGTCGAAGGGCAGCGCTTTGAGGTTTGGCCGGAGGAAGTACCCTCTACTGCAGCGGTACAGGCTACGACGGCCAGCGTGTTCCCGGGCGATTCCCAGGCGGAAGCGGTACCGAGGCCTAATGCAAATCTGACGGGAGGGGGGAAGGTCCTGACCGCACCTCTGCCCGGGGTGATTTTAGCAATCCAGGTCAAGACGGGGGACCGTGTTGTGCGTGGGCAGGAAGTGTGTACTCTGGAAGCGATGAAGATGAAAAACGCCATCAAGAGCCATCGGGATGGGACGATCGATTCGGTTGAGGTTAATGTGGGGGACCAGGTCAGCCACGGCCAGGTTCTGATGACCTTTCAAGATTAAGGGAGTACACGGATGGATTTTTCCTATTTAGTGGATGAGATCACTCGGGGCATCACAGATATTACCCTGGGGAACGGTGTGATGATCTTGATTGGGGTGGTATTGATCACTTTGGCGGTGGTCAAGGAATATGAGCCAGTGCTGCTGCTGCCGATTGGTTTTGGCTGCATCATGGCCAATATCGGCATGTCGGCGGATGTTGGTTTTATGAAGGTGATTTACGATGCCGGGATTAAAACGGAACTGTTCCCGCTATTGATATTTGTGGGTGTGGGTGCAATGATTGATTTCAGCCCGTTATTGGCGCAGCCGAAGATGGTGTTGCTGGGTGCGGCAGGGCAATTTGGGATTTACGGCACCCTGCTGCTGGCGTTGCTGCTGGGCTTCCCGATGAATGAAGCCGCCTCCATCGGCGTGATTGGCGCCATTGACGGCCCCACAGCGATCTTTGTAGGGAGCAAGCTGGCGCCTGAGCTGCTCGCGCCGATTGCCGTGGCGGCGTATTCCTATATGAGCCTGATCCCCATCATCCAACCGCCCATCATGAAGTTGATGACCACACGCAAAGAGCGCCTGATCCGCATGGATTATGCCCCCCGGCCTGTCTCCCGGCTGACGCTGGTGGTGTTTCCGGTGTTTGTCACCCTGGTGGTCAGCTCTGTAGCCCCGGATGCCGCGCCCTTGATCGCCTCCTTGATGCTCGGTAACCTGCTGCGAGAAAGCCTGGTCGTCGACCGCCTGAGCAAAGCAGCTCAGAATGAAATCATCAACATTGCCACCCTGTTCCTGGGATTGGCCATTGGGGCGACGATGAAGGCGGACTCATTCCTCAACCTGAATACCCTGATGATCCTGGGGTTGGGATTGATCGCTTTCATACTGGATACCGTGGCAGGACTGCTTTTCGGTAAATTAATGTCTGTCCTGAGCGGGCATAAAATTAACCCCCTGATTGGTGCTTGCGGGATCAGCGCCTTTCCTATGGCAGGACGGCTTTCCGCAAAGATGGCGCAGGAGGAAGACTTTGAAAATTTCATCCTGATGCATGCCATGGGCGCCAACACAGCCGGTCAGCTGGGCAGTGTGATCGCAGGTGGGTTATTGTTGGCTTTGGTATCCGGAATGGGGTAGAGAGTTCGTTTATCAATGTTATTGATAGGATTGATTAAACAAATGAATAGCACTTTCTGATGATAATGATCCTGAACATATAAAGGAGGTTGTGAGCGATGCAATATAAAGTGACAGGTAATGTATTTCCCACCCTTGAAGTCCAATTGACCAGGGGAGAATCCGTGTTCACAGAATCCGGTGGTATGGCCTGGATGAGCCAGGGCATTGATATGTCCACCAGCACACGGGGTGGTTTGATGGCTGGCCTGGGGAGGGCTTTGGCAGGGGAATCCCTGTTTATGGTGACCTATGCTTGCAAAGGGCAGGCTGGAAATGTAACCTTCACCCCTGAGGCACCTGGACGGATCCTTGATATGGACCTGGCGCCCAATCAATCCCTGATCTGCCAGAAAGACACCTTCCTGTGTGCGGAACAATCTGTGGGGATGGAAATGCATTTTAACAGGCGTTTGGGAGCGGGCATTTTTGGCGGAGAGGGTTTTATTCTACAGAAAATTACCGGTCCTGGAAAGGTTTTCCTGGCTATCCCCGGTGAAGTGCATGAAAGAACCCTGGCTGCAGGTGAGAAATTGCTGATAGACCCTGGCCATATTGCCATGTTCGAACCATCCATTAATTATGATATCAGCATGGTGAAAGGGCTTAAGAATGTGATTTTCGCCGGTGAAGGTCTTTTTCTGGCAACGCTGACAGGTCCAGGAAAAATTTGGCTGGAGACCATGCCAATCTCTAATCTGGCTGCCAAGATTCGCAAATATATCCCTTCTAAGGGGTAAATCCTTTTCAACTGGTAAAATTCTGCTTCATTAAATTACAACAGGGTCCGTCAAATTTACTGGAAATGTCACGGGCCCTATTTTACGTCTTATTATACTTTTGCTTGTGTTACGCAGCTGTCACATATCTTTTTTGCGCATTTCTTTGGGTTTCCAGATATCGATCAGGTCTCCCATTGAATCAAAGGAAATCTCACTCCAATCATCGATCATAAGGACAAGGTGACCCAAGCCGGCTGTTGGCAAGGATTCGATTTCACCGTCTATGATCTGCAGATACGCCTCCAGACCCGGGTTATGCCCGACCAACAGCACAGTATTATAGTCGTTGTTCAGCTTGCTGAGGATGTTGATGAAAACCTGGGGTTCACCCATATAGAGCTCATCAGAGAAAAGGACCTGTTTTTGATAGTCCAGTTTTTCAACGATTATACCCACCGTTTCACGAGCCCTGACCGCTGTTGATGAAAGGATGATATCAGGAATCAGGTCTTTTTTCCCCAACTCCTTCGCGATGCGCTTTGAATCCTTCCGACCGCGCTTTTTAAGTGGACGTTCGTGATCGGACAGGTCTTCATCTTTCCAGCTGGACTTGCCATGTCGCATGAGCAAAAGTGTTTTCATCTAAAAGACTCCTAAAGTTTTCATAACAAATCAATGGAATCATAACACACATCAGGTTATTTGTTAGACCAGTTAATGTTAATCATCAATTGTGAAGAGATTATTTTTTCTCCCGTATGAAGCACTGGCTAGAACCGCCGCACGAATATTGCTGATATCAATATCTGTTGGCAAGGTGCAATCTGCGCCGATGATCAGGTTTTGTGGACCGCATGCATCAATGATTGCATGGACTCGCGCTTCAATCTCCTGGTGAGATCCATCTACGATCACACCGCGGTTGTCCAAACCACCCAAAACTGGCCGTTTAAAGAGTTTCTTCCCGTCTGCAAGGGGGATGTTATTAGGGGCAGTTGCTGCCCAGTTGACCACGTCGCCCGGATAATCGCTGTACAGGTGCAGTCGAATATTATCACGGCAAATATGGAGGATGTTGAAATCGCTCAAGTCTTTAACCGCGTTCAGCACCGTCAGGTCGTGCGTTTTGATATGTTCCAGGAATAACTCCTCGTCAAAACGATCCGCTTCACCACCTTGGGCTGAGAAGTAAATTCCATCCGCACCTGCTTTCAGGCAGGCCTGGGCAAACTCAGCCAGGCTTTCGGCTATGGTTTCCAGGCCGATATGAACAGAGATCGGATCTATTTTAAGATGCTCCGTGACCAGTTTGGATGAGGCATGGTTCCCGGATGAAAAAGGATTGAAAAGCGTGGTTGCTGTCAGGCACTCACCGCCCAGCTGATCGGTGATCATTTTTATTTCATCCAATTGTTCCTGGTAGAAGCTGCTTGTGATCGGCGCTGGTTTGATTTTCCGCCAATCAGACGGGTTGGTGATCTTGGTCCCTACTCGGTAGGGATGTTCATTCATGATTTTAAGGAAGTCAGGATCTGCCTTGCGGTAATAGTCCATGTGCGCTTTGACTGATAGTTCCCCATGGGACCACTCTTCAGGAAAGTGAAACCAGAAACTCGCGGGAACATGATCCGGCTGTTCCCCATTGATAACTGCCAGTAATCGTTCAACTTTATTCATCATATTTTCTCCTGTTTGGATTGTACCAGTTCTTAAATGGCTGAACTGCGGAGATGTTACCGCAGTTCAGCACGCACCAATAAGGAGACATCATAACCAACACCAGTTTATGAAAACGTTTATCGGTTATTGTCAATCCTATTATCAGTGAGTAAGGCTGTTGAGAAAAGTGTTTGTACAAGGTTCGTTTTTATTGAGGTCGAGCAGACTTTCATTTAATCCTGCAAAGGATATAATAAATGGGTTATCAATGGTTCCTTCCCGAAGGGGAAGCTGATTATAAGGGCATAGATGCATCGTCATATGCAGAACTTTTCATTTTTTGCGATCCTGGCTGTATTGCTGGGGTGCGCGTTTTTCTTTTCTCAGCTAACAGAGCTGAGCGATACTGCGCGCCTGCAGACGGACACACCTGATGCAATCAATGAACCGTTGGCGGATATCCCTACTTGCGATGACAGCCTGGATGATAGTGATGCCTTAACCTGCAATATCGACGCGGCACAGGTCTCTCAGCAGTGGGTAGACCATGCCGTGGCTGAGCTGTCGGCATTGGAACCAGCGGTTGATGAGCGTATGGCCTTTATGGAGGCTCAGCTTGCCTGGGAAGAATCCCGAGATGCCGATTGCGAATTCATCCATGAGAAAAGCGATTCATCTCAGATTGCAGACCTGAGGCAGGCTGAATGCCTTCTCTCGCACAATTTAGCGCGCTTGGAGCAGCTAGAGAGCTACCTTTGCGAACTGTACGGGGCTACAGATTGCGAACAGACCGAAGTAACTTCCCCCTGAAGGATTGGCTGTCATTATTAAGAGCCTTTGATGGGCAGGCGCGCCGACACTAACCGAGCTCGTGGATCTGATTTTCAGCAGGGCGGTGATGTGATGGTCCTTTGGGTGCTGCCTGATATGTTTCACGAAGGACACCCAGGCAGGATGATGAGGCGTAAAAGGGCAGCTGCTTCTCTCAAAGTAATATTTATGTAAATGTGAGGTTTTTCGTTAGAAGTTTGGCGTAAGGTACTCAATCATGCCAATGCAGAAATTTCCAGATCCAAAAACCCTCCGTCAGCAGCTGGCGCAGGACCCCCATCGCCCACTTTTCCATTTTCTCCCACCGCACAACTGGATGAACGACCCCAACGGTTTGTTTTTCTGGAAAGGGCGTTATCACCTATTTTATCAATATAATCCCAGGGAAGCCGTCTGGGGGACGATCTGCTGGGGACATGCCAGCAGCCTTGATATGGTTCATTGGGTGGATCATCCCCCTGCCCTGGTTCCAGAAAAGGGCACAGGCGATGAAAATGGCTGCTGGAGCGGATGCATTGTTGAACATAAGGGCGTCCCTACCGCAGTGTATTCCGGATTCGTCGAGCCCGAGCGAACCCCGATCATGCTGGCGCACGCTGAGGATGACCACCTGGATGCCTGGAAAAAATCATCGATGAATCCGGTCATTGCAGGCGCGCCAGGAGGTGTCAGGCAAACGGATTTTCGCGATCCGTATGTGTGGCGTGAAAGCGACCGATGGAAAATGCTGGTTGGCGCAGGGATGACGAATGGGGACAGCGCGGTCTTCTCCTATGACTCCCCCGACCTGGTTAATTGGACCTATCGGGGACCTTTCTTTCGGGATGGCGGTATAAGCAGTGTTCGGATGTGGGAGTGTCCGAACTTATTTCCACTTGGTGAACGCTATGTGCTGCTGGTCTCCCTCTTCCCTGATCTTCAGGGTGTGTATTATTTTATTGGGGACTATGACGGTCGTGTATTCTCACCAACAGAGGAAGGATATTTTGAACGGGGATCCCTGTTCTATGCACCACAGACGCGCCTATTCCCTGATGGAAGGGTGATTCTATTTGGCTGGATCCTGGAGGATCGCTCGGAGCAAGCGGTTCAGCGTGCTGGTTGGGCTGGCGTACAATCGCTCCCAAGGCAGCTCGCCATCAATGCCCAGGGATGCCTGGTCAGCCGTCCAATTGATGAATTAAAAAATTTACGTGGGGAACACCATTTATTTTCGGGGATAAGGCTGGGATCAGGTGGGAATTTCCGCCTGCCCCTGGCAGGCCAATGCCTGGAAGTAGAAGCCGTTCTGGCAGCGGAAGGCGGCAGGATGGGTATGGATATCCTGGTATCTCCGGACGGAAGTGAATACACCCGGATTTTTGTGGATTTTGAGGAGCATCGAGGTGTGCTGGACACCACACACAGCAGCCTTTCAAAACAGGTGAACCGACGGATGCTGATAACGCCCATCAGGGATGATAGTTCGAATGAGGTCAGGCTGCATGTGTGGATCGATCGTTCGGTAATCGAGGTGTGGTTCAATGATGATGCTGTGATCACCGGCCGGGTCTATCCAACGCGTGTGGATGCCAGGGGATTGGGCGTGTTTTCGAGTGATGCATCTGGCGAGGTGAAGCGGATGCACATTTGGGAGATGGGACAGATTTGGCCAGCCGATCATGGGAAGGCATGATCATGCCACAACTTGAAAACAGATGCGTTTTTTGCCGGATCATCGCGGGTGAGCTGCCGGCAAGTGTGGTGTATCAGGATGAACATGTGGTTGCGTTTCTGGATCACCAGCCCATCACCCCCGGGCATATGCTGGTTGTTCCCAGGGTGCATGTGGCATGCTTTGTGGACCTTCCTGTGGAAAGCGCGTGTCATTTGATGCGAGTTGGACAATACCTGGACTGTGCGATCAGGCACACCAGCTTACGCTGTGAGGCTGTTACCCTGTTTCTCTCAGATGGCAGCGCCGCGGGTCAGGAAGTTGATCATGTCCATCTGCATGTCCTGCCGCGTTTTGAAGGGGATGGATTCGTGATGCGCCTGGATTACAGATACCGACAAAAACCTGACAGGAACCAGCTAGATGCAGCGGCTGCAGAAATTCGGGGCGCGCTCCCTGAGACGTCGAATTAAAGGCACGGCACTGACTTTGATCTTGATATGATTGGAACATCCATTTAAGTGAACAAGGTCGCGTGTAAAGCAACCTGGTTGTTTTTTTTATCTCGTTTAGCAGGACTTATTTAGATTTTTCCCGTTTTCTCGCGACCAGAATGTAAACCAGCAGGGCGAATAATCCAAGAATACCTCCCAGCAGCAGGATCCAGGCCCAGTTGGGCAATTTGACAAGGGGTTGAGGAATTATGCTGGGGGGTACTTTTGCGTTTTCCCAGTTGATATTGTACGACCGTGCACCGTCCAGGTTGGCATCCGTGAAATCAGCATCGGTCACGTTCAGGGACGCGAGGCGCGCATTTACCAGATTGGCGCGCCGAAAATTTGCCCCCTTAAGATCTGCTTTGACAAGGGCTGCATCACGTAATATCACGTTTTCAAAACTTGATTCTTGACCATCCACACCGAACAGCACAGAGTTGCTCAGGTCTGAGTCCTTGAAGCTGGCTTTCACCAGGTCCCCGCCCAGGAGCACTGTGTTGTGTACGGATGCACCGTGGACATTCGCTTTATAGAAATTTGGGTTAACCAGCAGGCTGTGTGAGAGATCTGCGGCTGTCAGGTCGGTTTTACGAAGGATGGCGCCTACAGCCGTCAGGTTGTTCAGCGACATCCCGCGCAGTGAGGCGGCGGACAGGTCCTGCCCCTTGCGAATCGCTTGCTGAGCCTCCTCGCCAGTCAGGGGTTGGATAACTTCAGATGCTTTTTTCTCAATTTTTATTTCATTGCTCATAATCACTCCCCTTTTATTTTATCTGATATCTAATCTTCGTTCAACCGCTGCGATTTTCCCAATCCACTGATCACCTGGCGCAGTTTTGGCCTGCCATAGTAATTGACCTGTCCCAAACCAGAGATGGTGATATTTAAGTTTTCTTCAGCACGCACCGTGGCATTTCCCTGGCCTGAAATCACAAGACGAACTGTCTGGCCAGCCAGGTTTGGCGCCTGGTATTCCCCTGACCCGGAGATGTGAACCTCCTGGTGGTCCGCGCGTCCCGCAGCTGAAAATTCTCCACGTCCGCTGATGCGGACATCCAATGAGTCGCAGTCCAGATGGCTGAAATCCATATCCCCCACACCTGAGACTCTGAGCGTGAGATCCTCAGTAGATAATGCATCACACCTCACATCAGCGCGACCGCTGATGCTGATCTCTTTGAGATCTGTGCATGTGAGCGTATATGTTACATTGTAATCAGAGCTTGAAAATATGGAAGAAATGAATTTACCGATCTTTCCGATCCAATCCTCATCCAGACGCAGCATCAACGTACTGCCTCGTACTTCAGTGATTAAATCAGGCAAGATGTCTTCTTCTGCTTCGACTGTCAGTGACACTTCCTCCCCTTGTGTGAGGACCAACGTGCCAAAGTCTCTTAGTTTGATCTTGCTAAATTCTCCAATAGAACGATTTCCTTTTTTCATTTCAGTGCCTTTCTAAGCATTATTAATTTTATTTGCATGAAAGATTATATCATATTTTCATGAAAAATAAAACGGAATTCAGAAAAAAGGAAAACAAAGGCAAGAATATTTTGTAATACTAAAATACCACTTAATATTATTTATAATTCCCGAGAATTAATTCAACTGTAATTACATTAAAGAGGTTTTTTTCTCTGGTCAGCAGCCGGGTTATAGATGGTCTTCTGCCAGATGGATTTCGCCCATTCCAGGTCCTCTGGATCATCCATATAAAAGGCTAATTGCAGGCAGGAGGTGTCACTGACTGTGAAGGTAACCAGCGAAAAACGGTTCTTTTCGCCTTGATAATTTTGAATGCGGGTATAACCCAAACCGACAATCTCACCCCTGGGTGAAACGAGTTTTTCTAAGGCGTCCTCCGGTATCTTTGTTTGGATTTGGTTCAGCAGCTCCAATTTGCCTGTGTCTTCTTGAACGCTGAACACGACGGCAGCAATCGTCATACCGGTTGTCCAGAAAACGACCCTTTCTTTTTCGACCTGATGTTCAAAATCATCAGGGATGGGGAGACGCCATTCGTTGGTAATTTGGAATGCCATAAAACCTTTCGGGTGCCAGCGTGATTTGCGAATCAGCAGGGCTTGGATCTATAATTGGTATGGGTTTATTATACCTGTGCAGTATATTTCGATTATCGATTTGGCAGACCGGAGGAAAGAGGCTTATGTTCATAGATTCAGCAGGACCGATTGAACGTTTTGAATGGGGAAAGTTCCAGATTGATGGACGTGTGCATTCAATGGACGGGGTGGGGGTGGGGAAGGATATCTTTATGCTGGGCAGGGATGTGCAGCCCTGGCGGGCGCGCAAAGGTCATCGCTTGGAGCCGAAGATGGTGCCCAGTGTTCTGGCAAGCGAAATCGAGGTTTTGGTGATTGGCAACGGGGTCAATGGCGCGCTCAAGGTACCCAAAAAGACCCGCAATGCTATCCTCGCTGCTGGTGTGGGGGAGTTAATTATTGAACCGACCCCCAAAGCTTGTGCGATCTATAACGAACTGGTGCGTCAGGGAAAGAAAGCTGCTTTGCTGGCACACGGCACCTGTTAATTAGGTTCATGCGCAGAAATTATCGATTGGTTAATGGCTTTTGCATTGAAAAAATTGGTTTATAATTGAAGGGCTTCGAGCATATTAATCATGATGAAAAAGGAGAGTGAATTATGACAACCACCCCCCCACGTTGGGACTTGTCCAATGTATATGCCAGCCTGGAGGCACCGGAGTTAGCCAAGGACATTGAATGGGTGCGCGAAGAAACGGAGTCTTTACAAACCCTTTATCAGGAAGACCTGGCTAAAATTGACGGTGATAGTCCCCTGGAAAGGATCAACGCTGCCATCAGCACGATGGTGGATAAGATGAATGCCGTATACGAGAAAGCGGGCACCATCCGGGCATATTTACATTCCTTTATCGCCACGGATTCCTTCAACCAGCAGGCAATGCAGATGTATTCGCAATTTGACCAGGTTACGGTCGGCATCCAGAAGGTCAGTGTTTTGTTGCAAGCCTGGGTTGGGCAATTTAAGTCGATCCTGCCGAAGGTTCTCGCATTGGGAAATAGCGCAGGTGAACATGCCTTCCCCGTGACCGAGATCGCAGAGCAGAGCCAGTATCTAATGAGTGAAAAAGAGGAGGTCCTCGCCAGTGAACTCAGCCTATCGAGTTCGCACGCCTGGTCCAAATTACAGGGGACCGTCACCTCCCAAAAAACGGTCGAATTTGAACTGGACGGCGAGGTGCAGACCCTGCCCATGCCGGCATTGATCAACCTGCATGCCCACCCGGATGAGTCCGTGCGAAAGCGTGCTTATGAAGCTGAGATGGCAGCCTGGGAATCTGTCAAAGAGCCGCTGGCAGCTTGCATGAACGGGATCAAAGGCTGGGTAAACACGTTGAATGAACACCGCGGTCGCACAGATACCCTGCATGAACCAATTGACCAGGCACGTATCGACCGGGAAACCCTGGATGTGATGATGGCAGCCATGCAGGAATCCTTCCCAACCTTCCGACGTTATTTTAGAGCCAAAGCAGCTCGCTTTGGACAGGACGCCCTGCCCTGGTGGAATGTGTTTGCGCCGGTCGGCAAGCTGGAGAAGGAATACTCATTTGATGAAGCGAAAAATTTCATCCTGAAGAATTTTGGTGAGTTTTCTTCTGAACTCAAGGCGTTCGCCAAAACAGCCTTTGATAACCGCTGGATTGACGCCGAACAGCGATCTGGAAAGCGCGGCGGCGCATTTTGTATGGGTGTTCCGGGTGTTGAGGAATCGCGCATCCTGTGCAATTTTGACGGCTCACTGGACCAGGTGATGACCATCGCCCATGAGCTGGGGCACGGCTATCACAACTTCAATATGTACCAGGCTGGCAAGACGCCCTTACAGCGACAGACCCCGATGACCATGGCGGAAACCGCGTCGATCATGTGCGAAACGATCGTATTTAACGCAGTGATGGAAACTATTTCTGACCCGCAGGAGGAACTGGCTTTGCTAGAGACAGCCCTGGTGGGTGATGCCCAGGTGATCGTGGATATTTACTCACGCTTCCTGTTTGAGCAGGAAGTCTTCACCCGGCGGGAGAAATCCGATCTGAGCGCAGAGGAATTCAGCGAGATCATGGAAGATGCCCAATCAAAGACCTATGGTGACGGCTTGGATCGGGATTACCGCCATAAGTATATGTGGACCTGGAAGCCACACTACTACTCAGCAGGTCTTTCATTTTATAATTTCCCCTACGCGTTCGGGATGTTATTTGGTGTGGGTTTATATGCGATTTACCAGCAAAGAGGCGAGGATTTTATCCCGGATTATAAGAAGCTGCTGTCCAGCACGGGTGATGCACCGGCGGCGGACCTGGCTGCCCGGTTTGATATTGATATCCGCTCCAAGAAATTCTGGGAAGACAGCCTGGCAGTGATCGGTCAGCGAGTTGACCGGTACTGTGAGCTGTAATTCAATTTTGTCGATTGGGGATCAATTTAATGGAGAGACGTTTGCTCACGTCTCTCCTGTTTTATATCAGTACTTTGTATTTATGATTGTATAAATTCCGTCAGCCAGTTCTGGATTCTGGCTTTGATCTGGTCCCTTACTTTTCGGAACAGGGCTAATTTCTCCTGTTCGGGTCCCTGAAAGGCTGCTGGGTCTTCAAAAGGCCAGTGCTGCCGGATGCCCATCCCGGGGAAGACCGGGCAGCGTTCGTCTGCATTTCCGCAGACGGTGATCAGGGTGTCAAAGTCAATTTTCCCGATGTATTCTTCTATGTGTTTGGAGCGGTGACCAGACATATCCACTCCAGCTTCTTCCATCACAATGATGGTGGTCGGGTTCACGCCGTGCGGTTCTAAGCCTGCACTGAACACATCGAATTGATCTCCGCCAAATTCCCTGAGCCAGGCTTCTGCCATCTGGCTGCGGCAGGAGTTGCCGGTGCATAAAAATAGCACCCTGGTTTTTTCTTGGTCGGGCATTATCACACTCCGTCCATATCTTAGTTGTTAATCGACCTTATTTTATCCCTCTTTGATCATGGATATTTTTTGAATCAGTTATCAAGTTGTTAACGTTGAGCTCAATCCAGGGTCAGCTGTGCGCCGTTCTGTTTGAGCCAATCCCGCTCCTTGCGGAAATCCGGCTTAATCTCTGCGACTGCATCCCAGAATGCCTGACTGTGGTTGTGATGTTTGAGATGGACCAGTTCGTGGATAACCACATAATCGATCACCCGCAGCGGCGCCATGCTCAGGCGGTAGGTGAAGTTGAGGTTGTGATTGCCGGAACAGCTCCCCCAGCGGGTACGGGCGCTGGTAATGCGCACCTGGTTAACCTTGAATCCATACTGCTTTTGATATTTTTCGATCAGGTCATGGGTGATCGCGCGGGTCTCCTCACGGTACCATTCAATGAATACCGATTTTGCTCGAGGATGGGCAGCCCTTGAAAGGTAAAAAGCGCCGTCCAGTTCAAGGGGCGGCCGCTGACGGTCGGTTAGGCGCAGGGGGTACTGCTCCCCCAAATACCAGAAGGTTTCGCCAGGTGAGAATGTTTTTGGTTTGAGACCGGGATGCTGTCGTGTCAATCGCAACCGGGTTGTCTGGATCCAGGCGGTTTTGCGGATCACAATATGCTGAATCTGTGCCTTTGTGGCGGATTTTGGAGCACGCACAATCAGACGACCGTCGGGTTTGACCTCCAGGCTGAAGGTTTTCCGGTTGGAGCGAATCACCTGTGATATTTGCGGAGGATTTTGAGAAGGCATGGGAAGATTATACTCGGGTTGCATTAGCAAGAAGATACGGGGAAAAATGTTTGTGAATTAAGTGAATGGTGGAAAGTGATTGTGATGTGCTTGTTGAAATAAGACTGATTAAGAAATGTGGAAGATGAATGAAAATATGCTTGAGCCATGAAAAGTCATTCCATCAGGTTGATCCACGAAATCAAGCTACTAAGTGATAAGTTGTCAATTGGTTTGAATGACTCAGCTTTGAATTTGGTTTCCAACAAGCACGGCGTGCGCTTCGATTGGTTCTAAACCTGTCTCAGGTTAGTCAGTACTCTTTTGATGGATATTGAGTCAAAATGATGTTGTCGTTCTCATTTTAAATTTGGTTTAATTAAATTTTTAATATAGGATATAGATGAGCGGATTATTTTTGGAGGGCTTGAGGAGTTCGCGATGAAGAAATACAAGAAACATATTGTCCCTCTGATTTTAGCTATTTTTATGGTCATCATGTCAACCTTAGCTTGTCAGTTGAAGAATCCCGATGCAGTGCTTCTTTATGTTAGAACGTTACTGAAAGAATGGGATGATTTTATGGGTAGAAGTGATATGCCTGAATATCTAAAAGAAGAACCTGAGAAACCTGCTGCAGGAGATGATTACGGTAGTTTAGCAGAAGAATCTGAGCCTGTGTTGCCTGTCATTCCCAATGCTGGCATAGTTGATGATACAGAGGAGCTTCCCCTCAAGCCAGTTGGGTTTATCAATTACGGCACCATCAACGCCACGGTTCGCACCTGGACCTATGTCCCGCTGGGTGCCACGCAGCCCAAGACTCCGCCCCCTTCGGCTTCCACCGTTTCTACTGCCCAGGGGACTGGCGGTGATTGGCCAAACAGCAGCCGCTTCATCTCCGTTCCATTGGGCACCTACACCTGGTGCATCGATTGGGAAGAGGAAGACCAGGATGAGGATGGCTATTTCGATTATTACCACTATTATGAAACCGAAACAACCCTGCTGGATGAGAATGACAGCGATGAGTTGGATTTCGCAGAAGAGGTTGCCATCAGTGCACCGCCGGACACTGCCCCAATCTATAAGGGAAAATGCGGTGAATCGGAGGTCATTGCCAGCTGTTACGGTAAGACGACCTTCGTGCAAACCTTTGTGCGCCATGTCAACCACGAACCAATTTACCCAATGGATGTTCAGGCGGTCGCAAATACAGCCTACCAGGAAGCGCCCGAAGGGATCAGCATATCCTTTTCTGGGGGTGCAGGAGATTGGGTTGACGGTAAAATATTGTGGAATCCTGGAGATTGGATTGAAGCGAGCACCAGCGACCCCTACAGCGCCATGGGCGTGCAGATCTTCGGGGATGAAACCATCGGCTGGGCGCGGATCCTTTTTGACGGCAGCCAGATTTGGGAGGAGGATACCTCAGAAGCTGTTATCGATCCGAATGAGAACAGCGGATTGGGTTGGTATGGCATTTATGTGGAGGTGTTGTGCTTTCCGCCCGGCACGCATACGCTTCGGGTTGAAACCGGCCAAACGAAGGAAGGTGTTGGGGGTTGGCAGGGAGGCGTTCCGGTACATTTGTTTGGCTTTAGATGGTAATGATAAATCCATCATTTCCTCAAAAGTTAGAAGGATGATAGAAAACCTCACCAACTTTCAATCTCTTACATAACATTTATTAACCAGGTTGTGAAAAATCAAAGCCTTTTTTGCTCTTCATGCTGTGGGACAATTTGGGATTGCCTGAATTTCGATCTGTCAGCCTGTCCCTAATTCGTTCAGTTTTCCTCTTGACAAAAGATCACCATAAGGTGTAAGATTAGAACATATGTTCTATACTTTAGAACGATATGTTTCTGGTTCCTATTTAACACGTTCAGGAGGTATTTCAACATGACGAGGATTTTGATCTTCAAAGAACCGGATTCTTTTGGGGTGATTGAAAGCGCATGGCCCGCAGAAAAGATTGTCAGGGTGGTCAACCACGGACGCTATGAGGAATTATTGCACGGCGAACAGGGTCCTTTTTATGCCCGTCAGCAGGGTGATGTGGTAGTGATCACCCATTCTCCACCGGTTCCTGAAGAGGATCTTCCTCACCTCAGCCGGCGGGAACACCAGGTGTTGGTGCTGCTGGGGGAGGGTTTGACAACAGCCCAGATCGCCCTGCGGTTGGGGCTGCGTCCCCGCACCATCCGGGGGTATGTCGCCAATATGAAAGTGCGCTTACACGCGCAAAATATCCAGCAGCTTGTTGCCCGCGCCGTCGCGCTGGGGTTGTTTCAGCCGGAATTTTGAGGGATAGAAATGTGGAATGATCGGGGATGATGGTCAGGGGAGTGATTGGGTATAGAAGGGCTGAATTGCTCCTTCAGAATGCTGGTAAGATATGTTTTTCCATGAATTCAAGCAGTATACTTTCAATCTGCATCAAAAGGCTTAGATGATGCTCTTGTAAAACGCAAACAAGGCTGACCAGTGATGATCAGCCTTGTTGTATTTTTTTATTGTTGAAAAGTTTACTCTTCAACAATGAAGATAGCTTCTTCTGGGCATTCTTCCACTGACTGCAGAACTGCCTCTTCGTATTCTTCGGGCACAGGGTCAAGCAGAACTTCAGCAAAGGGCTCATTGGCCAGGCTGAATACCTCAGGGGCTAAGCCTTCGCATATACCGCAACCCAGGCACAGATCTTCATCAACTTTTACTCTCATCAGTCATCCTCCTAAAGTAAGAATCTTTTTTAATAGTTGAAATAGTGACACCAATCCAGTTTCACGATTTCACCTCAGCATGATATGCTTTTCGTTTACCTGCGCCATTATACCACAAGGTATTTTTTACGTTGGGAAGATCTGTGATTATTCGAAAATGTGAATTAAATAAAACGTGCCGTATAATTCAGTAAGTATGATCATTGGGATGAACCCTAAAAATGAAGTCTTCTGAAGCTAAAAATTATTAGCATGAAATATTGAAAAGGCATCATCGTCATCGTGGAACCTCCACTCACCCTGTTACCATTCGGCTTACCCGGAAAGATTTTTCGCAGTACTCTACCTGGCAGTCCTTTGTTTGATCCCATATTCCAGCTCCTATCAGCATATGGGGAAGTCGGTGTGGATGTGGTTGTGATGCTCACGCCGGAGGAGGAAGCCCTTCGGCTGACCGGGATCGATCTGCGACAACACTACAGGGAACTTGGATTCCAGGTGATTTACGCACCCATCGAAGATTTTTCAGTACCGCCCTTGGGCGCGCTGCATGCGCCTGTACGTGCCATCCTCCAGGCAGCCAGTCAGGGGCAGACGATTGTGATCCACTGTCATGCCGGCTTGGGACGCACCGGAATGCTGGCAGCCTGCCTGGCAAAGGTCGTTTTCGGGATGGATGCCGATCAAGCGCTGGCATGGGTCCATCGTTCGATCCTTCACGCGGTTGAAACAGGCGAGCAAATGGATTACGTTCGTTCCTTTATCTGGGAGGGAAATTAATCTCAGGGCGTTTCCGGGTTGATTTTCTCAATCACCAGAGTACCGGACGGTCCCATCAAGATCTCCGGATATTCAGTCACCTCCCTGAACTGCATTGGGATGCCGTTTTCTCCGATGGTCAGGCTGTCCCCGGCAGTGACGGTCACATCCTGATGATACATATAAAAAAATATATTGTTGAACTGGCGAATGATATCGTCTGATGATTGCCCAGATTGAATAAAATATGCCAGGTCCGGGACATCAAAAATATGGTGCCCTTTTGTCACAAGCCAATAGCGCTGTTTATCGAGGAAGAACTTTATATTGCCAATCCAGAGGTTGAAGGGGAACCGCTGGCGGTAACGACGGATTGCATTCGGGCTGAGGAAATCAGCCGGGGGATGGGCTGTCCACGCCTGGGGGTTGATCACCCCGAGCAGGTTTTCATTCTCAAAGGCATAAGCGGTTTGATAGAGGGCGATCATCTTCTCAATTGGATCAGGATGGGCACCGTCATAGACCAGGCTCAAATGCGCGCTGTGATGGCGCATGGTTGCCTTGATTTGCGGCTGCCACGAGGTGGTATGGATGGTCCGGTCCACCAGGTCTGGTGGGAGCGGGTTGGTCACGCCTGCGATCTGGATCCGATGCTGACCATAGCGAACTTCTCCTAAAGCTTGCTGGGGATTATTAATCTGCCAGGCAATCTTGGTGCCCGCCTCGCTCAGGGTTTGGTCGCAAGCTCGCAGACACATCAGGAGGGTGTCTTGATCCGGCGCGGGTAGCTCAGCGGTGGCATATACAAGGAAGAGGAGCGGTTGATGTGTTTTAAGCGGCTCGGTCATGTTTGTGAGTCTCCTTGTTTCCTGCAGGGTGCCTTAATTATGCCTGAGATTGGTTCAGCGTCAAATGAAAATGATGGGGGTAATTATCGGATTTATATCCTGCTCAGTGGTAAAATGAGTGAAAACTTAGAAGAGGTGCCAAAATGGTTGACACAATCCAGATCAATTACGAACCTGAAAAAAAAGATTATATTCACGCTTCTCGGGTCCTGGCCTTGAAAGCACCAACCTTCTTGATCCTGGCCGGGATCATCCTGGTGGCGATGGTGGCGTCGGCGGTGATCTTGCTCCTGCCTTCTCTCCGGCAAACGAACTGGCAGCGGATCGCGATCGTTGTCCTGCTTGTGGGTGTGTTTTATGTGACTTATTACCTGTTGTTTATTCCCCTTCAAATGTCCAAGGCCTATAAGAATAATCCGAATCTGCAGGTTGAACGCCAGATCACTTTATCCGAGGAGAAGCTCCTGATGAAGATTGGTGAAAAATCAACGGAGCTGGACTGGGACCATGTCCAGAAGGTTGTGGAAAGTAAAGACCTGTACCTGATCATCTATCGAGGCCAAAACCAGGTCTATCCCCTCCTACCGAAGCGCGCTTTTGTAGATCCAGACGAGGAGAATGCCTTTTTGGTATTCTTGCAAGAAAAATCAATTAAAGTTGTGTAAACGGAACCGGTAAACTAACATCATTCCCTGCCTGGGTCTTCGGCGGGATAGAGATTATCAGGAGATTCAATATGACATTCGGAACATTACTCATATCACTGGCGATTGGCCTGGGTGTGGTGATCTTATTTTTGATCGCCTTCATGATGCTCAAAACGGCTTTATTTTCTCCGAAGCCTAAGAAAGTCAAAGCGCGCCAGTTCGCCGAGGTAGACGGGGGATCGGTGGCAGAACGCCTGGGACTGGCCGTTCAATATCGGACGGTTTCTTATCAGGATCCTGAGAAATTTGATCATTCCACATTCCTGGGACTGCATCGATTGTTCAAAACGCTTTATCCGCAGGTGCATTCTCAGCTGACAATGGAAACGGTGAATGACTTGAGTTTGCTGTACACCTGGGAGGGGAAGAATCCGGATCTAAAGCCGATTATGTTGATTTCGCACCTGGATGTGGTCCCGGCGGATGAAGAAGGCTGGACCCACCCACCATTCAGCGGGGAATTAGCCGATGGCAGTGTCTGGGGCCGCGGCACCCTGGATATCAAAGCGGGCGTGATCGGTGCTTTGGAGGCGGTCGAATACTTGCTTTCACAGGGCTTTCAGCCTGAACGTACCGTGTACCTGGGATTTGGGCACGATGAAGAAGTCGGCGGGTTCAATGGGGCAGCGGCAATCAGCGCCCTGCTGGCATCGCGCGGCGTGGCGTTAGGCAGTCTGCTGGATGAAGGAGGCAGCGTGATCGACAGCTTCTTACCTGGTGTAGAAATCCCAGTGGCAGTGATTGGCATTTCCGAAAAGGGTTACCTGAGTTTACGCCTGACCGTGGAAGTTGAAGGTGGGCATTCATCAATGCCGCCCCAGGAGACTGCCATCGGCATCCTCTCAAAAGCGATTGCTAACCTGGAGAATAAGCCCATGCCGTCCCATCTTGAGGTGGTGGAATTCATGATGGGATATTTGGGGTCAGCCCTGCCTTTCATCCAGCGCTTTCTATTTGCCAATTCCTGGCTGTTTGGTGCGCTGCTCAAGAAGCGGCTGCGCCAATCCAACCTGATGAATGCCAGTATCCGCACCACCACGGCTCCCACCATCATCGAGGCGGGTGTCAAGGATAACGTGCTCCCCGCAAAGGCTGAAGCTGTCGTAAACTTCCGCCTGCTGCCCGGGGATGACCTGCGGTCTGTGTATGAGATGGTGCTGGAACGCATCAATGACCCGCGCGTTCAGGTAAACCCCTACGAAGGTGAAACCCTGGAAGGGGATGCCGGCTGGAACCCATCCCCGGTGGCAGACATCGACTCCCCTTATTATCAGCGGCTGGCCCACCTGATCAAAGAAGCTTATCCGGCTGCTTTGGTTTCACCTTATCTTGTCCTGGGTGGAACGGATGCAAGGCGCTATTATTCACTGACTGACAACGTTTTTCGGTTTACACCGATCCTGATGACGCGTGAAGACGTTCAAAGCGTGCACGGCGTCAATGAACACCTGTCAATTGAAAATTGTGCCAGGATGGTGGGTTTTTACATCGCTTATATCCAGGAACTCAGCAGTTTGCCGGGTGAGGTAGACAGCGCGATAGGGGAAGAAATAGATGCTGAACCTCTTGAAGATGAGGTTGGGGATGAGCTTGACGACCTTGAGGAGGACGAAGCAGAAAAACCTTCAAGCGAGGAAGATTTTTCCAATCAAGGGTCTCCTGATGCGTAGGAAATCGTGATTGACCTGAGCGCTTTTTGAGGCATGAAGATGGCATTAGTTTTTTCATGGTGCGTTTGGAGCCAATTCGTAAAATAACAAATAAGGCAATTGCGAGGTATTGATTAATCAAAGCCGCATGAACATTATCCCGGATGTACTCACGTCTTCAAGGGGTGTCATGGCCATTTTCATTCTGCTCCTCGGTGTGCTGCAGGGTGAAAATGGGCTGACAACCATCATCATTCTCACCATTGCTTGCTGGGTGACAGATGTCCTGGATGGCAAACTGGCACGTCAGTCCACAAAACCCACTCGTTTAGGAGGCTTTGATCCGATTGCGGATTGGGTATTGGCTGCTTCAATTGCCCTTTGCCTGGTGCTCTGGAAGGTTATTCCCTGGTTTGTGGTCGTGATTGTCATGGGGATCGTGACCTTCAGCACCAGGCTGCTTCATTTTGTGGCTCCTCAAAAATTCTTCATAGGATTGACCTATGGGGTTCTTTTTGTCTATCTCTGCCAAAAAAAGCTGGTGTGGGCTGTGGCGATGGTGGGCAGCCTGGTTTTGCTGGTTATTCTTAACCCACCACGCGCAAAACAGCAGGTGAGAGGTTTTTTTCGTGAAATTGCTGAATTTATCAGAGGGGTGGACAAAGGGAATCCTGAAGATTAAATCTTTTGATAGGGGGATTGACAGGCTCGTTATTTCATAAATTGCAGCAAGTGATATTAGATGTTCAGAAGTGGGGACTCATTTAACCATATGACACAGCAGATTGAAGGCGGTCATTAACGTGAAACAACAAATTGATGTGCTCACTATCTGTATATAACGTAGGATAAGTTACAAAAAGGAAGAGCGGCACATTTTCCTCCCAGCCTGGCCCTGGCTTAGCCCCATACGACGCGCGGGGAGTCACCCCGTAATAGTTCTGCCAGCAGTTCACCTTCACGGGACCCGGCGCGATCTGCCAGCAGGGTGATCACATCTCTCTCTGTGACCGTTTCTTCCGGCTCTACGCCAACCTGCCTGAACAGCTCCCGAACCGTGGCCTCATCCAATCTGAGTTTCTCGGTGATCTCAGTCAGGCGATACCTGATGGGATACGCTTCAATCACCGCATCCAGGAAATTGACCACTCTTTTCAAATCATCCATCGTCAGCGCCAGGTCCCCGCCTGTCAGGTCAATCAAGGCTTCAATCTCGCTGATCAGATCCTCGCATTTTTCATGGATATTCCTGGCGGCCACGAGCACCTGGTGCTTAAATTCTTCTTGTTCCTCAGATGTCATTTCAAGTGAATTTTCATTGCTCATATGATGCTGCCTTTCAATTTATGTATGTAGAGGTTTCGTGAGGTTGGTCTCACAGGTTAGTCAGAGTCCATTATATCTATTATTCTGTGAAAGGTTGTTCCACTCAAATCTCTTGGATATCGCCATCCATCGATATTAATCCTCTATTTGTGGAAATGAAGCCGGTCATAGGTTTCCCTGGGCTTGCTGATTAGTTTTTCTACTTGAGAAGTTTGTTGATCCTGTCAGCAGCCAATTAGCCCGTGATCGGTGAAACCATCCGTTGTGAAGGAATTGATCAACCCACCACAGTAGGCTTGTTTTTCTAATAATCGGGGTGTACGGCCGAATTTTGCTAAGAAGGCAGCGGCTGTCAATCCGGCTGCGCCGCCGCCCACGACAATGGTGTCATATCTCATCATGTCTTTTCCAAAAATGGTTGAATCAATGCTTCTGAACGTGCCCAGACCTCCTGCCGAATTTCCGGTCTGACGGCATACCAAGCTTGGTTTTTCTTCAGTGGTCAGGTTGAAATATCTCCCTGTGACCCCTACCAGGCTGGTGTCAGCCGCCAGGAAATAAATTGCCTTAGCAGACCTTACAGGATCCTTGAGAAGACAGCGCAGGACGAAGCGTTTGTAACAGCGATAGAAAAAACCATTATTCATCCCAATATTGGACCGCACAGCTTTGGGGAAGGTTTAAGTTTCAAAATCATATCATTCAACACGTTGATGAGGTTTGGGCACGGGTTCCGCACCTGTGCCACAGGTTGTCAATTAATGGGACATTTCTTATAATATGAAGCATAGTGAGCAAGCAATTTCTAACTATCATTGGGCTGTTGATCATCCTGGCTGTCCTGTCGGCTGGAATTAGCGCCTGTGACGTGCGCGTCGAGGATCATACCGCCCGCGAAAGGACACAAACGCAGCTGGCTGCAGCGGTGGTGGATGCGGCAACCAGGACGCCAGCCCCAGGTGAGACGTCTTTTAAGACA
>Ga0209121_10000787_pt1 | contig 33875 bp, 38 predicted proteins | sample Cruoilmetagenom3_FD_187292 | JGI IMG/M metagenome (GOLD analysis project Ga0209121, IMG submission 187292) | Oil polluted marine microbial communities from Coal Oil Point, Santa Barbara, California, USA - Sample 3 (SPAdes) (version 2) | ecosystem: Environmental > Aquatic > Marine > Oil seeps ... | reverse complement strand
ATGGGCAAGATCCTTTGTGCTACCCGGGGAGGGGAGGATAGTTGGCGAACCCAGGATGAGGCTATCAAGTTGGCCAAAAAGCGGGGCGATGAACTAATCTTCCTCTATGTGGTGGATATAAGTTTCCTGGATAAGATCGCGGCGCCTATGGTGATTGATGCGGAGAGCAGCGTGGAGAAACTGGGTGCGTTCCTCCTGGCTATGGCTCAGGAGCGCGCTCGAGAAAAGGGTCTAGAAGTTCAGGTCGTCATTCGAGAGGGGAAAACCCGGGAGGAGATCAAGGCGGCGGCGAAGGAGTTGGGAGTGGATACCGTGGTCTTGGGTCTTCCCGCCGAGGGAGGGGTCTTCCGAGAAGAGGCGATCCGGGCCTTCGCCCGGGAGATAGAGGTGGAGACGGGAGCGGAGGTGGTACTGGTCTAGCCACCACTTTAGTACCGTTGACTAGGCGGTTGGAGTGAACTATAATTAAAGCCATGAGGGAGTGGATGGTACGGTTTAGACCTAAGTACGGCTCTGCCCTGAAGTGGCTCTTGCCCGGTATGCATGTGAAGCGGTGGCTCCTTCTCCTCTTGGGAGGGATTACCGTTCTCAGCCTGGGGGTAGGGTATATCTTAGTTGAGATTTACCGCACTTGGATTTTCCCCCCCATCTTCTATTATCTCACCTTACAGTTCATCCCCCGTCCTGGACGGGCTCTTCTCTTTGGGGTGCTGGGCCTAACTGCGGTAGTCATGGCTATCGTACAGTTGAACAGGTCTCTCCTCTCCGCCTTCCGTTCTCCTGGAGACAGCCACCTAGTGGATATCATCTACCGACACAGGCACCGGAGCCGAGGTCCCAAAGTGGTGGCTATCGGCGGGGGGACGGGGCTCTCCACGCTGCTCAGGGGGATGAAAGAGTATACGGAGAACATCACCGCTATCGTCACCGTGGCCGATGATGGGGGGAGTTCCGGCCGCCTGCGGCGAGAATTGGGGGTCCTGCCCCCTGGCGACTTCAGGAACTGCATCGCCGCCCTGGCCGATGCGGAATCGTTAACCACGCAACTGTTTCAGTACCGTTTCAGCGAAGGGAGGGGTCTCAACGGCCACAGTTTCGGCAACCTCTTCATCGCCGCTATGGCTGGGGTGACCGGGAACTTCGAGCGGGCTATCCTGGAATCGGGGCGAGTGTTGGCCATTCGGGGGCAGATCTTCCCCTCCACCCTGGAGAACGTGACTCTCTGTGCTGACCTGGGTGAAGAGGAAGCCGAAGGGGTGATGCGGGTGGAGGGTGAGTCCCAGATACCCAAGGCCGGGAAGCCTATTGAGCGGGTATATCTGGTTCCCGGCGGAGCTCCCGCTTACCCGGGAGCGGTGAAGGCGATCCTCGATGCGGATCTTATAGTGGCCGGGCCGGGGAGCCTTTATACTAGTGTCCTTCCCAATTTGCTTGTCCCGGGCATCGTTGAGGCTTTGCGAGCCTCTCGGGCCCTGAAGGTGTATGTCTGTAACGTGGCCACCCAGAAAGGGGAGACGGACCATTTCACCGCTGGTGACCACATAAAGGCGCTGGAACAGCACGTAGGGAGAGTCTTCGATCATGTGCTCCTAAACGATAATTTGGAGGTCCCGTTCCCCTCCCATCTGACCATCGAGATCGTCTCTCCCCAGATACATCCCGCCCAGGAACTCCGAGTGGTTGCCGCAGACGTGGTGGATGGAGAGAACCCTTGGCGCCATGACTCAAGAAAATTGGCCCGGGTACTATTGGGCTTATACTATAAGGAGCGGAATGAGAGCAGGTGGTCGGGTTCCAAGAGAGAAGGTGGTTGAGAAGAGAGTGGGTTACTCTTGTAGAGTGGTTGTTCTAGCCCACCACTTAGGGAGATAGGTGGTTGATTGTGTTAGGGTATGGGGATGAGGGACAAAGTCTTTCATCCCTCTTCTCGTTGCAGGGGACGTAGCAGAAGGGATAGATGTGCAGGAGAAAGTGAGTATTCTCGGTGAGCAACGGGATGCTGCCCAGCGAGGCGGATCTCCAAGGGTGGCCTCCGGTTTTCCTCTTCGGCGGCCTGGTGGTACTACTCTCCGCCCCGGTGGGCTTCGTGCCCCGCATCCCAGCGGAGGTCATCTACCCTTTGGAGCGGCTGGGGGGAGCCATGCGAGGAGAAGAGGTAGAGTATAGGTGGACTAATCAGGAGGTTGGCTCTCTCGGGCGGCGAGGAAGAGAACGATAACCGCCACAACCCCCAGGACGAGGAGGGCATAAAGTTTGTATAGACCCGGGGGGAGAAGCAGAGCCAGTCCGCCGAAGGAGGCGCAGAGGAGGTAGAAGAGAAGAACCACCCGACGGTGGGAGATCCCCATATCCAGCAGGCGGTGGTGGAGGTGTCCCCTGTCGCCGCGCAAGGGCGAACGACGCTGCCGGAGGCGGTTCACGATCTGCCAGGCCACGTCCAAGATGGGGATCCCCAAAACCAAAAGCGCCGTGGCTGCTTTAGCCCCACCGATGATGGAAAGGGTGCCTAGAGCGAAGCCCAGAAAGAGGGCTCCTGAGGTGCCCATGAATAGCCGAGCGGGGTAGAAGTTGTAGGGGAGGAACCCCAAGGCGCAGCCGGCCAAGGCTAGGGGGAGGAGGGCGATGCTCACCTGGCCCAGACGATTGCTATGGACAAAGAAGATGAGGGAGGCGATCACCGTGATCCCCGCCGCTAGGCCGTCTAGGCCATCTAGCCAATTAACGGTGTTCATCATCCCCAGGAGCCAGAAGAGGGTGAAAGCGATGGCGAACCAGGTGGGGAAGCGGATGAGGCCTCCGAAGGGGCTGGCGATCTCGTAGATGACGGTGCCGGAGAGGATGGCCACCCCTGCGGCCAGGAACTGAGCCAGGAGTTGGGGCCAGGGCGAGAGTTCCCGCTTATCATCGTAGATGCCTACCAAAAGCACCACCAGAGAGCCGACTATCACCCCGGCCAAGCGCCGGAGTTCGTGGGGCAAGTCGAGGCGAGCCTCGAGGGTTAGGGGCAGTAGGATCAAAGAGAGCCCTATGGCGATCAGGAAGGGGACAAAGAGCGCTACTCCCCCTAATTTTGGCGTTGGCGCCTCGTGCAAATGCCTGGGCTCACGAGGGTAGTCTAAGAAGCCAAAGCGCCGCGCCACTCTCTCCACCAAGGGAGTCAAAAAGAGAGCCAAGAGCAGAGGCACGACGAAGATGGTCAGATAGAGCACGATCTACCTTTCTATCTACCGTAAGAAAGGGCAACCTTTGGGGGTTGCCCTCATTCTAGGGTGCTCGGTTTCTTCTATCAAGGGTTCGAGAAGCGAGCCAGTTCCACCCCTGCCTCAGCCAGGAAGTTGCGGGCTAGTTCATCGGGATACTCCCCGGCGTAGATCACCCTCTTCAGGCCCGCATTGATGATCATCTTGGCGCAGGTGTTGCAAGGCTGGTGGGTGACATACATGGTACCCCCGGCGATGGAGACGCCATGAAAAGCCGCTTGCAGGATGGCGTTCTGCTCGGCGTGGAGGCTCCTCTGGCAGTGGTCGTCTTCGATGATGCAACCCGCCTCCAGGCAGTGAGGCAACCCCTCTGGAGCGCCGTTATAGCCTGTGGTGAGGATGCGACGCTCTCTGACGATTACCGCCCCCACCGAGGCCCGGGGACAGGTTGACCTTTGGGCCACTTGCCGGGCTATCCCCATAAAATATTCGTCCCAGGTGGGGCGTATCTTGGCACTCATCTAATTACCCCGTCCCGAACTGCCTGTCCCCGGCGTCCCCCAGTCCGGGGACGATGTAGCCCGCTGGGGGGTCCCCCGGCTTCACTGGCTCACCCGTCAGGTGGTCGTCGATGGCCGCGATGTGGATATCCACATCTGGATGGGCCTCAGTAAGCCTTTTCACCCCCTCAGGGGCAGCGATGACACCCACGAATTTGATCCGCTTGGCCCCCCACTTCTTCAAGATATCTACCGTGGCCACCGCCGAGCCCCCGGTGGCTAGCATAGGGTCGAGAATTAAGCAGACCTGCACTGTAGGGTGGACGGGGAGTTTACTATAATACTCTACCGGCTCTAGGGTCCTATGATCTCGGTAGAGGCCGATATGCCATACCTCCGCCGAGGGCATCATCTCCCAGATCCCCTCCACCATCCCCAGCCCGGCGCGGAGGATGGGCACTAGCCCGATCTTCTCGGTCAACTGGTACCCCTTGGCTGGGGCCAGAGGGGTGGTGACCTCCACCTCCTGGAGTCCCAGGTCCGCCGTAGCCTCGTAGGCCAGGAGGCTCGATATCTCCCTGATCAGTTCCCGGAACTTCTTGGGCTCGGTATTCTTGTCCCGCAGGAGGGTCATCTTATGCTTGATAAGGGGGTGAGTGGACTCCAAAACTGGCATCTTGCCCTCCTTTATTAAAAGGCAGCGGACTGGTTTCCGCTGCCCTTTCCTCTCAGGCTTTCCCGGTGCGCTTGAGGAGCGCCTCCCACCGCCGATCCACCTCGGCTTGGAGTTCCTCTATGATATGTTTATTTTCTTCCTTGAAGAGGTGGCGGAAACGGCCTTGGGGTTTCAAGAACTCCTCGATGGGGAGTTTCTCCTTGGGCCGGTAGGTCAGTTTCCACTCTCCTCTCTCCACCTCGTAGAGGGGCCAGAAGCAGGTATCCACTGCCAGGCGCAACACTTCCATGGTCATATTGGTGGGGTGGCGCCAGCCTCGGTTGCAGGAGGAGAGAACATCGATGAAGGCCGGCCCTTCGGCCGCCACCCCTTTGCGCACCTTCTGCATCAGATCCCTCCACCGATGGGGAGAGGCCTGGGCGACGTAGGGGATACCGTGGGCGGCCACGATGGCGGTGAGGTCCTTGCGATATTGGGGCTTGCCAGGGATAACCTTCCCCGCTGGCGAGGTGGTGGTCCAAGCGCCATGGGGGGTGGCCCCAGACCGTTGGATGCCGGTGTTCATATAGGCCTGGTTATCGTAGCAGATGTAGAGAAGCCTGTGCCCCCGCTCCAAGGCCCCCGAAAGGGCCTGGATGCCGATGTCATAGGTGCCCCCATCCCCGCCAAAGGCCACGAACTTTATATCCCGCTCTTTCATCTTTCCCTGTTTCACCAGGGAGCGGTACATGGTCTCTATGCCGCTCAGGGTGGAAGCGGCGTTCTCGAAGGCGTTATGGATCCAGGGGATTCGCCAGGCGGTGTAGGGGTAGATGGTAGTGCTCACCTCTAGGCAACCGGTGGCCGTGGCCACGATGACCGGTTCATCGATAGCCAAAAGCACCTGGCGAACGATGGTGGGAGCGGCACACCCCGCGCAGAGGCGATGACCGGGAGCCAGCCGCTCTTCTCTCTTGGAAAGTTCTTTCAACTTAAGCGCTGTAGCCATCTTTTTCTCCTCTAAATCTTAGGCCGCGGTAACGACTTCTTGTTTGCCTTCCCTCACGCCCAGCCAGTTAACTAGGCGTTCGATCTTGTCTGTTTCGGCGATTTGCAAAAGATCGCAGAAGACACTCTCGATCTGATCAGGGGTGGTATCCCGGCCGCCGAGGCCGAAGATGTAATCAACCACCCTGGTCCTCACACCTTGAACCTGCAAGGCGGCACAGATCTCCATGAAGAGGGGCCCACCCAAAGCGCCGAAGGAGTCGGAGCGGTCCATCACTCCCACCACGGCTTTATCTCTTAAGGCTTCCACTATCTCTTGGCTGGGGAAGGGCCGAAAGCAGCGAGGTTTGAGTAAGCCCGCTTTTATCCCCCGCCCCCGCAGATCGTCCACCACGCCTCTGGCCGTTCCCGCCGTGGAGGAGAGGACCGCTACCGCTACCTCTGCATCTTCCAGCCTATACCCTTCTAACAGGCCGTAGGGGCGGCCGAAGGTTTTGCCGAACTCTTCCCCTACCTCTATCACCATCTCTTTGGCCCGCTTTATAGCCTCCGCTTGTTGTTTCTTATGCTCCATATAGAAGTCGTAGAAGTCCAAGGGGCCATAGGTGACCGGGTTATCGATATCTAAGAGGGGGTAGGTCGGTTGAAAAGGACCGATGAATCGCTTGACCGCTTCATCCTCCTCTATCTCTACCCGCTCCACGGCGTGGCTGGTGATGAAGCCGTCCGACATCACCATCACCGGGAGACGTACCTCCTCTCTCTCAGCGATCCGCACCGCCTGAATGGTGTTGTCATAAGCCTCCTGGGCGTTCTCGGAGAAGAGTTGTATCCAGCCCGCATCTCGTGCCCCCATGGAGTCGGAGTGATCACAATGGATGTTGATGGGGGCGGAAAGGGCGCGGTTCACCACCGGCATGACGATGGGGAGCCTGGTAGAGGCGGCGACATAGAGCACCTCCCACATGAAAGCCAGCCCCGCTGAGGAGGTGGCGGTCATCACGCGGCCGCCGGCCGCCGAAGCGCCGATGCAAGCGCTCATGGCGCTATGTTCGCTCTCTACAGTGATGAACTCCGTATCCACCAACCCATCAGCCACGAACTCAGAGAAGGTTTGGACTATGGAGGTCTGAGGGGTGATGGGGTAAGCGGCCAGCACATCGGGGTTAATCTGGCGCATCGCTTCTGCGGTGGCCGAGTTGCCGTCCAAAGCCATATATCTGCCCATATCTCCTCCCTATAGAGGGTTATTCGGTTTCCTTGACCATAGTGATCGCCTCGACCGGGCAGACCTGGGCACAGATGCCACAACCTTTGCAATGGTCCAGGTCGAAGCCTTTCATCTTCTCCTCTTCGACGAGGATGGAACAGTCGGGGCAATGGATCCAACAAAATAAGCAGTGGGTGCACTTCTCCAGATCGAGGACCGGGCGCTGGGCCCGCCAGGCACCGGTGATATATTCTACCGCGTTGCCCGCCTCTACGATCAGGCCCCCTTCAGGTATCTCCCGCCATCCCGCTTCCAGATCGACCACTTTATCCCTCCCTTACTTCGCGATAGGCCCGCTTAATGGCCTCCACGTTCTGTTCCGTTACTCGCGAGCCGAACTTGTGGCCGAACCTCTCGCGAGTCTTCTCTATCAGATCTTCCAGGGCTACGAAGCCCGTAGCCTTGACCAGAGCCCCCAGCATGGGGGTGTTGGTGATCTCCCGCCCTAAGGTATCCATAGCGATGCGGGTAGCGTTGACGGTGAAGACCTTTCCCCTCTTGAACCCCAACCGCTCTCGGATCTCGGCAGGGGGTTCTTCTGTATTTAGGATGAGGACACCCTCTTCCTTTAACCCTTCGGCGATGTTCACGCTGCCTATGAGAGTGGGGTCCAGGACCAGGACCACATCCGGTTCTTGGATCTGGGAATGGATATCGATGGGCTCCCTGCTCAGGCGAGTGAAGGCCCGCACCGGGGCCCCTGCCCGCTCTGGGCCGTAGTCCGGAAAGGCTTGGAAATATTGACCGCTGTCCAAGGCCAGATCAGCCAGCATCTTGCCAGCCGTGACTACACCTTGGCCGCCGCGGCCATGCCAGCGGATCTCTGTTAACTCGGCCATCTATCCTCCTTTCCCACAGGGATACTTTACGTATAGGCGTAAAAAAAGCCCCTTCCATCGGCTTGGGCAGATATCGTCATTGAGCGCCCAAAGAGCACACCACATATTATAGGGTAATAGTGCCGAAAAATCAAACGGTGGCTATTGAGACTGTTGAAAAAGTGGGATAGATCCTTTGGCAATCGACAATTTCTCCCGCAGACTGTTAGAATTTGAACGATTGTAGGGACACAAGGCAGGAAGACACACTGCACATCAACTTCTTTCCCACTCTGCTAAACGAGGAGGTGTTTTTCAACAATCTCGGCTATTAGAGAAGAGCCTTTCTCGCAGGGGATGATATGCTTTGGGCGCTATCCCATGGGGTAGCCTTGCTGGTAATGGAGAATTCTGCTCCATGGGGTGGGCGAGAAATCATATCCGCCTCTTTCTCTCTAATTCCGTTTTGCATTTGAGACATAGCGTGGCTTGGGGTATGGCCTTCAGCCGAGCAGGGTCGATTCTTTCCCCACAATTCTCGCAGATGCCATAGACTCCCCTTTCCGCTAGGGAGAGGGCGTACTCCACCGCCTCCAGTTCTCGCTGCAAATTTCGCAGGAGAGCCAGGTTCTTCTCCCGTTCATAGAGAGCAGGATCTCCCTCCTCCAGATCCGTCTCCACCTTGCTTCTGATGCTATACTGGAGGCGCCTTATCTCGGCTGCTATCTGGTTCCGCTCGGCCTTCAACCTCTCTATATCATCGCTCATCTGATCTCCCCCCTGGAGCCCCTTGGGTAGGAAAGGCACCGCTTACAAGTAGTAGAGAAGCGATGCCCTCTTTATCATCTCCGATCTAATGATATATACTACTTTTCCGCGGATCCGTCAAAGAGGATTGGGCAAAGTTTGAGGAGAGGAGAGGAAATTTATGACCCTAAACAGGTGAAAAGCACTCCTTTTCGTGGTTTTTAGTGAAAAATCAATCATTTCTGGTTTCTTCACCCTATGGGAGAGAGGCTTGCCATCTACCCTATCTTTGGTATAATGAAACAGAAGAGGTCAAATTGTTGGAAAGAACCGTCTCTCCAAAGTCGAGGACCGACGAGGTAGCGGTGGAGGCCCTTCTCCGCCCTAAGACCTTGCAGGAGTTCATCGGCCAGGAGAGGGTGAAGGAGAATATTAGGATACTCTTGGAGGCTGCTCAGGGGAGAGGAGAGGCGGTAGAGCATGTGCTCTTTTGTGGCCCTCCAGGGTTAGGCAAGACGACTCTAGCCAATATCATCGCTCACGAGATGGGGGTAAAGATCACCGTCACCTCAGGGCCGGCTGTGGAGCGGGTCCGCGACTTCGCGGCCATAGTGAGCCGGTTGGGCGAACGAGACATCCTTTTCATCGACGAGGCCCACCGCCTCCCCCGGCCGGTGGAGGAGATGCTCTATCCGGCCATGGAGGACCGGTGTCTGGACATAATTATGGGAAAGGGGCTCAAGGCCCATACCCTTCGACTTCGACTGAGGCCTTTCACGGTGATAGGGGCTACCACCCGTATGGCCCTTATGACCTCCCCTTTAAGGGCTCGCTTCGGCGTGCTCTACCGCTTGGGCTTCTACACCATTTCAGCCATGGAGCAGATCGTGCGCCGTTCGGCGAAGATCCTGGGTGTGGAGATCGAGGAGGGGGGGTGCCAGGAGATCGCTAGGCGGGGGCGAGGGACCCCTCGGGTGGCCAATCGACTTCTGAGAAGGGTGAGGGATTATGCCCAGGTACGGGCCGATGGGGTGATCACCGCTGAGGTGGCCCGCCAAGCGTTGAAACTTCTGGAGGTGGATTCTCTAGGTTTAGACGAGGTCGACCGGAGGGTCATCGAGACCATAATTCATAAATTCAACGGCGGGCCGGTGGGGGTCGATACCATCGCCGCCTCCATCAGCGAGGAGGCGGATACCATCATGGATGTCTATGAGCCCTATCTTTTGCAGTTGGGGTTCATCGACCGGACGCCAAGAGGGCGGGTGGCTACCAAACTGGCCTACGAGCACCTGGGCCTCCCCTACGAGGAAGGGCCGCCGACGCTATTTTGAGATGCGCGTAGTAGATTCAAGAGGTCGTGAACTTTCCCCCTGCTCGGGAGAGAAGGCAGAGAGGCTCCTGAAGGAAGGGAAGGCGACTATGGTCGAGGGCGAGCCCCCGACCATACGCTTATCCTACGAGGTCGAGTGGCGGCCAAAACCGAAGGAAGCGGGGCCTCTCAAAAAAGGTGAGGGCAAAAAGATACTGCTCCACATCTGCTGTGGCCCCTGCAGCACCTACCCTATAGGTCGCCTTCGGGAGGAGGGGTTCTCCGTCACCGGTTTCTGGTATAACCCGAACGTCCATCCTTTCTCCGAGCACGAGAGAAGGCGGGAGTGCATAAAGGAGTACGCTCGAAGAGTGAGTCTTCCTATGATCTGGTGGCCGAACTATGAAATGGTGGAGTTCCTCCACCGGGTCTCGGGCCACGAGACTAAGGGAGATCGTTGCTCTATCGATTATCATATGCGATTGGAGAAGACGGCGGAGGTGGCCGCCCAGGAAGGGTACGACGCCTTCACCACCACTCTGCTCATCAGCCCCCATCAGGACCAAGCGCTGATACGGGAGATCGGCGAAGAGTTGGGCCCAAAGTACAATGTGGAGTTCTATTTCGAGAACTTTCGGCGGGGTTGGGCTGAGCGGGGGCGTCTGACGAAGGAGCATAACCTCTATAGGCAAAACTATTGTGGCTGCATCTACAGTGAGTGGGAGAGGTATAAAAGCAAGGGATCTTCGGACGGAGATGCGTCCCGTGCAGAGAGTGGCTAGGGTAGCAAACGCGCCTTTGACCTATTTAGTCATCGCCATCCTGGTTCTTTTAGTCCACCAGGCTTTCTATCTTAGAGAGTTGGGCTATGACGCCGTGGATGACGCTTACATCTCCTTCCGGTACGCGCAAAACTTCGCCCTAGGGCACGGACTGGTCTTCAACATCGGCGAGAGGGTAGAGGGGTATACGAACTTTCTCTGGACGATGCTCCTCGCTCTATTCATCTTGGTGGGGGTCGAACCTGGGCCCCTGGCCATGGCTCTAGGAGGCCTCTTCGCCCTGGGAACTATGGTCTTAATCTATGGCAAGTTCGCTCAGAAGCCCCTGGTGCTTGGTCTCTCTCTGCTCCTCCTGGCTGCCGATGGTTCTTTCGCCCTCTGGTCTGTGGGGGGGATGGAGACGGCCATCTTCACCTTCTTGTTGCTCTCTGGCATCTTCGCCTATCTCCAGGAGGGGGAAGACGAAAGGCTGGCGCTCCTTTCGGGCCTGCTCTTCGCCCTAGCGGCCCTGACTCGCCCTGAGGGGGTCTTGGTCTTCGTGGTCACGTTGCTCCATCGGGCGTTTCATCGGCTATTCGTGGAGCGAAGGCTCCTCGCCTGGCCTGACCTGCTTCGGGTTTTCTCCTTTCTAGGGCTATATGGGCCTTACTTCCTGTGGCGCTACAACTACTATGGTTATCTCCTCCCCAATACCTTCTACGCTAAGGTGACTACCGAAGGGGTGAGCGCTCAGGTAGCACGAGGGTTCGCCCACTTGCGTACCTTCTTGAGGGTGCACCTTGGATGGTTGCTCATGCTTTTGATCCTGGTGCCCCTTCTCAAGCGGAAGGTGGGTTTCGCTTGGAGTTACCTGGTTTTTGTAGTTTCAGTCTATCTCTCTTATATCGTCTATGTGAGAGGGGATTGGTCGGTGGGCCGTTTCTTCGTTCCCATCCTCCCTGCTCTCTACCTCCTGGTGGCTATGGGGGTCGGCGAGGCTTACATGAGCCTCCAAACTAGGCTGAGAGGGAGGGGCCGAGAGGGGTATTTTAGAGGGGTTGGTGGCCTCCTTGTCCTGGGAGGGGTGTTGACCCTCTTTAATTTCTCCTCTCTGGGCGGAGAGCATGAGCTTTTCATCCGTCGCTTCCAGGCTAAGGAGGCGACCCGGGCCAGGGTTACCTTGGGGAGATGGCTGCGGGAGCACCTCCCTCTCGATACCTTCATCGCTGTTGATGCGGCCGGCCAAATCCCCTACTACTCTGAGATGAGGACCCTAGATATGTTTGGGGTGAACGACGAGCATACGGCTCATATGAAGGTGGAGACCATGGGCCAGGGAACCCCGGGCCATGAGAAGTTCGATTTCGATTATATCATGTGGCGGCGACCGGATCTGATTATCGTTTATGGCAACTTCCTGGATGGCTCACCTGTGTACGAGAGGGCCGACGATTGGGAATGGACGAAGGATGAGGCCCTGCGCGGGTTTTTGACCATCTACCGCCGTCGGGATTGAGGGGTGATGGCGAATATCGGCCGGATGTTGGTCATCTTGGGGGTAGTGCTCATCGTTTTCGGTTTGGCTTTGATCTTGGCAGGCCGCATCCCCTTTCTAGGGCGGCTTCCAGGGGATATCCATATCCGGCGGGGTCAAGCGGAGATATATATCCCTTTAGTCACCTGTCTTCTTCTCAGCCTCTTGGCCACCTTGATCCTTAACCTTTTGGCACACTTCCTCCAAAGGTAGTTGATTTGCCGCTTTTAGTGGTAGTCCAATGAAAATCGAGGAATTCGATTACGAGATACCTCCTCATTTGATCGCTCAGCACCCTCTCGAGCCCCGGGACGCCTCCCGACTTATGGTCATCAGTCGGGCGGAGGGGAAGATTGAAGATCGCCGTTTCCGGGATATCGCCGACTATCTTCGCTCCGGCGACCTCTTAGTAGCCAACGATAGTCGGGTCATCTCGGCGCGCCTTCGAGGCCACAAGGTGCCCACAGGGGGAAAGGTGGAGTTGTTGCTCACCAAAAAGCGGGGAGATAGGCTCTGGGAAGGTTTAGTGAGAGGGCGGAAAGTTAGGGTGGGAAGCGAGGTGGAGTTCGGTGTTCCCCCCTCCTCAGTTCGAGCCAAGGTTCTTGAAGTCACGGAAAGGGGGCGCTTGTTTGAGTTCGATTCTCGTGTGGATCTTTGCCAACTAGGCGAGATCCCTCTCCCGCCTTATATCCACGAGCCATTGGAAGAGGGGGAGCGGTATCAGACGGTATACGCTCGCCGAGAGGGTTCGGTGGCCGCGCCTACCGCGGGGCTCCATTTCACCCCTCAACTCCTGGAGAAGGTAAGGGCTAAAGGGGTGCAAAATCTTTTTGTTACTCTGCACATCGGCCCCGGCACCTTCCGGCCGGTGAGAACCGAGGAGGTGGAGGAGCACACGCTAGAGGCGGAGTATGGCGAACTCTCCCCCTCGGTGGCGGAGGCTCTCAACCAGGCTAAGGGAGAGAAGCGACGGGTGATAGCGGTAGGGACGACCACTGTCCGGGTCTTGGAGACGGCGTATAGCGAGGAGGGGATAACCCCCTATAGGGGCTGGACGGATCTCTATATCTACCCTGGCTATCGGTTTCAGGTGGTGGATGCCCTGATCACCAACTTCCACCTGCCCCGCTCGACCTTGCTTCTCTTGGTATCCGCCTTCGCGGGGAAGGGGTTGATCGATGAGGCTTACCGAGAGGCGATCACGCGGGGTTACCGTTTCTACAGTTTCGGGGATGCGATGTTCATCGTTTAGAGGTCTTAGAAGGCCGAGAGGTACGAGTGGCTGGGTTGCTGGTCACTCTTATGTTACAGGGGACTTTTGCCACGAAGGGGTTTTGGCAGGGCGATAGAGTTGCAGCCCTGGCTGAGGCCATGTATATTTGGGGGGAGTTGATTTTATGGAAAGTTGTGTTAAAATGAGACTGCCATAAAGCAGGACTAAGGAGAGGCCCATGGAGGAGACGAAAGTAAGGGAGAGGATCGATGACTTTCTGGAGCATCTCTCCGTGGAGAAGGGGTATTCTCCTAACACCTTGTCCGCCTATAAGATCGACCTTACCCAATTTCTCGACCACTTGATGGCTCTGGCGGAAGGGAGGAGGTGGGTTTGGGCGGGGGTGGAGAAGTCAGACATTATCTCCTACATTATGCGTCTGAAGGAGGAGCGACAGTACGCTTCGTCCACCGTGGCCCGCAAGGTAGCGGCCATTAAGTCCTTCTTCCACTTCTTGTGGCGGGAGGGCCACATTAGCGATGATCCCACAGCCACCCTCGACTCCCCCCGGGTGGAGAAGCGGCTCCCCAGGGTCATCTCCTTCGAGGAGGTGAAAACCCTTCTCGCCCAGCCGAGCAAAGGGGGTGGCGCCAAGGGGCTGCGCGACCACGCTCTTTTGCACCTGCTCTACGCTACCGGCATGAGGGCCAGCGAGGCTGTATCTTTGAACCTGGACGATCTGAACCTGGCTTCCGCCTCGGTTCGCTGTTGGGGAAAGGGCTCGAAAGAGCGGATAATCCCCATCTACGCTCAGGCTGTGGAGGCCTTGCGGGAGTATGTGGAGAGGGGCAGGAGGGAGTTCCTGAAACCGGAAAACCCGGGGGAGAGGGCCCTCTTCCTTAACCAGCGGGGAAGGAAATTGACCCGACAGGGGCTATGGCTCATAGTTAAGGGGTATGTGAAGGAGGCTGGGCTCCCTGAGGGGGTGACGCCTCATACCTTGCGCCACTCCTTCGCCACCCACATGTTGGACGGCGATGCGGACCTGATAAACGTCCAACAACTTCTGGGACACGCCAGCGTCTCCACCACTCAAATCTATACCCATGTGTCCAGCGAGCGGCTGCGAGAGGTGTACGACAGATCGCATCCCCGAGCCAAAGAGTAGAAGGGAGAGGAGATGGGTTATCTGGAGAGCCTGATGGGGCGGCATGAGGGGATAGTCTTCAAGACGCGACAGCATTGGCTGGTAGTCCTGCCCACCATCCTCATCAATTCTTTGCTTTCGCTGCTCATAATCGTGGGGAGCGTCCTTCTTGTGAGTCGAGTTGGCCCTTTGGTCTTGTTAGCCCTCTTGCTCTTGGTCTTTCCTTTAGGGAAGTTGGCCCTTGACCTCCTCAACTGGTGGAATGAGGTATACGTAGTTACCAACCGGCGGGTGATCCAACTAGAGGGGGTCATTAACAAGCATTCCATAGACTCTTCCTTAGAGAAAGTGAACGACGTGGTATTGGAGCAGTCGTTTTTTGGGAGGCTCTTAAATTATGGCACTGTGCAGATCCTCACCGCCAGCGAGATAGGGGTGAACCTCTTTGAGCGGGTGGCCCGACCGGTGAGGTTCAAAACGGAGATGCTCAACCAAAAGGAGGGTTTAAGTCGCTTGGAGTTGTTCAGAGCCGAAGCGGAGCGGGTCAAAGAGGCCCCCAGCGCCCATGATATCCCTGGCTTGATCGCGGAACTGGATGAGTTGCGCCAGAGGGGGATCATCACCGAGGAGGAGTTCCAGAGGGAGAAGGGGGAACTTCTGGAGAAGTTATGATCTATGACTTTGAGGAAGTGGAGAGGGTAGCGGGCCAGATTCGAGCGCCCCTTAAACCTCAGGTGGGGATTATCACCGGCTCTGGGCTGAGCGGCTTGGCTCGCGAGGTGGAAGAGCCGCTGGTTATCCCCTATGAGGAGATACCCGATTTCCCCCCGGCCACCGTGGAGGGGCATCCGGGGGAAATGTTTTTGGGTTATCTGGCTGGAAAAGCGGTGGTGGTGATGCAGGGGCGGGCCCACTTTTACGAGGGTTACTCGCTGGAACAGATCACTCTTCCTGTACGAGTGATGCGAGCGCTAGGAGCCGATACCCTCATCGTCACCAACGCTGCTGGTGGCCTGAACGAGAGTTTCAAAGCCGGTGATCTAATGCTCATCACCGATCACATCAGCCTGGTGGGGATGGCTGGTCACAGCCCTCTATTCGGCCCCAATGATGGGCGGTTGGGACCCCGGTTCGTGGATATGTCTGGGGCTTACGATAAAGAACTGCGTAAGATCGCCCTGGAGGTGGGACACGAACTGGGGCTTGAGTTGCGGCAAGGGGTATATGTTATGGTGGGAGGTCCCACCTTTGAGACACCGGCGGAGATCCGGTTCCTTCGCCTCATGGGAGCGGATGCGGTGGGGATGTCCACCGTCCCGGAGGTGGTTGTGGCCCGGCATGGAGGGATGCGAGTCCTCGGCATCTCTCACATCAGCAATATGGCGGTCCTTACAGGATCCCGTCCCAAAGGGATCCCGTCCCACGGGGATCCCGAGGGATGGGAAGGGATGGGACACCCTATCAAGAAAGAAGAAGGGCTCCACGAGGAGGTACTAGAAGCGGGGGAGAAGGCGCTCCCCAAACTTCTGGCTTTGATCAAAGGGGTCTTAGGTAGGATCTGACAAGGGGGGGTGCTGGGGGTTGGTGAGGGGGGACGAGAGGCCTTCGTTCCCCTTTGTGGTAAAGGGCGCTAGTATGACCGTTTTCATCGAGTTCTTGGCTAAGAACGCCTTCTGGCTATATCTGGCCTGTGGGTTGGTGATGCTCTTCTATCTTCGGGCTATCGTGGTGGCCTGGCGGGAGAGGGGCGCCGCTCTTCATATCGCTGAGAAAGAGGCGGCTACCAGTCGGGCTTACCACTCCGCCTTGGTTATAGGGGGCTTACTCTTGGTAATGGGGGTGGTGGCTCTTATAGTTACTTTGGCCCCGGCTCTAGGGGGGCTTCCCGGGGAAGAGTTGCCGGAATCGATGCTCGTTACGCCTCCTCCTGCCTTGTCTCCTCTCCCTATGACGCCTACTCCCACCCTGGAACGGCCCACCAGGCCAGCAGTGGTGATACCTACTCCCCCTCTTTTCCCCCCTTTGCCCTCTCCTACACAGCCTCTTCCAGCCCCAGCCTGCCTTAACCCCCAGGTCAGGATCACCTCCCCCGGGATGGGGGATAAGGTGAAGGGGAGGGTGGAGATATGGGGAACCGTGGATATAGCCGACTTCTGGTACTACAAAGTCGAGTTCGCTATGGGAGCCGAGCCTGCAGAGGATGATTGGCATTTTATAGGACCCGAACGGGAGGACGCCAAAGCCCCAATCACTAACGGCCATCTGGTAACTTGGAATACCTCCGGGCTCTCTCCTGGGGTGTATTCCCTCCGCTTGGTGGTGGTGGATATCGCTGGAAACTATCCGCCTATGAATATCTGTCGCTTGCAAGTATTCGTAGAATAAGAAGGAGAAGACGTTGAAAAGAGCAACCGTTATCCTCGTTCTAATTTCGGTGGCGCTTTGTCTCTGCCTCATCTCTTGTCTCACGGCCATTCCGGTAGCCTATAGGCTGGCTACCTGGCCCAGGCCCACGCTGGAGATGCCAGGGCCTACGCCGACATTGGAGATGCCAGAGCCTATACCCACTCTTCCACCCACCATAGAGATTACCCCTATCCCCCAAGTGGGGGTAGAGACTTGGGAGTTGTTAGAGACGACAGAGGTTCCGGCGCGAGACCTCATCGCCCTGACGGAACGGCTCAAGCGTGTGGAGGGGCCGATCCCGAAGGTGGTCAGGGAGAGCGCCCCGGATTATGAGATCGGCCATGAGGAGATCTTCTGGGTTTCCAATGTGGATACCGATGAGCATTTCCAGATCACCGCTCTGCTCCTCTACGCCACGCCCCATCTCTATATGTGGGTGGAGAAGGGTGTTGATGTGGACCTGGAGCGGCTTAAGGAAGCGGCGGATATCTTCGAGGAGAAGACCTATCCCACGGATCGCGAGTTCTTCGGCAGCGAGTGGACGCCCGGAGTGGATAGCGACCTCCACTTGAATATCCTCCACGCTCGGGGACTAGGAGACTCGGTGGCCGGCTACTACTCCAGCGCCGATGAGTACTCGCGTATAGTGCACGAGTTCTCAAACGAGAGGGAGATGTTCTATATCAACGCTGATAATGTAACCATAGGCAACGACTTCTATAACGGCGTCCTGGCCCATGAGTTTCAGCATATGATCCACTGGCACAACGACAGGAACGAAGATACCTGGCTTAATGAAGGGTTCTCTGAGTTGGCAGCCTATCTAAACGGTTATGGGACCGGCGGCGCGGAGATAGCCTATGCCATGCGGCCGGATACGCAACTGAACTCCTGGCCAGATGAGCCCGGCGAGGCGGGCCCCAACTATGGCGGTGCTTACCTCTTCACTTCCTATTTCCTAGATCGCTTTGGCGAGGAGGCGACGCGGGCCCTGGTGGCTCACCCGGCTAACGGCATCGCCAGCGTGGACGCCGTTCTTTTAGAATGGGGGTATAGTTTCGATGAACTCTTCGCCGATTGGGTAGTGGCCAACTATCTTGACGACCCTTCTTTGGAAGATGGGCGGTATGGCTATCGGGAGTTGCATATGGGGGTGGGCGACGTTTACTCTTTGCGCCGTTATCCGGTGGAGCAGCAGGAGACGGTCCACCAGTATGCGGCCGATTATATCGCCTTCCAGCCCCAACGGGATCTGAAGATCGATTTTCAAGGGGCCACCTGGGTGAAGGTGATGGATAACGAGCCTCATAGCGGTCGTTATCAGTGGTGGTCTAACCGGAGCGACGAGAGCGATATGACCCTTACCCGCGCCTTCGACCTCAGCGGGGCGGAAAGCGCCACCCTCGGGTTTTGGGCTTGGTATGACATCGAGGAGAACTGGGATTACGCCTATGTGGAGGTCTCGACCGATGGCGGCCAGACCTGGGAGATCCTACAGGCCCCTTCCACCACCGATTATAACCCCAACGGCAACAGTTTCGGTTGGGCCTACACGGGGATGAGCGGCGGAGGGGAGGAGCCTCGGTGGATTTGGGAGGAGGTCGATCTGAGCGACTACGTGGGAGGGGAGGTATTGATCCGCTTCGAATATATCACCGACGACGCCGTTAACCACCCCGGCTTCGCCGTGGACGACATCACGATCCCCGAGTTGGGCTACGAGTACGATGCGGAGCCTGCCTTGGAAGGTCATCGGGAGGGTGAGGATGGCTGGGAGGCGGAGGGGTTCATCCGCATGGAGAACGTCCTCCCCCAGAGGTGGATGGTGGAGGTGATAGAGTTCGCGGGATGGGAGACGAGGGTGCACAAGATAGAACTGGACGAGGAGGGGAAGGGGGAGTATCTCATAGATGCGGATGAGGTGGATCAGGTGGTCTTAGTGGTCTCCGCCCTGGCTCCCACCACCACCGAGGTGGGGACGTATAGGTATGAGGTGAGGGAGGTGGAGTGAGGGAAGGTAGGGGCGACAGAGTGAGGAGGGAGCGATAAGCTCCCTCTTGTGTTGTCAAGGATGGACCCCAGGAGTCAGCCCTAGGCAGTTTGTATATTATGAATTGCGCAAGATTCTCAGATAACATATGATGATTAGCCGTGAGATTGTATCAATTGACTTGCACTTCTGGACAACCTGTGGTATAATTATTGTAATTCTAAAGGCCGGAGGTAGGAAATGTTGAACGATGAGAGCATTAGGCTCCTACGAGAGATCCGGGATCTATTGGTGCCCGTAAGCGATGCCTTTCAGGGGGAGTATGAGGAGAGGCTGCGAATCTTGGGCCTCATAGAGGAGGTTGTCAATACCGGTGCGCGCAAAAGGGTATATCGCCTCATGAATGGTCTTCGGACGCAGGCGGAGATTGCCAAGAAAGCAGGGGTTAGCCCCGCGATGGTGAGCCGCTTGGTTCCTCTACTATTGGAAGCAGAGTTGATTGACATCGTGCGGGATGGCGCGGTAGAGAAACCCCGTGGACTGTACCATCTTGAGACAGGGCGGCCAATACGGAGGAGGGAACGTGGCGAGTGAGAAAGACCAGAGGGTGAAATTTGAGCGGGAAACCGTAGGGTTACTCAGGGAGATGTTAGCCTGGATTAAGCTGGAGGCGCGACCGCGGGTGGCGGCGCGCCTAGCGGACATTCTGGATTCTACGGAGAAAAAGCTGGTCTATGAATACTCTGACGGTACAACGGGAGTGAGAGAGATTAGTGAGATGACCGGGGTAGATAAGAATACTATTTCAACATGGTGGGGCGAATGGGATGGTTTGGGTATCATGGAGCGAGCACGAACCTGGAAAGGCAGACGGCAGAGGCTGGTGTCACTAGGAGATGTGGGAATCGAGGTGCCCGAGCTGCTGAAAAAGGAGGAATAAATGGCTGAGCAGTTGTGTCTGTTCGCGAACATAGAGAGGGCTGAGGAGTTCGTAAGGACTGTCAACGAGCTTAAAGAACTCGCTGAGGAAACCCGTAGCTATCTGCGCATACTGTGCGCTCCATTGTATAACAAGGCCCTATCCAAGGTGCTGCCATCACAGGAGGAACGGGCGGTCTATGTTGCCAGTCGTGAAGGTTCTTCGTCTAGAGATGTAGCGAAAGCCACAGGCGTGGGGTATAAGAAGGTGCAAAAGTGGTGGAGGGTATGGAAAGAACTTGGTATTGGCAAGTCAATCCCAGCGAAGGGAAAAAGTGAAGGCTTTAAGGCTCGATACAGCCTGTTAGAGCTAGCCCTTGCGGTGCTGGAAGGAGAAGTGGGAGTGGATTAGTCCCCAATTGCTAAGGGAGGGTATATGGTTAATAGGCATCTGAGAGAGGCAGTCCGAGAGGCTCTAAAAGAGAGAGGTAGGGGTTTTTCGGATCGAACCATGCAGTATGACGTTGTTGAAATAATGGAAGATTGTTCCTGGGCAACCAGGAATCAGGCATGGCTGGTTTACGCCAAGGAGCTAGGTATTGACATAAGAAAATACGAAGACAACAAAGAGGAGCTAAAGGAGGTTAATGAAATACTCAAGATGCGGACTGCTTCCGCACCGGCCATTCAACAAGTGGCACGGCCTCGGCGTAAGCGTACCGTTGCCAAGGTGAGCGAACCTTCGCCCAGAGAGAGCTTTGACTTCGTCTCCGACCCTAAGATTAGGGCCATATCCCAAAGGGATTACAAGGAGCTGGGAAAGGTGCGTAGTGCGAAGGCGTGCAAGAGCACTATCATACTTTCGGGGGGCTTGTTAGAGGCGTGGCTTTCAGATGCCTTGAGCAGACGGCCTGACGAGGCGAAAGCCTCCTACAAGAAGTTATACCCTGAAAAGAAGCGAGTGAATTGGACACTAGAGTGTCTAATCGGCATTGCCGAAGATTTGGAAATCATTACACCGGGGGCAACGCAACTGAGTCAAACTCTGCGGGAATATCGAAACCTGGTCCACCCTGAGAAGGAAATCAAGAGCGGTTACAAAGTGGAAAAGGAGGAAGCCGAGATCGCGTTTAATATGGTGCAGATTGTGATGCGAGATCTAAAGAACCCCTAGACTTTGCTAAACATCGCAAGAAGGTTACGCGATAAGGTTGTATCCTAAGGCCCCCGGCTATGCAGATGGCTTGCCGCTGGTCTCGGATTTTAAATCCGAGACCAGCAGGGAAATCTATATCGGAGTGGCGATGAGATCGTATTCCAGGGCCCCGGTGATGCGGACGGGGGCGAACTTATTTAGGGGCAACTCGCCCTCGATGAGCACCATCCCGTCCACCTCCGGGGCGTCGCGATATGACCGCCCTATACTTATCCCCTCCCCCACTCCCTCGACTAAAACCTCTAGGCTTCGACCGATGAAAGTCAGGTTCTTCTCCTTGGATATCTTCTGCTGTAACTCCATAGCCCGCAACCGCCGTTCCTCTTTTACCTCCTGGGGGAGTTGGCCGGGAAGTTCCGAGGCCTCGGTTTCCTCTTCTTGCGAATAGGTGAAGACCCCCACGCGGTCGAACTTCATCTCCTCTAGGAAGGCGAGGAGGGCCGCGAACTCCTCCTCCGTCTCCTTGGGGTAGCCAACGATGAAGGTGGTGCGGATGGCGATCTCCGGCATAGCCCGCCGAAGGTCGGCTATCAGAGCCCGCACTTTCTTCATATTGTGGGGGCGCTTCATCCGCTTGAGGACGCCAGGGTGGGCGTGTTGGAGGGGGAGGTCTATATAGTGGCAGACCTGGGGATGGGCGGCCATCACCTTAATCAGGCGGAGGGAGAGGTGGCCGGGGTAGGTGTACATGATGCGCAGCCATTTGAGTTCCGGGACGGAGGCTAAGATGGCCTCGATGAGGGGCGGGAGGCTGTCCTTTACCCCTCGGTCGCTCCCGTAGGCGGTAGTGTCCTGGGCGATGAGGATCAGTTCCTTCACCCCCTGGCTTACCAGTTGGAGAGTCTCTTGGAGGATGGCATCTTTGGGCTTGCTCATATAGGGACCTTTAATCTGGGGTATAGAGCAGAAGGCGCAGGGGGCGGAGCAGCCGTCGGCGATCTTTATGTAAGCGGTGGTGGAATGGGCGCGGCGGGCCACGGGGTGGGAGGCCACATAACGGGTAGGCGAGGGGGGCAACTGGAGAGCGGGGATTCGGTCCTTTCTAGTGGATAGAGCCTCTATCAGGCTGACGATCTCCGGCCACCGCTGGGTGCTGATTATAGCATCGATGCCTGGCACTTCTTGGAGTAGGCCCTTACCGTACCGCTGCGAGAGGCAACCGGCGGCGATGAGGTATTGGGAGGGCTGCTTTTCTTGGGCGAAGACCTGGAGAGCGGTTAGCGATTCTGCCTTCGCCAGGTCGATGAAGCCACAGGTGTTAACGATGAGGAGGTCAGCCTGGGAGGCCTGGTCCGTAGCCTCATAGCCAGCCTGGCGGAGGAGTTCGCTCATCCCCTCCGAATCGACGGCGTTCTTGGGACAGCCGAGGGTCAAGAGATAGAAGCGCATCTGGTTACCCTGTGGATGGCCAGACAAGGAGGGATCACTCCGTGGGGGTAGGTGAGGGGGAGAACGTAGCCGTGATGGTAGGAGTAGCCGTGATGGTAGGAGTGGCGGTGATGGTGGGAGTGGCGGTCATGGTTGGCGTCCCAGTGGGGGTCAGGGGAGGGCCGATGGCGGGCGTGGGGGTGAGAAACTCTTCTGCCCTCCACCCCACATCCACCACCTCACCTTCCTCTCCCAGAGGGGGCATCTCCTGGCCGTTGAGGACGGCCCGCACCCCAGCGGCATCCCCCACATGTAAGGCTATCATCTCGCTTGCGGACCAGGTTTGGGTCTCCCCGGCATCGAGAAGCCCTCGGAAGACCTCCTCTCCGTCAACGATGACCTCCAGCCAGGTCCTGGTGAGGATTTCGATCTCCAGTCGTAGCCCGGTGATGACTACCTCGGTAGGGGTAAAAGTGGGGCTAGGGCTGGGCGGTGGGGTGCTGGTGGCTGTCGCCTCTGGGGTAGGGGAAGAGGCTTCCACAGTCGACGTGGCCAGGAGGGGGGTGAGGATGGGGGCCAGGTATTGGCGGTAGCCCCAGAAACCGAGAAGCCCCACAGCCACGAATATCACCAAGATGACGATGAGATCGGGCGAGAGGAAGGGAGGGGAGGCTAAGGCTTGGGAGGCTGGGGGGATGGGGGTGGGGGTTACCTCTTCTTCGCCGAAGAGGCGCATCACCTCGCTTATATCTAACCCCAGGTAACGAGCGTAGTTCTTCAAGAGTCCCTTAGTATAGATGCGGTCGGGGAGGACGCCGTAATCTTCCTCCTCCAGGGCCTTGATGACCCTCTCGCGGATCTTGATCTCCTCTTCGACTTCTGCTGGGGAGACCCCCTTCTGCTCCCTGGCTTCCCGGAGCATCTCGCCTAGTTCGCCCACAATCTAATCTCCTTACTAAGAGGGGACGATGCTTGAGTAGTTGTCCCCTTCCTTGAAAACAGGCCAAATATAAACTCTCCCTTCTCAAAAGTCAAGCCACATCCTTTGGTTTGACTAGATTTGATGTTGTGCTATAATATGCGCTGAATAAGGACTAGGTATGAGTATACGGAGTTACAAAGCAAAGGGTCAAGGGTCCAACCCTTGGTTTGGGATATTCTTCGGTAGCCTTTTCACCATCTTCATCATAGGGGGGATCTTCTGCGGCTACCTTTTCTATTCCTCGGTGCGGGAGGTGGTGGCTCATGCTGGGCTTCAGACCTTCGTCAATGTGCCCATATTCCGGCCGCGGGAAAGCGATCTGCCGGTCCCCGATTGGAGCCAGAAAGAGAGGGTGAACATCCTCCTCTTGGGGGTGGATCAGCGGCCCCAAGAGGTAGGCCCCTGCCGCACCGATACCATGATATTGGTGACCGTGGACCCAGCCACCAATACCGCAGGGATGCTCTCTATCCCCCGGGATCTATATGTGGAGGTACCGGGATACGGCCTGAACCGGATCAACGTGGCCCACTTCATAGGGGATCGGGATAATTACCCGGGAGGAGGGCCGGCTTTGGCCAAGAAGACGGTTCAGTACAACCTAGGTGTGCCCATCCATTATTACATTCGGATCAACTTCCAAGGGTTCCGAGATATTATAGACGCCTTGGGGGGTATAACCGTTGAGGTGGAAAGGGAGATATGGGACGATAAGTACCCGGACGAGAACTACGGCTACACGACCATCTACATACCAGCCGGGGTTCAGCAGATGGATGGGGAGACGGCTTTGCGATATGCCCGAACCCGACATAACGGTAGTGACTTCGTGCGGTTGCGACGCCAGCAAAAGGTGCTCTTCGCCATCAGGGAGAAGGCGCTCAGTTTGGACCTTATCCCTCGACTTCCTGACCTCTTGAGAACTATGGGCTACACAGTCGATACCGATCTTGACCCCCAGGAGGTGCTGGCTTTGGCTCAGATAGCCCGCCAGATCGAGAAGGAGGATATCAGGTCCGCGGTGATCGATGAGACGATGGCCGTTTCTGTCATCCTACCTGATACCGGCGCTAACGTCCTCTACCCTCTCCGGGACAAGATAGCCGAGGTGGTGGAGGAGATATTCTCCTCACCAGCGGAAGGCGAGGAATGAGATGACCTTCGACCGTTATGAGGCCCTCAGAGGTTGGGCTGAAAAGAGCGTTTTGTCCTCGGGTGAGATACTGGAGATCTCCATCGCTCTGGGCAGTTGTAGTCTGGCGGTGGGAGCTGGTGAGGTCTTTCGAGCCGTGGATGAGACGCTACGGCGGGAGGGGCTTCAGGCCCGGCTCCGCAAGACCGGCTGTCCTGGCCTTTGCGGCGACGAGGTGCTGGTGAGCATCGCCAAACCTGGCTATCCCCCTATCACCTATCAAAAAATGACCCCCCTTTCTGTTCAGGAATTGGTGGTCGATTTCCTGAAAGGCGATGACCCCCGCTCCGATCTGGCTTTAGCGGCCGAGGAGTCCCTAGAGGGCATCCCTTCCTGGAAGGATATGCCCTTCTGGGCGAAGCAAGAGCGACAGGTCTTAGCCCACTGCGGCCAGATCGATCCTGGCTCCATCGAGGAGTATATCGTCAGAGATGGCTATGGGGGGCTGGCCAAAGCCTTAGAGTTGACCCCTGGGGAGGTGATCGCCGAGGTTACAAAGTCGGGGTTGCGAGGCCGGGGAGGAGCAGGTTTCCCCACGGGGAGGAAATGGGAGTTCTGTTGCGCCGCGCCGGGCGAGGTGAAATACCTCATCTGCAACGCCGATGAATCGGAGCCCGGGACCTTCAAAGATAGACTGATCATGGAGGGGGATCCCCATCGGTTGGTCGAAGGGGTGGCCATCGCCGCCTACGCCATAGGTGCTCAGGAGGCTTATATCTACGTCCGGGGTGAATACCCTCTAGCAGCGGAGAGGCTGGAAGGGGCTATCCAGCAGGCTCAAGAGGCTGGGCTCTTGGGGGAGAGGGTTCTTGGCTCGGAGTTCTCCTTAGAGGTTAAAGTTCACCGGGGGGCCGGGGCTTATATCTGTGGCGAGGAGACGGCTCTCATCGAGTCCCTGGAGGGGAAGAGGGGTGTCCCTCGCATGAGACCTCCTTACCCTCCTTCCTATGGCCTTTGGGGCAAACCCACTGCGGTGAATAATGTGGAGACCTTAGCCACTCTCCCCGACATAGTCCGGAAAGGGGCCGACTGGTACAGGAGGTGGGGCACGGAGAGGTCACCGGGAACCAAGGTCTATACCCTCTTGGGAGATATTCATCGTCCCCTAGCCTTCGAGGCCCCCTTGGGGCTGACCCTGAAGGAAGCGATAGAGGTTTACGGAGGTGGGGTCGAGAACGGCTTTCGATTGGCCCAAACTGGGGGGAGTGCCGGGACGGTGGTGCCTGAGAGTAAGATAGATGTCCCCTTAGATTACGATTCCCTGGCGCGATCCGGCGTCTCCTTGGGCTCCGGAGCCCTTTTGATAGCCGATGAGAGTCGGGATATAGCCAGCTTCCTGGCCTCGGTTATCAATTTCTTCCGCGTCGAATCGTGCGGAAAATGTACCCCTTGTCGAGAGGGCACGCTCAGGGCTCAGGAGATCCTGGAGAGGCTGGCAACAGGTAGGGGTGAAGAGGGAGCGTTGGAGATGCTCACCGCCCTGGCCGAGGCGTTACGTTTGGCCTCCTTCTGTGGCTTGGGGACAGCTGCGGCTCTACCCTTGGATACCGCCTTGGAGCATTTCAAAGAGGAACTGGGGCGGAAGCGCAGGGTCATCGAGCATAGAGGGGTGGAGATCACCTCGGGAGAGGGTAAAGATGGGTTGGCATCTCCAGATGTGGAGCGGGTGGCGGAGATCATCGCCCAGCATGGAAAGGAGCCCGAGGCGTTGGTGGATACCCTGCGCGACCTGGACACCCGATGGGGATACCTGCCCCGGGAGGCTCTCCGGGTCGTGGCCCAGGCTTACCAGATGACTCCCAGCCAACTCTATGGGGTGGCTAGTTTCTACTCTCTCCTCTCTACCATTCCGCGAGGTGAGCACCTGATACGCTGCTGCGAGAGCGCGCCTTGCGAACTCTCGGGTAGCGGTGAGGTCTTAGAAGCGGTGAAGGAAGCGTTGGGCATCGATGTGGGCCAGACGACGGAGGATGGGAAGTTCACTTTGGAGGGTGTCAGTTGCTTGGGCCTCTGCGGGGTAGGGCCGGTCCTCACCATAGATGAAAAAGTGTATGGGCGGCTGACCCCGGAGGGGGCGAACGATATATTGAACGGGTATAGGTAGGCGTCTCTATGGGTGAGATCACTCTAAAGATAGACGGGAGGCTAGTAAAGGCGGAGGAGGGGATGACGCTCCTTCGGGCGGCGGAGAGTGCAGGCATCTATATCCCTGCCCTCTGCGCCGATGATGATCTGGAACCTTTTGGCGGCTGTCGCCTCTGCATCGTGGAGATAGAGGGGTGGGCAGGTCTCCCTGCGGCCTGCACCACTCAAGCGAGAGAGGGGATGATAGTGAGGACCGCCTCTCCCCTCATCGATAGGGTGCGCCGCACCCTGGTGGAACTCCTGATGGCCAACGGCCACGGTGATTGCCTCACCTGCCCGGCCAACCAGCGGTGCGAACTGCAGAAGGTAGCCGCCTATGTGAGGCCTCGAGAGGGCCGCTTCTTGGGGGTGGAGCGTGCCTACCCTTGGGATGATAGCAACCCCTTCTTCACTCTGGATATGAATAGGTGCATCCTCTGTGGCAAATGCGTGCGTACCTGCGATGAGATCCAATTTCTGCATGCCCTCGATCTCGCCTACCGAGGGTATGAGACGAAGGTTTCGCCCGATTTCGACCAGCCTTGGCTGGAATCGATATGCGAGAACTGCGGCCAGTGTGAAGCCAAATGCCCGGTAGGAGCCATATACGAACGGGCTAGGCTGGAGGGTGTCCCCTCGGCGGAAACACGAACCGTATGCGTCTATTGTGGTGTGGGGTGCGGGCTCTATCTTCTCACTAGGGGGGAGAGGGTGGTGGGTGTGCGGGGCGACCCAGAGAACCCGGTCAACAGGGGCCGTCTCTGTGTCAAGGGCCGCTTCGGCTACGATTTCATAAACCACCCGGAACGGTTGACGAAGCCCCTCATCAAGGAAAGTGGCCGGTTTGTGGAGTCGACCTGGGACGAGGCTTTGGATTTGGTGGCCAGGCGTCTCTCAGGGATCAAGAAGGAGCATGGGCCTGAGGCCATCGCCGTCCTGGCTTCAGCCAAGGCCACTAACGAGGAAAACTACCTGATCCAGAAGTTCGCCCGGGCGGTGATAGGGGGTAACAATATCGATCATTGTGCGCGCCTTTGACACGCCAGCACGGTGACCGGTCTGGTCACAGCCTTCGGAAGCGGAGCCATGACCAACTCCATAGGTGATCTGGTGGAGGCGGAGGCTTTTTTGGTCATCGGTTCCAACACCACGGAACAGCACCCTATCATTGGTCTGGAGTTGCGGGGGGCGGTGCGGCGGGGGGCCAGGCTCATCTTGGCTGACCCCCGAAGGATAGATCTTGCCCGGTACGCTATCCTCCACCTCCGACATCGGCCAGGGACGGATATCGCCCTCTTGAATGGCTTGGCCCATATCATATTGAAGGAGGGTCTGGAAGACAGAGTGTTTATCTCCCAGCGGACGGAGGGGTTCAATGCCTGGCGGGAGGTGGTGGAGAAGTACACCCCGGAGAGGGTGAGGGAAATCACGGGGGTGGAAGTCGAAGACCTTTATGCAGCGGCCCGCATCTACGCTACCTCAAAGCCAGCAGCGCTTCTTTACGCCATGGGGATCACCCAACACACTAGCGGCCACCAGAACGTTTTGGCTTGTGCCAATCTATCCCTGCTCACCGGGAATATAGGCCTCCCTGGCGGAGGGGTGAACCCCTTGCGGGGGCAGAACAACGTCCAAGGGGCCTGCGATGTGGGAGCCCTCTACAACTTCTTCCCCGGCTATCAGCGGGTGACGGACGAAGGGGCGCGTCGGAAGTTCGAGGAGGCTTGGGGGGTGAGGCTTTCCGGCCAGCCGGGGCTGACGGTGGTGGAGATGTTCAACGCGGCCTATGAGGGGAAGGTGCGGGGGATGTACATCATGGGGGAGAACGTAGTCCTCTCCGATCCCCATTCCCGCCATGTGCAGGAAGCGTTGGAGGCCTTGGATTTCTTGGTGGTGCAGGAGATCTTCCTCTCGGAGACGGCGCAGTTGGCCGATGTGGTGTTGCCCGCTGCCTCCTTCGCTGAGAAGGAGGGTACCTTCACCAACACGGAGCGGAGGGTGCAGCGGATACGGAAGGCGATACCATCGGTGGGGGAGAGCAAAGCCGATTGGGAGATAATCTGTGGGGTAGCCAAGCGGATGGAAGGTGTAGACCCCGCCCAGTGGGACTACAGCCACCCCTCGGAGATCATGGAGGAGATCGCGCAATTGACCCCTATCTATGGAGGGATTCGGTACGAGCGTTTGGAGGGAGGCGGTCTGCAATGGCCCTGTCCAGATACCGAGCACCCTGGGACGCCCATCTTGCATGTAGAGAGGTTCTCCCGAGGTTTGGGCCGTTTCACCCCTGTCGACCAGATACCCCCCGATGAGGAGCCAGACGAGGAGTACCCCCTTCTCCTGACCACGGGCCGCGTCTTAGAGCATTGGCACACCGGCACCATGACCCGTCGCGTCCCTGGGTTGGAACAGTTGGTACCCGAGGAGCGGATCCGTATGAACCCCTTCGATGCGGCCAAGCGGGGGATAGAGGATGGCGACTGGGCGCGGATAACCTCGCGTCGAGGGGAGGTGAGGGCCCGGGCGGAAGTGACCGAGGAGGTTCCCCCCGAGGTGGTCTTCATGACCTTCCATTTTGTCGAGGCGGCGGCCAACCTCCTGACCAATCCGGCCCTGGATCCGGTGGCCAAGATCCCAGAGTTCAAAGTCTGCGCCGTACAGGTGGAGAAGTGGAAAGGCTAATGCGTTCGTGGTCTGAACCTCTGGAACCCGCCCTAGGGGCGGGTTTTTGGTTTTATGTTTACTTACCTCACCTATTATGTTATATTAGGTTTGGGGCGCTTTGTATGGCCGAGGAGGATGGAGATGAAGGCGGTGATGCTGGTTGGAGGACAGGGAACTAGGCTGCGCCCCCTGACACTGGGGCAGTCCAAGCCTATGGTGAACAAGCCGCTAGCCAAGCCAAGGGGCTGGCGGATAGATACGCCCGCATCATGGAAGGGTTGCAGGGATAGATGAGTCCTTTTTTCTTCGAGATAGGTGGTCTCACCATATCCGCCTATACCACTCTAGTCGATTTGGGGATCGTTTTGGGTCTCCTGGTCACCTCTCTTTTGGCCAGATGGAGGAAGGCTGACCTCTGGGGCACGGTGGACGCTGCCCTCGTGGTTCTCGTCTGTGGGGTGATAGGAGGTCGCCTGGCCTACGTGGCCCTCCACTGGCCCTATTTTAGTTCCCACTTGAGGGAGGCTTTCTACCTTTGGCGAGGGGGGCTGGCTTTCCAAGGGGCTTTTCTGGGCGGGGTGGTAGGCCTCTTGGGATGTTCTTTCTGGCATAGATGGTCGTTCTGGCGGCTAGCAGACCTTTTGGGGCCCGGGTTAGCCTTGGGCCAGACTATCGGTTGGGTGGGGTGTCTCTTGAGCGGTTGTGCCTACGGCCTACCCGCCCGTGGGGCCTGGGCTTATGAACTACCTGACCTCTACGGCATAACCCTTTTCCGCTTCCCCACTCAAGCCATGATGAGCGGGCTGAGCCTTCTCATATTCATACTCCTCATTCTCTTGCTTTGGCGTATCTCTCGACCCTTCCCCGGCCTTATAGCCCTTCTCTATCTTCTCCTTTATTCTTGGGGAGGGTTCGTCTTGGAGTTCACTCGGGGAGATGAGACCCTCTATCTGGGGCCCTTGCGCTGGAGCCAGATAGTGGAGGCCGGGGAGTTCCTAGGAGCCCTCATCCTCTTGAGGTACCTTTGGAGGAGGTATCAACAGCGAGAAGAGCGTTCCTCTATACCTTGACCAACCCTGTTTCGGGAAGCGATGGAAGCCCCCTCGTTGAGGGTTGGTTTTCAATTAGTTAAGGGTGCCAATCCCGTGATGCACTGGAAAGAGGAAAGCCACGCTCGTAAGTGAGAGTGGCTTCTTGGTCAAGCGTGGAACTACTAGGTGATCTCCACCGTGGCTCCCGCCTCCTCCAGCCTGGCCTTGGCGGCTTCTGCCTCCTCTTTGCCCACCCCCTCTTTTACACTAGAGGGCGCGCCCTCGACCAGACCCTTCGACTCGCGCAGCCCGAGGGTGGTTAGTTCTCGCACCGCCTTGATCACTTGGATCTTCTGGGCCCCTATCTCTTTGAGGATGACGTTGAATTCCGTCTTCTCCTCCTCTTCGACAGGAGCGGCGGCCACGCCAGGCATGGCCGCAGCCACCACCGGAGCAGCGGCGGTGATCCCGAACTCCTCTTGTAGGCTCTTGACCGAGGTGTTGAGTTCCAGGACGTTCGTCTGACTCACCGCTTCGACCCAAAACTTGGCCTTCTCCTCGGTGGTCAAGCCTTTGTAGGCCTCTACTAATTGCTCGGTGGTCAAGGCTTTTGATTCCTTGGCCTTTTTCCTCGTTGTCTTCTTCTTGGTCTCCTTAGCCATCCCGTTCACCTCCTTATTATTGACGGCTTACCCTTGGGGTTCCATCTGTTCAGCCCTGGCCTGCAATAGGTAGATGAGAGTCCTCAGGCCGTCAGATAGGACGCTGACCAAGCCCACCAAGGGTGCCTGTAACTGGGCTATCATTTGGGCCAAAAGTTTATCGCGGGTAGGGAGTTGAGAAAGGGATATCATCTCCCCTTCGCGGATAATCTGGCTGCCCATCAGCCCCCCTCGTATGGAGAGGGTTTTGGTCTCCTTGGCGTAGCCTACTAGTGCTTTGGCTGGGGCCACCACGTCCTCATAACAGAAGCCGATAGCCGTTGGCCCGGCGAAAAGCGTTTCCTCGAAAGGGAGTCCTGCCTTCTCCATAGCCAATTTGACCAGACTATTTTTCACCACATGATAGCCGCAGGACTCCTCCCGCAGACGGTTGCGGAGGGTTCTCATCTCCTCCACCTTCAGCCCTCGATAGTCGGTCATGATGAGGGCCTGAGAGCGGGAGAACTCTTCCACCAGATCGGCTACGATCCTCTCTTTCTTCTCCCTAGAGATAGCCAATTGTAGTCCACCTCCTTGCGCAAAAGGTCTCTGTACCCGCGAGCACAGAGACCTGAGAGATCATGCCTCTATAAGATATCTCCGCCTCGGCAGGCGATTAAGCGCTTCTGCGCCCCTGCTGTCTTCGACATATATTAGATTGCGGATGAATTATACCCTACTTCTATGCCGCTCGCAAGGCCAGAGCTTGCGGGAGATCGACCTTCACCCCTGGCCCCATGGTGGAGGTGAGGACTATCTTCTTGATATACTGCCCTTTAGCGCCAGGTGGCTTGGCCTGGATTATAGCCTCCATGAGGGAGGCTAGGTTCTCCAGGAGTTTTTCCGCTTCGAAACTCACCTTGCCGATGGGCACATGGAGGTTGGCGGTCTTATCGATCTTAAATTCCACCCTTCCTAGGCGGAACTCCTTGATGACTCGAGGTATATCCTCGGCAGGGACGACGGTGCCTGCCTTGGGGTTGGGCATGAGCCCTCGGGGGCCTAATACCCTTCCCAGGCGTTTGGCTACCTTCCCCATCACCTCGCCTTGGGCGGCGATGGCGATATCGAAATCGAGCCATCCCTTCTCTATCTTCTTGATGAGTTCATCGCCTCCTACGTAGTCGGCCCCGGCCTCTTGGCCTATCTTCTCCGCCTCTCCCTCGGCGAAGACCAACACGCGGACCTTTTTCCCTGTGCCGTGGGGCAAGAGGACCACCCCTCTCACCTGCTGATCGGCCTGACGGGGGTCTACCCCCAAACGGAGGTGAACCTCCACGGTGGCGTCGAAGTTGACGAGCGAGCCCTTCTGGACTAACTCGATCGCCTCCGCCGGGGAGTACGATTTAGTTCGGACTATCTCTTTGGCCGCCTCTAGATATCTCTTGCCTCGCTTGGCCACCTATCCCCCCTCTTCGATCTCGATCCCCATACTGCGAGCGGTCCCTTCGATTATCCGCTCCGCCCCCTCTAGGTCGAGGGCGTTTAGGTCCTTCATTTTGAGTTGGGCGATCTCCCGTATCTGCTGGCGGGTGACGCGGCCCACTATCTCTCGAGGGGTCTCTCCCGAACCCTTCTCTATCCCCGCCGCCTTCTTGAGGAGGTCGCTAGCCGGCGGGGTCTTGGTGACAAAGGTGAAGGAGCGATCCTGGTAGACGGTGATTTCCGCGGGGATGATCGTCCCCGCTTGCTTGGCTGTACGGGCGTTATAATCTTTGCAGAAGGCCATGATGTTGACCCCGTGCTGGCCCAGAGCCGGCCCTACCGGCGGAGCGGGGCTGGCTTGTCCCGCGGGGATGTGAAGTTTGATCACGGCCACCACTCTTTTAGCCATCTATCCTCTCTCCACTTGTAAGAAATCCAACTCCACTGGGGTTTCACGCCCGAAGAAAGAGACCAAGACCTTGACCCTTCCCCTATCAGTGTTTATGTCGTCCACGGTGCCCATGAAGTCGGTGAAGGGGCCATCGATGATCCTCACCGTCTCCCCCACGCGGAAGGAGACCCTCACCCTGGGGGTTTCAGCCTCCATTCGCTTCATGATCTTGTCCACCTCTTCCTGGCGGAGGGGGGTAGGCTCATTTCCTGAGCCCACGAAGCCGGTGACCCCGGGGGTGTTGCGGACCACGTACCAGGAATCGTCGGTCATCAACATCTGGACTAGGATGTATCCGGGGAAGATCCTTCTCTCTACCGTGCGCCGTTTGCCATCACGAAGTTCGATCTCCTCCTCGCTGGGAACGACGACCTGGAATATGTAATCCTGCATGGCCATAGACTCGATCCGGTTCTCCAGGTTGCGCTTCACCTTGTTCTCGTACCCTGAGTAGCAGTGGATGACATACCAGGCCGTGCCTTCGGGCAACTCTTCTTCAGCCTCTTCCTCGGCTGGAGCCGCGATCCCTTCTTGAGGCTCCTCTGCTTCTCCCTCAACTTCAGGGGTTTCCTCGGTTAGAACCCCGGCCTCTACAGACTCATCTTGTTCTATACCTTGTCGTTCCTCTTCCATATCCTCTTTCATCTTATCTGATAAGCAAGCCCAACAACTTGGAGAATATATAGTCGATGAAACCCAGGGAGGCGGCCATGGTCAGGGTGACAGCGATGACGATGATGGTCAAGTTAGTGGCCTCTTGCCGGCTGGGCCATGTCACCTTCCGCAACTCAGATCTGGTCTCCCGAAGAAATCGGGGGACGGGGTTCCTCCTCTTGCCCTTGACCATTTAGTACTCCACAATGAGGGGCGGGGGCCCTTTACTTTGCCCTCGCCCCGCTCCACCTTATTATCTACCCTCTGGCTACTTGGTTTCCCGATGGAGGGTATGGGCGCGGCATCGCGGGCAGTACTTGTTCAACTCCAGCCGCCCGGGGTCGTTCCTCCTGTTTTTGGTGGTAGTGTAGTTCCTTTCCTGGCATTCCGTGCAAGCCAGGGTGATCACCATCCTGGCCACTTTCTTGGCCATACGAACCTCGTTACCCTCTCTACTCCAGAATCTTGGTGATGACGCCTGCGCCCACGGTCCGCCCCCCCTCTCGGATGGCGAAATGGGACCCCTCTTCCAAGGCCACGGGGACGATCAACTTCACCCCCAGGTTCACGTTATCTCCAGGCATCACC
>Ga0209121_10000786_pt1 | contig 33913 bp, 25 predicted proteins | sample Cruoilmetagenom3_FD_187292 | JGI IMG/M metagenome (GOLD analysis project Ga0209121, IMG submission 187292) | Oil polluted marine microbial communities from Coal Oil Point, Santa Barbara, California, USA - Sample 3 (SPAdes) (version 2) | ecosystem: Environmental > Aquatic > Marine > Oil seeps ... | reverse complement strand
GCCGATCATTTTTTTACGGCTCCAAAATGTACGGTTGTTCAGGCGCCTGCAGAACTCGTCAGGCTAAACTATATCCTTCCCTTTGGCTTTTAAGCCAAAGCTTCCAACTAAGTTGTAAGACGGATATAAACGGGCTCAAACCGAGGAGCATTTTGTAGTGAACTCAAAATTTAATAGGTTGATACTGGTGAGCTATCAAAATGTCCGAGTTGTCTTCGGCTTATTTCCTGAACAACCTATTTCTCCGCCTAAAAATGATGTGGCAATCTCGGGCACACTCGTCACTGCGCTTGCCCGCCAAGGGAAGAGGGAAATACATTCCTCGATGGGAGACTTACTCTTTCTCTCTCTTGACAGGATGCCATGTATTATTTCCCCACGCTCTCCCCATCTATTTCCGTATTATCGATAATTCGGAAATAGGTTAGAAAAGGCAAGCTCACAGGCAAATAGCCAACAGTTAAATGAAAAATGGAGAATGAAAAAATAAAAACGATAATTAAGAATTAAGAAAGCTTTTGTCCAGAGGATAATCTTTTGGATTGAAAGCGTTTTAGAATTTTACGTTTTATTATTTGGTTTTCAATTTTAAATTTTTCTATATAGTTTTTATTTTTTCAATTTAATTTCTTATTTTAGAAAGCTTGCCCGCCTTTGGCGGGAGGAGCTTTAGCTGAAGCGAGAGTGCCACAAGACTTATAATCCTTTAATTATTTTTTGTCTAAAACAATGAAGAAAAAATATTTTTTGGTCGAAATTACAATTAAGACGGATACAGTCTGATATACTGGCTTTCAAAAGCAAATAAATCATGAGATTGCCACGTCGCTGTCGCTTCTCGCAATGACGTTCTTGCATTCTCCTCCCTTGATGGGAGGGGATTAAGGGGAGGGTGAGCTCTATGTTGTCACATTGCTCGCGGCTTAATAACACACTATTCGTCACTGCGAGCCCGAAGGGCGTGGCAGTCTCGGTTGCAACAACGGAAAGAGAAATTTATCAAAAAAAGACAAAAATAAAAGAAGGCAAAAACTTGAAACAAGTGGATGTTAGCATTGTTTTAGCTGCATACAATGAAGAAAAAGCCATCGCGGATGAACTTGAAATCATCAAAAAAGCCATGGACTCATCCAAATATTCTTACGAAGTAATTGTGGTTGACGATGCTTCTACGGATAATACTGCAAAAATTGTTGGAAAATATCCCCGGGTAAGGTTGTTTGAGAGGCCCATAAATTTGGGAACAGGGGCGTCAAGAAAATATGGGACTTTACAAGCCAAAGGCAAATACGTTGTCTGGTCAGACGCGGATCTTACTTATCCCAACCATCAAATTCCGGAATTGGTAAAAGTTTTAGACGAAAGCGAGCAGTACGACCAGGTTGTAGGAGCAAGAACAAGTGAGCAGGGGCACACAAAAATTCTTAGAGTGCCCGCAAAATGGTGCATAAGAAAACTTGCCATATTTTTAACCGGCTCCGATATTCCCGACCTTAATTCAGGGCTACGCGTGTTTAGAAGAGACGTTGCTTTAAAATATCTTTATCTTCTTCCAAGGGGATTTTCTTGCGTAACCACGATGACCCTTTCTTTTTTAATTAATAATCATCCCGTAAAATATTTTCCGATTGAATATAAGAAGCGGGTGGGGGTATCAAAATTCCGTCCCATTCACGATACGGTCAGGTATTTAACGCAAGTAATTAGAATGGTGATGTATTTTAACCCTTTAAAAATATTTTTACCTGTTGCGGCGGCGTTATTGTTTATAGGGGTAGGCAAGCTTTTTTATGATATTATTGCTCGCGGATTTAGCATTACCGGCTCCACAATTGTCGCATTAATGGTGGCCTTCCAGGTTCTTGTCATCGGGCTGCTTGCCGATTTAATAGTTGGGATGTCTCGCAAGGAATGAATTTTATAAAAGCGGTGCGCGGCAAAAGATATTTTGGCAGAGGGATACTTGTCCCTATATTTCTTGCTATTTTTTGTATGCTAACGGTATTCAATTATGTTAATTTTACCGTTGATGCACGTGCTCCTTTTAGTGTGGACGAGAATGACGCGCTTTTCTTTTCAAAACAATTGGCCGAAAAAGGTACGTTTGTTTGGCACTCGGATTTAAATGAAAAATACGATGTTGATTTTTTTAGGCCAATCCACATAAAACCTTTGGGGAACGATAATTATACCAGCAGAAAGCCCTTTGGATATATAATTTTACTGGCAATTGCCCGTCGTTTGCATATCATCAATTTTGTATCTTCAATAATTGCGGCTTTAGGAATAATCGGGGTTTATTTACTGTCCAAAGAAATTTTTAACGAAAAAGTTGCAATTTTTTCCGGTATCATTCTTTCGGTATTTCCCGCCTATATATTCATGGCCAATAGCCATTTTAACAATTTACCACCTGCTGTTTTAGCCATTTTTTCTTTATATTTTTTCATTAAAACCATAAAAAGCGGTAGAAATTATCTAATCTATGCCTTTTTATGCGGCTTGTTTTTAGGAATTGCCATAACGCAGCGCACCCCCTATGTATTGTTGATTTTGCCTTACATTGCGGTATCTTTAGTACTTTTGTTTAAAAGGAAAGTTGTTTGGCTGGATTTGTTAATGGGTATTTTGGGAGGGGCCATACCCGTTGTTTTTTTGCTGGTGTTAAATAATCGCATATACGGCAAAGCATTGGCTTCCGGTCATGAAATTGAGAGCATATTTCCGTTTAAGATTGCGTTTGGCAACTACTGGCACTCTTTTTATGATTATCTTTTTTCGTACTCTCCACTAATTTTTTTCTTTGGAATATTAGGGCTTCTTTTTCATTTTTGGTCGAAGAAGAACAGGTATTTTGACTTTGTAGTTATCGCAACATCGGCAATATTGTTTCTGTTTTATGGTCGGTCTGCCGGGGGATGGGGCGGGGATTATCCGATTGTAACCGGGTCGATGGCGCGATATTTTCTTCTCACCTATATTTTTCTCATCATTTACACCGCTTATTTTTTGGTGGAGGTTGTGTGGGGTAAAAAATTTGGCAAACCGTATGCCCTTATCATAGCGCTTTTCATACTTATAACATCGCTTCGTTTTGCCTTTGCGCCGGTCGGCAGCTCGCTGGTGGATTATAGGAATGTAACCGATGATTTTGCTTCTCTAAAAAAGATTGCCGAAAATTCACCCAAGAACTCAATCTTCATCACAAAAGATTTGGACAGGGCCGTATTTCCCGTGAGGCAAACTTTGGTATATTACACTTTATATGATTACAATAAAGCGGGCGGTGTGCCTTATTTTTTCCAGTCGATGGAGCCGGTTAATGCTAAGGAAGAATTGGTTCCCATGGTTGAAACCTTAAGAAACGATGATTTCAAAGTATATGTTACGCAGGAGGCAAGCGATTTGGTTTCTGAGCTTAAAAAAGCCGGATATACATTAAAAGGTATGGGCAGACAATCGGTTAGGGTCTATGAAGTTGAGTAAATCGAGGGTGTAGATGATAAGCTTCACATATCCTTTTTTTCTTTATCTGGATAAAGAGAGAAGGGTAAGACGAGATTGCTTCCTTGTCTGCTGACAGATAGGGGCTTAGACTTGGAATGATGCTAAAAAGTGTTAGGGTTCGACACAAGAAGAAAAAGTCACTAAGGTGTTACTTATCGAAAGCGGGAGTTAAGAAGGTGAGAAAGTGAAATATATGAAAGTGTACACAGCGGGCTTGAAAGAAAAAAATAGCATAAATCATAACATCAAAAAGGTATTGGCAAGTAAAAGCGATGTTTTGTTTGCGTATATTCATGGCTCTTTTCTTAAGGGTGATTTTAGGGATATAGATGTAGCTGTTTACCTGAAAAATAAAAAGAGACCAATTAAATATGAGATGGAATTAGAAAGCGAGTTAGAGAAAAAACTTAGGTATCCGGTTGATGTTAGAGTTTTAAATGTGTCACCGCTCTCTTTTAGATTCAAAGCTATAAAAAATGGGGAACTGATATTTTGCAGAGATGAATGTACACGAGTTAATTTTGAAACTGCTACTTTTGTTTTGTATCATGATTTTAGTTTTTATAGAAAAATGTACATGAGGGAGGCGTTAAATCTTGAAGTTTGATGAGGATAGAATAAGAAGACTTTCATCCGAACTCCTTGGCGCAATTAACAGATTAAAAGAGCTTTCAGAGATGTCAGAACAGGAGTTTATCCAAGATGTCCATAAAATGGCAAGTGCAAAATATCATTTTATTGTGGGTATCGAAGCTGCTATTGATATGTGCAACCATATCATATCCCAGAATAAATTGCGGGCGCCGGAAGATTATGCGGATACATTTAGGGTTCTTGCAGAGGACGGTGCTTTCTCAGTGGGATTCTTAAAGAGGTTGATAGACGCAGCAAAGTTTAGAAACAGGCTCGTGCATATATATTGGGAAGTGGAAAACAAAGTGCTCTACGAGATTTTGAAAGAGGATATAGTGGACCTGGAAAAATTCTTCGAAGACTTCATAAAGTTTATTGGCAAGAAAAAGTCGCAATAGCACTTTCTCGCGTCATTGCGCCTGGCCGCCTCTGGCGGGAGCGACCCCGGAGGGTTATTATTCCGTCATTGCGAGCACCCCACCCCAGTCTAACTGGGGTGATTTAAGAAAGAAACAAGGTTTTGGTATGGAGAGTGGTGAGCTTGTTACTTAGGAGGAGCCCGTAGGCGACGTGGCAATCTCAAGCAGAAAATTAAAAGGCATGGGCAGGCAATCTGTGAGGGTCTATGAGGTTGAGTAGGGCGAAGGAGCAACAGTTATGAAGGTTTTGTTTATAGCTGGCAGAGAACCTGCTTATGTGAGAAACGATAATATCCTTAAAGGCTTGAAAAAAAATGAGGTAGAAGTTGTGGAATGTGTATCATCTGCTCCCTCTTATTTTTTGAGGTATCCAATTGTATTGGTGAAGTTTTTATTTAAAAGAGATTACGATGTTGTGTTTGTGGGTTTTCTTGGCCAGCCATTAGTACCTCTCATTAAAAGGCTTACTAACAAGCCGATAATTTTTGATGCTTATCTTTCTGTGTACGATACTATGGTTTTTGATAGAAAGCATATTAGACCAGGAACAGTTATAGCAAATTTATTTTTTAATTTGGATAAACGCTCTTGTGAACTTGCCGATGTGGTTTTATTGGATACTAATGCTCATATAGATTACTTTTGCAAAGAGTTTGGTTTAGATAGAGATAAATTTATCCGTGTATTTGTGGGAGCAGATGAGGATGTTTTTTATCCACGCAAGGCTCCAAAACGTGAAGGTTTTCTTGTTTTTTATTATGGCTCTTTTTTACCTTTGCAGGGCATAGAATATATTGTAGAAGCGGCGAAGTTGCTTGAGTCTCACCCCGATATAAAATTTAAGATAATTGGGAAGGGAATACTCAGTTCAAAAATAAAAGCCAAAGCTAAGAAATTAAATGTTAAAAATGTGGAGTTTGTAGATTGGGTTCCTTATGAAAAGCTGCCAGAGGAGATAGCAAAAGCCGATGTCTGTTTAGCGGGCCATTTTTCGAATTCAGATAAAGCTCAAAGAGTGATACCCACCAAAGCATTTCAGATGATTGCAATGGAGAAACCGGTAATAATGGGAAATAATCCGGCAGCAAAGGAGCTATTTGAGAACAGGAAAAATGCACTCATGGTTGAGATGGCGAATTCTAAAGCTTTAGCTAATGCAATTCTTGAATTAAAGAATAATGATTTTCTAAGAGAAGAAATTGGTGAAGGGGGATATAAAATATTTAAGGAAAAATGTACAACAAAGAGGATTGGAAGAGAAATTAAAAATATCATTGAAAACCCGCTAGAGGAAAAAAGATGAATTGGATGGTTTTGCTAAAAGCAATCCTTTGCTTACCAATAATATTTTTCATACCAGGTTATATCACATTCAATGCTTTTAGGACAGGCAAAATAGAGAATCTAAAGCTCTCCCTGTTTGAAACGCTATTTCTACAAGTCTTGGCCAGCATTGTTATCACCGGATGGATTGCTTTTAGCATTGCCGAAGTAGGTTACTTCTCTCTCTGGATCTTGTGCGGGGTTCTCTTAGTCTATAGTGTTGTTATAGCAGTGATTTTCAGGGCAAGGATTCGCCTCTTCGTTTTTCCCTACCCCAGGTGGAACCACCAGTCAGTGTTTTTTATCCTGCTTTTAGTCCTCATGGTTTGTCTATTTTTTCACCCCTCGGAAGAGATAAACCTGGAGCACGATATTGGTTCATATGTAAACACGGGGGCAAACATTGCCAATACAGGTTCAATTGTTATCCATGACCCGATTCTCAGCACTATGCCTGACTCGGCAATGGACACATTTTACTTAATGTCCCCCGATGATTTTTTTCTTCGTCATACTTCTCAATGGTTTGAAGGCATGCAGTTCCCTGGTCTTCCAATTGTCGATAAAGAGTCGGGCACGGTAGTTCCTTGGAAACCTCTTCTTCAACAGATATGGTTTGCCATCTTTTATTCTATCTTTGGCTTAAAAGGTGCCCTGTATTCCCAGTCACTGCTTGGTTCTCTGGGTGTTCTATCCGTGTTTTTAGTGGGTAAAACCATCTGGAACTGGAGGGTTGGAGCGATTGCCTCTTCCCTCCTTGCCATCAACTATGCTCAGATATTCTTCTCTCAATATACCTCGCCAGTGATTCTATTCCAACTCCTAGCTTTTGCCGGGATAGCCACCTTCATCCTGTTCAGGAGAACACATAACGGGTTTTTCGGCGTCGTTTCAGCGATGTGCTTTGGCCAGCTTTTCATGACCAGGATAGAAGCCCCGCTGATACTCATCCCTCTCGTTCTTATTGTCCTCTACATCTTATTCACTAGCAAACAGAGCAAAATTTACCTCTACTTTATCGTGCCATTCTTGGTTCTATGGTTTCACTCACTGGCGCATATTAATTGTTTTTGTGTGCCATACATCGACACCCTGTTTGCAAATGTACAGTACGCCTACGGGGTAAGTCTGACGCCGACATTAGTGATGGCCTCCCTCCTTGGTATCTCACTGATAATGGCAGTAGTTTTGTTATTTGCTGCCCTTTATTCAAATAAGGTTGCAAGACTAAGCAGGATAGGGCGAAAACTGGCTAGCAGCACATTTATTCCCTATCTCTTGATGCTTGTTACCATATTGCTGATTGTCTACCTTTGGGTTACCTCACCCAACAGAGAGCTGTATTCATGGGCAACAAATCTTATCCCAATTCCTCGAGACTTCGATCCGATAGTGTCGTTGAGCTGGTTTGTGGGCTGGTTGGGTCTAGGACTCGCACTGTTCGGCCTGTTCTTAATGCTATGCCATAAGCCACATGCTGAGAGCTATTGTTTCTTGGGCATTGTATCCTTGACCCTGCTTGCTTATCTTTATACTCTAGCCAATAACCCGGTCTTTCCCTGGGCTATGCGGCGGATGATAACCATTGTGATTCCAGTCATCATGATTCTCATTGGCTACAGCGTCGAGAGGATCAGAGATTTTTTAACCGGCACAATGCCTCTCGGTTCAGGAACAGCGCTCTCAAGGAAATTAATAATGATACTATTGGTCTTGGTCTTGGTGGTGTCTTCAGCAAGCATGTGGCATACGCTCGCAAAGCCACAATTTGAAGGTTTTGTGCACAGGGTGGATAAGATAGCAGATTTTTTCCCTGCTGATTCGATCATACTGGAGGCCAACTCAGGTTCGTTTAATAGGCTTTCTGTGCCTTTGAAGTATATCTATGGCAAGAACGCTATCTATCTGTGGAAGGAACCAACCGATGTTGATGAATTTGTGAGAATGATAAGATTATGGAACCAAGAGGGGAGAGATGTATATCTAGTCGTCTGGCCTGAACGTAGATTCGATTCCATTAAAAGTAAGTTATCAGATACAACTGAGTTTAAATATGAAACAACCTTTCTACTAAAGGTGTCAAAAGTCTCTTGGGAAAAGCACATTTTTACAAATACACGAGAGGAATCGACAGCTGACTTAAAGATTTATAGAGTAATACCACGTTAGACTAGCTCTAAGGAGTAAAGTTTCTTCATTCCTTATGAGCAAGGATATAAAGATATTCCTCTTTTACTAATGTTAACCTAACTAGAAAATCGTCTAATTTTCTTAATCTCCTCGCCACGAATTATATCATCTATTCTCAAGCCCCACATATTTCCCTTGGTATACTGTTGATACAAATTTCTTCTTCTATCAACTCAAGCAGGGCACCCATCTTTAAAAGCAAGGATCATTTTCTTATGCCAATAGGTAGATTCTTTCCTAGCCCTTTCATTATGTTCATAGTCATTTTGCATAGTCCATCAGCTCCAAGGAATTTGCTATCCCTGAACTCAAATGAGCTTAATCACCTATATGGCACTTCCTTCAGACAGAGGGAATATTTCTTGAACCATTGTCTTAACTCGGCCTTCTTTATTTTATGAAGCCGTTTTACCGCTCTTCTCTTGGTCAACATCTGCGGAAGTTTCACCAAGGCATCAGTTTGAGCTCTTAGCATTGTAATAACAATCTTATGCAAAGAATGTTTTCTTGAATATAGAGTGCCTCTGCCTTCTCCCTTTATAGTTGCATATAAAAGGAGTATATTTTTAGCAATATTATAAAACGGAGCTAACAGTACATATTCTAGTGGAAAGTTCTTTATCACATTCCAAATTCTGTTTCGTTCTCCTTGATAAACTTTAAACAAAGAGAATGCTCCACCACTTATAGAATACTTATGAGATACTACGGCTTTAGGTACATACATGCATTTCCAGCCAGCTAATCTTAATTTCCATGCAAGATCGACATCTTCATAATAAGCAAAATATTCTTTATCAAATACACCTACCTCCTCCAGCGCCTCTCTGCGATAAATTGCTGCTCCTGCGCATGCACCAAACACTTCTTCAATCCTTTCATATTGCCCTTTGTCTTCTTCATTTCTTCCACGATCTATTGCTGCTCCATCTTTCAGAATAAGAACTCCTGTAGAATTTATTATATTTTCTCTACTATAAAATAATATTTTTGATGAACAAGAGCCTATCTTCCCATCTCTGTCTATCTCCCTCATCAGTTCCATAAGCCAATTGCGGGTTACCACCATGTCGTTATTTAACGTTACGATGTATCTTGTTTCTGTATCTTTGAGGGCATACTTTATCGCAATATTATTCCCTTCAGCAAATCCGTAATTCTTCTCGTTTTTTATGATTAAGAGTTTTCTATTTGAAGGTAAATTCGTAATTTTCTTTTCTTTTCCACCGCCTGCTTCTGTTTCTTCTCTTGTATATTCTATGATCTTTATTGGTTTGTTGTGTGGATCGTATTTGAAAAACTTAGATTCAACTTTTATTTTGCCTTTTACATACTCTTTTATTTTTTCAATAGATTCATCCTCTGAACCATTATCTACAACAATAACGTCGTAGTTCGAATAAATAATCTGATACAACGATTCCAAGCATTCTATGGTATCTTTCCAGCCATTCCAGTTTAGAATTATGATAGAGACTTTTGGATTCATTTTTTAACACCTCGTAAGAAAAACCCTGCCTGATCCCCTTGCTTATTCGTATTTAACTCTTTAGACATACTCTTAAATTCTTTAATCTGCTTAGACGTGAATATGCTCCGCTTAGGATTTACTCCGTACGAATTTTTTGCCATTAATGGGATGCCACCACTATGCTGCTCACTTCCCCAAAACTGAAAATCAGTAGAATCAAAAATCATATCTTTTATAACCAAGCCAGATTTTTTCACTAAAATTTCAAAACTCTTAAGAGTATGAAGAAAGAAATGACGTGGAGCATCTATTTGAACCCAATTAACACCATAATGGCTCCAAATATATTCTGTCTTTATAGGTATCCTAATAAAACAAATACCATCCTCAGATAATATTTCTGAAACTTTAGCAAGCGTCTCTAATTGATCTGGAATATGTTCGAATGAGTGATTAAAAATAATCAAGTTAAATTTTTGATCATCTGGCAACTCATGAATGGTCTTTTTAAGGAGTTTCATATCCCCGTTTATAGTTTCTTTGTCTATGAATGGATCCACGCCTACCAAATTCTCGAAACATATTTCTTTTAAAAAATAGAGCAAAATACCTGCGCCACAACCCACATCCAGTACTCTTGAATTATGGTTTATTTCTATCTTGCTAATCATATCAAAAACCTGATTTGGATATTTTTTATAAATTACTTTTCCAATAAGTCCTTTTTTAAATAATGCATATTTGTTTCTTCTTATTCTTAAATATCGTTTTATAAAATTATTGGAAAGTTTCTCTTGGAATGAATGATAGTTTGAAGGGTAATATCTTTCCATGTTCCTTGGAATCGCTGCTATTTGGAGACATCCACACTCAGAACATTCAAGATAGGTAAATTCATCTCTAATTCCGTACATCATTTCCTTTATGTGGAATACTTTATTATTTTCTGAATTACTACAGACTTCACAAATCATTTAGTGATCCCTAATTGTTTAAGTTTCCCTATTATTATCTCTGTTGTTTTTTTGGATTCTTCCTTCAATTGTGGAGTTTTCTTTTTGAGCTGTTCTTTAATTGTGTTGTAATTTTCTTCTAAGTATGTAAATTTTTCAATAATTTTACTCGCGCTTATTTCCTCAACATCTATCATAAGATCTGTGCGTCTTAATTTTTCCATAAACCCTTTTGTTTTATGCTCATAGTATATTGCTATAGATGGAACATTTCCTTTTGCAGCAAATATGTTGGGATGGTACCTCATGCCAATAACACAAAACAATTTAGAAATTATTATTTGTTGTACATAGGAATCTACATTTGTAGGAAGAATAGATATTTTCTTCTTATCTAATTCGCGAAGATTTTCGAGCAATGAAACATCAACAAATTCACCGAATAATTGAGGCATTAAAAGTATTACATATCCTTTACTGATTAAATATCTGATTATATCCTGTAATGAGTGCATTATCGTTTCACTCAAACCGTTATAATTTGTATATACGGGATGCCATTTTAAGTCGGTCAATGTCATGCCAACTATCTTTTCATTTTCAACTATCTTTAAAATTTCAGAAATATTAGTGTATTTCTTTATATAATCTTCAGGCATATTATTTTGAAATGCAGAATCTAAAGTCACATAAGAATCCAAACCCAACTGTCCTTTTAAATATTTACTGGAGATTTCCTCTCTCAATATTATAGCAGTCGTCTTCTTGAGTACAAATTTTCTAATGAGGTTTCTAAGTCTTCCCGAAAAAGGTCCCATCGAAGGGGCGTAAAAAAATACTGGTTTGCCTTTAAGTGTTGGGATTAATAATCTATATAAATAAAAAAACTCATTAACCCCATATTTGCCACTATATAAATCGCCGATAGCTGGGCCACCTGGTGCATGAATTACTATATCTGCATCATGGACTGCAGATATAAATTCCTTTCCCTGTTTAGTAAATGCTAATCTTCCAAATGTGATTAATGTCAAAAAAAAGTCTATACCAATGGACAAAATCGATGACGCTTTCTTTTCAAGTATAGGAAATAAATCCAATAACTCTATGTCTTCGTAAGGGAAATATGTGGGGTTTTTGGAAAGTATCATAATTTTCATGTTTTTAATTGGTATTTTTGATATAAAAGAGTCAATCATGGCTCTTATCGCTGCCTCGTCTCCTCTATTGTCCCAATGTGCGTTTAAAACCAAAACATTCAATTTCTTTTCATCTTGCAATCGACTACCAAAGTCTTTTTTTATTGCTAAAGAACACAACTTATAGAAAATTGAAGTATACATTCTTGGGATTTTAACTGGAACGCGCCTTAAGAGGAATTCAAATTTTGACCCTAAATAGCTATTAGTTAATGAGAGTGCTGCTATAAATTTATTAAATAGGCTAATCTTTGTTTTGTGCACAGGTACTCGAGGACACTTTTTACCAAACAATCTTCGTAATTTAATTCTTTCCTTTATGTTAATTTTCTTGAAATGCAAAAAAGTTTTCTGTGATTGAATAACCTTCTTAGGTTCTATATAAGATAACTCAATATGTCTATCAGAGTTTGCGGCATCTATCAAATCTTCACCTTGTTTAGTTCTAGATATCATTACGGATTTACCTTTTTGTTCTTTTGCCATTATTTCTGGAAGCCAAGCGTCACCGAAGGAAATATCTGATAGTTCAGCAGTTAGATCGTTACATAATAAACAGTGAATAGGAGAGAATAAACAGCTATCATGGAAATTAACCCATAGTGGAGTCGCTAACTTAACTACCTTTTCGCTTCCAGTTTTCAATTTGATCCTAACTCCACCTGGCCATCCTTCTCCTCTATAATCAATTTGCATGACTTCTTCCTTTTTAATGTCTAACTTATGAAGTAAGAATTCGGTACCTTTGAAACTATCTGTGTGAGAACAAAAAATTCCTAAATGCAACACAACCTTTTCTCTTAGTTTTTTATTAACTACCTCAGCCTTTCTGATACCTTGAATATGACATGGAAGACCTACAACTGCGAATTTCTCTCCTTCTTTTGATTCCAAAATCTCCCTTAACGCAACGTTTGCGGGAACAGGACAATACTTAGACTTGGAAGCTTCGACAATTTCTTCTTTTGTTCTCGCTATGAAGGGTTCTGGTTCTAATGGCTTATCTTTTTTCATTCTCGTCACTAATGCTCCATCTATAATTCCTTTTTTGAGAGCATAAATCAATAATGACGTTACTAATCCTCCGGATGCTGAATTGTATCTTATTTCACGGTCAGTAGCATGAGCTAAATAGCAATTAATAAAATTACCTAATAGTACGTCCTCTGGCTTTTTACCAAAGATTCCAAAATTAGAGTTATCAAAGTCAAAATATTTACCAGGGCAGGAGTTAAAGCATATTCCGCATTTGTTACATTTATCATTAACTAATTCTGGGATATATGCTCCTTTTTTATTTATTACCATCTTTATAGCCGAATTTGGACAGATTCCACTGCAAGTTCCACATCCGGAGCATAATCTCTCCTCTACTATTTCTTCAATTGTTGTCTCGCTTTCTATCATAATCTCATTCTCCCGTTGCTGGTTTTAAACTTAATCTGAATCTGGTTTATGCAATAACTGGCTGACTGGTTTTAGAAGATCATTAAGAATCTTCTTATCAGCAGAATCAAAAGTCTTTAATGCTCCTAAAATAGTAAAGTATATTACGGCAGAGAGGGCAATAAGTATAAATAAATTAGCCCCTGCAAAGATTAAAAGAAATATGACCATTGCTAAACAACTTACACAAGGTTTTAAAGCAATTCTATACAATGATAATCGATGAAAATGCTTGGCCACAAAATAAAGATATAACATGAATAAGAGTATCTGTGATATTACTGTGGCTGTGCTTGCACCGGCAATGCCAAAGATTGGGATGAGAATGAAATTTAAACAAACATTTAAGCTTAAAGCAATCCCAGCACTAAGTGTCCGTAGGGATTCTCTGTTTATCGAGGCTAACGTCCACCCCGTAACGTGACTTATAACCCTTAAGGGGAGATATAAACTGAGAATTTGAAGTGCTATTGTTGCGGGAACAAATTCTGCCCCATAGATAAGTAAAATAATTCTGTCTGCTAACAAAAATATTCCGGCCGATATAGGCAATGCTATAATAAATAAATATTTTGAAGATTTCTCTAATGCAGTTTTTAAGTTATCCTTAGCTGAAACAAATAGCTTGGATGTTGTTGGGAAAATAGCATAGATAAAAGATGTAGCAGAAGTGATTATGACAAGTATTAAAGTAACCGCTGCTTTGTACCATCCCGCAAGTTCATTCCCTTTCATTGCTGAAAGCATAACAATATCAATATTAAAAAACATGCCCGCAATAATAATTGTAAAAGAAAAAGGCAAAGCCATCTTAATCGTAGACCGCCAAAAATTCCAGTCAACTTCAATTCTTGGTCTAACAAATTTGCAAACTGAAATGCCAAAACTATATCCCAGTACTACCAAGCTCACTAAAAAATACACACAAGCAAAACCAACAACGTCAAATCCTTGGCTTATTGCAAATAAAGCACCTGATAGGAGTAAGAGACTATTTAAAATCCTTCCAATTGAAATATATTCCATTCGCTCAAATGCCTGGAAGATTGAGTTAAACATTTGAGTAAAAGCTATAAATACAGCAGATAAAGTAATCAAGTAAACAACTTTAATTGTTTGTTCCGGATAACCCAAGAGGTTTATTGTTAAAGCAATCAATCCGAATGTAACTATAACCAAAATCATTCTCATTGCGGCAATATTTCCAAGATATTTGCCTGCTAAGGATTTATCCCTCGCAACTTCTCTTACTGTTAGTATGCTTAATCCTAAATCCAAAAAGACGCCAAAGATTCCGGTAAAAGCCAAAGCAAACGATAAAATACCAAATCCGTCTGTACCCAAATATCGGGCGGTATACATAATGAAGAAGAAGCCTAATATGTAGCTTATAATCTGTGAAGTAAGTAATACCCCGGTGTTCTTTGCGATTCTCTGAACGGTGTTCATGGTTTTACCTCTACTAACTTTGAAATCAAATCCATGATATTGTTTACTTCCTCCAAGTATACCCTTGCTAATCCAAGATTATTCAATCTTTACCCTCTCCCCGAATTTGCAATTCCTTCTCACATAAACTATTGCCAGGCTGTGCCGGCTTTTTTAATATTTCCTTTCCGTTTCTTAAGTTCTTTTTTATCCTCATCCTTCAACCTGGAAGGATAACAAAAACCTCTTCTTTTTTCAAATATTCGCACTTGTTGTCAAAGTGACATTTTCAAAGAAATCAAGGATGAAGACATCGTAATTTTGAAGGGATTGACTGGGAAACGGTGAAGAATTTAAAAATGCACTGGATTAGATAAAATGGTGTAAAATTTATAGTTGTTTGTAAATTGAAGGGTTGATGCTGTTGCAAGAGAAAAAGTCTTTTTTGATTAAACGCATAGCGAAGATAATAGTTTTTTCTGCTGCTGCTGTTCTGTTGGGGATTCTTTTGTACAAAAATATTGCTCCTTTTGGGGCTATGGTTACTTATAGGGTAGATTTAGAGCATAATCCTGAACGATTTACAGTGCCTGCTTCTCTTACGCCCTCCGCTGCTTTAGGCAAAGATAAGAATGGTATATATTACCAAATACCTCAGCAAAAAATGACCACTGACCAGGTGACCTTTGACCTTACGGTGCCATATGAAAGGTTTTCTACGGCGGAAGTTAAGGTGAAATATCAAGGGGACCCTGAAGAATTTTTAGTGGGAGTTCGGAGCTTTTCCTCGGGGCAACTTATATCCATGCCTTTATATAATAAATCCCTCAATGAGCTGTCCTGGGATAAAGTTGAAGATGGCCGGCTTACTCTTTTTCAAAGAACAAAGAAGTTTAAAACCATTGATGGGTTTGTTGCCGCGCCGCATATCTTTCCTTGGAGTAAAGAGACTAATAAAAAGGTAGCGCATGTAGCTACTTACTACTGTGATTTTGCGCAACAATATGATATTGATATGGACACAATTAACGATGGCACGGTGGTTGATGCTTCACTTAGAGGCCCTCATGGTTTTTATACGTATGTAAAAGATGAGCCGCTCAAGATTATCCTTGCTAAGCAAGATATTAATTGGTACGAAGGAGCCGATCCTTTGGATATAAATATTTATTCAGGGGACAGATTAATATATTCGCAGAATATTCCCGATGATGGGAATGTTTCCAAAAATCAAAAGCCCTTAGAGTCACAAAGGGTTGAGGTTAACGTTCCCAATTTAAAGGAGGGTGTATATAAAATCGTTTTAGATTGCGAATGCGACGTGATTATAAAAAACATAGCTTCCCGGCAAAAGTACCTTTGTTTTGAGAGAAAACTGTTTCTTGCTGACCATAAGATGTATAAAATAGGGCCGACAAAATCGAATATAGTTTATACAAATGGCAAAAAGTTGGCCGCTGAGACATATCATGGTGCTTCTTTGCAGACATTGGAATTAAATGATGAGCAAGAACTGGTGATATCCGAAGAGCACGAGGAGTTTTCCATGAACTTATCAAAAGATATTAATAAAATTGAATCTGAGAAGAGCGATGTAGTTTTATATGCCGAAGATGGCTATTTTGCTTTTTCTAAAGACTCTCTTTTTGATCCTTTCCCTATAAAGGTTGTGCCGTATTCAAAAGACCTCGTACTTAGCAACATAGATTATATTCTTGCGGAGTACACTATTCCGCAGAAAGAAAAGGGTTGGCTGGTCAACACCGCCGTTATAGATTTAAGTCATATGGAAGCAAAGGATAATAAATTAAACTTTGTGCTTTACGCGCCGGGCCTTGTTAAAAGAGGCGAGGAAATAGTCCTTGGCTCCATCGAAATTACTCTAAAAAAGTCCGGATTGATTGGAAAACAGATTGTTGAATAAGTGTTAAACGAGCGCTTTTTTGCGTCGTTACGAGGAGAGTAGAATATGGAGTATAGAATATAGCTGATGACTGCCCGCCTCTGGCGGGGCAGATGGGGTATAGTAAAATCAGCAATCTGGCCAACAAACTACCGACTCTCGACTAACAAACTACTGGCTGATGGAGCAAAAAAGAAAGGGTAAAGTCAGGATTAAGGATTAAGTAGAGATAATCATAGGGCGTCACTGCTTACCCAGCAGGCAGTGACGCTAAAACATGTTCATTTTGACTATTATTAAACAGTTTCATTAAAAAGGAATTAGAATGATTAGTTTCAAAGAAAAGATAGTGAATAAATACTTTCAGGAACCAAAATGTCGCGAAATTTTGGAATTTTTACGAGACTTAAACCAGAATATATTTGAGGCCTCCCTTGTTTTGTACCTGGTTTTTTTGCTGCTTGAGATGATTAAGGAAGGATATATAAGTTTTTTCTTCAATCTAAATATTCTTCTTGTAGTTGTTCTAATAAGCGGTGTTATCGCTGTACTTGTGGGCAAAGAAGAGGTAGAGGAAGAAACCCAAGCTCAAAATGTTACGTTGAAAGACCTTATTTTTATTCTCGGGCTGGGAATTTTAGGAACAATTTTAGTTTGGTATAAAACTGCTGATTTGGGTGCTCTTTCATACTTATTATCCATCATCTCCGGTATTTTAATAGTTTTGCTTTCGGTGATAACGCTTGGGGGTGAGGAAGAATTTATTGCGCTTCTTAAAAATTGGTTAAAAAAAGCACCCAAAGTGGTTGCAACTGATGAAGAATCGGCTCTTCAATTGTCACCCGGACATGGGAAAACACGGTCTGTTCGTCTTAAGAGCAAAAAGCGGGCTCAAAGAAAGTTAATGATTTTAGCTGTAGTTTTCTTTGCTTTGTTGGGTTCATTTTTTTTAACAAAAGGGCAAAACTTGTTCCAGGGACTTTTTGATAAAACGATATCAAAACCCGATTTTGTAGCCGAAGAAGTAAAGTCAAAAGATGCAGAAGTGTCTGAATCGGAATCTAAAGGTGTAGTTTCTCCAATCGAGAAGCCGAAGTTAGGGATAGATGAGTTTATTGATTTGTCCGGGGGAAGGGTTAACAGAGAAAAGATAAAAGTACAAGTATTAAACGGAAACGGTTTTCAAGGGGAAGCCGGCAGAATCAATGAAATTCTAAAACAAAGTGGTTTCGATGTTCAAGAGCCGAGCGATGCAGAAAACCACGATTACTCTACTACCGTTATTTATTACAAGTCAGGACAGAAAAAAGCTGCTGATTTAGTGGCAGAGGAGATTGTCGCAGACTACCCTGCAACTTTGCAAGAAAATGTATCTCCTGATCAGGAAGCGGACATTTTAGTAATATTGGGTCAAGATAGAATCGATAAATCAGAAGTAAAAATACAAGTATTAAACGGAAATGATATTCAAGGGGAAGCCGGCAGAATCAGCGAAATTTTGCAGCAGAGTGATTTTGATGTTCAGGAGCCGAGTGATGCTGAAAACCACGATTATCTAAATACCATTATTTATTATGAACCTGAGCAGAAAGATATGGCTGAGCTTGTGGCGGAACAAATTGCTGATTTTTATTCCCCTACGTTACAGGAAGATTTGCCTGACGATTCCGAAGTTCATATTATCGTTATATTGGGAAAAGATATAGTTGGTGAGTGATGCTTTTGGAGCATAGAGCTTAGAGCAAAGAGCGGAGAGAAAAGGATTAAGGGATTAAAGGAGTAAGGATTAATTCTTCCCCGTCACTGCGCCTGTCCGCCTCTGACGGGGTGAGGGGGAAATAAGAAAATTTGGCTGCAAGTTGTCGGTTTTAAGGAATGCAAAGCAGTGGCCAGGCGCAATGACTTTGTTGGATTGTCCATGGGGCTCCATAAATTATACCTCCTTTAGTAGGGATTAAGTGTTGACATTAGTAGGTATGCAAAGTATGATTTTAGGTGGAGGGGAAATAAATATTGAAAATAAATATAACTTTACCCAATAATTTTTTACGAGAGATAGACAAAACTGCAAAAGAGGAGCATTTAAGTCGTAGCGAGTTTATAAGGAAAGCGGTTCGGACTTATTGGGAAGTATGTAAGCAAAAAGCAGCTGAAAAAAAACGTGCGCAAAACATAAGAGAGGCAATGGAAATTCAAGACAAATTGCGTAAAAAAGCCGGTAAATGGAATGGTGTTGCTGAAATCCGGAAGTGGCGAGAGACTCGATGACCAATACGTCGTATGTAGTTGACGCATCAGTGGCTGTGAAATGGTTTTCTCAAACAGGTGAGGATGATATTGAAAAAGCACTTAGATTACAAGAACTTTATCTTCAAAGGGAATGCGCACTTACAGCGCCGGATCTTATTATTTATGAATTAGCTAATGCCTTAAGATATAATCCAAATTTTGACCAAAAAGATACGGAGCTTGCTCTCTTAAGTTTGCATAAAATGGGGATGGAGCTTGTAGCACCATCGGAAACTCTTTTGAAAAAAGCAGTTGAGTTTGCTTATCAAAAGAATATCACCGTTTATGATGCCATTTATGTGGCTCTTGCGTTGGAGCGAAGATGTCTGTTGATTACCGCTGATACAAAGTCTTACAAGAAGATTCGAGATTTTTCTCAAGTGATTTTGTTAAAAGATTGGTAGTTTTAAAGTTAGCCTGTTGTGTTTTAAAAAAGTGCATTTTAACTTATTGCGAATATACCATTTCACTTTTGTAGAAAATTTTAACAAAAATGAATCTCTGTAAGAATTTCAAATGGAGAATTATTTATAAACAATTGCCCTCGGCTCTTACTTGCAAGTCATCTAAAATCTTGTGATATTTTACTCCTCGCTGTCTTTGCGCTTGTCCGCCTTCAGCTAAATGCTTCAACCAAAGGCTGATGGTCCTCTGGACTACTGGCGGGAACGACTAAAGGGAGTGTGGCAGTCTAAGAGTTTTGTTATGAGATTGCCACGGCTTACAAAACAAGCCTTGCAATGACGAAAAAGACTCGCAACGAGACACCCATTAAGCAATCTAAAAGGACTATCACCCTCCCCTTTGTCCCCTCCCGTCAAGGGAGGGGAGTTATAGAAGATATATTTCCCTCTCCCCTGGTGGGAGAGGGTTAGGCTTGTCCGCCTCTGGCGGGGCGAGAGGGAAGTAAGAAGAATTCAGCTTGCCACGTGAACTCGCTTTTTCTAACCTATTTCCGAATTATCGATAATTCGGAAATAGGTTTAGTTTATCCAGTGTGTACCTTTATGTTGGCAGGTAGGGCGAAGCAATCTCAAGGCGTTTCCACGTACCGGTTACTTTTGTCACCTGGCTTATTGACTCACTTTTTGGATTACGATATGATTCAAGATAATTTAATAATGCTTTAGGTGTAGGGAAGGCCGTGAAAATCGGCCACGGACCCGCCACTGTAACCGATGACGAAAGCTGAAAATTATGCCACTGTTCCTCTTAAAGGGATGGGAAGGTACAGCAATTAGGGTGAATCGGAAGTCAGGAGACCTGCCTAAAGAAGGTACCTTCGTGGATTGGGGTGATGAAAAGTGAAAGAAACTTAATGATTATCCTCAAGCGGAACTTGAGGATTTTTTATTAGTGCTATAAACCACCGGTTTATCTGGCTTGCCTGTCCCACCAGAGGCGGGCACGGCGGTAGGCAGGTGTGTAGGTTTTAAGCGAAGCAATTGAAAAAAAGTTTAATTAATTGATTTTAAATGATTGATTTGTTCATTTTCTTACTCGCCTAAGAAAACGAACCAAAAGAAGGGCGGCCGATCATTTTTTAACGACTTAAAAATTTACGGTTTGCTTGGGCGCCTGCAGAACTCCCCGCCACTGGCGGGTCAGACAGCTTCGGCGCTTGTTCCAAGCAAACCTATTTTTAAACCTAAAAATGATATGGCATTTTAGATGCTGGTCTGACGATTTAGATAAGAGACGAGGCCGATTTTAAGTTGGTAAGATACTGCGCTTGACGACAGACAGAAAAGCTACTGATTTTGTGGTTGGTAGTAGTTTGTTTTTTTAGTGTTAATTTTTTTGAAATTATAAAAATAGAGGAGGAAGATTGGTGAAGAAGTTTACAAAGTTGCTTACAGTTATATTGACCGTTCTTTTATTGGCAACGTTTGTTGTGGGCTGTTCATCGCAAAATGGAGAAGTTGCCGAAACGAATGAGTTAAAGACAGAAAAAACGGTTGAAGAGACCGGTTTTCCATTAAAGATTAGCGATGATGCTCAAAGGGAAGTGGAGATTAAAGAAAAACCTGAAAGGATAGTTTCCCTTGCTCCGAGCAACACTGAGATATTATTTGCCCTTGGTCTTGGTGATAAAGTTGTTGGTGTTACGGATTTTTGCGACTTTCCCAAAGAGGCAACATCTAAAGAAAAGATAGGCGGGTTTAGTGATCCGAATATTGAAAAGATAATTGAGTTAAAACCGGATTTGGTTTTAGGCACGGGAATGCATCAAAAACTCATCAGCCAGCTTGAAGATGTAGGCCTAACAGTTTTCATTTTTGACCCTAAAGGGATTAATGATGTTCTAAAAAGCATAGAAACGGTAGGAACATTGACGGGTCAAACCGATACTTCAGAGAAGTTGGTATCCGAAATGAACGAAAAAATCGATGAAGTTAAGGGGAAAGTTGCTGATTTAACTGATGAGCAAAAGCCGCTTGTCTATTACGAAGTTTGGAATGATCCCATAATGACTGTTGGTCCGGGTGCTTTAATGTATGAAATCATTGAAATGGCTGGCGGACAGAACATTGCTGCCGATTTTAAGGAAGATTATCCCCAGCTCAGCTTGGAAGTTTTAATAGAGAAAGATCCTCAGGTTATCGTCGCTTCCGCGGGTAGTATGAGTGAGCCCGGCAAAGTTAAAGAGAGAAAAGGCTGGGAAGATATATCGGCGGTAAAAGAGGGCAAGGTGTATGTAATCGAAGAAGACAAAGTTGTAAGAGCGGGCCCAAGAATAGCCGATGGTCTTGTAGACGTTGCGAAAATTATTCACCCCGAGCTTTATTGATGAATGGCAGATGGCGTATAGCTGATGCTTGCCCGCCTCTGGCGGGGCTGATGGAGCAGAGAGAAAAGGATTAAGGAGTAAGGGGTAGGGATTAAAGATTAATTCTTCCCCGTCATTGTGAGTCTTGTTTTATAAGGCGTGGCAATCTGCTTTTTCGTTGTAAAGCATGAGATTGCCACGTCCTTCGGACTCGCAAAGACGAAAAAACAACGGGTTTGCAATGGGCCCATTCGTCACTGCGAATGACCGGAGGGAGTGTGGCAGTCTAAAGGTTTCGTTATGAGATTGCTTCGGCAAAAGCCTCGCAAAGACGAAAAAGTAAAGGGTACGCAATGACGGATAACGACTAACAAACTACCGCCTGTCCGCCTCTGGCGGGACTGATGGGTGTTAAATGCATAGATTTAAAAGGGAAAACATAAGTTACATATTTATTTTATTGGTTTTGCTTGGTGGCGTTATGCTGCTTGCAGCCTCAATGGGGGCTGTTCCAATCCCGATTGCAACTACATTAAAAATTATCGCGAGCAAGGTTTTTGGCACGAAACCGGCATTAGATGTAAATACGTTGAATATTTACGAAACGATACTTTTTAAGGTCAGGTTCGCCAGGATTGTTTTGGCCGTTCTTGTGGGAGTTGCACTATCTGTGTCCGGTGTTGTTTATCAAGGAATTTTTAAAAATCCGATGGCTGACCCATACATCATAGGTGTTTCATCGGGAGCTGCTTTGGGAGCAACGGTTGCGGCAATAGTCTTTAAGGGTCTCGGTGTCTTTGGTTTTACGCTCGTTCCCGTTCTTGCTTTTATCGGGGCGACCTTAACTGTTTTTTTTGTTTACAACTTAGCCAGAACTGGAACTAAAGTTCCGGTAGCAACGCTTCTTCTTGCCGGTGTTGCCATCGGGGCATTACTTCAGGCATTAACATCTTTTGTAATGATACTGGGAACCAAAGACCTTCATTTTGTCATATTTTGGCTTATGGGCGGATTCTCTTCAAAAAACTGGGATCACGTGATGGTGATGTTACCGTTTTTAATTTTGGGATTGCCCCTGATTTTTTATTACTCAAGAGATTTAAATTTACTGCTTCTTGGTGAGGAAAGAGCTCGGCAGCTTGGAATCGAAGCCGAAAAAATAAAAAAAGTCTTGATTATAGTGGCTTCCTTGCTGGCGGCTTCGGCGGTGGCGGTAAGCGGCATAGTGGGATTTGTGGGATTAATCGTACCCCACATAATTCGATTGATAACGGGTCCGGATCACAGGATATTGATTCCTTGTTCTGCTCTTTTCGGAGCGTCCTTTGTGGTTTTCTCTGATTTATTGGCAAGGACGTTAATGGCGCCAACGGAAATTCCCTTGGGTGTAATAACAGCTCTTTTCGGGGCACCATTTTTTATTTACTTATTAAAAAGAAGCAAGAGAGGTTTGTTTTAAATGTTAAGACTCGAGGAAGTTCACTGTGGTTACGGTGATGATGAGGAAATTATAAAAGGTGTCAGCTTTTCTGTTAAGAAAGGCGAATTTGTGGGTATAGTTGGGCCAAACGGCTGCGGAAAATCCACTTTGGTTAAGGGAATTTCAAGTGTTCTCAAGAGCACAGGAGAAGTTATTTTAGAAAATGAGGGTTTGGGAAAATTATCCGCAACTCAAATCGCAAAGAAGCTTGCAGTGGTTCCGCAAAACTTTAATACGGAGTTCGGCTTCACTGTTCACGAGATAGTGTCAATGGGAAGAACCCCGTACCTAAAAAGATTTAAAGGTGAAAGTCCGGAGGATTTTGAGGCTATAAAATACGCCATGGGAGCAACTGACATTGCTTGTTTTACAAATAAAAAGATAAATGAACTTTCCGGTGGTGAAAAACAGAGGGTGGTAATTGCTCAGGCAATTGCTCAAGAGCCAAAGATTTTGATTTTAGATGAGCCTACTTCGCATTTGGATATAAACTATCAACTTGAAATCATGGAGCTTGTGAAGAAATTAAACAAAGAGGGGCTTACCGTTTTAATGGTTATCCACGATCTTAATTTAGCTTCTGCTTACTGCGAAAGACTCATTATGTTAAGGGATGGAGTGATTCTTGATGACGGGCTGGTTGAAAAGGTTTTAACTGCCGATAATATCTCTAGAATTTTCGGAGTCGATGTTTTGGTTCATCGTAATCCTTTGACGGGGAAACGGTATATAACTTCGGTTCCTAAGTCTTATGCGTCAAAAGGTAAAACCAAAGGAAGAATTCACGTAATTTGTGGAAGCGGGGCAGGTGTCCCAATAATGCATGGTTTAAAGGAGATGGGCTACCGTGTCTCGGCGGGTGTTTTAAATGTATTGGATACTGATGAAGAAGTGGCTGAAAAGATTGGCATTGAAATTGTGTCGGAAGCGCCTTTTTCATCCATTTCCGACGGAGCTTTTAAATTGAATTTGGATATGATTAAAAAAGCTGATTTTGTAATTTTGGCTAACATCCCCATAGGTGAGGGAAACTTTAAGAACTTATTGGCTGTAGAAAGAGCAATAGAAATGGAAAAAAAAGTGGTTATATCAGAAGAAACACCCATTGAGAAAAGGGATTATTTGGGAGGTAAAGCCACCGGATTAATTGAAAGTCTTTACCGACGAGGGGCAGTTAGAGCTAAGGATAGCAGAGATGTTTTTGAGATTATTGGGAGAATGAGCAGATGTCAGAGTTAACATTAATTCTCGGGGGGGTTCGAGCCGGTAAGAGTAATTTTGCTGAGAAGGTTGCCCGGGAAGAAGGTAGAGTTGTCTATATTGCGACCGCTGAGGCTTTAGATGAAGAAATGCGGGAGCGAATAGAGAATCATAAAAAGAGAAGACCTTCTTGTTGGAAGACAATTGAATCTCCGAATAATTTGACGGAATCAATACGTCAAATTGATTCCGATGTGGATGTAATAATTATCGATTGTTTAACCGTTTACATTTCAAATCTTTTGACAAAATTTTCGGAGGAAGAGATTTTAAAAAATATTTCCGAAGTGCTCAACGTGCTAAACGATTTTGATGGTAAAACTATATTTGTTTCAAACGAAGTGGGCACGGGAATTGTCCCTGATAACAAAATGGCTCGTGATTACCGGGATGTTCTTGGCAAAACCAATCAGATGGTTGCCGAGGCCGCAAAAGATGTTCATTTGATGGTTGCGGGAATTCCAATAAGGATTAAAGGGTAAAGATTAAAGAGAAGTTAAGTGGAAATTATGTGGAGATTTCAAATTAATTACAATAAATTACTATTAGTTACAATACATGGAGTGCTTTTTCCCGTCACTGCGCCTGTCCGCCTCTGGCGGGAACGACCATAGGGAGTGTGGCAGTCTAAGGGTTTCGTTATGAGATTGCCACGCCTTACAAAACAAGGCTCGCAATGACGGATAACGACTGATGGAGTGTGAAATTGGTGGCTAAAACGATAATGGTTCAAGGCACGGCCTCAGATGTTGGGAAAAGCTTGATTGTTTGTGGGCTGTGCAGAATTTTTTCAAATAAAGGATACAAGGTTGCGCCCTATAAATCACAAAATATGTCCTTAAATTCATTTGTTACAAAAGACGGTGGCGAAATTGGGCGTGCTCAAGCTGTTCAAGCTCAGGCAGCGCGTGTTGAGCCCACAGTAGATATGAATCCGGTTTTATTAAAACCCAAAAAAGATTATAAATCTCAGGTTATAGTTCACGGAAAACCGGTTGCCGACATGACGGCACAGAAATATCACAAAAAATTTAGAAGTGATGCCTGGAGAGCGATGACTAAATCTCTTAAGAAACTCATGGGAAAATATGATGTTGTTGTAATTGAAGGAGCCGGTAGTCCCGCTGAAGTAAATTTGCGCGATTTTGATATCGTCAATATGGCTATAGCTGATCTTGTTAAAGCTCCTGTTCTGCTTGTTGCTGATATTGATAAAGGGGGAGCGCTTGCTTCAATCGTAGGGACTCTCAGCTTAATTGAGCCCGAAGAAAGGGAGCTTATTGCCGGGATAATTATCAATAAATTCAGGGGGGACAGAAAACTTCTCGAACCCGCTTTGGATTTTTTGGAAAAGCATACGGGCAAGCCCGTCTTGGGGGTTATCCCGTATGTTCACGATATGGGAATTCAAGAAGAAGATTCGGTTTCCATTTCAAAAACGGGGGATATGTTCTCGGAAATTGATATTGTTGTTATAAGGCTGCCTCACATCTCGAATTTTACTGATTTTGATTATTTGGCGAGGGAAAGTCGAGTAAAAATGAGGTATGTGGCCTTAAAAAGTGATTTTGGAAACCCCGATGTAGTGATAATCCCCGGCAGTAAAAATACCGCTAAAGATTTAATGTGGCTTTGGTCAAACGGCTTTGTGGAAAAAATTAAAATGTTGAATAAATCCGGTGTTCCCGTAATCGGAATTTGTGGGGGTTTTCAAATGTTGGGAGAGAAGCTATACGATCCCGAGGGTTTGGAGTCAAGACATCGAGAAATTGAAGGCGTGGGACTTTTGCCCGCGGTTACTTATTTTGGGAGAAAGAAAATTACAAAACAAATAAAAGCTTATTTTTTGCGTCCTATTGAACTTTTTCCGGGGATGGAAGGGCGAGAATTTAATGGTTATGAAATCCATTCCGGAAGAACGAAACTTTTAAAAGGTACTCCCGTTATATCCATTCGTCGAGGAGCGGGAAAGGGGAATATAGGTGATGGGGCGGCAAGTGAAAACGGCTTAGCTTTTGGTACTTATATTCACGATTTATTTGCGGATGAAGATATAAGAAGGGGGTTTATTAATAACCTTAGGGCGAGAAAGAAATTGCCTCCTTTGAAAACTAAATCTGTCGATAATGTTGAATTTCGGGAAAAGAGTTTTGAGCGCTGGGCTTCAATTTTAAATGCTAATTTGGATATTAAAAAAGTATTTGAACTGGTGGGAATACAATGAACGAAGTTTTTTATCAAATCTTTTTTGCGTTCACTCTTGATTTAATGATTGCGGACCCGGTATTTTTGCCACATCCCGTAAGAATAATCGGTTTTTTAATTGCTAAATTTGAGGGTGTGTTAAGACGTTTTTTTAAAGGAAAACCGGAATTTGCGGGCGGAGTTATTTTAACATTGGCTGTTACGATTCCCTCCTATTTTTTTGTCAATTATCTATTAATTTTTGCGGATGGTGTTTCAGGTTACTTAAGTATCATCATTGGGACGTATTTTATATATGCGAGTATTGCATGCAGAGAGCTTGCAGAAAGAGCAAACGATGTGCTTAAAAGATTAAAGAAAGGTGAGCTTGAAGAGGCAAGAAGATATCTTTCGGGTTTGGTCGGAAGAGACACGCAGGGTTTGGATGACGAAGGGATTAAAAGAGCCGTGATTGAGACGGTGGCGGAAAATATAAATGATGCCGTTGTGGCCCCCCTGTTTTATGCTTTCTTAGGGGGCGCGCCGTTGGCCTTCACTTACAGAGTTGTTAATACGCTCGATTCAATGGTCGGATACAGAAACGAAAAATATGCAAAATTTGGTTTTGCTTCAGCTAAACTTGACGATATATTAAATTTTATTCCCGCACGGCTTGTAGGATTGCTCTTCCCTGTTGTTGCCTTTATTTTAAAAAAAGACGTCCGCGGTTGTGTGGATGCTATGCGCAGGGATGCGAGGAAGCATTTAAGTCCGAATTCCGGTATCTCTGAAGCCGCGATGGCCGGAGCGTTGGGTGTTCGGCTGGGTGGCTTGAGTTTTTATGAAGGAAGGGCGGTCTCAAGAAGTGAGATGGGAAAACCAATTCGTTCACTGACAAACGACCGTGTATCCGAAGCTATTAAAATCCACTACATGATCTCTGCTCTTGCATTAACTTCTCTTTCGTTAATCAATCTGATTTTTCACTGGCGGGGTGTGAGATTTTGAGAGCTATAAGTGCCGCTTTTAAGTTTCTGTCTTCAATTCCAATTAAAACCGCGGACGAAGTTAAACCTGAGGTTTTAGGGAAGTCTGTTGCTTTCTTTCCTCTTGTGGGTTTGGTTTTTGGGCTTACGTTAGCTCTTTCGAATCGGTTGCTTCTTTACATATTCCCAAAAATGGTTGTGGATGTTTTTTTGATTATCATCCTTACGTCTTTGGATGGAGGATTGCATTTGGACGGCTTCATGGATACTTGTGATGGACTGTTGGGCGGAAAGGGAAATAAAGATAGAATTCTTGCGATAATGAAAGATAGCAATGTGGGCGCGCATGGGGTAACTTGTGCTATTTCTTTGTTCCTTCTCAAATTTGCGCTTTTGTATAGCTTGTCCGGCAAATTGAAGATTCTTGCTTTGATTGCAATGCCTCTGTTTGCCCGTTGGGCGGTATCGCTCGCGATTGTCTTTTTCTCCTATGCCAGAAAGGAAGGAACCGGGAAAGTTTTTTCAGACCATAGCGGTGTTAAAGAGTTTGTTATCGCAACCACCATTGCTTTTTTGGCGTCTTTCTGGTCACTTTTCTCGATTGTTGCCTTTGCGGGAGTGTTTGTGACTACGTTAATTATTGGCAGATATTTTTCTTCAAAGATAGGCGGTTTAACGGGCGATATTTACGGTGCTCTCGTTGAGGTAAACGAAATCATTGTTCTTATGGTGTTTTTAGTGGGTGGTCGCTGGTGGTAGACCGGATTCATGGGGGAAACCTTGAAGAAATTGCCCGCAAATATGACGTGGATTTCAGAAAAATTATCGATTTTAGCTCGAACATAAATCCGTATGGCCCGCCAAAAGCGGTTATCGATTATTTGAGTCACGACAACCTGAAAGATGTGGCTGATTATCCCGATATAAATTGCACCGCTTTAAAGTCAGCTTTAGCTAAAAAGCTTGACTTGAGTGTTAAAAATTTGATGATAACCAACGGCTCCTCGGAGGCAATTAATTTACTCGCAAATCATTTTTGTCCCCAAAAGGCACTTATCTTCCCCCCTACCTTTTGTGAGTATGAAGTTGCCGTTCTATCAATCGGCGGAGAGGTAAAGAAGATAAAACTGCAAAAGGAGAAAAATTTTGCTTTCTCGTTTAACTCGATTTTATCGGAGCTTGAGGAAGCTGAGATGATTTTTCTATGCAATCCAAACAATCCTACGGGTAATCTTTACTCGAGGAATGATTTGCTTAAGTTATTGAAGGAAGCGAGAGGAAAAGACGTATTCTGTGTGGTTGACGAAGCATTCATGGATTTTGTTGAAGACAAGGAGGGCCATACTTTGAAGCCGCTGGTGAATGATTTTGATAATTTGGCCGTTTTGGGTTCTCTTACCAAGTTTTACTCATTGGCCGGGTTGAGAGTGGGATACATTGTTTCAAACGAGTCTCTCGTTTTTAAGTTGAAGAATAAGGTGTCTGCTTGGAATGTAAACGGATTTGCCCAAAAAGCTGCCGTTTTTGCGCTTGAAGATGAAGGTTTTGAAAAAATTACCTTAGAAAAAAACATAAAAGCGAGAGATAAACTATCTTTATCTCTTGGTAAAATTTCCGGTTTAAAAGTTTATCCTTCAAGAACTAATTTTTTGTTGGTTGAGGCTACATCGGCTGATTTTAGTTCGGAAAATTTCTATGCAGATTTACTTAAGCGCGGTTTTTACGTAAGAAATTGTGCTTCGTTTGACGGTCTTTCAGAAAGATTTTTTAGGGTGGCCATTAGAAGCGAGGAAGAGAATTCAAACCTGTTTGAGGCAATCGAAAAAGTTTTATTGGATGTGGATATGTGTGAAAGTCGTCCAGAGGACGATCTGATGATTCCAAGGATTATCATAGCCGGAACGCATAGCGGTGTGGGTAAGACCTCGGTTGCAATTGGGCTCATGGCTTCACTTAAGAAGAGGGGGTTTAAAGTTCAACCTTTTAAAGTTGGCCCCGATTACATTGATCCTCGTTATCATGAGTTTGCTACGGGTAAAAAATCAAGGAACCTTGACAGTTGGATGATGGGGAAAGATGTCCTTCCGGAAATTTTTCTTCATGGCGCGAAAGGCTCAGATATTTGCGTGATTGAGGGTGTGATGGGGTTATTTGATGGATATGATGGCACGAACGAGGTTGGGAGCACAGCCGAAATCGCAAAAATTCTCAATGCACCGGTAATTTTAGTTGTTGACGCGGGCAAGATGGCAAGAAGTGTGGCCGCTTTGGTTAAAGGATATGTTGAATTTGATAAAGATTTAAATATTGAAGGAGTTATTTTAAATAACATTGGCAGCAAGGGTCACTATGAAATGGTTAAATCGGCGATAGAAAAAAATCTTGATTTAAAAGTTTTGGGATATCTGCCAAGGAATAAAGAGCTCAATATACCTGAACGTCATCTGGGTTTAGTGGTCTCTCATGAAAATTTAGCTGCGCGCGAGACAATAAAACTTATCGCGAAATTTACAGAAAAATTCCTCGATGTCGACAGCATAGTTTCGGTTGCTCAAAGGGCTTTTCCAATCGAAGCAATCCCTTCCAATCCATCGGCAAAAAAGATAGCACGGTGTTGTAAAACAATAGGTGAAAACGTGCGTCTCGCGGTGGCAATGGACGAGGCTTTTTTCTTTTACTATCCCGAAAACTTAGAATTGTTTGAGTCCCTCGGTGTTGAGATAGTGTCTTTTAGCCCAATTAACGATAGAACTCTGCCCTTGAACATCCATGGGATCTACATTGGAGGAGGATATCCGGAGTTGTTTGCAAGGGTGCTTGAAAAAAATATCTCCATGAGAAATACGCTTAAAACCGCGATTGAAAACGATGTTCCCACTTACGCGGAATGTGGAGGGTTGATGTATCTGACAAAGACATTAATTGACCAAGATGGCGAGACTTACGAAATGGTTGGAGCGTTTCCCGCTGTGGTGAAGATGAAATCCAAGTTGGTGTCCTTGGGTTATATTGATATCAAAGTTGGTTCGGACAACGTGCTTGCAAAGGAGGGGTGGAGACTTAGAGGACATGAATTTAGGTGGTCTGATATTGAAGTTGGCGGGGAAATTGTAAAGACTTATTTAGCCAAGAAAAAAGGAGAACGTAAACTTGAGGGTTATGCTTTCAAAAATCTTTTGGCATCTTACATACATTTACATTTTAGTGCAAAACCTCAGGTTGTTGAGCGGTTTGTTATGAAAATGAAAAAATTTAAGGAGGAACATTAATGAACTTGGAAGTTGCAAAAAACAAAATAACACCCTTGGACGAGGAAGCCATGGAGCTTGCTCAGAAGAAACTGGACTCTTTAACCAAGCCGCTTGGGAGTCTGGGGGTTTTGGAGGAAATAGCGAAGAAAGTTGCCGGAATTACCGGAAATCCTCAACCAAAAATCGGTAAAAAGACGATAATTGTCATGGCCGGAGATCATGGTGTTGTTAAAGAAGGGGTAAGCGCTTTTCCTCAGGAAGTAACTCCTCAGATGGTCTTCAATTTTTTAAACGGGGGCGCGGGAATTAATGTTTTGGCAAAACATGTTGGCGCCGATGTCAAGGTTGTTGACATTGGAGTTGCTGCTCCTCTTGAAGCGAGCGGTCTAATTTCTCGCAAGATAAAAATGGGTACCGGCAATATGGTTAAAGGACCGGCGATGTCGAAAGACGAAGCCATAGCCGCAATTGAGGTGGGAATAGATGTGGCCGAGAAAGAGATAGCTGGAGGTGTCACCATCTTGGGGACGGGTGAGATGGGAATTGGCAACACTACCCCGAGCAGTGCGATTACAGCGGTCTTTGGAGACATCTCGGTTGAAGAGGTTGTCGGAAAAGGGACGGGAATAGATGATGATAGACTTAATCAAAAGATAAATATAATCAAGAAAGCAATTCAGGTTAATCGGCCCGATCCAACCGACGCAATCGATGTTCTGACCAAAGTTGGGGGGTTGGAAATAGCCGGTTTGGCGGGAGTTGTTTTGGGTGCCGCGGCTAACCAAATCCCTGTTGTTATAGATGGTTTTATATCCGGAGCCGCCGCGTTGGTTGCTTTAAAAATTGCTCCTGAATCGGTAAACTATATGATAGCTTCACATGTATCTGTTGAACCCGGTCATAAAAAGGTTTTGGAATTGCTTGGTTTAAAACCGATGCTTTTTATGGATATGCGTTTGGGCGAGGGGACGGGGGCTGCTCTTGGCATAAACATTGTTGAAGCTGCTTGTAAGATAATAAATGAGATGGCAACGTTTGAAGGTGCCGGTGTTTCTGAAGCGGAGGATAAATAGTATGACCAAGGTTTATTTGGTACGACATGGAGAGACCGAGTGGAACGCAAAAGGGAAATATCTTGGTTTAACCGACATTCCCTTAAACGGCAACGGGGAACGTCAAGCCAAAGCGTTGTCTTCGTTTCTGTCAAAGGAACGGATTGATGCGATTTATTCAAGTGCTTTAACGCGCACAATTCAGACGGCGAGAATTATTGCAGAGCCACACGGGCTCAAAGTTTCCAAAATACCTGGATTAAACGAGATTGATTTCGGTGAATGGGATGGGTTAACGTATTTCGAAATTAAAGATAAGTATTCAAATCTTGCCGATGATTGGTTGAACAAAACCTCGGAGGTTCAAATTCCCGACGGAGAGTCCTGGGAGGATTTTAAGACACGTGTTTTGAGTGGTCTGAGGAAAATCTTAAATGAAAACGAGAACAAAAATATCCTGGTAGTCAGCCACGGAGGGCCGATTAAAGCAATAATTAGTGAGGTGCTTGGGTTAAATTTGACAAGTTTTTGGAAAATTAAACAGGACAGAGGGGCACTTAACGTTGTGGAGTTTTTTGATGGTGGCGCCACATTAACATTATTAAACGATACCTGTTATCAAAAATAAGTAAATTGAGTTGTTTGATATATTCGCAGGTAAATCCTTGAATTCGCATAACCACTGTGCTAAAATCTACAAACTGTTGTGGATTAAACCGGCACAAAAGTGTCGGTTTAATTTCTGGGGGTGAACTTGATGGAAAACTTATTTCGTTCAGAGCTTGATGGTTTGAGGCCATACAGTCCCGGAAAACCAATTTCTGACGTGAAGCGCGAACTTGGACTTAAAAAAGTTATAAAATTGGCTTCCAACGAATCTCCATACCCTCCTTTTTCGGAGGCAATTGAAGCAATTTGGTCTGCTCGAAATGAAGTTTATCGTTACCCTGATGGTGGTTGTGTTGAGCTTAAGAACAAATTGGCGAAATTTTTGAATGTTTCCGAGACAAATTTAATGATAGGCAATGGCTCAAATGAACTTTTGAGATTGTTGGCTCAGGTTTGTTTAAATCCCGGCGATGAAGCAATCATGGCAAATCCATCATTCATCGTTTATCCAACTGTTACCAAAATTATGAATGGTGTCTGCAGGGAAATCCCGCTGAAAAACCATCGACACGATCTTGTTAAAATGTTGGATGCGGTAAATGATAAAACGAAGATTATCTTCATCTGTAATCCAAATAATCCCACCGGAACAATTGCTACAAAACCGGAGGTGGACGATTTTTTGCGCAAAGTTCCCGATGGCGTGATGGTTGTTTTTGATGAGGCGTATTTTGAGTATGTTGATAATAAAGATTATCCCAATGGGCTTGATTATTTTAGCGAAGAGAAACAAATCGTGATTCTTAGGACCTTTTCAAAAATTTATGGGCTTGCCGGGTGCAGGATTGGTTACGGGATTGCTTCACAGCCCATTGTTTCTGCTGTAAATAAGATAAGGGAGCCGTTTAATGTAAATCATCTTGCCCAAGTTGCGGCAATGGCAAGCTTGGGCTGTGAAAATCAAGTGAAAGAAAGAAAAAAATTAAATATAGAGCAGAAATTTTATTTATATAAAACATTTGATGAAATGGGCTTGGATTATGTTAAATCGGAAGCGAATTTTATTTTAGTCGATGTTAAACAAAATTCAAGAAAGGTATTTGACCAACTTTTAAGAAAGGGTATTATCGTTCGAACGGGGGATATTTTTGGTCCCGATTATGAAAATTATATAAGGGTAACAATTGGAACCCCTGAGGAGAACAAAAAATTTATAAAGGCTTTAAGAGAAGTATTAAGTAGCTAATGGCTGAGAGCAGAGAGCATTCTTTCCCGTCATTGCGCCTGCCCGCCTCTGGCGGGAGGAGCCGCAGGCGACGCGGCAATCTCGATGTACAGATGTTGAGAGCAGATAGCTGATTGACACATATGGCTGATGGCAGAGAGCGTAGAGTAGAGAGATTAGAGCACGGAGCAGAGAGAAAAGGATTAAGGAGTAAGGATTAATTCTTCCCCGTCATTGCGAGTCTTGTTTTATAAGACGCGGCAATCTCGGTCGCTTGCGCTCCATTGGAAATTGTAAAGTGCAAAATGTAAATTTAAAGACATTTTTAAAACCTT
>Ga0209121_10000785_pt1 | contig 33935 bp, 26 predicted proteins | sample Cruoilmetagenom3_FD_187292 | JGI IMG/M metagenome (GOLD analysis project Ga0209121, IMG submission 187292) | Oil polluted marine microbial communities from Coal Oil Point, Santa Barbara, California, USA - Sample 3 (SPAdes) (version 2) | ecosystem: Environmental > Aquatic > Marine > Oil seeps ... | reverse complement strand
AAACAGCCAAGTGCGGCATCAAAATAAAACAACACAAAGCAGGATGGGATGAAAAATATCTACAAAAAATATTGGGAATTTAGATGCGGTAGCCCTGGCAATTCGTCTGGACAGCTTGAACAACATTCGATAGACTGACCTTATTCGATATGTGCATCTTCGTCCTATAATTCTTTGGATAAAGGATAAGAATATGCTGGAAAATCTCATAGGTCCTGAAAGGCCCATAAGTTGGGTGTTTCAATTCTGGCCTGTGCTTGTGTTTTCATTTATTTCGGCATTAGTTGCCACGTGGCTGTGTAAGAACATAGCGCTAAAGCTCGGCATTGTAGACATGCCTGATCGTCTGGTCAAAACGCACAAAGCAAGTGTCGCCTATCTCGGCGGCGTGGGTATGCTTGTCGGATTGACCGCGGGCATCCTTGCCGGCATTTATTACCTCCACGACCGGGAGCATTTGCCTTCGACGTTCATCTGGCTGCTCGGAGTTCTGGCTGGCGGGGCAATCGCCTGCTTCATCGGCCTGGTCGACGACTTATTCGACATTAAACCTTATCAGAAGATACTCGGACAAATTGTTGCTGCAGTTGTTCTCGTGGCCGTGGGCGTCAGGCCCAGTCTCGGTTTTCTCAACGTTTACCTCGGATTGAATATTCCCGAAAATGCGGAGATTATTCTGGGAATTCCCATCGTCATTGTATTTGTCCTCGGAGCGACGAATTCACTGAACCTTCTGGATGGCCTGGACGGTCTTTGCGCGGGTGTCACCGTAATTATCGCCGCGGCTCTGTTGATGCTGTCCATTCACCTGGGAACGTGGGCCTCCAGTAAGGTTGGCGGCGACTCCGTACGTGTCATTTTGTGTTTGGGACTTCTCGGCGCGGTCTGCGGTTTTTTGCCTTTCAATCGTCATCCGGCCAAAATATTTATGGGTGATGCCGGGAGTATGCTGCTCGGATTTGTCGTCGCAGCCCTGATGATATTGTTCGCCGAAAAGGCCGTTCGCTGGTGGATGGCCTCGGTCGTAGTCTTCGGCCTTCCAATCCTCGATACCGCTGTTGCACTGGCAAGGAGGCTGCTCAATCACAGGCCCGTGTTCGTCTCCGACCGCGGCCACATCTACGACCAGATGATCGATCGGGGAATACCGCTTGAAAAAACCGTCACAATATGCTATGGCCTGGCCGCTCTGTATGCTCTAATCGGGCTCGGACTGAGCCTCAGAACAAAAATCAGGGCAAGATATGCCTTGATTATCTATGTACTGGCGTTCGCACTCTCGGGTATCATTGTCTGGAGAAAGGGTTATCTGGAGATGGAAGGCCTGCGGGGGGCCGGACGTAAAAAGAAGAAATAATTTTCAGAATTACAATATGACATACATCTCGTTCGGAAAATCAGACTTTTGCAGCTCCGGCAGGTGCGGCAAGAATATCAAATATCAAAATGCAAATGGCAAAATTACAAAGCAAAAAGCAAAACTTCTCCCAGCTTGCCGGATTGAATTATTGTGGCAGAATTGTGCCGCCCTTAACCTCGATCGATTCTTTAGTCCGGCCGAATCTCATATTGATTGCTTTCATCGTGATCGAGTTTCAATCGTCCCCTTTTATTCCGGATCAACAATCCAATGCCAAACATTAGAGGAATTGAACATCCAAAACCTTGGCCAATCGTAAATATATTTTGCCACTGTGAGAATTTGAGGAAGATCGCGGCAAACGAGGTGACCCCTGGAATGGCAAATAGCACCCATAAAATACCAGGGAATAATCCCTTTGCATTTTGGAGGCGGAGAGCACAAACAAGGAATAGGATGCCAGGAAGTAAGAGACCAATTCCATAACTCATGAAGAAAAGAGAGCAGCCCTCGGCCGCATCTGTCGAAGTCAGGTAGCCCCCTCCGACAAGGAGAAGGATAGGTGCAAGAATCCCGGCTCCGACACAAAGCAATCCTATTCGATTCTCCATCAATGCTTTCCTTTTTTGTAGGATAATAACATGTAATTATATATTCTCCTGTCAATACCACGGATGATACTTTTTGAATTCTATCATGTCAACACAAAAACACTTGCATTATTGTTTTTCTAACCTGTTATTGCGGAAATGTGAATATCAACGGCGGCACAAAGATAGTGCGATAACGTTAGTCCGCCTTTGAAAAGCCGGTAATGAATTCGACACTTTTTTGGGCGGTTTTTTCGTTTGCCCGTGGGTGCAGCGGTAAATTCACCACCTCGCGAGAGGCTTTTTCGGCTTCGGGGCACATGCCGAGTTTGTAATCGTAGGATGCCAATGGTGTTTCGATCGGGTGAAGGGGACATTCGAACCAGCTTCCAAGCTCGACTCCGGCTTTGGCCGCCTGTGTGAGAGCTTCGTCCTTCTCTGCGATTCGAACCGGATATCTAACCAGAACCGGTTCGGCCGAGTCCCTGCTGTCATTGCTGGGTTTGAAGTCCTTAGCCGCAAGTAGTTCATCGTACAACTGTGCCATCTTCCGCCGGTGAGCTATGTTTTGTTCTATTTTGCCGAGCTGCCTGATTCCCGAATGAGCCTGCACCGTACTTATCGCTTTGAAGAAATCGTCCTCTTTCACAGGTTCGAATTCGCTTGTACTTGAGGAGCCGACGACCGCCCCTTTTTTAGTCAGATATCTGAACAGGTTCTGGGCCAGGGCGGTTGTTCTCGGATAGATGAGTAGCCTATATATCATCAATTGCACTCTGAGCATAAAGACTTCTCTGCCAGATGGTGGGCGCATTTCATTTTCAGCAAGCGATTCGATCCGCTCAGCTAATTCCCGGTCACTTGTAATAACCATTCCACCAAGACCCGTCGTATAAGGCTTGTTCCATTGGGACGAGAAATATCCGGCCCGGCCGAACGTACCCGCCATCCGGCCTTTATATTTCGAACCCAGAGCAAGGCAACAATCCTCGATGATGGGGATGCAGTGGCTCCCGGTGATATTCATGATGGCGTCCATTTCGCACGGATAGCCGTACGTATGCTGGGCAATGATGACCTTTGTTTTGCTTGTAATTTTTTCCTCCAATAGATTCACGTTCATATTGAACGTGTCCGGCTCGATATCTACATACACCGGCCTGGCCCCGACGTACTTGATCGGATTTACATTCATCACGCAGGTATAGCCCGGCAGGATGACCTCATCGCCCCGGCCGACATCGAGCGCCCGCAGCAGCGCATAGAGTGCGACCCTGCCTTTCCAAAACGCAAAGGCCCGCTCGGCACCGAGGAATCGGGCGAACTTGTGCTGGTATTTTTCAATCGTCTTGTTCATTGGAACCTTTCTACCTCGACATTTGCATTTGCTCTGGTTTTTTCATGCCGCTTCCTCGAAGGACCGAAAACCTGACAACGCCCCATAGACAGCCCAGTCCGTAGGCGAAGTGCAGTATAACAAAAACCGCCGGCGCCGGAAGTGCATATCGCCAGCCGGATTTGCGCCCGACATCCAGCGCTCCGATCACAAGCCCCAGTACATACAGGGCCGCTTCAATCGCCAATAGAATCCAAAGCGGCTTCCAAAAAAATCCTGCCAATCCCGGCAACAACAGCGACAGGACAAACAATAAAGGCACTAATCGCCTGAAGCTCGCCGGCCGCTTATGTTTCTGTAAGGTCCTTATCCGCCAGAAACCGTACTGAAAATACTGCTTCCAGAGTTTGCCTAAGGACCCCCGCGAAAAATATGTGCTTTGAATCGCTTTCGACATCCATATTTTGCCGCCGGCCAGGATGATTCTAAGATTGAATTCATCATCCTGATTGCGCACCAGTTCTTCGTCGAAGTAGCCGATTTTATCCACTATCCACCTGTGGTGTGTGCCGAAGGCAAGCGTATCGACACAGCCTTCGTAATCTCCCAGCCTGAATCGTGAATTGCCCACACCGATCGGCGAGCACATCGCCGAGGCAATTGCCTGCCCCGTGTAGCTGTCTGCTACCGTTTTAATATAGCCGCCTGCGACCCAGGCATCCGGATGCTCATGCAGGCACCGGATCGATGCGGCGATAAAATCCGGGGGAATCTCTACATGCCCGTCCACTCGAATGAACAAATCGCCTCTTGCGGCCTTCAGGCCGATATTCATTGCTGCCGGAGTAATCCGCTTTGGATTATCCAGCATCTTTACCCGGCCGTCCGCCCGAGACAATCGGGCCACGATTTCTCTTGTGCCGTCATCGCTCATCCCATCCACGGCAAGAATCTCCATCCTCTCGGTGGGATAATCGTTATCTAGTATGCTTCCTATCGCCCGCTCTATAAAATCGGCCTCGTTGCGAATCGGCATGATGACGGTTATAAAAGGTGAGTCCTGCATGTGATTTTTTCCGGTCAGGCTCTCATATTCTGTAGACAGTTAACATTTATCAGTGGTAGCTACAAGTCCAGGCTGAATTTAATGCTTGCTCCGGATTTGCCGCTCCTGCTCCAGCCGTGTTTCTTGTAGAACGCCATGGCACGGGTATTTTCGCCGGCAACAGAAAGAGTAAGATGCTTATATCCTTCGGCGGCACAGGCAAGCTTGAATGACTCGATAAGTTTTCCGCCGACTCCGCTCCCTTTAAAGTCCGGTAGAACACATAGTGACAGCAGGTTGCCCGATCCAGTCACCACACTTTGCCCTTTGCTATCTCTCGAATTATCGACGGCAGGCCTACGGTGAAATTTCCTGCCGAGTTCCTTGAGCAGCACGCGGCGCACCAGGCGTTTGCAGAGGAACTTCCAGAAAATCAGGTGTGGATAACGGAACATCGCCGAGCTGAGAAATTCATTCCGGATGTTCGGGTCACCACCCACGGCCAGACCAACGACTTTGTCGCCTGTATCAACGGCAACCAGGCAAATACCGCCGTGATGCTTAACGAAGAACAGGTAAAGAGCGCAAAGCCAATGATAGCCCATCTCGGTCATAAAACGCCCGGGAAAGGCATTGATATGACACTGAACCATGCCCGGCACGTGGGATTGTCGGGCTTTTATGAATTTAACGGCATCTGCGGTCAATTTGTTATTGTTCTTTTGCATTATTTATTTCTTGCCGTGTCTTTGTCATGATCCGCTGACAACCTCAGTTAATACGTTTTCAATACGGCCGGCCAATTTAACCCGGTCGAACTGGCGCTGGGCCAATTCGCGTGCATTTTTGCCCATTTTTCGGCATAGCTCCGGCTCGGCCGCCAGCTCTTGAAGCGTGTCGGCCAGCATTTGCGGATGGTTGGCGTCGAGGCGCCTGCCGCATTTGCTGTTCTCTATCGTTTCACCCAGCCAGCCCGGAACGTTGATTAGTACCGGTTTGCCCGCAGCCAAAGCGTCGAACATCTTGTTCGGGGACCATGTTTGCTCTTTGGCCGCCCGGTAGATAGTCAGACAGACGTCGCACCCGGCGACAATTTGAGCGACCTGCTCCTTGTCGGGCACGAGATTGCTGAAGATTACGTTTTTCAGTTCGTATTCCCGCGCCATTTTCTCCAGTTCGGCACGTTTGCCGCCGTCGCCGTGCAGTACGAGAGCGATTTTGTTGTTGCCTCGTTCGGCCAGGATTTTCGCGGCTTCAATAATGTACTCAAGCCCGTTCGCTAATCCCATCGCCCCGAAATAAATCGCGGCGAATCTGTCTTTCAATCCGAGCCGCTCTCGCTGTGCCGAGCCGTCGATATCCGGGCCGAACAGGTCCAAGTCGCTGGCGTTCGGGATTACTGTTACCTTGTCGGCCGGCACGCCCGTTCGGACGATGCCTTCCTTCATACCGGGTGACAGGGCGACGATATGTTCTGCGCCGGCGTATATCTTCTTTGCCATTCGCCGCAGCCACCATATTGCCAGAGGATTCTTCAAAGCTCCGACGTTGACCAGTGCTTCGGGCCAGAGGTCGCGAACCTCGAAAACAAACGGGACCCTGAAATACCGGCCCAGGGCAAGGCCGGCCAAACCGATCGTCAGCGGCGTGTGTGTGGCAAAGACCACATCGGGCTTCGGGAACTTTTTGCCGATGCGGCGGGCTAACCATGCAAATTGGTAGAACTTGAGCATCCGCTTCAAGCCGCTCATGCCGGTGCCGACCTGTGGATCGTTGTAAGCTGCGGCAATGGCGACCACGCCAATTCCTTCGGTTTCGAACTGCCCGTATTGTTTGCCGTCGGGCACGGGGAACTGGCGGTTTGCCAGGCCCGAGGTTATCATTGTCACGCGGTGACCTTTGCCCACAAGCTGCCGGGCAAATTCGTAGGACCGCGTTCCCGTCATTCCCTTTCGCGTTGCAAAATATTGGTGCAGATAAAGAATGTGCATGTTTGTCGGATTACCAGTAAATGCCCTCATAACCTTCGGTGTTACGGTCTACGCCCCTGATGTCCGCCAGGTCCAGCACGCGAATTCCGGCATCGAGCCATTGTCGAACACAAGCGACGTCTACGATTGGTTGGTTTATAATTATCAAATTTGTTTCGGTGAGTTTTTCCATCGAGCCAACGAGCAGCTTCTCCAAATGTCGCAATGCCTTTTGAACCTGCTGTTTATTGCTTCCTATAAGTCGCTCTGGCTGGACGACCGGGTCATAAATTCTCAGTTGTATTCCCTCGCCGAGCAGTGCCTTGGCAACCTTCACAAAGGGGCTTTCCCGCATATCGTCCGTGTTAGGTTTAAACGCAAGGCCGACCATCCCAACCGTCTCAGGTTGATACTTCACGACCCGTCGGATAAGCTCATTGATCTGGGCTTCATTACTCTGGAGCATGCTTTCAAGTATTGGAAGACGCAGCGATTTGAGCGAGGCGTATCGTAGAATCGCGCGAAGGTCCTTGGGCAGACAGGAACCGCCGAAAGCAAAACCCGGGCGTAGGTATCGCGGGTTGATATTGGACTTCGTGTCCGCGCAGTAAACATCAGCAACCCTGCGGGCGTCCACACCAGCCGAACGGGCGACCGCGGCAACTTCATTCGCAAATGTAATCTTCAGAGCGTGCAAGAGGTTGTCGCTATACTTGATCATTTCGGCCTCATTGAATCCCATGCGAAACAACGGGGCATCGTATTTCTCATAAATCTTCACGAGTAAATCTGCCGCGCCGGAACGGGCCTCTCCGATGACAATTTTCGGCGGCTTGTCAAAGTCCTCGACCGCCGAGCCTTCCCGCAGAAACTCGGGATGATAAACAAGATGGAAATCTTTTCCAACGGCCAGGCCGGATTCATTTTCCAGCAGGGGGATAACGCGGTTGGCGGTGGTTCCCGGAAGACAGGTGCTTCGAAGCACGATTAGCGGACGGGCCTTCGAATCGCGAAGTGTTCGTGCAATTTGCCCTGTGACATTCTCAACCGCCGAAAGGTTGATTCCGCCGTCCGGCCCGGATGGGGTTCCCACACAAATCCAGGCCATCTCGCAGTTTGTCAGGGCGTCTCGTGTTTCGGTTGTTGCTCTGAGCCGGCCGGTTTTGTGACCTTCTTCGAGCAGTTCGGCCACGCCGGGCTCCCGGATTGGGGAGCGCCCTTCTGACAGATCTGCGACCTTTGCAGCGACCGGATCCACACCGACGATTTCGTGCCCGTCCCGCAGCAGACATGCCCCGCTGACGACTCCCACGTAACCCATGCCGAATATACTGATTCTCATTTATTTCTCCATCTTAGACAATGGCTCATGAACTCGGTTTATTTGTTTTTTCATTAATGTAAGATATAATATAAGTATAGACCGATTAAGAGGTAATGTTGCATATTTTCCCATTTTCCCGGTATGGCTTAGGCACATGAAACAAAGCTGGCATAATTCAAAGATTCGGAGTCCTATAAATGGGATTCTGTTGTTGCTTATTTTATGCTCAATATGTGTCACGGCAGTAATATCTCCGGCGTCAGATTCGGATGTTCGTCTGCCGGAGCTTAAACCACAAGTAAGCCCTCTGGATCAGATCAATCGACCTCTGCTGTTCAAAAGGCTTATAGCAGCCTTCGATCGGGAGTATGCAAAACATGTCGCAACAAAAACGTCCAAAAACCTCGCGGATGATATGGCGGTTTATTACCTTCGCCAGGAGCTTCAGGCCCTGATTGATATGTGGCGGGCTACCGGCAAATCAGCATATCTCGAACAGGCAAATAATAGGGTTGTTAAGGCGATATCCGATGCGAAGTCAAACCGGCGTCCGTTACTCCGGCGTAACCGGCCCAGGGGAACATGGCCGTGCTTTTTTGTCAGGCAGGTCGAAGAGAAGACCGGAGGTCATAATCAGCTCTGCGACTTCCAGGGTGCCGCCGGATTTCTCATGGTTGCCGACGCCCTTAAACAGGCCGGGCGGGATGGCTGGAAAGATATTGCCGATTTTGTGGAAAAGAACATTGTCGAAAAATGGCTCTTTTACGCACCATCGATAAAGCCCGAACATTTTCATGGTTCCAGATCAAATACTTATCTTCTGACCATCTTAAACACCGCCCGGGATATACGGGAACACTTCGCCGTGATTTGTATGGACCTTCATAAATTCGGCTATCAAAAGTATCCCTATCGGCAGTGGGCCGGATGCCTGACGAATTTATACGTCGGTTTTAGATCCGAATTGCGCCAGTCTCCTCCCAAAAACTGGGGACTTGGTCGCCGTACTCCGAGTGACTGGGGTGTATTGCCTCGCAAATCGATGGGCGGCTACGTCTGGTATTTCATTCCCGACTGGAGGCGAAAAGGAAAAACAGCCGTCCTTGATACCGCACATGCAAACCGGACCGTCTGGCTTGCCGCCAGGGCATATCATGAAGGATTTATTGACAAAGCCGGACTCGATATGTTTATGAAAACTTTCAAAAAGCAAATCTGGAAACCTCAAAAGAATCCGTTCTACTTTGCGAACTTCGTCGACGGTAGTGACATATCTTACGATGATCCCAAACACGGCAAATTACCGCCCGGGTATAAAGGTCACGTCTGGTTCGGCTGGCATCGACTTGCAGCATACGACGATGCCGTGAAAAACCTGTTTCTTTCCTTGGCTTATGATTTGACCAACGGCGGGCCGAATATGCCTTCGTCCCAGAACAAAACCATGGCCAATGCGCCGCTGTGTTTTTATGCCTGGGCGGCAAGGTTACTGGCTCCGGATGGAAAACCTCACCAATTCCCATAGGAATTGTCCTTCTCCAGGCTCAAGTCAATAACAGTCCTAAGTCTCTTTTTTCAGTATGTGTTTAGCTGGCTTCAGTCATTCTCGACCATCCCCAAAGCCTGCGGCTTTGAGGCTGCCACCCGTTGTTTCGAATGGATTCTATTGTGTGGCAGCCTCATCCCGATTGTTGTTATCGGGATGGGGATGGATTTTCTTAGGCTCTATACATAAGTTTTTCAGAATATCTATATGATTTTCTTTTAAGAAAAAGTAATTGGTACTTTTGTCGCCGGGGCGGCGTTTTCTGAGTTTGCTGCCGTCATACCACCAGGCGGAATAGCCCTGATCGCATAATATCTTAAAAACACTATGAGCCGCCGAATTTGCATTATCCGGTTCTCCCGAGACTTCGATAAGCCATGCAGGTTGAGACCGGGCCAAAAACTTTGCCGCCCCTTTGATGCAGGCCGGCTCATGTCCTTCCACGTCGCACTTGATAAATGATATTGTCCCGGATTCGCTTAAAAATCTGGAATCAATTTTGATTGCCTGGACGTTAGCCGTTTCTGTTTTGCCTTCTTCCGGGCGATCCGTGATAATGGAAGCCCGGTAATGAGTCTCTGCTCCGGATGGATCGTAAGGAATCGCCATAGTCACGACAGCCTCGGAGTCGGAAACGGCGACGTTTACAGGCTCGACGTTATCGAGGTGTAATTTTCTTACGTTGTAACACAGTATTTCAAAGGTCGGAGGAAACGGTTCGATGCTGTATACATGGCCCTCCGCCCCTACCAGTACCGAGAGTATTTTTGAATATACCCCGACATTGGCCCCTATATCGATTACGGTGTCACCCTGTTTAACTAAATATCGGACAACTCTGAGTTCCGGTTCTTTTTCCAATAAAGGTGAGCGAAGCAGCCTGAGATAGTGACGTTTCTTTATCAATTGAATCGTCGATTGCGGCAAAATCTTCCATGCCGTCCTTTTCAATAATCGTTTTACCTGGTGCACACTATGCTCCGCGTTTGGCACTATATTCTATGAAGCAGCTCCACATTGCCGATACACGGCGGCGGTTTGCCCGGCTATTTTCTCCCAGTTGAACTGCTCGGCCGCAGCCCGGCGGGCGTTGAAAGACATTTGCTCGTGGTTATTGCCTTCAAAACACTTGTTAACAGCTTCAGCGATTGCCTCGGGGTCGCTGGGGCTGATAACGTATCCTGTTTTTCCATCCTCAGTCATTTCACCCAGACCGCCCACGTTTGTCGAAATGACCGGAATTCCCGCGGAGTAGGCCATAACCGTATTGCCGCTTTGGGATGCACTAATGTAGGGTTGAACCAGTACATCTATGACCGAAAGATATGCTTTGAGGTCTTCTACCGGCACAAAACGGATATCTGCCCACAAGTCGTCGGGCTTACAGCTTTTGGCGAGCTTTTCTTCCCAGTTTTTCTTATCGCCTACGAGCACCGAACCGGCGACCAGAAAGAAAGAATCTGGCTGCCGTTTTTTGATTAGTGCGAACGCATCGACGAAAACTTCCAGTCCCTTGTATGGACGGATATGCCCGAGGAATGCAATGATTTTGCGATTCCCCGCTTTTTGCCGTACGTTTTCAGCCAAATCATCGTTATAGCCGTATTGCGAAAACAGTACTTCGTAATCCCCGTGCGGCAGGACAGATATTTTCTCGGATGGTATCCCGCAATGTGCCATTATTTCGTTTCGCGTAAAGTTCGTTAGTGCGATCACATGGTCGACTCTTTGGTAAATCCTGGAATACTTACGGATATCTCCGGCCTTGGGCTCGTGCGGGAAAGGGTTGTGCGCGGTATAAACCACGTGACGGCCGGCCAATCGTAAAAGTCTTATCAGTTGATAGTCCAGGCAGGGCGAAACAACCCATATAAAATGAACGACTTTAATGCGTTTTATCAATACGTATGCCAGTAAAATAAGTAGATTCAGCGGATACTCGATCGCCCGAAGAAAACGCCGTACCGGTCCGGATGAAGTCTTTCGACCGGCCAGGCGGGCAAGGAAAAAGAAACAGCGGAAAACCGTGACATCCGGCGGGCTGGGGATGTGCCCATGTGCAAATTTTGTTGTGGCATAGACGATTGTTTCCCCTTTTTTGGCCAGAGCGTCCAACAGGCAGTAGTTGTAGTTGGCGGAGAATTGACATGCGTCTATTAACAGGTACGTTTGTTTCATTGAGCTGCTTAGCCCTTTAATTTTGCCTTGTTTTCTTTTGCGATTTTCTGCAGATAATCCAAAATCAGGCGTGCGTTGCGCTTGCCGCCGAATTGTTCTTCCGCCCTCTTTCGAGCGGCGATGCCCATATTAATCCGCAGTTGATTGTCTTTGATTAGCTTTACAATCGCTTTTTCCATCTCGTCGATATTCCCGGGCGGCACAAGAATAGCGCCGCCGCAGTCGCCGACGGCCGCCGGCAGGCCGCCGACCGCAGTGGCTACAACCGGCAGGCCGCAAGCCATTGCTTCGGTAACGACGTTCGGCATACCTTCGGTGTGGGAAGCCAGCACGAACAGGTCACTTGCCTGCATCCACTTGTTCATTCGTTCCGGTTCGATGTCACCAGTCATGCGAACGATATTGTCGAGGCTCATTTCTCGAATCGCTGTCCGGAGTCCTTTTTCCTCCGGCCCTGCTCCGCACATGACCAGCAGTATGTCCGGGCACGTTTTTCGTACCCGGTTTATTGTTTCGAGAAGTTCATAAACACCCTTTCGCCTGGTCAAGTAGCCGGCGTACAAGGCTATGGTTTTATCCGGCGGCAAATCCAACTCTTTTCTGGCCGGGATTTTATCCGGTGCCGGCGAGAACTCATCCAGGTCCAGGACGCCGTAAACGCACAAGGGATTCTCGCCGGTGACAGCTTTGATTCGGTCTGCAACGCTTTGTCCACAGGCCAACGTGCCGTCAAGAGCCTTTGCTGTCCTCACAAAGTGCTTGTATATATTTCCGCTGGAATGGGCGGTTATATTTACGTCTACGCCGATGCTCAGACAAGCTGTCGGAATCTTGAGGTACCTGGCCAGTCTTGCGGCCGCATCTCCATCCGGAAAAAAATCCGTGGCGTATATCACGTCGAACTTTTCGCTTTTATGTAGTTCGTGAGCTTTACTTTTCATAGCCCGGAAAGCGGCCAGCCCGGACCATCGATTGTAAAAATTCCCCGGCGGTCTTAAATACGGCACGCTGAAAGTCTCGATTCCTTCGAATCGGCAAAGCGGACACTTGTGGTCAAGGTTTTTCCATTTCTCGAAGTGCCGCAGGACTCCCGGGCACCAGACGCGCGGCACCATAACGGTTATTTCCGCCCCAAGCCTGCGAATCTCGCAAAGCTGCCGGGCCACGAAGATGCCGTATCTGGCTTCTTTGAGATTGGGAAACAGGTGTGAAACAGCTAAAATTCTCAAGATATTATAATACTCTGCAACATTTGACTTGTGTATTTGTCATTGCTTCGCTCCGCTCGCAATGGCACCTGTATTTTATTTTTTACGGACTAACAATCTCGTCTGAATAAACCAGCTCATATTCTATTAATAAATCTTCTTCAAGTTCAGCGGCAGATTCTGAATCGTCGGCCGGCGTATAGATTTTAGCGATCCGTTCGCCCGCCATAACAAACGCCAGGAAAACCCAGTAATATTTGTGGAACATCTGACCGATGGTCAGTCCCATCATAATCAGGAATATGAGAACCGCCCTGACGTATATTTTTTCGAGTCCGAGCGGGGTACGCCTTATAGTGACCAGCAGAATGCCCATGAAACATGTAAAGAGCAAGGCGCCGGGCAAGCCATAAATCCCTAAAACAAGAAAGAAATCGTTGTGCGGCCAGATTAAAGTTCCGGTTTCTTCGAACCAGCTATAATACCCGGTTCCCGCCGGCTTTCTTACCACGGTTTTGATTGCCTGCTTTATTGGTTCCATTCTGTAATGAAGGCTCTCTTTGGCATAGCCGACGTCCGTCAGCCGTTCTGCGACAGACCTTTCCAGTCCATCACCTTTTATCAGCAGCCCGGAGCCGATTGAAGCCAGCAGAAAAATCAACAGAAGCAGAACCGCCAATGCCGGCCTTCGTGCGACTTGCCGTATGAACAGCAGCGGCGACAATAATGTAAACGCCAGCGCGACAAGAGCGCCGCGAGAGCCGATTTTGAGCAGCATTAAGGGCAGAAACAATATTGCCGCGAAATTTACGATTCGCCATAGTATATTCTTGTTACGGGCAAACAGGTAAATGGCCGCCAGAAAGGCCGTACTCGTCAACGCGGCCAGCATATTCGCATCGATTGCCTCACCTAATGTAGCTGAATATCTTGTCTGAGAAGTATTCTCCAGCGTTCTGATCGCCGCACCGGTGATGAATGCAAGCAAGATGGTGCCCAATGTTCCGACGACGTATGCTCTGAGCGCCCATTGAAAAGTCTTTTCGCCGTTTGTTTCGAGTATCCAGTATACAATCAAAATAAGCATAAGAAGCTGGAACTGGGTGAACGCACGCATTAATTCGAGGCCGAGATATTGTCCCGCCAGAGAGACCAGCAATATCCAGATTGAGTATATTGCCATTACCCATAACGCCTTGTTGCTGATGCGTAACCTCGGGTGGGTAATCAGTACGTTCAGCGCAAAGCTGACCGCGAGGGCTACTCCGACTCCCCGGTCGAGACTGAAAGTTTGGTTAAATCCGATACCGGCGCCTGTCGGCAGCGCCAGCATCATGATGCAAAGGCCGAAAGTCGGTTTTAAGACCATGCCGATGAACGTCGGCACTGCTATGATTATGATACCCGCAACGGGATTTTTTGCGAGGGTAATGACAGCCAGTCCGATCAGGCAAATGACAAACCAGCTTACGAAAAGCAAAACGTTCATTACCGGCGGTAAAGGGATGTCGGAAGTCCGCTCGCCCTGTTCGTAATCCAGGTAATCCTGGTCGAATTCAATTTCATCTGCATATTCGGCATACATAATAAACCGAAACCTCCGGCAAAACTATCGGACTTAATCAAGCCCGGGATGATAACGTGCAAATCTTGGGTAAATCATAAACTGATATAGCAGGTACCTGGCCGCTTTGTACAAGGACCGTTGTTTGGCGAGGTACCATACGGTCTTACGATAATATCGACGCATCAGCGGCTTAAAATCACCGGATAAACGCTGAATTATTTCGGGGCGTCGTTCTGCATATCCGGAAAGGAATGCGTTGGCCATGGCCGGGGCGTCCCAGTTGAAAAGGCATTGCCTCGGGGCGCCGTAAAAGAGAAAAATCATGAGCCAGATTATGTCGAAGAATCTCGAACCGTAAGTGACATTTCGCCCCAGAAGCGGCGCCGAGCTCCAGTCCAGAATCACAAGCCGGCCGGAGGATTCGTCGAAGCACAAATTAAATCCTGCATAATCTCCGTGAATGAAAACATTCTCGCCGGGCCAGGCCATCCACTCGGGTGGAAGTTCGTACTTCATCTCCTTGGGCAAGACCAGTTTTTCATGAACAACCGCCAGTGCCTGCCCCGCCTTTTTCAAAAGCTCGAATAACCGCTGGTCTTTACGAGCCGCCATATCGAGCAGTGTCACCAGGCTGTTGAGTCGCTCGAATTCGAGCACTCCTGTTTTAGCATCGAAGTTAACAATCTTCGGTACATAAAACAGGCCGCAGTCTTTGCCGATATCGAAAGCCATCGACGCTTTAGCTGCTTCTATTGCCAGCGTGCCCGGTTCTCCGGTTTTTCGTATAATATCACCAACGATTTCCATTGATCATTTCCGAGTACTTCATAACACGTGAATTTGCTGGCTCAATGCTTGCGCCTGAGTGGCAGCCTCAAAGCCGAAGGCTTTGGGGATGGGGGGAGAGGCCATCCCCAAGCTTTGCTTGAGGCTGCCACTCTTTCCTCATTTTTCTACAAATTCGATTGTTATGGAGTACTAAGAGGTAAAAGCTCCATTTTTATATTTTTTTTCCGGCGACAGACGGCTATCAGGTTTTCCGAGAATCGATTCAGGTAATTGAATTTGCCGGCCGCCCAATCTATCGCACGATTCAGGCAGAATGAAACCGGAACCTTTGGCGGATGGAAGAATCCTGCCAGATAAACCTCGATGATTTCGAGCCCGGCTCCTTCGGCAAGATTTTTCATCTGCTCGATACTCATTACGTTGAGAACACCATCGGGTTGCTTCTTTCGATAGTGCGCATTACGCAGTTTTATCCAGGGCGATCCGGAATTCTGGTGATTGTTGAAAACCAGGTATCCGTCTTCGTCCAGCAGCTCGGCAAGCGCCCCGATAGCTGCGAATCGCAGTTCCGGCTCGGCGTTGAGAAAAAACCGGAAGGCGGTAATCAAATTGAATTTCCTTGGCTTGAGAATATTTTCCGCCGTAATGTCCGTTTCGATTATCTCGGTTCGCCTGAGCTTTTCTCTGGCGATGGCAAGCATGGAGCCGGATACATCAACACCCGTCGATGTTTTGACGCGATTCTCCAGCAGTTCCGTGATACGTCCTGTCCCGCATGCAAAATCGAGCAGATGAACATCTCTGCCCGTGAAGTATTTCTCCAGAATCCTCAGGATAATCTCCTGCTCGCGTGACCAAAGGAATCTTTGCCACGTCTTACTCTGGTAGTAAGCCTCGTATTCGTCGCCTTTTCCCTCGTATTTATGAGACTCTCTGTAACTAATCTTGGCCACTTTCCTTTTTTGGCAGAGCAATCTTGACGAATCGTTTTTTCTCAACCTCTTTCAAACTCAGGAACCAGCCGCCTATAACTATCAAGACTATTGCGGCGACTACAACGCCGACGATTTCGAGCCATGAATCAGGTGGTGCCAGATATTTCCAAATACAGATCATCGCTACAGCCGGCAGCGAACCCAGCAAGGCCGGCTGCCAAACATTCCGGATGTTTTCAAAAGTAGAGATACGCATTTTCCGGTTAAAATACCTCGGTAGAATAAACATGGATGTTAGCGCCATCGGCACGAAATTCGACCAGGCTATTCCGAGCAAGCCCCAATGGAATAGCTTTACTGAAAGAATGGAAGCCGCAACACAGAATAGTGCCATCAAGGCGGTCAGAATCCCGAAAATCTTATGCTGCCCGCGCCCTACAAGCACGAGGAAGTTGCTGTGCTGTGCCAGCCTCAAACAGTGTCCGACGGTTAGAATGGTCAGGATGACAGCCATTGAGTCAATGACCGTCGGGTCCTTGAATTGATCGCTGACCCATACGCCAAGAAACTCTCTGCCCATTGCGATTAGGAAACAGCCGCCGGGAATGATCAAAAGAAGACTGTACTTTTGTGTCAGGAAGGCTATTTCCTTAACCGCCGCGGCGTCATTTCTGGCGTCGAGGTCACTGACTGCCGGTTTTATCGCCGCCGTGAAAGCCTGCAGAAGTTGTGACAATAAGATAACACCCGCCGTTGCAATCCTGAATTGGCTTATCTGGGCGGTACTGATGAAAATCCCGATGATCAGATAGCTGGCATTATAGATGATTATGGCCCCCATTGCGTACATGAATGTATTTATTCCGTATGCCAGCATTTCCTTCAGAAGCTGCAAATCTATCTTTGCAAATGACAATGATACTGCGGGCAGCAACTTCTTTACAAAGACCGAATGTATAACTCTCATGACAATTTCACTCAGGCCGAACATGAATCCCGTTGTCAGCAGACCGTAACCTTGCTGCAGCAGTATGACTACCAGAAATGTTCGCAGGAACAATACGGCCAGCATGACTATGTTGATGATATCATATCTTTGCAGTCCGCTTAGGATTGCGGTCGATGGCTGCAGGAGTATCGCAAAGGCAGAGCAGAATCCGACGATAAGCACGAGTATACCGGCGGTCCTTACCAGTTGAGCTTCGATGGCAAACCAGGAACCGACGTTGTAGCAGACAACCAGACTTATGATTAGAAGAACGATGCCTACAGCTATGAAGAAAAACAATGATGTGTTGATGACCCGCTGAACTCCATCGTTGTCATTTTGTGCCATGAAGAGCGGGATATATCTGTTGATCGAGCTATTAAATCCAAAGCTTAACAGGGGGGCGTAACAAAAGATTGAGCCGCCAATCAGCACCCATACGCCGTATTGAGCCTCGCCGAACCGGCTTAGAAAAAAGCGTATCAGAAAGAAACCGATCACCGCGTTACACATCAACGCCGCAACGTTGTAGAACGTGTTGTGGACCAGTCTTTTCGGGGTTGTAACAGGTTGTTCGCTCATTTATTCGTTGTTGGTTCGATTCGATCTTGAGATTCGACTACCTGCCACAGAATACCCGCTCGAACGAAATCATAGTTGTCGAGCAAAAACTCCGGGCAGTATCCCGGCTGCGATGAAACAACGTATACCGGCCCGGCCTCAAGCAATTGCCCGATTGTCTGCTTGTCGAATCCTGGTGCGTTTTTGCTTTTTACGCTGCCGGAGACGATTTTCACATCGGGGCGCTTTCCTTTAACCTCCTGAAGATATAAAAGCGGGGCGACAGTTGTTGTGTCGGCATAGATGACGGCATCATTCTCCGCCAGGCTCAACGCCTCATCGGCGAATCGCTCGGCCCCATTGTATCCTGTCTTCCATGGCCGCAGGAAATATTCGTAATCATCCCGGTAAGGTATATCGTTTTTCGTGCCGATATTAAGCTGCATTTTCTTGGCCAGGGCTGGCAGGGCGGCATAGACGCCGACGGGCAGAAAACTGAAAAAAAACAGCAAAAACACAAAAATTTTACGACTCATACGCTGCTGCAACAGATGCGTTCCAAGACCCGTGAGGACGCAAACCATGCAATAGAACGGGATAAAGAACGCATATCTGTCAGGGACGGTATACCGAAAGGCGAAAATAAAAAACAGAACGGTCAGTGCCAATAAGACGTTTCTAAAACCTCGGTCCAGTGACATTTTGAACAGTCCGAAGCAGCCCACAAAGAAAAGCAGAATATTCGGCGTGGGAAAATTGAGCAGAATATACAGAAAGTTCTCTTTTACTATTCCCATTGAAAGCGAGGTATTAAGAACCGCTCCCTGCCAGCGCAGGCCGAAGGCCACAGAGGCCAGGGTACCTGTGACATCGCCCGTTTGTATCATATTTTTGACTATCAAATATTCGTATGGCAGCGCGCCGGCAATCCACAGCAGAACAAGGATCCCGAGGCTTTTGGTGCGAATTTCCTTTTTAGCCAGAAGATAAATAATAAAGACGGCGTAACACAACAGCGGTATCGATGCGAGCATGTGCACGGCTATTGAAAGGCCGCTCAGCAATCCCAGCCAGTACAAATAACCCACTCGCCTGGTTTTGGTATATTGCAGCAGCATTATCAGTTCGGCGAGAAACAGGGCGGCCCAGAGCGTGTAGGTTTCGATGATGCTCGCGTGGCGCCAGAACGTGTGGGATACGGCTAAAGTAACGGCCGCGATGACTGCCGGAAAATTCCTGCCGAGCCATAGGCGCACGAGCAGGAACATGTTCGCAACCGCAACCGCCCCGGCGATTGCCGAGACCAGATTGACCCTATGGGCGAATTCCCCGAACGGGGTGTATTTTGCGCCGATAGCCAGTATGTAAAAGAGCGGATGAGAAATCGCAAGGCCGAGAAAACCTTCGATATCATTGTGCTGGATGCGATACTGAATCAGCCCGCTGTCCTGCCATAACACTCCGGGGGCGCAGCTTACGATATAAAGCGCAAGGGCACCGCAAAGAACGGCCGCGTAATGCCGAGCTAATTTTGGTTTTGCGAATTCCACGAGTGTGCTTTCGGGAACTTTAATGTGTCCTGTTAGTGAGATGCCGGAGTTGTCCGGCTTAGCAGACGGTGACGGTTAATCCTTCGTCACTAATGTCGAAATCGAAGAACCTCGCCCGCTTATTCGGCGGCTCGGATTCGAGCATTTCGCGAATGCTTTTAGCATCCTCTGTAGATTTGCATATCATCAGCATGAAACCGCCTCCGCCGGCGCCGAGAAGTTTTGCGCCGTATATGTGGGAGCGGACCCTCTCGAACAACGACTCGATTTCATCACTGCTGGAGTTCGGATCGAGTTGCTTGTTTAGCTGCCACGCAACATCAATCAGGTGCCCGAAGGTCACGATATCCTTGCGGATGAGAGCATCCGCTACTTCTTCGGCTACGATTTGAATTTGTCTCAGCGTGGCCATTGTGGCGCGGTGCCGGTTTAAATATCCTCCGACGACTTGCTGGAGGATGTTCTTGGCCAGCCTGGTGACGCCAGTGTAGTACAGCAGACTTTGTCCGCCGTTGGCTTTCGGGTCGAGAACGTCGGGCAGCACGTAATGGATTCGGGCATCGGGGATAAATCCGGGCTCGGTAACAATCATTTTTACTCCGTCGATTGCCCCTCCGATCTGATCCTGCCAGCCGCCCCCGGTCGTCAGGGCCTGTTCCAGGCGAAGCACGCTGTGGAACAGTTGGCGATGAGACAATTCTATGCCCATCACGCGCTGAATTGCGGCGAGAATCACCGCTCCCATTATGCTCGATGTGCCCAGGCCGCTGCCCTTGGGAATCGCCGCAAGGGTGGTTAGCTCAATTCCTCCGCCAAAACGCTCTAAGACTCTTTTTAAGCGTGTATTTTTGTTAACACAGTTCCTTCCTGGTGACAGGCACGACAGAGCCAGGGCGGCCTTTGCAAGGGCGAAAGCGCTCGTCGCTTTTCGATAGTCCAGAAGCTCGTCAAAACCGGTGACCTCGGTTTTTGCTCCCTGGTCGATCGAGCTTATGCGAATCACAGGCTCATCGATAACGCGGGCATAGGCCTGTATGGGCGGCTGGCCGTTGAGGTTGACCGCGGCATTGACTACACAGCCGCCGTACTCGAGTGAGTAAGGCGGCGTATCCGTCCAGCCGCCGCCTAAGTCAAGACGGGCCGGCGCCCGAGCCCAGACGATTTCGTCGCTTCGAAGAACACTCCGTGGATGGATATCCTGGCCGGAACCGCCGGAAACGATAGCGTTCTCCAGGCTTTTGAACGCGATGTTTTGTGCCCGGCGGGCCCATTGAACTATCGAAACCTTCGAGTTCAAATCAAGACCGAAAGACTCCAGCCAGTTACGCTCTGCCGGACTGAGCAGCCGCTTTAAATCCGGCAGGGCCTTCGAAAGCGGGATATCCACATCTTCGTAAAGCTCGAGAAGTGCCGAGCCCAGCGTATGAATAATTCGCGGAAATACGAGTGAGCCGATTCCCGTGTTGCCGGAGTTTCTAAAATGCCGGTGGGCTTCGGTGAGAATCTCCGAAATCCATGCACTCAAATCCTCGGCCCCCTTCAACAAATACGCCATCTCGGTGCTTGAGAATTCGCTTTGTGGATGAAACATTTGTCGAAGAGACCGCCGGATTAACTTTGCTCGAATCTCGTGACGCCGCTTATAAAAGTCACTGTGATCTGCCAGGGCCAAAATCTGTTCGAGGTTATATCTGTCCGCCTTCCGCCATGCTCTGAATTTCTCGTCACCGGCGCTGCCCGGATCGAGCATCCACAGCCATCTCTTATATTGGTTGTGGATTTTTACCGCCGGGAACATCCGGGCGTTCCAGATGCTGCGCTTCCCGGGGGGGATATCGGCATTCCATACGTCTTCCGGCCCGGCGCCGACGGTGCCAAGCCAATCGAGCACATCGACTCCGCAGAAACTGCCATTCTCTTCGATGGTCTCCTTAAACGTGTCGTCCAGACCGTAACAGCGTACGAACCAGACACGCCGGCCTTTTTCGTTGCGCCCCTTGATGACGTCAAGGCATGCCCTCGCTGACAGAGAAATCGGCTCATCGATATCGACGCCGACGACTACATTTTCTCCACCCAGTACGAGTGACGAATTGATACGGCAGCCTTCCACCCAGGAAGAAGCGCCTTTCACAAGGCCATCGTTCGTTATTTCATTGTTGATGTCAAGAAAGGTCTGCAGATGAGAGACTCCCCGGTCTTCCTGCAGCAGCCGGGTACCGCTGCTGATAATCGCTCTGCTGGACCCGAAATCCAGGAAATCACAATGTTTTAAGAGTTTCATGCTGAAAAGTACCGGCGAAATGGCATTAAACAACTTTTCCAGCAGAGGTTTGGTCCATTTTGAGCCGCTGTTCTGTGCAGATTCGGCGTGTTCGGATTTGGAGGCTTCGCTGCCCATCGCGCAGCATATCTCGCGATAGAAATCCAGGCCGCGTTCCAAGACTGCTTCGCCCATTCTGCCGCTAAGGGTGAGTTTGCCGTTCCGGCCGGTGCCAGCACCGAACAGATCCAGCATTTTAACCGCCGTAGCCGCGTCAAAGTTCATAATCCCGATGTCCAGGCAACTCTGGCCGTATGCGTCGATTGCCCCTTTTGCCTGCTGCTCGGCTGCAGAGGGTTTCTGCAGGTACAGCTTCACCTGGTCTGCCTGTCCCCTGCAAAAGACGCCGTGTCTGCTTGCCTGTTCCGGTTGAGCATAGCAGGTCAATCCGGTGACTCCTTCGGCGGCAAATGTTACTTCCGAGGGGTCGAATCTCAACAAAACATCGCCGGAGGTTATAACCACCTGGCCGGCGCCTGCCGCCGGCTCGGGTAAGGCAAGATATACCGGCAATTGTCGATCGAACAAACTCAGAGGAATCGCTGTGTCACTCTCGGATGGAACCGGAACAAATATCTTTCCGCATGGGCCGTATGCAGGCAGGCGTTTCGAATCGCCCCCTGCGTGGACGATTAGAATCCGCAGGTCTCTCAGTACCTTCTCCCACGCCTTCGGGCTCCGGGCTTGGTGGTTGTCTTTGAGCCGCCTGTCGAGCACTTCGGTCAGGCAGTAAAGCGTGCTGCCTCCGCTTCCAATTCGCTTTCCGCCGGGATCGGGCACCACCATCACGTTACGAACGCTGCTGAGAAGTCCCATATCCTGCCGGACTTTAAGCTGCGATTCGTACGCCCGGGCCTGGGCCTCATTAGAAGCGGTGACGATCAGGTAATCCCACTGGTTTAGTTTTGCTCGCATACAGATACTCATGTTCTACAATCAATCAACTCTCGGAACGAGATTTCTGCTTCAAGCTTCCGGCGATCAGTCGCAGTGTTTCGTCCAGGTTTGTTGTAGGTTCCCAGCCGATAGTCTTCTTGATTCGCTCTATGCTTGGCATACGCCGCATCATATCCTCTATGGGTTTGCCATAGGCGACCTCATAGGGCACAAACTCCTTACTGCTTTTGCTGCCCGTAATTTTGATAATTTTGTCAGCCAGCTCTTCTATTGAAATCTCTTCGTTCGTACCGATATTGTATACCTGTCCTGCCGCCTGCTCGCAATTCATCAGGCCGGTGATAGCCTCGACGAGGTCGGCCACATAACAGAAGCATCGCGTTTGTTCGCCCGTTCCGTATATTTGAAGCGGCTTGTTCTCGAGCGCCATTTGAACGAATCGCGGCACGACCATCCCGTATTGGCCCGTCTGCCTGGGCCCGATGGTATTAAAGAACCTGCAGATTACCACGTCCAATCCGTATTGCTGATGAAAAGCCAGGCCTAAGAATTCATCTACCGCTTTGCTGCATGCATACGACCACCGGGAGAGGCACGTGCTGCCGAGCACGATATCGTCGTCTTCGTGAAAGGGAACCGCTTCGCTTTTGCCATAGACTTCGCTGCTCGAAGCGATGAGGATTTTTCTGCCGAATTTATTGGCGATATTCAACACGATTTCAGTGCCGCCGATATTGGTTTCAATCGTATGGACCGGGTCTTCGGCGATCAACCTGACGCCGACAGCGGCGGCCAGATGGAAAATCACGTCGCAGTGCTCGACCAGAGGTTCCATAAGTTCGACATTCCGGATGTCGCCGGCGACAAACTCAAAGCCGGGGTGATCTTTGAAACTTTCGATATTGTCCACGCTGCCGGTGCTGAGATTATCGATAACGGCAACCTTATTACCATCTTTGAGCAGCCGTTCGGTCAAATGGGACCCGATAAAACCCGCTCCACCTGTAACTAATGTTCTCATATAAGCCCCTTGTAAGTAATTTCTATGTGCAAAGGATAATGATCATTGGAAAATTATCAATACCAAAGATTTGCCGCAGGCCAGATCAATCTGCTTGGACTCCGTCCCCGTCGGCTGCGCATAAAGCAAATGCAGCCTCGCTGTCAAATCAGGTTTTTCTGTGGAAAATATTTCTTAGCGGTCGAACCTGTATCAATCGGGCGGCAATCCGGTGGATTCTGATGTCCGGCCGGTTCCTGCCGAGCGACTGTTCGACTATACCATAAGTATCGGCAAATAAAGAACATAGCTTTAGCAAAGAAGATAACCTCAATCAGCTACAGGTCTTGCAGAACGGCCCTTCGTGGAATTGCCGGTGGCAGGTCTTGTCTTTGGAGCCGATGTTTTTTTAGGGTCCTATAAATCCGTCGTCTCCGGGCTGATGGGATGAGCCGACATGTGGTTTTTCCGTCGTATCAGCCCTCATACGAGCAATATGTCTTATCAGTTTCCCAGACGGTTACCCGGTGCAGCCTTACTTTACCGAATCTACCGGCGAGTTGATTCCATGCTACCCCGGCGATATTTTCGACAGTGGGATTCATCTTGTCGAACTGCTCGACATCCGCGTTCAAATTTTTATGATCAACTAGTTTTATAAACTCATCGTCCACTATTCTTTCAAAATCGCCAATGCGAAAGTCATTTCTGGATGCCGGCATTTGTACTGTTATCTCGACGATGTAATTATGTCCGTGACCGGTGGGATTTGCGCATTTTCCGAAAATATCCAGGTTGCGCTGCTCGGAAAAGTCGTCGTTCCAGAGCTTGTGCATCGCCGCAAATTCAAACTTCTCGCTAAAATAGACCATATCCAAATCCTTCGAATCGAGAGCTATTTTCCTGAAAGGATTGAGCTTCAGACCCAATTCACTCAGGCTCGCGGTGCCAAACTTATCGGTCAATTGGTCCCGCGCCGATCTTAAAAGCTCTGCTATTTCAGAAAACCCAATATGTTTTGCCCGATTGAAATCCTGCTTGATGCGCCCGGTAAAAATCGGCACTGCAAATTCGCGGACGGCCCTGTCGATCTCGGTGACGTTAACCACGAATCCGGTCGACGGCACGATCCGGCCGGTGACTTCGACGGACAATTCAAGAAATATGGCTAATCCTTCGCCCGCCGGCCTGGATACGAACGAATTATACCCTCGGCTGTCTTGCGGCAGGAATGGATTAACCGAGAATCGCACCTGTCTGACCAGTTTGTGCATCAGCGAAATCACTCCCTGTTTTCTACTTGTGCATGAGACTCAGGACTTCGTTTCGGCTTCTCGGGTCCTTTTTGAAGATGCCGCGCAGCGCCGATGTCACCATTGTCGAGCCGGGTTTCTTGATGCCGCGAATGGTCATGCAGCTATGGGATGCTTCCAGCACAACCGTGACACCCATCGGCTTTAAGCTGTTCATGATAAAATCGGCGATCTGGTACGTCAGTCTCTCCTGGGTTTGGAGCCGGCGGGCAAAACAATCCACAATGCGGGCCAGTTTGCTCACGCCGAGCACCATCCCGGTCGGTAAATACGCAACGTGGGCCGAGCCGATAAACGGCATCAAATGATGCTCACAGATGCTGTAGAAGGGGATGTCACGCAGCAGGACGATTTCGTCATAGTTTTCGTTAAAGACGCTGCGAAGGTGAACTTTCGGATCCTCGCGCATACCCGCTAAAAGTTCAGCGTACATTTTTCCCACCCGTTCGGGTGTTTTCTTTAATCCCTCGCGATCGATGTCTTCGCCGACCGCTAATAGTATTTCCTTCACCGCCTTTTCAATTCTTTCGGTATCCACCTTTTTAATTTTCTTGTTCATTTTTGGAATATCTTCTTTCACTGTTTGCTACTTTTTCTTTTTTTTCAGGCCGGTTACATAAGTTGTCAGCAGCCTGACTCCGAAAGCGCTGGCTCCCTCTGAGGTAAATTCCGTGGCCTTTTCGAAGCTCCAGACGCCGGCAATATCGAGATGAGCCCATTTTGTGTCGCCTGCAAACTGCCCTAAGAAGGCAGCCGCCGTACACGCTCCGCCCCAACGGCTGCCGATGTTTTTCAGGTCCGCTATCTTGCTCTTCATTTCTTTTGCATACTCTTCGCTGCTCGGCATGGGCCAGACTTTTTCGCCGCAGACCTGTGAGGCTTTCTGCAAATCTTTGATAAGCCGGTCGTCGTTGCCCATCAGTCCGGCCATGTACTTGCCGAGCGCGACAACGCACGCTCCCGTCAACGTGGCGATGTCGATAATGATGTCGCATTTCTGTTTGACGGCGTAGCTTATGGCGTCGCATAGTATCATTCTGCCTTCGGCGTCGGTGTTCTGGACCTCGACGGTTTTTCCGCTGAACGTGTTAATAATGTCGCCGGGCCGGTAGCTCGTTCCGCTCGGCATATTCTCCGCCGAGGGCACGATTCCGAAAACGTTCACTGGCGGCGCTAGCTCGGCCAGCGCTTTCATCGCTCCCAAAACGGCAATGCCGCCGGACTTGTCCAATTTCATTTCATCCATATTTGCAGACGGTTTGATGCTGATTCCGCCCGAATCGAATGTGATGGCTTTGCCGACAAGCGCGACCGTCGGCAGATTGCTTGCCGCTTTGCCGGGCGGGCTGTATTTCAAAATGACAAATCTCGGCTTGTTTTGTGAGCCGGAGCCGACTGCGAGCACCCCGCCCATTCCCTTTGCAGTCATCTGCTTTTCGTCGAAAACCGTGCAGCTCAGCCTTTGTGAGCCGCGTGCTATTTCTTTTGCGGCGGCGGCCAGCTCGGCGGGAGTTACCACGTTGGCCGGCCGATTTGCAAGCGTTCGGGCGTAACTTTGCGCCTTGCCGATAGCGATTCCGCTCGAGAGTCCTTTTTTCAGCTTTTTTAATTTCGCCGGGTCGGGATCGATCAGCTCGACTTTAAGCGAACCAAGTCGCCCGTTGTCATTCTCAGTTATGAATTCATCATAGCGATAGCTGCCGAAATATGTCCCTTCGCCACAGACGCGGGCCATCGCGGTCGGATCGAACCGTCCGCCGAATGCCTTGTGCAGCGCCAGGCTCATCGTCTTCGCTTTCAGCTCTACGGACTTTTTTGCCGCATGCGCCGCAGCATTACGGATCGTATCCAGCGTTGCCTTTTTCTTCTCGCCAAGGCCAACCAGCAAAACCCTCTTGGCGCCTGTTTGGCCATTGCCGTAAACAACTGCGCTGGTCCCGTCTTTTCCCTTGAAATCACCTAATTCCATCAACTGATCGATCGCACCGTTTAAGTTTTTATTAAGCTCTTTATTTAGTTTGTCGAGCTCTTTGGTATCAGAAAACAGACCCACGGTAAGTATATCTGTTTTGCACTTGCTGAAATCCACCGTCCGCGTTTTTAATTCGACATCAATAATATCTTTCATTTTTATTAACCTTTACTTTTAATTTTTATTTTTTGGCACTTCTTGTTTTCGCTCTGTGTCGCAGATAGCTTTCGATAAATCCGTCGATTTCTCCGTCCAGCACCGCCTCGACGTTACCGACCTGATAATTGGTTCGATGGTCCTTGATCATCTGGTAAGGCTGCAAAACGTAGCTTCGTATCTGGTTTCCCCAGGCAATCTCGCCCTTATTTCCATAAAGCTTTGCAATCTCTGCATCGCGTTTTTGCTGCTCGAGCATATACAATTTTGCCTTGAGCATTTTCATAGCCTGGGCACGATTGTTATGCTGGCTTCTCTCGTTCTGGCACTGGACCACGATGCCGGTCGGCTCATGTGTAATCCTCACCGCCGAGCTGGTCTTATTGACGTGCTGTCCGCCGGCGCCGCTGGCGCGATAAAAGTCGATTCTGATGTCGTCTTCGTTGATTTCGACATCGATATCGTCCTCGAATTCCGGAATGCAATCCACCGCCGCAAAGCTCGTGTGCCGCCGTTTGTTCGCATCGAACGGGCTAATCCGCACAAGTCGATGCACTCCCGTCTCGCACGAGAGCTTGCCGAATGCAAAAGGCCCGCTTACCCGCAGCGTTATCGAGCGAATTCCCGCCTCTTCTCCCGGCGTAATATCAAGCTCCCTGAACTCATATTTGTTCGCTTCGAAATACCTCGTGTACATCCGGAGCAGCATATTCACCCAGTCGCAGCTCTCGGTCCCTCCCGCGCCGGCGTGGATACTTAAAAAGCAATTCTTCATATCCTCGGGCCTGGACAACAATCCCGCCAGTTCGATCTGCTCGCACTTTTTGATTAGTGCCTCCAGATCTTCTTCCAACTGTCTGAATTCGTTCTGGTCCGACTCGGCCGCTGCCAAATCGAACAATTCCCGGAGGTCTTCGACTTCGCGGTGTATTTCTTCCACCGGCTCAATAACCGACTTTAGTGCGCTCAATTGAGATACTACGGACTGGGCCGAATCGGGATTGTCCCAGAATCCCTCCTTGGACATCCGGTTCTCGAGTTTTTGCAACTGGGATTTTTTGCCGGGCAAGTCAAAGCCAGTCCCGGATTTTATCCACCCGGGCCGACAATTCTGATATCGTTGATTTTAATTCTGTTACTTCCATATTTTCACCAGTTGGCCTTTATATCACATCCGGGCGGAATATGCAACTGCCTTGTTGCATTTGATGCCTGAGTAAACGTGAAATAGGATTTGACAGGCTGCAATAAGGCGTATATAGTACGAAAATCATGAATAGGCCTTATTTCCATTGGCTTTCAAGGAGAGCAGTCATGAAGTACGCAGCGGTACTTGGAGCATTAGTCATCTTTGCAGCAGGTTGTGGTCAAATCCAAACCGCTTCGGCGGAAGGCCGAAGCAAAATCCCCAATAAGAAGGTTCTGATTGTTACCGGCATCGACTATCCGGGGCACAAGTGGAAGCTGACTGCACCTGTTCTGGCCAAAGCCATAGCGGCGGACAAAAGACTGGATGTTACAATCACCGAGGAACCGAACGACCTGGCAAGCGATAAGCTTGTCGATTACGATGTAATTGTATTGCACTTTATGGACTGGGAAGTTCCCGATCCCGGCCCGAAAGCCCGTGCCAACCTAAAGCGCGTCATCCAGAGCGGCAAAGGTCTGGTACTGGTTCACTTCGCCTGCGGGGCGTTTCAGGAGTGGCCCGAGTTCGTCGAGCTTGCCGGGCGGGTTTGGGACCCAAAGCTGCGGGGACACGATCCGCACGGTAAATTTACCGTCAAAATAACGGACCGCAAGCACCCGGCAATGAAGGGAATGAAAGAGTTTGAGACTGTCGATGAACTCTACACATGCTTAGCTGGCCAGACTCCGATCAAAGTCCTGGCAACCGCGCGTTCGAAAGTGGATGACAAGGATTATCCAATGGCCTTTGTGCTTAACTATGGCAAAGGCCGCGTCTTTCACAGCGTTCTCGGGCACGATGTTCAGGCGTTTGAAAGCCCGTACGTCGGCCGGCTCTTTCGCAATGCCTGCGCCTGGAGTGCCGGACTGGAACCTTCGGATAATTGAAACTGTAAATAATACTAACCATAATAAGTATAAGGAGAAACTTCAATGAAAGCTGGATTTAATATGTTATTGTGGACCGGGCATGTTACAGAGGAAGATTTTCCGCGCTTGGAAATGCTAAAGAAGACAGGCTTCGATGGTGTGGAGATTCCGCTTTTCGGCGGTGACGTAGCACATTTCGAAAAGGTCGGCAAGGCGATCAAGGACAACGGCCTTGGCTGCACCTCGGTGACGGTCATCCCGGATGAAGAGCATAATCCCATCAGCGCCGATGCGGACCACCGCAAAGGCGGCCTCGAGCATCTCAATTGGGCGATCGACTGCTCGGAAGCTCTGGGCTCGGAGATTCTGTGCGGGCCGTTTTATCAACCGCTGGGCGTCTTTACGGGCGAAGCGCCGAGCGAAGACGAGAAAAAACGTGCCGCCCAGGTGCATCAGGATGCTTCCGACTATGCCGCCAAGGCGAATGTGACCTTAGCCGTGGAGTATCTCAATCGCTTCGAGTGCTACTTTCTCAACACCATGGCCGATACGGCGAAATTTGTAAAGAGTGTTAACAAGCCCAATTACGGCGTCCTTTTCGATACTTTCCACGCCAATATCGAGGAGAAAGACCCGGTTGGGTGCATCGGCCCGAATATTAACATAATTAAGCACGTGCATATCAGCGAGAATGATCGCGGCACGCCCGGTAAGGGACACGTCGACTTCTCGGGCACGTTCAAGGCGCTGCGGTCGGGAGGCTACGATGGATGGTTTGTGATCGAGGCTTTCGGGCGGGCACTGCCGGACCTGGCCGCCGCTACACGCGTCTGGCGCGATTTCTTCCCCAGCCCCGATGAAGTTTATACCGATGGTTTGAAGCTTATCAAGGAACAATGGCAGGCCGCAGGTTAAATGCCGCGATATGCCGAGTTCACCCCGTGAGATAACGGCTTCGCCTATCTCATGGTGTAAATTTAAGAATGGAGGAATTGTTATGCATAGAATTCACACACGACTAATCTGTATTGTATTGTTTGTTATTCTGGGATTTGTAACAGCAAGTGCCGTTGCCCGGGATGACGGCTTTAAGCCGATCTTCGATGGCCGCACGCTCGACGGCTTCAAAGCCGCCGAGATGAGCTACTGGTCCGTCAAAGACGGGGCAATCACCGGGCGCTCCACCCAGCAGAATCCGGTCAAGAGCAACCAGTTTCTCGTCTGGCAGCTTGGTGATGTTGACGATTTCGAGTTGAAGCTGAAATATCGCATAAGCGGCACACCCGCGGCCAACTCCGGTATCCAGATTCGCAGCCGGATCGAGCAAGCCGGCCATGCCGTTGGTTACCAGGCGGATATCGACCGGGCCGGCCGATACGCCGGGGCGCTTTATGACGAGCGAGGACGCGGTATGCTCGCCGAACGCGGGCAAAAAACCGTAATCGGCTCCGACGGTAAGATGACCAAAAGCCCGCTCGGGGATGCGGATGCCCTGATGAACATTATCAAAAAGGATGACTGGAACGAATATCATATCATCGCCGGCGGCAACCGGATTGTTCTGAAAGTCAACGGCCGGGTCACCGCCGAGGTCATCGACAACGACAAAGCCCAGCGTGAAATGTTCGGCGCCCTGGCGCTGCAGTTGCACGCGGGTCCGCCCATGACGATCCAGTTCAAGGATATCCAGATGAAACGTACCAAGCTTCAGGATAGAAAGAAGATTGTCCTGGTGGCCGGTCCCCGCAGCCACGGTTACGGTTACCACGAGCACAATGCGGGCTGCCTGCTCCTGGCAAAATGCCTCAACGAGGGCATGCCAAACGTTTATGCAACCGTCTACAAGAACGGATGGCCCAAAGATCCAACCGCCCTTGACAACGCTGACGAGGTCGCCGTCTACTGCGACGGTGGCGGTGGACATGTCGTCATGCGGCACCTCGAAGAGATGGATGCGCTGGCAAAAAAGGGCGTCGGCGTCGCCATGCTCCACTACGGAGTCGAGGTGCCCAAGGGCAAGCCGGGCGACTATATGCTCGACTGGACTGGCGGCTACTTTGAAACCTTCTGGTCCGTCAATCCGACGTGGGAAGCCAAGTTTACCGATTTCCCGAATCACCCCGTCACCCGTGGCGTCAAACCGTTTTCCATCCGTGACGAATGGTACTACCACATGCGTTTCCGCCCGAATATGGAGAACGTCACTCCGGTTCTAAGCGCGATCCCGCCCGACAGCACCCGCAACAGACCGGATGGGCCACACAGCGGCAATGCAACCGTAAGGTCCCGGAAAGGCATGCCCGAGCATTTGGGCTGGGTTTATGAGCGAGCCGATGGCGGACGCGGTTTCGGTTTCACGGGCGGCCACGACCAGATTAACTGGGCGCACAACGATTTTCGCAAGGTAGTTCTGAACGGCCTGGTATGGGCCGCCGGACTCGATGTCCCCGCTAACGGTGTGCCATCAAAAACGCCAACCATCAAACAGCTCCGCGCCAACCTGGACTATCCCGACCCCGGTAGCTGGAACTGGGACAGGATAAAGGAGAAAATCGAAAAGTGGAACAGTCGATAGAGGAAGAACACCGTTTTGAGACTCGTTTGGGCTCCGATTTTTGCAAAGTATAGCAAAATGGGGAGCCCTTTTTTATTTCTTTTGCGGGAGAAGATTATGAAAAGATTACTGTTAATCTTAGTAATTGTAATTGCCGGATGTAATCAGTATGGTGGTGATAAATCTTCTGTAAGAGACGAGGCGACGAAAACTCCGCCCGTATCCGGAATCGTTTACAGTAATTCTCGTGTTTATAATGTGGACTATTCCTTTGAGATGGTTCCCGACCCCAATAAAATTGACAGAGCCAAAGACCTCAAGTTGTGGCTGCCTGTCCCGCGTGAGTGGGATTCTCAGAAGGGGGTGAAGATTATTTCCGTTCAGCCGGAACCACATGCCCGATACGTCGATCCCGAGTATGGAAACCCGATGCTCTTCTGGGATTTTGGCAAAGAGCCGGAGCAGTCTTGCTACAAGGTGGATATCAAATTCCGCCTGGAATCATACGACATCAAAGTGGAGGTCGATCCGAATCGTGTAGGTTCATACGACAAAACAAGTGAAGAATATACCCTCTATACCCGAAGCACCCATACTATCCATATCACGCCAAAGATAAGAGAAATGGCACGCGAGGCAGTAGGCGATGAAACTAATCCATACCTACAGGCAAAGCGAATCCTTGAGTTTGTCAGAAAGAAAATGCACTATAAGATACTTGACCTTGAGAGAGGCAGAGGAATTAAGTGCCTGTTAGATTATCCTGTCATAGATGAAAAGACAGGGCAGGAGTATTACCAGGGCTGCTGCAGCCAGTTTACGGCTTTGATGGTGGCCTTATGTCGTGCGGTCGGGATACCGGCGAGGTGCGTTGCCGGATACGTCGGCCGGAATCCGTGGGTAGACCCAAACGATGTAAAGGCGAGATACCCGTTCGAGACGACACTGTCACGTGAAGGCCTTGCCGCCACCCAACTGTATGGAGGACTCGGGAGCCATATGTGGGGTGAGTTCCTCATTCCAAATTACGGTTGGATTCCGACCGATCCCATGTCGGGCAAGATTGGGCATCAGAACAACCGAGGGTGGATCAAATACAAAGGCCGAGACATCCCAATTGGACCTCATGCCCCAAAAGGAGACGGCGAGGGCTACGGTGCCCAGTGGGTGGGACTTAACGACGGCAGAGCAGACAGCTTCTTTTATGCCGTTTTGAATATTACCAAGATCCGCACCAGCAAAGTCACAATCTTACACCATTCAGATCCATTCCCAGCCGATGGTTTGGTGAGCTACAATGAAAATCTGCACCCTCTCGTTCCTCAACCTATGTATGAGGATGTTACGCGTTGGCGTCAGGGAGTCTTGAATTGGCCCTCCTGCTACATAAGAAATCTCATACCGGAGAATCTGAATTTAGATCAATTCTACAAAGACTATCCACGTGCCAAAGAGGATAAAGAAGCCTTCGTCTGCCACATGTTGCACAACCAATTAGGTGATGAAAAGTTCTCTAAGCTTACCAATGCATATCTGTCGCTGCGACAGAACGTCGGTCGGCCCGTGACGCCAACTCGTTTCCAGGAACTTGCTGAAGATATTTACGGAAAACCATTGGGCTGGTTTTTCGACCAATGGGTAAATAGTACCGATCTACCCCGGCTTAAATTAGAAAAGGTTGTCGTCAGCAAAGACAAAGAAGGCTGGCGGGTCCAGGGGCGGCTTCTGCAATCATGCGATTTTGTCTTCCGGCTGCCTCTTGAATTTGCCATCGATACGAAAAAGGGAAGAGAAAAACAGAAACTCTGGGTTGAAAAGAAGGCTACGGATTTCGATTTCCATACCCAAGATGAACCACGAAAGCTTGTGGTTGATCCTGACTATGAGGTTCTCAAGGTTCAGAAGATGGCTCCACGTCTTTGGTGGTTTTGGGACATGTACCCAAAAATCATCATAGTCTATGGCACCTTAGGAGAAGCCGAAGCAAATAAAACGGCTGCTGAGCGTTTTAATACTTACTTTCTTGGGCTAGGTCGTGAGATTGTCAAGTCGGATACCAACGTGAATGACACGGACCTGAGAACGGAATGTGTTTTTCTCGTAGGCAGGCCAGAAACCAACAAAGTCGCCCAAGCGTTTAAGGACATCTTCCCCATCAAATTCGATAAAAACAAGTTCACGTGGCAAGGCATAATCTATGCTCAACCAACACAGGCTGTTGCCCAGATTGTTGAAAATCCCAGAGGTGCCCACAATCTAATGATTATGCATGCCGGCCTGAGCCCGGAAGCCACACAAAAATTTACCTATTCGTATTTGTATCGTGTGGATAGGTCTTACGTCATCTTCGATGGCGACAAGCAATTGTTCAGGGGCGATTGGGAAGATGTGGACAGTAACTTGTATTGGAAGTTTAATACTCATTAATCCGTTCAATGCCGACGAATAAGCAATGACAAGTCAATGGAGAATATTATGAGACAGTTACGGCTAATATTAATGATAATTGTGGGGTGTAACGTAATTGCCGACGGACTGGCTTCGGCACAGGTAAAGGTGGCGATAGAGAAAGTCGAGGCGGATACTTCGGATGCTGGTATCTGGCCTGTGCTGAAACGCTATGACCAGGATCACATCGAGAAGGTTGCCCTTCCTCTTGGCGGTATCGGCACGGGAACCGTTTCGCTGGGCGGCAGGGGCGATCTGCGCAACTGG
>Ga0209121_10000784_pt1 | contig 33976 bp, 30 predicted proteins | sample Cruoilmetagenom3_FD_187292 | JGI IMG/M metagenome (GOLD analysis project Ga0209121, IMG submission 187292) | Oil polluted marine microbial communities from Coal Oil Point, Santa Barbara, California, USA - Sample 3 (SPAdes) (version 2) | ecosystem: Environmental > Aquatic > Marine > Oil seeps ... | reverse complement strand
TCTTTTTCGACCCGCACGGCTAATACATCGCATTCAGCGCCGTGGAGGATGGAGTTGGCGGTTGAACCCATGAGTAACCCGAGGCCGTGTCGGCCATGGCTGCCGACAACAATAAGGTCACATGCATTTTCTTGCGCAAAATGACGAATTTCCTTGGTGTGATGGCCGACATGAAGGTGTTGGTTGTCTTCGGGGACTCCCATCTTTTCACCAAAGGCTTTTAGATGGCCTTCGGTATTTTTGTTGATTTCATCCTGAATTTGTTGAAGCTGGATCGCAGTGGCTCCGTAGGCTTCGCCGCCGTAAATGGAATCTAGTGGTTCCAGAACATGGATAAGGGATACTTTTGCATCCCCATTAGCCAGAGAAATGGCTTTTTTAGCAACCTTTTCACACTCATCTCCAAAATCAGTCGCCACTAATATGTGTTTGTAAATAGACATGTTTCCTCCGCTGGAAAGGCTTTTGCATTTTTCTTGATTATCAAGGTAAGCCTGCTTTAAGTCCAATGACATTCGGTGATCATTCGCAATTAGTTGATTTAAGCCCATATTGCCATTGGCGTGTTGTGAGTGAAAAAATGTTACAAAAAATAAACGCCTAAAAACCAAGGTGATACAGAGGTCCGTCAGGGCCTGCGGCCTTGGGGCATCTGGGGTTTATCTCGCCAGTCTAGACTGATAATAACTGCCCTAAGTTTCTCTATGACGCAGACGTTTGGCCACAAAATCGGCAGGAAAATTAGGAATCTCACTGGATAAGGATATTTCCATGCCCGCCTTCTTACAAAGCAGCGCGTTTTTTCTCCTCTTAGCACTATCTTCTTCATCTTTTGCCAACGCACTGGCTTACACGGATCAATCCTTTGAGGGCTCTTTAAGTGTGGTGCCTGTGCCCGAGGGCTGGGTAGCCGAATACCAGCAGTTATGGGATGTTGTCGTGGTAGGGGATGGTTCTACGCAGGGCTTTTTGTTTTCGATTGGGCCTGATGAACGACCAGTGGAATACCTCCATGCGGTGGTAAAGGAAATGAATGCCACGGTATTGGCCAATAAAATCAAGAAGACCACAATCAGAGGGCATGAGGCCGCCATCATTGATCATTTTGGCATTGTGCATGAAAAATATGTTGCGATAAGAAAAAATGATGCGCTGCTGATCATCTACGGTACCACCAAGCGTGATCCAGATAGCTTGCAGCAACACCTTGAGGTAATCGCATCTAAAGCGATGCTTTTTCCCTCTGCGCACCCAGACCACTTGGCCGGTAATTATTTTATCGATCGGGAAGAGGGTTTAAACGGTGATGCAGAACTTATGCCCGGTCTGTATAAGGAAAAAGTGTCTCTAAATTCGAATGGGGTTTTTGGTGACCTGGGCATCGATGAAGGGGGTTCTCGTATTGGAAAAGACACGGTGAAAGCGGCTTATCTTCTTGGTACGTGGGTGCAACGAGGCAGCAGGCTGATTATCGAAGAAAATAACCACTATTTCGTTAACTACCGAATACAAACCACTGCCAACGGCCTCACGCTTGTGGATCAAGATGGCGTGAGAACGCGTTGGCTCAGGCAGTAAATTACACTCTTTATATCGTAATAATCAAACGCGTTGCATGAAGGTGCAGCGGGGCATTTTTGATGTACTCAAGCACGGATTGTTTTTTGTCGGCAATAAAATCCACTTCACTTTGGCGAATGCTTGGGTTTGTTTTTTGCAGAAAGCTTAAACGTTGAAACTCTGCGCTTAAACGATTATTTGCCAGAAGCTCGCTTTCTTTGCGCAGTGCATTTGCCTGTTCTTCTGCGTAGCTGCGAGAGGCACTGAGTAGTTGTTTTATTTTATCCACTTCCGATTTAACAATGGCTCGGGCGGTATCCTTTTTCACATTTTCGAGTCGTGGTGCAAGTTGATCATAAGAGACTTTGGCACTTAGATCCTTTCCTTGTTCATCAATTAATATGCGAATAGGGGTGAGGGGTAAATAGCTGTTTGCCTGGAATAGGGCGGGGGCCATGGTTTGCAGGGTGTAGACCACCTCAATGAGCATTGACCCTTCTTTGGCATTGGGGAGTTTGATGGTGGTGAGGGCGGTATTGCCTTTTGTGTGGCCGAGAATCAGTTCCATCGCGCCCGTTACCATGGGGTGGTCATGGGTGAGGAATTGAATCTCTTCGCGTGCCAGTGCTGTTTCCCGGTCGAAGCAGAGTGTTGTGCCTTCGTCGGGCAGGGCTGGGAACTGGGCAGTACGCATGTGGTTGGAGGGGTGGGCGATCAGGGTGTTATGAGGGCCTTCTTCGTGATCAACCCCGTAGAGATCAAATACCGAAATCAACCACTCTTCCAGCTCGGAATCTGTTTCTGTTTCGCGAACGTCATCCAATAATTTGAAAGCGTGTGTCGCAGCAGAGTTTAATTCAAGCAGCGGGTCGCGGCCCTCTTCCAGCTGTTTTTCCAGTTGCTCTCTGTGTGCTACAACACGCGAAATAAAGTCTTCAATACTGTCGTTTGTATTTTCTCCACGCGAAGCACTAAAAATAAATTGTTCCAGTTCGCTATGGTATTCGCTGAAGAGTGCAGATCCAGTTGAGCTTGATTGCTGGAAAGAATTCAATGCATCGTTATACCAGCGGAATAATATTTCTTGTGGATGGTTTTCGAAATAAGGTACGTGAATTTGAATATCTTGTTTCTGCCCAATTCTATCTAAGCGGCCGATGCGTTGCTCTAGCAAGTCAGGGTTTAAGGGCAGATCAAATAATACGAGGTGATGCGCAAATTGGAAGTTTCTGCCTTCACTGCCAATCTCCGAACAAATCAGGATGGGGCAACTCTCATCGGGGTCAGCAAAAAAAGCGGCGGCACGATCTCTTTCAATAATGCTCATGCCTTCATGGAAGACGGATGCGTGAATGCCGTGTTTAATGCGTAACCCTGCACTGATATCCAAAGCGCTTGAAGGGTCAGCGCAAATCAGAACAAACTTTTCATTAGGATGCTGCTTCAGGAGATGCACGAGGGCAGCGAAGCGGGAGTCTTCCTGGCAGGCTATTTCTGGGAAGAGGGTTTCTCGTAGCCCCAGCGTAGTTGCCTTCTGTTCCGCGGAAGGTTCTGGTGCTGGGCAGGGGATGGGTTTGAGTACTCGCTTGGAAAACCCCTTGATATTCTTGCGGGTGTTTCTAAATAGAACGCGCCCGGTGCCGTGGCGGTCAATAAGGGCGGAAGTAATGCTGTTGGCCAGTGCCACGATATTATCGTTTTGCTCTCGTGTCGCCGTTTGGTATTTACTGGTGATCTCAGCCCCTAACAAACTTGCTAGCAGGCTTTCACTGGCGGCATCCAATGTATCGTGCTGGATGACTGCGTTAGCGCATTGGGCAACAGGAATATAACTTTCTTCTTCCTGTAGAAAAGTTTCCAAGTCGTGAAAGCGGTGGGGGTCAAGCAGGCGCAGGCGTGCGAAGTGGCCTTCAGGGCCAAGTTGTTCAGGTGTGGCGGTAAGGAGTAGTACGCTGGGTGTGAGGGTGGCGAGTTGATCGACCAGCTGATATGACTCTGAGGGCGCGCCTGGCAGCCAAGCGAGGTGGTGGGCTTCATCCACAATAAGCATGTCCCACTGTGCTTCCAGCAACTGCTTTTGCCTATCCGGGTGATCCATAAGAAAATCAAGGCTGCATAAAATAAGCTGCTCTGTCTCGAAGGGGTTTTCTTCTTCATGACTGGCGCATCGTTCTGCATCGAAAAGACTGAAGGTTAAGTTAAAGCGCCGCGCCATCTCCACCAACCACTGGTGGAGCAGGTTTTCAGGAACGATAATAAGCGCCCTTTGTACTACATCGGCATTGATTTGCTGGTGCAAAATCAAGCCCGCTTCAATGGTTTTCCCCAGGCCAACCTCATCCGCTAGCAGCACCCTTGGGGAATGTCGATGGCAAACTTCTTCGGCAATATGGTATTGGTGGGGAATCAAACTTACCCGTGGGCCAAGGAAACCCTTGCAAGCGGGTCGCAGTAGACCGGAATGGAGTTCAAGGGTTTTGTAGCGCAGGTCAAACCATCTGTTTTTGTCGATTTGTCCGCAGAATAAGCGACTATCTGGGGTTTGAAACTGCATCGCATGGGCGAGTTCTACCTCTGGGATAACGGTGAGTGTTTCGTCTTCAGTCTCAGAGTCAGCTTCAGAGCCCGTATCGATCGGTGATACCTTGTAGTAGATAAGGCTTTCTACTTCTTCCGTACTGTCTACGGTATACCTGCCTCCTTTCTTATGGCTGACCTCTTCACCAATATCGTAGATAACACGAATAAGTGGGGCATTACGTCGGGAATAGCTGCGAATCACCTCTTGAGCGAGGAAGGCAACCTCGACCATACGTTCATTGGCGTGGATAATGATGCCAAGCCCAAGGTTGGGCTCTGATTCGCTGACCCAGCGTTGACCGACCACGTATTCCATAATACCTCACTGATGTTGTTATTTGACGGTAGCGAATTTATTCAATGTTTAGCCATCAGGCAATGATGCTAATCATGAACAAGATAACGCATAAAAAGGAGGGCGATGTTACAGTAATCGCCATTTTTCTGCATCGTATTAAAGGGGCGTGTTACAAGCTCGCAATGGTCACTGTTTATGCATATTGGAATTCTAAAAGTGGATACTGTCGCGCCACAGCTCTCAGCGCAGCATGGTGAATATTCTGACATGATTATAAGCTTGCTGGATGCAGTGGGCGCCGGTTTTCGCTACACAGTGCTGGATGCTGAAAAAGAAACCCTGCCCAGAGAGCTTAGTGCTTACGATGGATTTGTCATTACCGGCAGCAAGATGAGTGTCTATGATGACGTGGACTGGATCAATAACTTGAAGCGCTTTGTTGTTGAGGCCAGTCGTCAGAACAAAAAACTACTGGGAATTTGCTTTGGGCATCAGCTGCTTGCGTCTGCATTTGGTGGGGTGGTGGGGAAATCATCGAAAGGGTGGGGGCTTGGCATCGCCACATTTGATATCTATTGCCATAAAACCTGGCAGAAACCCGCTCAAAATAGCATTTCATTGCTGATGTCTCATCAAGATCAGGTGACACGGCTTCCTGATGGCGCTCAGCACATTGCAGGGAATGAATTTTGTCCGTACGCCTGTTTTCAGCTCGGTGAAAATATTCTCGGCATCCAGGGCCACCCAGAGTTTAGCCCAGCGTATTTGCAGGATTTAATCAATACCCGGCGGGGCAGAGTAGGAGAGGCCGTGGTAAAAAAGGCCGAGCAATCATTGTATTCACCTAACGATGGCCTTGTAGTTGGTTGCTGGATCAGTAGTTTCCTTGGTGTGCTCTAGGATGATGTCTAAAGAAACAAAATATTACATATGAAACTAATAGACTAATCAAAGAGTTATTGCTCTAAACTCTTTCCATTTGGCTTTTCCCAGCAGCTCGAAAACCTTCTGCTAGACTTTATTTTGTAGCATGACTTATCAACTAAACCATTTGGGTGGAACCTATGAGCACTGCAAAGATAAACCAATTTAATTCACTGTTGACGACCGCTTCAGGACAAATGTCTACGCTTTCTCAACTTCGCGTTATGATTTTTATCTACGAGCATGATGAATGCACTATTTCAGATATGGCTGATAAACTAAAAATCGAAGTGGATGCCGTTCGAAAAATCATTAATGCACTGCAAGGCAATAAATTAATTAAGTCGAAATATGATAAGGGAACTCGCGGCCGCGCTCGCCGTTGCTCTATCACTGCCAAAGGCAAAAAGCTGATTGAAAAAGCGGCCTAATAACTTCAGAATACTCCACTCTTGGAGTTTAGGGTTGTTTTCGTTTTAAGAAATGTCTGAGCTGAGGCTTTTAAAAATCCCCGTTCATGCGTTAGCTGGCTATATGTTTTGATTATTGGATCTCTGGTAGGAGAAAAAATAGTTGCTTATAGCTGGCTATCCTTTTTTCTACTTGTTCCAGTTATGCGCTTATTATTTGAATCCAGGGCTGACCATAGGCATGGTGCGGTGGATTTGCCTGTGGAATTAATAAGGCCTATCCAGAAAGGAGTATTAGCTAAGGTTATTACCAGTCCTTGTAAAATAATTACGTTACCTAAGGGTGACTATAAGCAAGTAAAAATGTAATAATTTTTATTTTTTTTCCATCTAAAAAATTGAGCATGATGATGTGTAGTGGTCAATTTTTTTAGGTCATAGAATTAACGAACTGTACAAATAATCTAAAGTAAGCAGTGGTTAAACTTACTGGAAATAATCTTTCTGGGTAAAGCTTGGGTTAAACACAAGCAGCGGTATTTTCTGAAGGCTAATTTTAGCGCTGCTTGTGCTTTTTAGGTTATGCGGCTGATTTTAGCAAGTATTTCTCAGCAGCTTCAATTAGTTCACTCTGACCACTTTTTAAATTAGCTTGTGCGGCTAATTCTTTTTCTTCTTCAGAAGCAAACGTTTCATCCCACTCAATTATTTTTCTATTCATGACCATATGCCAAAGTGGTGGTACTGCTGCCATTAGCATGGTGAGGGCGTATCCGAAGGGCATTTGTGGCGAGTCATTTGGGAATGGTCTTAAGTTCCAAAACTCAATGTCTGCATCAGCATGGTGGTGGGCATGTCGAGAGATGGCAACCGTTCCCCAGTATGAAAATTTGTGGTTGTCGTTCCAGGCATGGCGAACTTGCTGTGGTTGATCGCTCACTCTGATTAAACCATAGTGTTCGATATAGTTTGCGAACTCGAGGGCTAGGTTTACTGCCAGTCCCATACCCAAAAAGCCTAATACGCCTGTCCATCCGGCAGCGGAATAGAAGGTTATTGCAACCAGAAGCTCCATACCCCAGCCACGCAATGCTTTGTTCTCCCAGCTCCAGACAGAAATGCCCATTTTTTCCAAGCGGTGTTTTTCTAGCTCCCAAACTTGAATGTTTTGCCCAATGATTGAGCGAAATATAAAGGGGTAAAAGTTTTCACCGCGCTGGGCTGTGGCGGGGTCTTTAGGTGTGCAAACCCAGTTATGGTGGCCGTAGGGGTGGCGAATTGAGAAACGGGTATGCATACCAAAGGCTTCGCCAAGGCGACCTAAAAACACAGCAACAGGCATATTTACACGGTGAGTTAATTCATGCCCGATGGCAATTGACCCAATTGCAGCGCTAAGGGCGGCTAGAAAAAAAGCTGACGCGTACATACCAAACGTATCATTTGCATGAGCTGTGAGCATGTCGAAGCCTGTTAATGCTTGAATACCGGAAGAAATGCTTAAAAAATCACCGGGTAGGCCGAGCATCCAGGCAAAAATTAAGGCAGTGAATACCCCTGATATTTGGCTGGCATATTGTAAGGGGTAAAAAATTCCAGGGTTGTCGTAATGATATATTTCTTCATCGGTGCCCAAGGTAAGGTCCAGAACAAGTGCTAGTGCGATGAAGCCTAAGAGTGCAAAAGGAAGCCATGAAACGCCAAAAATAAGCATTATTGTGCCAATTAGCCCGGTAATTGAGGCGATAAAAAAACGGCCGTATTTCCAGCCAGCATTGAGTACATTCATATTTTTATTCTCCACATTTTTTTATATTATTATGTCTTCAAGCAGTATTCGCTCTTCATGCGAGGAAAGCAAGACGACGCATCTATGAGCCCGCATAAAATACAATAAGATATTTATTATTAAATTAAAGTTGCTATTTAATAATAAATATCAAGTAAAAATGATTTTTGCATATTTCTAATAAAGGCTAAGCTCTGATTTATAGAATAATGTCTAAGGTTTAAAAGACAATGCGGCAAAATGTCGCGCTTGTATTTTAGGCTAGGGGCTAGGTGACACCATGTGTGATCAGAGTATGAGCGGTGTTTTTGTGCGCTAAATTGGCGCGCCAATACTCTTTTAGATTGACGGTTATGTTTAAATTTAATGTGGTTCTTCAGGGTGTTTTAGCGCGACACTGCAACCGTAGCGAAAGCAATCTTTGCTTGTGATGACATTACCATTTCTAGAAAGATATAGAGATAGCACTTGCGCAAGCAGTAAAATTATTCTTTCGACATATTTACGCGATGCGTAGTTGGCTTAATTTATAAATAATATGTACAGATAAACACTTTTAACTGTTGTTTTGACGGTCAGTAAAATTAAAGTTATTCTCGATGATTCGTGTAAGTTAAAAATAATAATAGTACAGAGGGATTTAGTTATGCTATTCAAGTTATTTGTTACGAAAGATTCCGCTTATAAAGGGCCGCGGGAAGGTGAAACGGCATTGATGAAGTTCTGGAAGTATTTCAGGTTCGCATCACCATCGTTTGCTTTGGCTCTAGGAGCGCCGCTATTTTTTCTAGGTGGTGAAGCCATTTTTTATTACGGGACATTTTTAGCCGCCTTAGCCTTTTTTGGAGACTATTTTTTTGGCGAAGATACTGAGATATGGGCAGGGTCCTATAAATATACGCAAATATTTCCTTTGATGGAGGTTGCTGCAGTTCTTAGTAATTCGTTTTTGGTCATATTGTTTGCCTGGCAGCTTGGCTATCCGCAGACTGACTTATTTGGCATAGGCGCAATTGTTCAATCTTTAACTGGGTTTGATGTCGGCGCGGCTCTTGCTGCTAATACAACCTTGTCTTATGTGGGTGGTTTTGGCTTTGCTACTGCAGGTGGGGTTATTAACGGCGTGGTACTGGGGCACAACATGACGCATCGTACCTTCGATGCAAAATCCGTATGGATTGGCCGTTTGGGTGAGGCATTCAGTCTGTTTACCTACTTTTCAATCCGTCACCCCTTTGGTCACCATAATCTCATTGGTACGCCTGCCGACCCTTCTTGGGCCCACCGTGGTGAAAGTTTTTATGCCTTTAGAATTCGTAGTGTTCCAGGGCAATATAAAATGACGTGGAATCTTGAAAAGCAACGCTTAGAAAAAATGGACTTGCCAGTGTGGCATTACAGTAACCAAGCCCTTCAGGGCTGGGCTGTTGAGGCGCTTGTTTTGGCCATGTTTTTTTATACAGGTGGAATAGCCGGTGTAGGCTTGATGGTATTAATTGGATTGCTTTCTCATACGGGCTTGGAGTTGGCTAATTATATTGAGCATCAGGGGCTTTGCCGCGTACCCAGCGAACCTTTTCAATATCGTCATGCTTGGGATGATGCACACCGCATGACCTACTGGGCTGTTTGGGGGATTTCCCGTCATTCACACCATCATTCTGATGCTCAGGTTGAAGAGCCTGAGCTTAATTTTTACGGTAATACAGATAAGGCAATGAGCACGCCTTATGGTTATCTGGTTAGCTTTATATTGGTTCTATTTCCGAATGTATGGAATAAGATAATGATTCCACGCTATATGGAGTGGGACGAAAAGTACGCGACACCAGCTGAAAGAAAATTAGCAGCTTACGAAAATATTTATAGTGGCTTGCCAGAATTGGTGGATGCGGGCATGAAATATTTACGCGAACTGGAAGAGACGGAAAATGAGAAAGTTGCCGCTTAAAAGCGGAAGCTAGTGGTCAGGCTTGGCGTACTTAAGGATAAACGGTGCGCCGAGCTAGACAGCTAGAATGTGGGAGGGGGAGTGCGTGTGAGGATGCCCATAAGAATATTGATATTCTGGCAGAACAACGAAGCTGCTTTTCATGACCATGCGCTTGCCACTAGCAGTAACTGGTAAAAGTTAGAGTTTATCTTCTCTTGATTTTAAACAGGCTTGGATATTGGGTTGTATCTATCTGTAGCGTGTGGCCATTAATGTTTTAATTTCCAAACATCAAGTTTTATCCCTTATTCTCTTTGCTAAGATGAGCAAGTTTGTGTGCGTGTAGTTCCCAGTTTTTGCCGTCGAACTCTTCAATAATGAGTTCTTTTGGCTTCGGTTCGAGGCAGTGAATATTGACGTCATACCCGTCAGGGTTAGAGCGCGGTATATAAAATGATTTGATACCGCATATTTTACAGAATTTATGTTTGGCTTGCCCTGTGTCAAAGGTATATGTGGTGAGGCTATTTTCACCCTGTATCAGATTGAACTTTGATTGGGGAATGATTAGGTGTAGGTAGCCTGATTTCGAGCAAATGCTGCAGTTGCAATCCTGGCATTCGAGTGTTTCAGGTGCTTCAATTTCAAATTGCACTGCGCCGCAATGACAGCTACCTTTGTATTTCATTTATCTTTCTCCCAGATAGCATAGGGTTAGAACGTTAGAGCTTCTCGGTTTTTCTATTTCTTGCTTGGGCGAAGTGCTTAGGTTCAATGCGCTCATTCGGTTTTAATAAACTCCCGTTCCAGTGCTTGCAGTAAATTGGAAACTTTATCAATGGACTCCTGGTATTCCTCTTCTACCTTTGAATCGACGATGATTCCGCCGCCACCCCAGCAGTAGATGTTCCCAGAGTTCTCATCATCGTGTTCACACAGTAAGGTGCGTATGGTTATGCTGGAATCCATGTTCCCATTAAAGCTGAAATAGGCGATGCTGCCGCAGTATATATCACGACTCACTTCTTCCAATTCATTGATGATTTCCATGGCGCGTATTTTGGGTGCGCCGGTTATGGAGCCTCCTGGGAAACTATCTTGGAATAGGTCTACAGCATGCCGATTTTCTGCAAGCTCTGCCGTTACTGTGCTAACCAGGTGGTGCACATTTGCGAAACTTTTCAAGGCAAAAAGGTGCGGAACTTTTACGCTGCCAACTTTTGCACTTCGGCTAATGTCGTTTCTTATTAGGTCTACGATCATTAGGTTTTCGGCCTGATCTTTTTTGCTATTTAAAAGCGCATTTTTTTCCAGTTCGTCCGCTTTTATATCTGCTTTGCGTGCTCTTGTGCCTTTAATGGGTTTGCTGGTGATATGGGTTTCTTTGAGCTGTAGGAACTGCTCGGGGGAGTGGCTCAGTATGGCATTCTTATTAGAGTTTATATATGCAGAGAAGGGGGCTGGGCTTTGCTCACGGAGTTTTTTATAAGCGAGCCAGGGGTTGCCGGAATAACGTGTCTCAAAACGCTGGGTGTAGTTAATCTGGTAGCAGTCGCCGCTGAGGATGAATTCTTGAATGGAAAGAAAATCCTTATTGTAGCGGTTTGCAGTAATGTTGTTTTTAAAGGGACTGTGAAGTTTAAACGACTCATCGCGCTTGGATTGCTTAATGAGTGTTTGTATTTGTTGTAGTTTAGGTTCTGCGCTTCTATTTATTGAATAGATGGCGCTCGTCTTTTCTTGATGGTCGACAATAATAAATACATCGTAAAAGCCGACATGCATTAATGCCTTGTTAGTAGCTGGTGCGTTTTTTAATAAGTGAGCGTGGTTTAATTCATAGCTGAACTGGCCAATGGCACCCCCACTAAAGGGGAGTGCTGCAAGTGCTTCGTTATTGAACTTCTCGCTTTCTTGAATGAGCGTTGATTTAAGTACGTCAAAGGGAGGTAGAGGTGTTTTTAGGGTGCTCCCTTGCGTGCTGATTAAGGTGTAGTGGCTGAACCCTTCGAGCTGAATGTAGGGCAGTGAAGCGAGAATATCATAACGGCCTTGTTCGTTATGTTGGGCGCAGCTGTCCAAAAATACCGCACCGGGTAGTTGGTGGATTTTTTCAAATAGGCGAGCGCTATCAGGGTGATAGGGAAGGTTAACTTGGATTAGTGGCATTGCATCGTGTTGGCTGTGATTAGAGCGGTCAAATTCTACCTTTTTTTTTCGCTAAAGCATATTTGGGTCAGCTGCTTTCATGGTGACGATTTAAGAAATAGAAAAAACCTTTATGGCGTGTAACACTGGCTCTCATGAATTTGGGTTTGCCGATAACCAATAATTAAGGGGTTCACTATGTCTCTAAAAGGATTTGAACAAAGCCGGTTTAGCTTTCAGGGGAAAACCTGCCCGGTGTTTCATAAAGGAAACGGGCCAGGTGTGGTAATCATTCATGAGATTCCTGGCATTACGCCGCAGGTGGAACGTTTTGCCAACTTGGTTGCTGACAGTGGTTTTAGCGTTGTGATGCCAAGCTTGTTTGGTACGCCGGGCAAAAAGCTGTCGGTGGCTTACTTGGGTGAGCAGTTTGTTCGGGCGTGTATTAGTAAGGAGTTTAGCGTGCTTGCCGCAGGTGCGGGGAGCCCCATTACCGATTATCTGCGTGCGTTATGCCGGAAAACCCATCAAGAGCTGGGTGGGCCGGGCGTGGGCGTGGTGGGTATGTGTTTAACGGGTAACTTTGCCTTATCACTGTTTGCGGATGATTCGGTGATGGCGCCGGTTCTTAGTCAGCCCAGCTTGCCTTTTGGTCTTACTCAAAAGCAGAGAAGTGGATTGCATATTGGCCAAGAAGAGATGAGCCGCGTGAAGGAGAGGGTGGCTCAAGGTGAAAAGGTGATGGGTTTGCGTTTTACTGGCGATATGATATGCCCAGGAGTGCGTTTTAAAAAATTAAAGGAAGAGTTAGGTGAGGGTTTCGTAGATATCGAAATTGACTCAGGCTTTGGTAATACGCATGGTATTAAGCCCATTGCTCATTCGGTATTGACGACGGATCTGGTTAATGAGGAAGGGCATCCGACCCATGAGGCACTGCAGCGAGTTTTAGAATTTTTCCATGAGAAGCTTGATGCGGGAGAGGAGCGAGTTATTGAGTATTAGCTTCCGAAGTTGCAGTGATAAGTGGGTAAGTCATAAGGCTGAAGTTTGCGTCTAAGCCTAGTGAGCGGGTTGGGTGTTCCTTCCCCCAGATCTATTTGGCTGCCTTATAAGGAATATTGGTATGAATGTGTGGCGATCCATCTGCTTTTCGATGTTGTTTGTTAGTGGTGCGATCTATGCGGGTTCGCCAGTATGGAAAGTAAGCAAGGGCGATTCTCAGCTTTATATTGGTGGAACAGTTCATGTCTTGGGGGAATCCGACTACCCGCTTCCTGCTTCTTTTGATAAAGCCTATTCCCAGTCCCAAATTCTGGTTTTTGAGACAGATATACAAGCCATGCAGTCGCCTGAGTTTCAACAAAAAGTAATGGCGAAAATGCTTTATTCTGACGGGAGTAGTTTAAAGCAGGTGCTTAGTGATTCCACTTATCAACTCTTGAATCAGCATCTATCAAGCCGCGGTGTCCCTATCGCCAGAATGGAAAATATCAAACCGGGCATGGTGTCCATGACACTTACCGTTATGGAGTTACAGCGACTGGGCCTTGCTGGAGCCGGTGTTGATGAGCACTTTAATGCTCGCGCTGTGCGTGACCGGAAGGCATTGCTTGCTCTCGAAACTGTGGACGAGCAGTTGGCATTTATCGAAAACCTTGGCCTGGGGCAGGAAGATGAGTTTATTCGCTACACCCTGCGTGATATCAACGAGCTGCCTTCCATTATGCAAGCGATTAAGAAGTCTTGGAGAAGTGGGAATATTGATAAGATGAATGCCGAACTTTTGATGCCCTTCAAGCAGGATTTTCCGAAGGTTTACAATAACCTTATCGTAAAGCGAAACAAGGCATGGATTCCAAAGCTGGTAGAAATGACAAAATCAGCGGAGGTGGAACTTGTTCTCGTGGGGGCGCTTCATTTGGTGGGCAAGGATGGCGTGCTGGCGGAGCTGGAGGCGCTGGGTTATAAGATTGAGATGTTGTAAGGCTTGTCTTTTTGTTGCTGGCATAAATCCGTCCATTAGAAGGGCTTTGACTTCCGCTTTACGCTTGCGGGTGCTGCGGTCTCTTGCGTGTAGGGTTATGGGATAGTTGAGACAGCTTTGTTTTTATCAGGTAAAATTCGCCGTTTGGATGGCTTCTTCCACAAGCTTTCTGCTCAAGGTTACTAGGGTGCGATGACGCAACCCAGTTGGACGGTATGGATCACAGCGAATTACAAATTAGTGCACTGCAAAGTAAACTCAAAGATATGGCCGCCCGTGTTGACGCGCTAAGGGGGTATCTTTGACTACGAGATCAAGAATGAACGTCTCGATGAAGTCTTACGCGAGCTGGAGCAGCCAGATGTCTGGAATGAACCAGAGCGCGCACAGGCCTTAGGTAAAGAACGCGTAGAACTAGAGGCCGTAGTAAAGGTGCTTGCGGATGTTTCCACTGGCGTAAGCGACCTAACAGACTTGCTTGAAATGGCGCTTGAGGAAGACGACGAAGCTTCGGTTCACGATGTAGTCAGTGAGTTTGCGCAGATAGATGCCGATGTGGCACAGCTTGAATTTCGTCGTATGTTTTCCGGTGAAATGGATCAGTCCAGCGCTTACCTTGATATTCAGGCGGGTTCCGGTGGAACCGAAGCCCAAGATTGGGCCGATATGTTATTGCGTTTGTTTCTTCGTTGGGGTGAGCGCCACGGTTTTAAAACCGAACTGATCGAGGTTTCTGATGGAGATGTGGCGGGAATTAAAAGTGCCACTATCCATTATGAGGGTGAATACGCCTTTGGCTGGTTGCGAACGGAAACCGGCGTGCATCGCCTGGTGCGTAAATCCCCCTTTGATTCAGGTAATCGCCGGCATACCTCTTTTGCCTCGGTATTTGTTTCGCCCGAAGTGGATGAAAATATCGAAATTGATATTAATCCCGCTGATTTACGCATTGATACCTATCGTGCCAGTGGTGCGGGTGGGCAGCACGTAAACCGAACCGATTCTGCAATCCGTATTACTCACTTGCCCACCAATACCGTGGTGCAGTGTCAGAATGATCGCTCTCAGCACAAAAACAAAGCCCAGGCTATGAAACAACTCAAGGCAAAATTGTATGAGTTGGAAATGCATAAACAACGTGAAGCCCAGCAGGTACTGGAGGATTCAAAGTCTGATATTGGCTGGGGCAGTCAGATTCGGTCCTACGTATTGGATCAATCCCGTGTGAAAGACCTTCGCACAGGAGTCGAAACCAGCAACCCCAACGCGGTTTTGGATGGGGATATTGATATGTTTATTGAAGCCAGCCTGAAAACCGGTTTATAAAATTTTAATTTTGAATTGAAGAAAAAATAACACCATGACTAAAGATAATACGCCTCAAGAAGTAACTGTTGACGAAAATGAACTCATCGCCCAGCGGCGCAGCAAGCTCGATGCCTTGCGCGAAGAAGGGCAGGCTTTTCCTAATGCATTTCGTCGTGATAGCTACGCAGAATTTTTACACGAAACTTTTGGTGAGCTTGATAAAGAAGAGCTTGAAACCAAAGGGGTGCGGGTCAAAGTAGCCGGGCGCATGATGTTGCGCCGGATTATGGGCAAGGCCAGCTTCGCCACGATTCAGGATATGACTGGTCGTATCCAGCTGTATGTGCGCCGTGATGATTTACCCGAAGGCTTTTACAATCAGCAATTCAAAAAATGGGATCTGGGCGATATTATCGGCGCGGAAGGTACGTTGTTTAAAACTCAAACCGGTGAGCTGACCATTGCCATCGAAAAAATAGAGTTGTTAACCAAATCGCTACGCCCATTACCTGATAAGCATCGTGGTTTGTCTGACCAAGAAACCCGTTATCGTCAGCGTTATATTGATTTAATGGTGAATGAAGAAACCCGTCGCACCTTTTTATTGCGCTCACGTATTATTGAATCTATTCGGAATTACTTGTTAGAGCGTGACTTCCTCGAAGTGGAAACGCCCATGATGCAAGCTATTCCAGGTGGTGCAACGGCCTTGCCTTTTGTAACACACCATAACGCCCTGGATATGCAGCTTTATTTACGCATCGCGCCTGAGCTTTATTTAAAGCGACTGGTAGTGGGTGGTTTTGAAAGAGTGTTTGAAATTAACCGTAATTTCCGTAACGAAGGTCTTTCCTCCCGTCATAACCCTGAATTCACCATGGTGGAATTTTATCAAGCTTATGCCGACTACAAAGATTTAATGGATTTAACCGAAGGTATGTTACGGCATATTGCGGAAACTCTGGTAGGGAATACCAAGATTATTTATCAGGGTGAGGAGCATGATTTTGGCAACCCTTTTACACGCCTCACCATGGTGGAATCAATCCTCAAATATAACCCGACTTTGACAGAAGAGCAGGTGACGGACTTTGAACAGGCCAAGGCGGTAGCAGAGTCATTACATATTCAGATTAAATCCATCTGGGGGCTGGGTAAAATCCAGACGGAAATATTTGAAGCAACGGTGGAAGAGCGTTTGATTGATCCCACCTTTATTACCGAATATCCCAAAGAAGTCTCTCCTTTGGCGCGTGTTAATGATCATAACCCCCATGTGACAGATCGCTTTGAGTTTTTTGTTGGCGGCCGAGAAATCGCTAACGGCTTCTCTGAGTTGAATGATTCAGAAGACCAGGCCGCGCGTTTCCAACAGCAAGTGGCTGAAAAAGAAGCCGGGGATGACGAGGCGATGTTTAAGGACGATGACTACATTACTGCGCTGGAATACGGCTTGCCACCCACCGCTGGTGAGGGGATCGGTATTGATCGGCTGGTGATGCTGTTTACGGATTCCCCCTCAATTCGCGACGTGATTTTATTTCCCCATATGCGGCCACAGGTATAGTTTTTCATTCAATGGCGGATTTTGCTGAACAAGTGATTTTAGAAAGTGGCTGGAAGCAGCGGCTACTGCCTGAGTTTCAGGCGGCCTATATGAGCGAGCTAAAGCAATTTTTGCTGAATGAAAAGAAGCAGGGCAAAGTGATTTTTCCTGAGGGGGGAGATTACTTTAAAGCACTTGATAGTACGCCTTTTGATGAAGTGAAGGTGGTGATATTAGGGCAGGACCCCTATCACGGTGACGGTCAGGCCCATGGTCTGAGCTTTTCAGTTCCGGAAAATGTGGCGCTGCCGCCTTCATTGAAAAATATCTTTAAAGAAATTGGTAGTGATATTGGCCCTTTAAAAAACACCTCAGGCTGTCTTGAGCGTTGGGCCGAGCAGGGTGTGTTGTTGCTGAACAGCGTGCTAACGGTGGAGCGAAGCAAGGCGGCTTCCCACCAAGGTAAAGGCTGGGAAACGTTTACCGACGCGGTGATTCGTCGCTTGGATGAAGAGCGTGAAGGGGTGGTTTTTTTGCTATGGGGTGGCTACGCGCGACGTAAGGGGCAGTTTATCAACCGCTCGAAACACCTGGTTTTAGAAGCGCCCCATCCGTCTCCGCTTTCTGCCTACCGGGGCTTTTTTGGATGTCGGCATTTTTCTAAGGCGAATGCCTACCTTGCCGAGCACCATAAGACGCCGATTAACTGGCTCGGCTAATAAAAAGGTGGGTGTGAAGCCGCTCTGCGGCCTGCATTTTTTTAGCCTTCGCTGTTAAGCAAGGCCATAGCTTGTTCCATTTCTTCGGACAGATCTTCTGTCTCCTCTTCTCCTGATGTATCTATTCCTAACCTAGAAAAAGCACCAACAGTGCTGTGATCGACGGCGCCAAGCTTGTTGTCGCTGCCCTCGTAGCTTTGCAGCACGGCTACGGTGATTAAATCAACGTAGTCGGGTGTCGCACCGGGGTTGCGATCAAATTTCAAATAGTTTTTTGGTATCGCGATAAGGTCTTCGGAGAAGTCCCAGCTTTTTAATATCATTTCACCAATGTAGGGGTGTACTTTTTCGATAATTTTTTCAAGCATTTTGGGGCTTTCAAGTAATTTCGGGTGTTCCTCGGCGTAGATCAGGATAGGCAGTACACCAATTTCGTGGGTGATGCCCGCCAAAGTGGCTTGATCCGGGCGAAGCTTGGTGTAGTGCTTGCAGAGAACATGGGCGATGCCAGAAACTTCCGTGCTTCTGTTCCACACATCCCGCATCATACCGTCAATGATGTCAGAGGTGGCTTGAAACATTTGTTCCATCGCCAAGCTGGTAATAAGATTGCAGGTGAAGGTAATGCCCATGCGGTTGACGGCAACGTGAAGGTCTTCCACTTGCTTGCTGGTACGCATAAGGGGGCTGTTGGCAATTTTTATAATCCGAGCAGTGATTGCTGCATCATTGGTGATTACTTTGCTCAGTGCCAAGGCGGAAATATTAGGGTCTTCTGCTGCCTCCCTCGCTTTTAGTGCCACCTCCGGAAGTGTCGGTAAGACCAGTTTGTCCTCTTTGATCATACCAACAATGTCTTTAAGAACTTCTTCAGCCGGGTTACTCATAGTTACTTATTTAAACCTTGTCTGTCATCCTTTACAAACAGCATTGTTGGGGGGGAAGTAAATATCCCACCTGAGAGGGCCGTTCACCGCATTCTGAATTTCAGTGAGACCCTTGTACGAGAGTTGTTTCCCTTCCCGTGCAAAGGTTGCTCAGTTTTGTTCTATTTTGAAACTTTCTAGCGGAGTACGAGGTGGATTATAAAAAGCCGCTATTTATTATTTATAGCATAGGGTGGACGTTCTACCCTATTTAGATTGAATTCTCGTTTGTTTATCTGAATCTTTCTCTGGGGTGGGTTTTCGTCAGTTTCTTTTTTAGGCAGTAGGGCGAGGGCTTTGATCCGGCCACTCTCAAAAAGCACTGCATTGATGATTTCTCCCAAGTTGTGATTTTCTTCATCTTGGATAGCTGATCCGTTAAGCGGGGCGCTGGAGGGGTTTGTTCCGTCGCTGTGTTCCAGCTCGCAAATGAGCAGTTCGCGTTTGAGTTTGGCGCGATAGTGCATGCGGGCAATGACTTCCTGGCCGGTGTAACAGCCTTTTTCAAAGTTAACGCCCCCAGTAAGATGGAGGTTGAGGTTGTGAGGCAGGAACTGCTCTTTGGTGGTGGCATCCACTTCGGCAATACCCGCTTCAATATTTTCAAGCTGCCACTGGGAGCTGCTGACAATGACGCTGTCTTTTGATAGAGCAGTCCAGGCTTCCTGTGCTTCGTCTGAAGGTGTAAGAATAATGTAGCGCGGTGTGGAGCCGGGAATCTTGATGCAGTGAAGCGTGTTCTGGTGGCTGATGTCGTAATCCTTAACAGGTGCGGGCAGTATCTTGGAAATATTGTTTGTGGCCTGCTTTCCGCTGATGCCGAAACAAATCCACTTATCGCCTTGGTCTTCCAGTGAGGCTTTTGAGAAAACGATATACTTTCCTAGAACTTGTGAAACGTCCGCAATCAAATCCTTATGCAGCAGTAGGTGGACGGTGTCATTCAGCTTTGCCAGGGTAAGCGTACTTACCGAGCGGCCTTTTACTGTATTAAGGCTACCAAGCAGGCAGTGTTCATCGGAAAGCTGGTTCAGGTCGCAGCTAAGCTGCCCCTGTAAAAATGTTTGGCTGTCCTCCCCGGGTATAGCAATGAGGCCGAGATGGTTTAAATCCATAAGTCGGCAGGCCGTGTTTTGGGTATTTTCAGTCAAATCTTGCGTTGGAAATGAGGCAATGAAATCCTGCCAGGATAATGGTTCGTTCATGTTATTACCTGTGTAAAGTCGCGTTAAGGTGTTCTTCATCTATCAATCTGAGACAATGGACATATTACTCGAAAAATGACCATAGAAATCAGGAAATTTGCATGATAGACAAGGCGGAACAAGGGCGCTTAGGCTGGCAGTGTCGGCGTGGCATCAAAGAAGTAGAAGTGGTGCTGCTTCCTTATTTTGAAAAACACTTTAACCAGGCCGGTGAGCGCGAGCAAAATCTGTTTAGACGTTTGCTGGATTGTCAGGATGTGGATATGTTCGAGTGGTTTACCTACCGGGCAGAGCCCGATGCCCCAGAATTGGCTGAAATTGTAGGAATTGTTCTTGGAAAAGTGGCGTCCTGATCTACGCTTGGTGCCGTCGCTTCACCTAAGTCGGATAACTGGTGGGCTTGGTCTATTCACGGCTGTCGCGCTGGCTACCTTGAACGTGTCTGTGTACCTAAAGCTTGTCCTCCTGTTTTTATTTGCCAATATGTACTGGGCACTTATTTGGCGGCGCATTCGGGGGGAATCAAAAAAAGCAGTGCAAAGCCTGCGCTATACCGATGTGGGCTGGTTTATTCGTTGTAGGGAGCGGGGGGCGCTATGGCAAGAGGTGGCCCTTTTAGGGGATAGTGTTGTAACCGCGCGTTATGTCTATTTGCGCTTCTCTCCCGTGGAGAGCCCTTGGTACTGGCGAAAGGTTTATCCAGTGCTGATAACGACCGATAGCTTGCCGCCAGATCAGTTCAGGCGTCTAAAGGTCTTTTTGCGCTTTATCTATTAGAGCCGCTAAAAATGCCTTCTTGTTACGTTTTATTTGTTACCACTACAAAATGCACTGGTTTTTCGAGCAGTAAATAAGGGTGCATTAGGGGGGGTGAGAACAGAGTCCGTGATGGCTTTATGTAGATGGGGGTAGTCGAGGGTAAAGTGTAGGCCGCGGCTTTCTTTTCTGAGTTGGGCACACTGGACGATTAATTCTGACACCGTTACCAGGTTTCGTAGCTCTAGCAGGTCATTGCTTACTCGGTAGTTGCTGTAATAGTCGTGTATTTCCTGCTTGAGTAATTCTATGCGGTTGCGGGCGCGCTGTAGGCGTTTGTCTGTGCGTACGATACCTACGTAATCCCACATAAAACTTCTTAATTCGTCCCAGTTGTGGGAGATGATGACGTCTTCGTCGGAGTCGGTCACCATGCTTTCATCCCAGGCGGATATTTCTGGGAAAGTGAAGTCTTCTTTTAGTTGGTGGTTTATTTTTTTACTGGCGGATTGGGCGAAAACAAAACACTCTAGCAGCGAATTGCTTGCCATACGGTTGGCGCCATGTAGCCCCGTAAAGGAGGACTCGCCGATGGTATACAAACCCTCCAGGTCAGTTTGTCCATCTAGGTCAACGATAACACCACCACAGGTGTAGTGGGCGGCGGGTACAACTGGGATGGCGCGTTGGGTAATGTCTATCCCCAGCTCCAGGCAGCGTTGGTAGACCGTGGGGAAGTGCTCGGTAATAAATTCAGGAGATTTGTGGCTGATATCCAGGTAAAGACAGTCCGCGCCGAGGCGCTTCATTTCATGGTCGATGGCGCGGGCAACGATATCCCGTGGCGCTAATTCAGCGCGTTCATCGAAACGGTGCATAAAGCGTTCACCGTTAGGGAGCTTGAGGATTCCGCCTTCACCACGAATTGCTTCGGTAACGAGGAAAGACTTTGCTTCGGGGTGATACAGGCAAGTGGGGTGGAACTGGTTAAATTCCATATTTGCAACACGGCAACCTGCTCGCCATGCCATGGCAATGCCGTCTCCCGTGGCGACATCGGGGTTGCTGGTATAACGATAGGCTTTACTGGCGCCGCCCGTTGCGAGTATGACGGCTTTGCTGAGGTGTACTTCTACGTGCCCGGTGCGTTGGTTGAGAATGTAAGCGCCGATACAGCGGTCGCCGGGAAGGCCAAGCTTTCTCAGGGTGATGAGGTCGATGGCAATATAGTCTTCCAGAAGCTGAATATTGTCTTGCTGTTGCGCCTGTTCGATCAAGGAGCGGGAAATAGCGAAACCGGTTGCATCGGCCGCGTGGATGATTCTGCGATGGCTATGACCACCTTCTTTGGCGAGGTGGTAGCTGGTTTTATCTTTTTGAGTGGTGAAATCAACCCCCATGTCGACCAGCCATTGAATGGCACCAGGGCCATTTTCCACAGTGAAGCGTACCGCATCCTCATGGCAGAGGCCCGCTCCGGCAGTCAGGGTGTCCTGAATGTGGGCATCCACAGAGTCGGTTTCATCAAGCACGGCGGCAACGCCACCTTGCGCATAATAAGTGCTTGCTGACGTTAAGGTACCCTTGCTCAGCACGCCGATCTTGGCGTTTTTATCTACATGCAGGGCCAGACTTAATCCCGCAGCGCCGCTGCCGATTATGAGCACATCATGGTTGTAGGCGGTCACTGGTGATCCCTGTTTGACAAAATTTAAGGCGCTGATTATAGCGAATTTTCTATATTCTACCTATACTTGGGCGATTTTAGGGCCTCTCTACCCCATTATTCTGCTGCTTTAAGCTGCTAGGGGATCTATGGGAGCCTTTGATTAAGTTATAAATGAAAGTCTTATTCAAAGGTTTCCCAAATAGGCTGTTTCGTATTTTTTCTCGACTGAATGAATTGGCGATGGTAACGAGTGTTTAATTCGATCGTAAAAACCCAGTGGCAGCCTTATTCTGCAATAGCCTGCGAAAACCTTTATGTCTGACTTGGCTATAGATCAGGCGCTGGTTGAGCGTGTTCAGCAGGGTGATAAACGGGCCTTCGATCTGTTGGTGAAGAAATATCAGCATAAAGTCCTAGCCGTGGTGGGACGCTATATTTCTGATCATAGCGAAGCGCAAGATGTCACCCAGGAAGCCTTTATTAAGGCTTACCGAGCGCTACCTAAGTTCCGAGGCGATAGTGCTTTTTATACTTGGATCTATCGAATTGCCATTAATACCGCCAAAAATTATCTTGTCAGTCGTGGACGCAGACCACCTGATAGTGATGTTGATATTGCCGATGGGGAACTATTTGAGACCGGACAGCGTCTAAGAGACGTCAACTCGCCTGAAGCGCAACTGCTTACCGATGAAATTCAACGCACTGTATGGCAAGCGCTGGATGAATTGTCTGAGGATTTGCGTGCCGCTTTAACCTTGCGTGAGTTCGAAGGTTTAAGCTATGAGGAAATTGCGGAAATTCTAGGTTGTCCAGTGGGTACTGTTCGCTCCAGAATCTTTCGCGCTCGCGAGGCAATAGACGAGAAGCTAAAACCCCTGATTGGTAATAGCCAATGAGACAGGTGTTAATAATTTGCGCAATGAGATGTCCCCATGACAGATAAACTCAACGAAGAGCTTTCGGCACTGGCAGATGGCGAAGTATCCGAGTTTGGACTTCGTAAAACCCTGCTCGAAATGGATGCTAAGCCTGAGCTGGCACACAAGTGGTCGCGTTATCATGCGGCTAAGACGGTTTTTCGCCACGAGGCACTGAGCAGTGTTGATCTCAGTGAAAGCATTAAAGCAGCGCTGGCGGATGAGCCCGCTCATGGTTCTAATGCGGTAGGCGATGACGGCTGGTGTGAAGCGACTCATGTTGCTGACGAGCATAAGCCCATGACTGCTTTTTTACACTCCTGGGGCAAGCCACTCTCCAGCGCCGCCTTGGCGGCATCGCTTACACTAGCGGTAGTTTTAAGCTGGCAGGAATTCCAACCCACCAGTGAGCCAGTGTCTGAGCCGCTGGTTGCCGCTGCTCAGCAGCCGTTTCGGGACCAGTCAGGTTATTCGTCGTCTTCTCGTAACGCAGTCGCGGCCCAGACCGTTTCTACCCAAAGTGTCGGTGGTAATGTCAGTCGCCTGATCACCCCGTCTACGGTGGCTAGTACCTCTTCTCTTTCTGCGCAGTCAGCGGCCACTAATCAGCGTTTCCAAGTTTATATGATCTCTCATGCCAACCATGTTTCCGTGGCGAACAGCGCAGGAATGATGCCATTCGCACGTTTTATTAGTGCGGGAGAAAAGTAGATGTTCCTTCGAGAGTTTTTTCATTGATCATGTTTTTTTCTAGTCTTCGATTGAGAGCCTGTGGCACGATTATTCTTTGTTTACTGTTGAGCGAAACCCTTAGGGCGGAGGGTTCATCCTTAAATCCTTCTGTCGATAGGGCGGTTTCTTCCAGCCCTTATCAGTTATTAAAAAGCATGTCCCATGCCTTCAGAACGGCGTCTTATGATGGTCGTTTTATCTACATGGCAAACAGTAAGCTCCGCTCTCTGAGGGTGGTTCATACCAACTTCGATGGCCAGGAGTTTGAGCGTCTGACTCCCTTGAGTGGCGGCGGCCCAGAAATTCTTCGTAAAGGCGATGAGCTTATTTGTATTCATCCAGGCGGAGATTTTGTGCGTATGGATAACAGTATTCCCTCTGGACCATTTGCCAATAAGTTCTCTCATGTGAATGCTCAGATTGATACAATTTATGCCCTGGCTTTTGAGGGGGAGGATCGTATCGCAGGGAGATCGGCGAAGAAGTATTTGATGCAGCCCCAAGACCTATATCGCTATGCCTATAAGCTGTGGCTGGATAACGAAAGTGGATTATTACTGAAAACCACCTTGCTAGGAGACAAAGGCCAAGAGCTTGAGACCTTCGAGTTTGTCGAGCTGAATGTGGGGGTGGATGTGCCGCACAAGCTGTTTGATCACCCAGGCAGTAGCCGGATGGATAAGGCTCTCGTGGTAAACCTTGATGGCGTAATGTCTCCTAATTCCGACTCTGAATGGGAGGCGGGTTGGCTGCCAAAGGGTTTTAAGATGGCGGCCTGTGATGTGCGCCACTTATCCAAAGAAAGTGAGAAAGTGAATGCGCTGGTTTACAGCGATGGCATGAGCTCTTTTACTATTTTTATAGAGCCTTTTGCATCGAACAAAGAGCACGCGCCCATGCCCCATAGTCGCCATGGTGCAACGGCGGTATATAGCCACACTATTGATATTGATGAGGCTGATGATAAAGTGATGATAACGGTTGTGGGGGAGTTACCCATGAGTGCCATCAGGAAAATCGGTGCCTCTGTGGTGCGGAAACAATAGCTAATAACCTTCGGAAATAGTCACAATGCTTGAAGAATATGGCCGTGTCGTTGCTTTGGATGGAAACCTTGCAAAGGTGGAAACCATCCGAACGAGTAGCTGCCAGTCCTGCGAGGCGAAGTCCACGTGTGGTCAAGGCAGTATCGCTAAAGTGGTGGGGCAAAAAAGCTGCATTATTAGCGCCCTAAATTCTCTTTCACTTCAGGTGGGTGATGAGGTTGTATTGGGCCTGGAGGAATCTACTCTGGTGAAATCGGCGCTGCTTGTTTATCTTCTGCCTCTGGTTTTGATGATTGTGGGCGCGGGCATTTTTCAATGGCTTTATGGTGCCAACGACCTAGTGACTGCTTTCGGTGGTGGTATCGGTTTTTTAGCGGGCTTTGCTCTGGTGTATCTTTATAACCATCACCACAAGAACGATGAAAGTTTCCAGCCGGTGGTTCTGAGGGCCGTAACGGGGGCAGTACCAATACAAACGCTCAATCAGTAATTTGTATCATGTGTTGTTAAAAATAACGCTTCCTTTGGCTTTTTCCTATAATCCTAGATTAACGTCTCCAGAAACCCACTCATAGACAGGCCTAGCGTGACTCATACCAAACAATTGGTTAGACTTGCCGCCTTCTTCCTTTCACCCTAAGCTTCCGGCGCCTGTATTCACGTGACAGACATAAAAAACATCCGAAATTTCTCCATTATCGCCCATATTGACCATGGTAAATCCACCCTTGCTGACCGGTTTATTCAACTGTGCGGCGGCCTCTCGGCGCGGGAAATGGATGCGCAAGTGCTCGACTCTATGGATATTGAGCGTGAACGTGGCATTACCATCAAAGCGCAAAGCGTTACTCTTCATTTTACTGCTGAAGACGGCGAAACCTATCAGTTGAACTTTATCGATACGCCGGGGCATGTAGATTTCAGCTACGAAGTTTCACGTTCACTGGCAGCTTGTGAAGGGGCCTTATTGGTGGTGGATGCGGCCCAGGGTGTAGAGGCACAGTCCGTTGCTAACTGCTATACCGCAATTGATCAGGACCTTGAAGTCCTGCCGGTTCTTAATAAAATTGATTTACCCCAAGCTGAGCCAGAGCGTGTGGCCCTTGAAATTGAAGAAATCATTGGTATTGACGCCCAGGATGCGTGCCAGGTGAGTGCGAAATCTGGCTTAGGAATAGAAGCCTTGTTGGAGCGCTTGGTAACCAGTATTCCAGCCCCTGTCGGTGACCCAGAGGGAAAATTACAGGCACTGATCATCGACTCCTGGTTCGATAATTACCTTGGTGTTGTGTCTTTAGTGCGTATTAAGGAGGGGCGCATTAAAAAAGGTGACAAGATTCTGGTGAAGTCCACCGGACAGGCTCATGTTGTTGACAGTGTGGGTGTTTTCACCCCTAAACGCAGTGAAACTGGCGTATTGTCTGCCGGTGAAGTGGGTTTTGTGGTTGCTGGCATCAAAGATATTTATGGGGCTCCAGTGGGTGATACATTAACTCATATTAAAACCCCCGAGATTGAAGCACTACCTGGTTTTAAGCGGGTTAAACCGCAGGTTTTTGCCGGAATGTTCCCGGTCACCAGTGATGATTACGAAACTTTTAGAGAAGCCCTGGCGAAGCTAAAACTCAATGATGCTTCTTTGTTTTATGAGCCAGAGACCTCTGATGCTCTAGGCTTTGGGTTCCGTTGCGGTTTTCTTGGCATGCTCCATATGGAAATTATTCAGGAGCGCCTTGAGCGAGAATATAACCTCGACCTTATTACTTCAGCCCCCACCGTTGTTTATCAGATTCTCACCAAAAAAGGGGAAGTGACTGAAGTGGACAATCCTTCCTCCATGCCGGATTTATCGGTGGTGGAAGAGCTTCGGGAACCGATAGCCCAGGTGAACATCCTTGTGCCTCAGGAGTATGTGGGCAATGTGATGACCTTGTCTAACGAGCGCCGTGGTGTACAGAAAAATATGCAATACATGGGCAAGCAGGTTTCTCTCAGCTATGAAATTCCTTTGGCGGAGGTGGTGCTCGATTTTTTTGATCGGTTGAAATCCGTCAGCCGTGGTTATGCTTCGCTTGATTATTCCTTTCTTCGCTTTGAACCCAGCAAGCTGGTGCGGGTAGATGTGTTGATTAACGGCGAAAAAGTGGATGCGCTGGCGTTAATTTGCCATACCGATGACGCTCAGTTCAAAGGGCGTGCATTGACGGAAAAAATGAAAGAGCTTATTCCGCGGCAAATGTTTGATATTGCAATTCAGGCCGCTATAGGTGGACACATCATTGCACGCCAAACCGTAAAGGCACTTCGCAAAAATGTTACGGCAAAATGTTATGGTGGCGATGCAAGCCGGAAGCGTAAACTGCTGGAAAAACAAAAGGCCGGTAAAAAACGCATGAAACAGGTGGGAAATGTTGAAATTCCACAGGATGCTTTTCTAGCGGTATTAAAAATTGAAAAATAAAGTAACGACTCAGCCTGTGCCCAAGTTTGCGCAGTCTTAATCATTACAAATGAATAAAGTGTTGCCCTCTATTTTAAGGAAGTGAACAGGCTGATTTATGGATATTGATTTTTCTCTGGTATTGGTGGTTCTCGTTTTCGTTTCTGGTGTCATATGGATGCTTGATACGCTCTTCCTCTTGCCGAGACGGAAGAAAGCGGTACAAAACTATGCCGGTGGCAGAGATATAGAAGCCGCTCAGTTGGAGAGTTTGTCTTCTTTGCCGAAGGTGGATCAAGATACCATCGCCAAATTGGAGAAAGAGTCGCTGCCGGTAGAGTACAGCCGTTCATTTTTCCCCGTACTATTACTGGTTTTGGTGTTACGCTCATTTTTGATGGAGCCCTTTACCATTCCTTCCAGCTCCATGGTGCCCACCTTGCGTATTGGTGATTACATCCTGGTGAATAAATTTACCTATGGCCTGCGTTTGCCCGTTATTGGCACCAAAATCATGCCCTTGAATGACCCTCAAACGGGGGATGTAATGGTCTTTAAGTATCCCGATAACCCCCGCATTAATTATATTAAACGGGTGGTTGGCGTACCAGGTGATAAGATTCGCTATGAAAATAAACGCCTGACAATAAACGGTAAAGAGGTTAGTCAGCGTTTATTAGCCGAGCTACCCCCTGGCAAGCCCGCGATACAAGTATTACAAGAGCAGCTGGTGGGGGACGGTCACACCGTTCAGCATACCCTTAGCCGCAATCAATATCGTGCTGCGCGTGAGTGGCTTATACCTGAAGGCAGCTACTTTATGATGGGGGATAACCGTGATAACAGTAACGATAGTCGGGTGTGGGGCATGGTTCCAGAAAAGTATATCGTGGGAAAGGCAGTGGCTATTTGGATGACCAAGCAACCAGGTTTACATCTTCCAGTCTTTAGTCGCGTGGGTGGTATTGAGTAGATGGCTTTAACAGGCACTATCTCAAGCATGCGCACAACGAGTGAAGAATGCTTCTAAAACAACTTTCTATCAGCTTTATTTCTTATTAACAGCCCCACGGGCCAAGTCGTTCTATACTCAATATAATTGTGTCAAACAAGCGCTACATTTTCGCGTAAAACGCGTTATTTCACGGTTAGAAAGGAGAAATAGAGTATGATAAGTCGTCAGAAAGGGGCGTCGGGTTTAAGTATACTGTTCACTATTGTCGTTATTGTGTTTTTTGGTGCGACAGGTTTAAAACTCACACCGGTTTACTTAGATAACTACACGATCAAGGGGGCTCTGGATGCTCTTGATGAACAGCCGGGTATCACCAAAATGTCCCGTAGTAAAATAAAAAGTGTGTTGATGAAACAACTACAGATTAATAATGTTCACAATGTAAAGAATGAAGATATTGTGGTAAATAAGGAAAAGGGCCGATTGACAGTAAATATTGATTATGAAGTTAGAATGAAGCTCGTTCAGAACATTGACTTACTCGTATCATTTGAAAATCAATTTGAGGCCGTTGCACATTGAATTCGCTCCAAAAAACGCTATGCCGTCGTATCGGATACCAATTTAATAATCCTGACCTATTGGTATTGGCACTCACTCATCGTAGCGTGAGTGGCTCAAAGAACAATGAGCGCATAGAGTTTTTGGGAGATTCCATTCTTAATTTCGTTATTGCCGATGCGCTGTACGAAAAATTTGAAAAAGCGAAAGAAGGAAAGTTAAGTCGCCTTAGGGCACAGCTTGTAAAAGGGGAAACCCTTGCTCGCGTAGCGCGACAGTTTGAATTTGGTGATTGCCTTCTGCTGGGCTCTGGAGAGCTTAAAAGTGGCGGCTTTCGCCGTGATTCCATTCTTGCCGATGCATTGGAAGGGGTGATCGGAGCCATCTACCTAGATAGTGATTTGGAAGTATGCAGAGCGGTTATTTTAAACTGGTTTAAAGACCTCCTTGAAAATATCTCCATGGATGATCATCAGAAAGACCCTAAAACACGCCTTCAGGAGCTACTGCAATCCCGTCGTACTGCCTTGCCAGTTTACCAGGTGGAAAACATTGAAGGCGAAGCGCATAATCAGATTTTTGTTGTCAGCTGCAAGGTCGATGGCATTGATGGTGCCGCAATTGCCCAAGGTGGAAGTCGGCGTCAGGCAGAGCAGCTCGCAGCAGAAAAAATTCTGGCTGAACTTTCCTGACAGTACTGTTCTAATAACTCAAGCTTCGGGGTTTAGGTTGATCGTATCCAGTATGGCTTGAGTGCAATGAAACCCAACACCTTGCAGAGTGATAAAGGCTGTGCTGTTGGGTTTGTTGGGCTTTGCTAGGCTCAACCCAATGCGTCTTTCTTGACTGTATCGGTTTAATCAAGCACTAGTTCCTTTATATTTAGTTTTGGCTACCTTGCCTGAGTCCATAAGTTTTTCCAGATAAATGAGAGATAATCCGTGCATCAAGAATCCCTAGGTCGAGTTGGTTACGTGGCGATAGTTGGTCGACCAAATGTAGGTAAATCAACCTTGCTTAATCATATCCTCGGCCAAAAAATAAGTATTACTTCCAGAAAGCCGCAAACCACCCGCCATCGCATTATGGGGATTAAAACAGAAGGCACTTCCCAAGCGCTTTTTGTTGATACCCCCGGTATTCACCAAGATGCTCCCAAAGCGATCAACCGTTATATGAATCGTGCAGCAACCAGCTCAATGGTGGATGTTGATCTGGTTCTGTTTGTCGTGGATGGTTTGAAGTGGACAGATAATGATATGCACGTCCTCACGTCACTCAAAAATAGTCACAGTTCGGTTATATTGGTGGTGAATAAAGTCGATCGGGTAGAAGATAAACAACGTTTGCTTACTCATCTGCAATTTCTTGCCGAGCAGTTTGAGTTCAAAGAAATCTTCCCAGTTTCCGCTATTAAAGGTGACAATCTCGACGAACTCGAAGAAAAAATCATGGCTTTTTTGCCAGAAGGTAAACCCTTTTACGATGAAGATCAGATTACAGACCGCTCGGAACGATTTATGGTTGCTGAGTTAATACGGGAAAAAATCATGCGTCAGCTGGGCGATGAGCTTCCCTATGAGATGACCGTGGAAGTGGAAGAGTTTCTGTGTGAGCCGGGTTTGATCACCATCAGTGCGGCTATTCTTGTGGAGCGGGATAGCCAAAAATCCATCGTGATTGGCAAGCAAGGCCAGCGTATTAAAAAAATTGGCACCGATGCAAGGCTTGATATGGAAGACTTACTTGAAAGTAAAGTCATGCTGAATCTGTGGGTGAAAGTAAAGAGTGGTTGGTCTGATGATGAAAGAGCCTTACGCAGCCTAGGGTATAAAGATGAATAAGAGGGTTTTTATTGTGGCAACCCTCATGGCTGACGTATAAGAGTCGTTCGCTGTGGGGTTTGAAGCGGAATTAAAATCAGCATTTGTTTTGCACTCGCGCCCCTACCGGAACACCAGCGCCATTGTTAAATTTTTCAGTCATGAATATGGCGCTCTGTCTGGAGTTGTCCGCAGTGTAAAAGGGAAGTCTGCAAAAAATGCTGCAGTGATCCAGCCTTTTTTACCCCTGCATATCGCCTGGAAAGGGCGTACAGATCTAAAAAGTATCACCACTATTGAGGAAGCTGGCAAAGTCACATTTCTCCAGGGCGAACATTTGCTTAGCGCCTTTTACCTTAACGAGTTAATGTATCGTCTGCTCCAGGAAGGCGAGCCACTGGTTTTATTGTTCGGCAGTTATTGTGAGGCTCTCCATCAGCTTGAACACGGCTGTGATATTGAGCCGGTGTTGCGTAAGTTCGAAAAACAATTGCTCGATGAACTGGGTTACAGTGTGTCCTATTCTAACGATGCACATAGTGGTAATAAGCTGACAGAAAACACTCTCTATGAGTTTGTGAACGAAGTGGGTTTTGTTCGATTTAATGATCATGAGCAAGCACCAGGCCGGCGGGTCTTTCTAGGAGAGCGCATTGTTGCAATAGGGCGGGATGACTACAGTCAGTTGCAAACGCGCCGTGCCGCCAAGCAGATTATGCGACAATCCTTGGCTATTCATTTGGGTGATAAACCACTAAACAGCCGAAATTTATTTCGGAAACATAAAGAGGAATGAGTGTGTCTGAACTAAAACCTGAATTAAGGCCGCTGTTATTAGGCGTGAATATTGACCATGTCGCTACGCTTCGGCAGGCGCGAGGCACACGTTATCCTGATCCTATTTATGGTGCACAAGTTGCAGAACAAGCAGGTGCTGATGGTATTACCCTTCACCTGCGGGAAGATCGCCGTCATATCCAGGACAGGGACTTAAGGTTGCTCAAAGAAGTCTGTCAGTCACGCATTAATCTTGAAATGGCAGTGACTGAAGAAATGTTGCTAATTGCCGAAGAGCTAAAGCCGGAATATTGCTGTCTGGTGCCAGAAAAACGCGAGGAGCTCACCACCGAAGGGGGGCTTGATGTGGTGAAAAATTTTTCGTCTATCAAGGATGCCTGCGAGCGACTTGCGGAACAAGAAATTGAGGTATCACTGTTTATAGATGCAGACTTTGCGCAAATTGATGCCGCAAAACAATGTGGTGCCAGTACCATTGAAATTCACACTGGCCATTGGGCTGATGCACAAGGGAAACAAGCTAAAGCGGATTATTACCATCGTATTGTGCGTTCCGCCACTTACGCGCAACAAGCCGGATTAGTTGTCAATGCGGGGCACGGGTTGAACTACCATAATGTCGGTCCGATTGCGTCTATCCCGGAGTTCAATGAACTGAATATTGGCCATGCCATTATCGCCCACGCCCTATTTGTGGGGCTTGGGTCCGCAGTCGTTGAGATGAAACAGCTGATGCTTGAAGCAAGGGCTAGTGCCGGCCACTAGCCTCTGAATGTACTGATGAGACATCACTCCGGTTCTACCCTGAAAACCTCTCAGCCAGTGTATGAAACAGCACTTACTCGATAGACAAAAACACCAAGCCATTTGGCATATCGCCTGGCCCTTAATGCTTTCAAATACTGCCGTGCCTTTGCTGGGTTTGGTGGATACAGCGGTGCTTGGTCACCTGGAATTCGCCTGGTATATGGGGGCGGCAGCTGTTGGTGGCAATATCTTTACGTTCATATTTTGGGCCTTTGGGTTTTTAAGAATGGGGACCACGGGCCTTACCGCGCAGTCCTACGGCGCAAAAGATGGGCCGCGAAGCTTCGGCATTTTGATTCAAGGGTGTTTGACTGCATTGTTGATCAGCCTATTGATCATACTGACACAGGCTTGGATATTTCCTATCGCGATTGAGTGGATCGGTGGAACAAAAGAAGTCCGGGCTGCCAGTTTGTTATATTGTCAGCTTCGAGTCTGGGGGGCTCCGGCGACCTTGATGCAGTTTGTGTTGGCAGGCTGGCTGATTGGCACGCAGCAGGCCAAAATCCTTATGGGGATACTGCTGTTTGTGAATGCCATGAACATTATCCTGGATGTACTGCTTGTGGTGGTGTTTGATCTGGATATTCGTGGTGTTGCTTTAGCAACGGTTGCTTCTGAGTACCTTGGGCTTATTTTGTCGCTCTTTTTTGTTAAAAAGTATTTCGAATCAGGTCAGAATAATTTTAGCCTTAAACAAATAGCATTTACTCCCCTTAGAGCCTTCTTTCAGGTGAACGGGGATATTTTCATAAGAACCTGCCTGCTCACCTTTGTTTTTGCATTTTTTACTGCGCAGGGCGCTAGACAGAGTGATGAGATGCTTGCGGCCAATGCAGTGTTGATCACTTTTCTGATGTTGATAGCCAATAGTCTTGATGGTTTTGCCAATGCAGCAGAAGCCAAAGCTGGTGAATATACGGGGCAGTTTCGCAGACAGGGGAGCGCAGTGCTGCCTGATTTTCATGGCAGTAATCTCGTGGCGGGATTCTGGAGTGCGATTTTTGCAGTGGTGCTGCTACTGGTTTTTGCTTTGTTTGGGGCGACGTTGATTGATGTATTAACAGATTTGCCGATGGTGGCGGACATCGCAAAGGAGTACCTAGTTTGGCTAGTATGGATGCCTTTGATCACATTTTTAAGTTTTCTTTTTGATGGTGTTTTTATCGGCACCACTAAAACAAAAGAAATGCGCAATGTGATGTTCATTTGTTTGTTCGTGGTGTTTTTTCCCACCTGGTATCTTTCGCAGGGTTGGGGAAATCATGGATTATGGTTGTCCTTGACAGTATTTATGCTTGCGCGTTCATTGCTGATGGGGCAACGTTATATTTCCATGAGTTATAGAAATACCTGGTTTGAATAATTTGTATTTTGATTTTTTTAGTTCACGAAAAAATGAGGGCATATAGTGGCGTTTACTCCGGAAAATTTTATGATGTTGGGTGTTGTTGCAGTGGTTGTGGGTTTTATCGTTTACCTGCTTGCTTATATCGTGATGAGTAGAAAAACTGCCAATGCGCAAAGCATTAGCACCGCTTCCCAGCTTGAGTTAGAAAAACTAAGCGCCTCATTTCAAGAGCTGAAAAATAGCTATGAAGCTGTGCAAACACAACATCGTAGTCTTGAGCTTAATCACCATAAACTTGAAACGCAATTCCAATCCCAGAATGAAGAACTACTGAAAAAGGAGAGTCAGTTACAGGTAGTGAAAAACCAGTTGGTCGAAAGCACTAGCGCCCAGCATTCTGCTGAGAAAACGCTTTATGCTGTACAAGCAGAACTACAGGAAAATAAAAAACAGCAACTGGATTTAAGTAATAGGCTTAGCGCTACCATCGAAGACCTTCATACAGAAAGAAAAAAGCTGGACGAACAGAAGTCCATCAGCGCTCAGTTGGATAAACAAGCCAAAGCACTGGAAGTAAAAGTAGATGAAACAGAGACGAAATATCAGGAAATTAGAGACCAGATAAAGCAGCTACAAAGTAAATATGATGCGTTGCAAGAAAGGTTCTCCAGCCTTTCTTCCGATTACACGGAATTAAATACCTCGCTGGACGAGCGTGAAAAAAATCATCAACAGCAACTGGAGCAATTTGCAGAACAAAAGTTAGTGCTGAAAAAAGAATTTGA